>Ga0268262_10000668_pt1 | contig 44402 bp, 35 predicted proteins | sample TergutNc150P3_FD_190354 | JGI IMG/M metagenome (GOLD analysis project Ga0268262, IMG submission 190354) | Nasutitermes corniger P3 segment gut microbial community from laboratory colony in Florida, USA - Nc150 P3 (SPAdes) (version 2) | ecosystem: Host-associated > Arthropoda: Insects >...
ATCGTTATCGGCAGTTTCGTCGGAGAAGCCGAAATCAGTAAGATACCCGACGACGAAAAGCGACGGGCGGCTGAACAGAGTTATAAAGAGTCCATCGACGACAATATCCAACATTCCCCGCAAATCATCGCGAGGGCGCGGAAATTGGAATCAATGGGTCTGAAACCGATGGACGCCCGCCACCTCGCGGCGGCTGAAGCGGCAGGGACGGACTTCCTGCTGACGACGGACGAGAAGTTTATAAAAAGGTGCGCAAAGAATAATTTGGCAGCGGTAAAAGTCATAGACCCTTTAGACTTTTGAAAGGCGGTTAATCATGGCGACGGTAAAACGCGGCAATTGGACTGAAGAGCGGCGCGAGGTATTGAAAAACCTTACAGGCGCGGAAATCGACGCGGACATCATGCGCATACAAGCCGAAAATCCCGATAGGGGCATAACGGCGGAAGCGTTCAGGGAAAAGATGCGGCGGATGGAAGAGGCGGAAGCCGCCAAGCGCCGCGTCGAAATGGCTGGCGTGTAGACGGACAAGCGTGAGCCGTCCGCCGAGCCGAATCCTCAAAAATCAAGCGCGTCCCCTTTCGTGGACGCGCCGTTACCCCCCGCCCGACATTTTTTTGCAATCCCGCCGCCCGTAATGTATATTATCGATAATAAGGAGACCGCCCGATGGGCGGGTCTTGGCGAGGTCGGAGAGGGCGGTGGTATGAACCGTAAACTGATTATATGTTTCGATAACTGTTGCAATAGCCGGTTATTCGACGGCGACACGTCGCCAAAGGTGGAAGCGCAGGCCGCTAAAATCAGACATATCATCAATAATCGGGCCAAAGGCGGCTACCTTATTGTCGGCAGTTTTGCCGGAGACGCGGAAATCGAGAAAATACCCGATGACGAAATGCGCAGGAAAGCAAAAGAACGGTATAAAAAGACCATTGACGGCAAGGTCAAAAATTCTACGCAGATTGTTGCAAGGGCGCAAAAATTAGAATCGATGGGGCTGGGTCCGATGGACGCCCGTCACCTTGCGGCGGCTGAAGCCGCAGGCGCAAAGTTTTTATTGACTACAGACGAAAAGTTTATACGGAAATGTCAAAATAGAAACCTAACAGCGGTAAAAGTTATAGACCCTTTAGACTTTTGAAAGGCGGTTAATTATGGCGACGGTAAAGCACAGTAATTGGACGGAAGAGCGGCACGAGGTACTTAAGAACGTTACCGGGGCTGAAATCGACGCTATCGCCGCGCGGTTAGAAGCCGAACACCCGGAAGAATATTCTACACCTGAAGAGATAATGGCAATGGCCGAGGGGCGGACAGAATCGCCGCAGACAGCCAAACGCCGCGTAGAAATGGTGAGCGCGTGATAACCGCGCGGCGCAAGCGGTAATCCCCGTCTCCCCGCGTCCCCGCCGGTTGCTGTGGGTCGGCGGGGCGGTCGGTGTCTAGAATCATCCCCCCGCCCAACCTTTTTTTGCAATCCCGCCGTCCGTAATGTATATTATTCGGATAGTTGCATCCGCCACCTCTCACAATCACGGGAACAAAATGCGTAATATCGAAATAAAGGGCGCGCGCGTCCACAATCTCAAAAACATCGACGTCGTAATACCGCGGAACACATTCACCGTGATCACAGGCCTCTCCGGCTCCGGAAAGTCGTCGCTAGCCTTCGACACGCTCTACTCCGAAAGCCAGCGGCGATACGTCGAATCGCTCTCATCCTACGCCCGGCAGTTTCTGGGCCTCATGGAAAAGCCGGACGTAGACAGGATAGACGGTCTGTCGCCGGCCATATCCATAGAGCAAAAAACCTCCGGCCACAACCCGCGCTCCACAGTGGGGACCATCACCGAAATCCACGACTATATGCGCCTGCTCTTCGCCCGCGTGGGTACGCCCACATGCCACAAGTGCGGGCGCGTCATCGCGAGGCAATCCGTACAGGAGATAACCGACAGAATCCTGTCGCTTGACGCCGGGGTAAAATTCCAAATCCTCGCCCCCGTCGTCAACAACCGAAAAGGCGTGTACAAAGACCTTCTCGCGAAGTTGCAGAAGAGCGGCTACGTCAGGGTGCGTATCGATAAAACCATATACAATATTGATGACGAGATCCGCATAGACCAGAATAAAAAGCACAATATAGAAGTCGTGGTCGACCGATTGGTCAACTCCCCGACCGTAGCGTCGCGCCTCACGGAATCAATCGAAACCGCCCTCTCCGTCAGCGCCGAGGAGACGGTTATCGTAGACGTCGCCGGCAAAGAGGAACTTCTATTCTCAGGGCGTTTGGCGTGCCCCGTCTGCGGGATCAGCAGCGAAGAACCCAGCCCGGCAATGTTCTCCTTCAACAATCCGCTGGGCGCTTGCGAGGAGTGTCACGGACTAGGCTTTTTGATGGAGGTCGACCCGGACCTAGTCGCACCGGATCAGACAAAGACGATACTTGAGGGCGCGATAATCCCGTGGAACGGCGCTTACATAGACGGCGGGTGGAACAACCACATGCTCCACGCCGTTTGCAAACGCTACAAAATACCGATGGACAAACCGTACAAATCGCTCTCGCAAAAGCATAAAGATATCCTCCTCTACGGAAGCGACGGCGAAAAGGTTGAGGTGCAGTTCGATGGCAAGGACGGGAAGAGCCACGCGCGCTTCAACCGGGCCTTCGAGGGCGTCGCCCCGAACCTGCTGCGCCGCTACAGAGACACCGCTTCCGAAGATATGCGCCGCTGGATAGAGGGCTTCATGACGCAGCGGGCATGCCCCGCCTGCAAGGGGACGCGCTACAAGAAACAATCGCTGGCGGTGCTCATCGATGAAAAAAATATCGCCGAAGTGTCGGCCTTGTCAATAGAATCGGCGCTGAAATTTTTTAAGGGATACAGCCCGAAAGGCAACGCTAAGGATATATCAAAGCCCGTCATCCGCGAGATACTGCAACGGCTGGGATTTCTGAACGACGTAGGCTTGTCATACATAACGCTAGACAGGGCGGCGGCCACCCTCTCCGGCGGCGAGTCGCAGCGCATACGCCTAGCCACGCAAATCGGATCTAGGCTAACCGGCGTTCTATACATACTCGACGAACCGAGCATCGGCCTTCATCCCAGAGACAACGCGCGTCTGCTGGCGACGCTTACCGCGTTGCGCGACCTTGACAACACGGTGGTCGTCATAGAACACGACATGGAGACAATGGAAGCCGCCGACTACCTGATAGACATAGGCCCAGGCGCCGGGGTTCACGGCGGCAAATTGACGGCCTGCGGCACGCCCGCCGAGGTGGCGAAGTCGGCGAACTCCCTAACAGGTCAATACTTATCAGGAAAACGATCCATCCCAATTCCTCCAAAGAGACGCGAAGGCAGCGGGCTCTCCGTAAAGATCAAAGGTGCCTCCGGCCACAACCTGAAAAACGTAGACGCCGCTTTCCCATTAGGAATGTTAATCTGCGTGACGGGCGTCTCAGGCTCCGGCAAGAGTTCGCTCATCAACCAAACGCTATACCCCGCGTTGCAGAAAAAACTCTACGGTTCAAGGGTAACGCCCCTGCCGCATAAAGGGATAGACGGGCTTTCTCATTTGGACAAGGTAATCGACATCGACCAATCACCCATAGGCCGCACGCCGCGCTCCAACCCGGCGACCTACACAAAAGTATTCGACGCGATAAGAAACCTCTTCGCAATGCTGCCCGAAAGCAAAATCCGCGGCTACCTCCCCGGACGCTTCAGTTTCAACACCAAAGGCGGGCGGTGCGAAGCCTGCGAGGGCGACGGCGAACTGCGGATAGAGATGCACTTCCTGCCCGACGTCTATGTCAAATGCGAAACGTGCGGCGGAAAACGCTACAACCGGGAGACGCTGGAAGTCCTCTACAAGGGGAAATCCATCGCGGAGGTATTGGAGATGACGGTGGACGAGGCGTTAATCTTTTTTGATAACTTATCCGCGATACGTCAAAAACTGCAAGTCCTGTCGCAAGTAGGCCTGGGCTACATCAAACTAGGCCAATCCGCCACAACGCTCTCCGGCGGCGAGGCGCAGAGGATGAAACTGGCCTCAGAACTGTCAAAACGGGCGACAGGAAAAACTCTATACATTCTGGATGAACCTACAACAGGTTTACACTTTGAGGATATAAGGATGCTGATGTCCGTCATACAAGAGCTGGTTGACAAAGACAATTCGGTCATCGTCATAGAACATAATTTAGACGTGATAAAATGCGCCGACCACATAGTAGACCTCGGCCCCGACGGCGGCGACAAAGGCGGCACGATAGTGGCCGTGGGAACGCCCGAAGAAATAGCGAAGAATCCGGCGTCGGTTACGGGGAAGTTTTTGAAGGGGTATTTGAGGCGGTGACGTTTCGGGGTCTGAATTGCCCGGTAGGATAATCGTTTTTTAAAATAATTTTTTTCCGCTTAACCTTCCCGTGCGGTATATTATTTTATGCTTCGGTGTCCGCTCCGCGTGGTTTTACGGGGGGTGGAATACCGTAAGTACAATCCTATATCATATCCATTCAACCGGAAAGGCTTTTTTATGAGCATCAAAAGCGTTGTGTTTGGTTCGATTGTCGTTTCTGTATTGGCGGCCGGGGTTATCTCCTGCGGCGGCAGCAAGACGGGGCCGCAGGGCGGCGGTGAGGGCGGTTCGGAGGCTGCCGGGGGAAGCCCGTTCGGCGAGGTTTACGAGCTGCCCTGCAACGTGTTCGACGACGACGATTGGTTCGCCGCGACCGGCATAGCGAACGGGCCACGAACCCGTATGGACGTAATCCAGCTCTCCGCGCTTACCAACGCGCAGAGCATCATCCGGCGTAAAATGCAACACGCCTATCAGGGCATCGTTTCCGATTACGGCAATTATATCGGCAACAACAGCGGCACGGACGCGGACGTTCACATAGAGTCCGCCGGCGATCAGATCATAGACGCGGTGATCAAGGACTCCCGCGCGGTTTGCGGCCCCAAGTTCTCGGCTCCCGACGCTAAGGGGCAGGTCAACTGCTTCGTCGCCATCAAAATCAGCAAAAAAGAGATAGCCGGCAAGCTTGCCGACAAGGTCGAAGACTTGGTTTCCAAAGACGAAGAGATGCGTATTCGTTTCAACGAGTCCAATTTCAGAGACAAGATGAACGATAAATTCAAGGCGTTCAAAGAGGAGCAGTCACGCTGACCGAGGCGCGCCGCTATGTTAAGAAAAACCTTTGCGCCGGTGTTTTGCTTCCTTCTGCTGGCGGGGCGTTTGGCGGCGGATTGCTACGACCCCGTCTTCGCCTCGCCTAAGGAGGAGCCTGTCTGGGTCAACGGCTCCCGCCCGCCGGAAACGGACGTCTCCTACTACGAAGTCGCCCGCGGCGATGGCAGGAACTACGAAACGGCGTACATGGCCGCCGAAAAAGATATTGTGCGAAAGCGCAGTTTCGCGGCGGGGAGGCAGGCACGGGTGCAGGAGGGCGGTATTTCGCTGGACAAGGACGAGTTAGAGATTTTGGCTAAAATCGAGAGGGAGTACCTTAAACAGTGCCGGGCGGACGAGTACAGCGTCTACCTGTTGGTGCAGATAGGCAAGCGCCCCGGCGTACAGCTGCCCCCTTTTTCGGAAGAGTGGCTGGAGAAGAAGAAAAATGACAAAGAATCGAAAAAACGCGCTAAAAAGTAGCGCGGCTTTGGCGTCCGCCGCGCTGATTCTATTGACGGCCGCCCACGGGCATTGCGCTCCGCAGCCGGCGCCCGAACCGGTGCCGGCGTGGTACAAAAACTGCCCGTCGGCCCCCGCAACGGCGAACTATTTCTACATGGCGGAGAGCGGCACCGGCGTGAACGCGGAGGATGCCAAGGAAAAAGCGTGGCAGACGGCACTGCAAAACGCCGAACGGAGCGGCGCGGTCAAGGTCGGCACCCCCGAACGCGCCGTCCGGTGCTCGGAGGTGCTAAACGTCAGGCAGGGCGAGTATAAGGTTTACGCGCTGTTCAAAATCCAAAAAGACGACAAAAAGAGCGACGTCCACGCCCCCGACAAGGACGTAGAGTGCAAAAACAGCAAATTTGAGTCCGAATTAAAGAAGTACAACGCCGATATGCCGCGGCGGGACAAGGAATTTAAGGATGAGGCTAAGAAATTAGACAGTATAAAACAAGCGAAGGACAGCTTAGAGCGTGCGGAGAAAGTTAAATTGAATAAGATAGAGACCGGCTTGGCCGACGCGCGCCGCGATATGGCCCGCGCCAAAGAGCTGGAGGCCGCCGGTCGGAAGAAGGACGCGCTCGACTTAGTCGCTCAATGCGAAAGACGGCTGGAACCCCTCCCATACTACGGAGATCTGAAACTAGACTCCGCGACGAGGAATCGCATCGGCGACGAGATAAGCCGTCTGCGCGGAGAGATCATCGACCTGAAAGCTAAAATGAAAGCACAAATGTCATTCTTTATCAACGGCAGGGAGACGGTGAGCGCAAGAGCCGCCAACACGGCCTCCGAATTAAAAAGCCGGCTTTCAAAAGAAAAGTACGATGTGGTTAACGACCGCGCCTCCGCCTCATACCACCTGAATTTTGAGACAAGCGCCTGCAACGTAGCCACAAACCCGTACATCGACATGATGACATGCAAAGTCTGCGTAACGGCGCAAGTTACCAACCTTACGACCGGCATAAGCGAAGGCAGCGTCGATTTCACCTACGACAACAAAAAAGGCGTAGGCGACGACAAAGAAACCGCGTGCAAAAAAGCGGCTGACGGCCTCGCCGAAGAGCTTTGGAACAGGCTCAGGAGAGACATAGGCATCTTTTCAAATTAGAAAAAGGAGTAAAAAATGAGGTTCTCGACACTCGGAACTTGGGCTTTAGCGCTGCTTGCGGCGGCAGCCGCGCACGCCGGCAACCCCACCTCGGTACTGCCCATGCCCAAAGTTCTCGCCTCGGCGGAGATAATGCCCCCTTTCTCCGCCAAAGACCGCAACGGCGAGGAGCCGTTTCAAAGGCGGCACTTGGAAGATATGGTCAAGCGCGAACCGGGCGTCAAACGCGTCGCCCTAGTATACTTCGCCACGTGGTGCGGGCCTTGCGCCGCTGGCGTAGTACGGATTGTAAAGATGAAACCGGCGCTGAAAGCAAACGGCGTCCTCACGATACTGGTAAACGTCGGCGAGGGGGAAGACAACCCCGACCCCGTCCACAATTGGGTCAGGAACTTCGGCGCCGCGGACTTCCCGCTGATCCTAGACATCAGGAAGCAGCTTGTAGGCCCCTACGGCCTGTCGGAAGCGAACGGAGAAACAGTCATGCCCAAAACGCTTGTGCTAGACTCAAAACTGAAACCGCTGTTCCTGCTGGGGACAGAGGGGGACGATTTCCCGGAAATCCTTTGGAAACTCAATCGTTAACAACATAAATAGGGGGAAAAATGAGAACCGTAGCGGCAATAAAAACAGCGGCATTACTGCTTGCGGTATTCGCCGCCGGAGCCCACGCCGCTAAGGTGAAGAACGTCGCGGTGGTAGAGGCGGTGCTGGACGCGCAGTGCGACGACTGCAAGGGGATAAAGAAGTCCGAAGTCAGCCAAATAACCGCCGAGCTTAGGAGAGTGGCCGTCAACAGCCTGCCGAATGATATGTACAAAGTTATGACCAAAGAGACCATCCAAGCGCAGGAAAGCGCGGTTTTACAGGAGTGCGCCTCCGAAAACTGCATCATAAAACTCGGGGCGGCGATAGGCGCGGAGTACATAGTGAAAGGCGGCATAAGCAAGTTCGGCACCAAATTTACGCTGACGGTCGAGATGTACGAAACAAAAGACGGCACCCTAGTCGCGGCGCTGCCGGACCCGATCCGATCCGCAAACCTCGACGACATTTTGGAGAAAGCGGCGCCTGTCTGCGCGAAGATGTACAAGGATTTCGTGGCCGCGCAGTCCGGAACAAAGCCGCAACCACATCCGCCGATTCCGACGCCTCCGCCCCAGCCCGCTCCGGTACCGCCACCCGCGCCTCCGCCGCCACCAGCTCCGGTTCCGACACCTCAACCTGTCCCGGTACCGCCGCCTGCGCCTCAGCCGGCACCGGCACCGGCGCCGCGCCCGGCAACAACCGGCGCGTACATATTCATCGCTACCCTGCCGCCAAAGGCCGCGATGTACATCGGCGGGAAATTCATGGGAAACACCAACGAGGGCGTACTGCAAGTCCCCGTAGGCACACACCAAGTCAGATTTATAAAAGACGGTTTGGAAAAAACCGAGACAATTACCTTCAACCCCGGCAAAAACGGGACAAGGTTCGTCAACCTTAAAGAGACGGCACATAAGACAACGAAGCCGACCGAGACTGATGTCGATGAATTGGCAAAGCTTATGAACGCTTTACCGGTACCGACGATACAGACCAACCCCAACAACGAGTTCAAGCTCAATCCGTACCTGAACGCGGTACGCTTTAAGATCGAGAGCAACTGGCGCCCGGGTATGGAAAACTCGAACATCTCCGTGGAGATCTCTTTCGAGATACACAGAGACGGGAGCGTTCACAACATCAAGGTAACGAGTTCAAGCGGGGATGCCAATATTGACAATTTGGGAATAGACGCTGTAGCGCGCTCGTCACCATTCACCAAACTGCCTCCGGATTTTAAGGAAGATAAACTAGAAATTAACATTAAACTTCGTCCGACTAGGAAATATTAATGTCAAAAAAACAGTGCGCTTTTTTTTCGTTAAAACACGCACCCAATAAATCGACAATTAAAGGAGGGATGTACAATGAAAAAATCAATAATGTTGTTGGCATTGCTATCGGCATCGATCTTAGCCCCCGGCGCGCACGCGGCTAAGAAATACTTGGCGGTGTTAGAGACCGTGGTGGACGCGCAATGCAACGCCTGCAAAGAGATAGAGAAGTCCGAGGTCAGCCAAATAACGGAAGAGCTTCGCAGGGTGGCCATCAACAGCCTGCCGCAGGATAGATACAACATCATGACCAAAGAGACAATCCAAGCGCAGGAAAGCGCGGTTTTACAAGAGTGCGCCTCCGAAAACTGCATCATAAAACTCGGGGCGGCGATAGGCGCGAACTACATAGTGAAAAGCGGCATACGCAAATTCGGCCCCAAGTTTACGCTGACGGTCGAGATGTACGAAACAAAAAACGGCACATTCGTCGCGGCCCTGCCCGAACCGGTCAGCTCCGAGAACCTCTACGACATATTGGAAAAAGCCGCGCCGGTTTGCGCGGAGATGTACAAGAGATTCGTAAACGCGCAAAGCTCGGAGGCCCCGCCGCAACTGCAGCCGTCCGCGCCCACGCCAACAAACAAGCCGTCTAATCCGGACGGTTCGGGAATATTAACCGACACCAGAGACGGCAAGAAATACAAGACGGCGGTGATCGGCGGGAAGAGATGGATGGCGGAGAATTTGAATTATAAGACGGAGAAATCGTTGTGCTACAACAACGATAATTCCAACTGCGGCAAATACGGAATGCTGTATGACTGGAATACAGCGAAGACGGTTTGTATGCAGGGATGGCATTTGCCGTCACGTCAAGAATGGGATAATTTGGTGACGGCGGCGGGAGGCCAAGACGCGGCGGGTAAAAAACTGAAAGCAACAAGCGGTTGGTACAAAAAAGGCGACGGTACGGACGATTACGGATTCTCCGCCCTGCCCGGCGGCGGCCGCTATCCGCTCGGCAGTTTCGACAAAGCAGGCTACGGCGGCTATTGGTGGTCGGCAACGGAAAAAGACAACAGCAACGCCTATCGCCGCTATATTGCCAACAACGACAACGACGTAGACGACAACAACTACAGCAAGAACTACGGCTTCTCCGTACGTTGCGTCAGTGATTGAGGCGAGATTAAAAATGGTTTTACCGAGATAAACAAGTTTATAGGATATAGGATTAACTAGGAGAGACGTACAATGAAAAAAGCGATAATGTTGTTGACTTTGGCCTCGCTATCGGTATTCGCCGCCGGAGCTCACGCCGCTAAGATAAAGTACGTGGCGGTGTTAGAGGCGGTGGCGGACGCGCAACCTGACGCCTATATGGAGGAGATAAGGAAACCAGAGCTTAATTCGATAACAGAGGAACTTCGCAGAGTGGCCGCCAGCAGCCTGCCGCCTGATAGGTATAGCGTTATGACCAAAGAGACTATACAAGCGCAGGAAAGCTCCGTTTTACAGGAGTGCGCCGCCGAAAACTGCATCATAAAAATGGGGGCGGCGATAGGCGCGGACTACATAGTGAAAAGCGGCATACGCAAATTCGGCCCCAAGTTTATGCTTACGGTCGAGATGTACGAAACAAAAAACGGCACATTGGCCGCGGTGCTGCCCGAACCGGTCCGCTCAGAAACGCTCTACGATATTTTGGAAAAGGCGACGTCGGTTTGCGAAGAGATGTACAAAAAATTTCTGAACGCGCAGAGCGCGGGGACACAGCCGCAACCGCAGCCCGCTCCAACGCCGCAACCGCCGTATCAACCACCCGCGCCTACGCCTACGCCCGCGCCTACGCCTGCGCCTACAAACAAGCGCCCTAATGTGGACGGTTCGGGGATACTAACCGACAGCAGAGACGGGAAGAAATACAAGACGGCGGTGATCGGGGAAAAGAGATGGATGTTGGAGAATTTGGATTATCAGACATCAAGCGGTTCTTGGTGTTATGATAACGATGATTTAAATTGCGATAAATACGGCAGGTTGTACGATTGGAAGACGGCAAAATCGGCGTGTCCGTTCGGGATGCATTTGCCGTCGCGTCAAGAGTGGGGAAATTTGGCTAAAGCCGCCGGCGGAACAGGAACTTACGGCGGCGACGGCGGTACGGCGGGCAATAGATTGAAAGCGACGGCCGGATGGTACAATAAAGGCAACGGTACGGACAGCTACGGATTTTCGGCCCTGCCGGGAGGCGTCCGGGACGACGACGACGATTTCTACGATGCCGGAAACTACAGCTACTGGTGGACCGCCACGGAGAAAGACAGCTACTTCACCTACGTTAGGGGCATGCACTACAACCGCGACCGCGCGGGCGAGGATGCCTACGTCCGGAGTTACGGTCTGTCGGTTCGCTGCCTTGACGACTGAAACCGTATGCGAAGAATCTTTTTGACAATGCCGCCGCAAAAGCGGCTATAAAATCTTTTCAAAGAAAGGGTACTAGCAGTATGAAAAGTACAAAAGGCACAACAAGCCCCAAGAGCGTAAGCGTCGCAAGGGCGGTTTACAGAGCGGCGGCAACCGCTGTATGCGTGTTTATCGCCGTGTCCGCCTTTGCGTCGTCCGTAAGCGCGCAGAGCATTGAGGAGCGCCGCCGGCGGGTCGCGGAGCACAACGCCGCGAGCGGGAATAATGCCGCCGCGCGGCCCGACACCGCCCGCGCAAAAGAGGCGCTTTTCCAAGACAAGACAGGGGCGACTTACAAGAAAAACGGGGAAATTGACAAAGCGATAAGCGCTTATACCAAGGCAATCTCTCTCGATTCCACCAAGCATCTCTATTACCGCCACCGCGGAGAGGCATTCCTAGACGGCAAAGGCGACCACGCGGCGGCTATTCGCGATTTCTCTACGGCTATCAGACTCGGCGGCGACGCGTACGATTACAAGCTCAGGGGAGACGCCTATATGGCCGCCGAGGATTATGATGCGGCGACAACGGATTACACGGAGGCGGTACGGCTGGCGCCAAACGCGGCGGAGTACAAGGAGAGTTTGGCCAAGGTCAAGGCGATGCGCAGTAAAATCAAGATCACCTTCAATTCGCCGCTTGCAGCTACGCGGAGCAATTATGTAGTAAGCGCATGCGTAAAGAGCGAGTCGCGTAAGGTCGACAGGGTGACGGTGACGGTAAACGGAAGCATGCAGAGGGGAATCGGAGTCGTAAAGGACGACGGGTGCGACCACTCCGTGAATCAGGCGGTATCGCTTAAAACGGGGGAGAATAAAATTGTGGTGGAGGCGGTATTGAGCGACGGAGATACTAAGAGCGAGTCCATTGTGGTTACATACAAGCCTGCGACGGAGACGGTTGCGGTCAACCCTCCGGCGGACCGGATCAGTCCCAACGCCGTTGACGGGCGCCGCGCCGCGCTTGTGATAGGCAACGCCGACTACAAGAACTCGCCGCTGAAAAACGCGGCGAACGACGCGAAGGAGGTCGCCGCCAAGCTGAAAAATTTGGGCTTTGAGGTGGCAATAGCCACAGATGTAGGCAATAAGGATATGAAGCGCGCGATAGACGGCTTTGCAAAAACCGCTCAGGGTTCGACCATAGCGTTGTTTTTCTACGCCGGCCACGGAGTTCAGTACAACAACGTGAATTACTTTTTGCCGGTTGACATGGCGAACATAAACAAGATGAGCGACGTGGAGGACGACGCCACAAGCATGGATCGGCTTATGAGGGCAATGGACGATACGAAGGCGGCGGTGAAAATTGTTCTGTTGGACGCTTGCCGCAACAATCCGCTTGTACGCGGCGCCGGCGGCTTGGCCTCTGTGGCCACAAAGCCCGAAGGCACGTTTATAGTCTATGCCACCGCTCCGGGCAAAACCGCGATGGATAACAGCGCCTTTACGAAAAGTTTTTTGAGGAACGTGGATACACCCGGCCTCAAGATAGAGGATTTATTCAAGAAAGTAACGCTGGATGTTCGAAAGGACACGGATAATTTTCAACAACCGTGGGCGGAGTCCAGCATAACCGGGGATTTTTATTTTAAACGCTAAGGGGGGAATATGAGAAATAATTTTAAGAAACACCGTCATTGCGGAGTTAATATGCAATCCGGTTATTTCGCCGTAAGGCACTCTTCGCTATTTTTTCCGTTAATACTATGGTTAACGGTATGTACAAACTCCGCGTTTTCTCAGGAGCGCTACGGCACGGGTCTGATTTTCGAGGAGGACATAGCCTCCAAGATTCCGCAGAGGGCGGTGTTGTTGACGCGGTCGTATGAGAATTTGCCGGACGCTCATTCGCTAAAAGCGTACGCGCCCAAGGTTATGAGCCAAGGGCGCTACGGAACATGCACCGGCTGGGCGTCAACCTACGCCGCCCGCACTATAGCGGAGGCTTACGCGAACAGCTGGACGGATAAGGAAAAGATAAGCGACGAGGCGTATTCCGCCATGTTTACGTACGGCATGGTGAGGCGCAACCCGGGCTGTGAAAAAGGCACGGCGATTAGCGAAGCGGTAAGGAAATTGAAAGAGGTCGGCGCCGTGAAGAGGCGCGAATTGCCGGACTCGTGCCCGACCGCGGTCTTGACCGACTTGTACCAGAAGGCCGGCGAACATCGCATATTTGACTGTTTTACCACGTTCAGCCAATCCGACCCGCCGAATTTCAAAGTCGCCGCGGTCAAAAAGGCTATCAGCGAGAACAGGCCGGTTGTGGTGGCTATGTCTGTGTACGAATCTTTCAAGCGGCAGGGCAAAGGGGTATGGAACGGCTTTACGACCGCCGCCGAAGTCGGCGGCCACGCGATGTGCGTTGTCGGCTACAACGACGCTTTGTACGGCGGCGCGTTTGAGATTATGAACAGCTGGGGGACAAACTGGGGGGACATGGGTTTTGTATGGGTTAAGTACGACGACTTCGGTAAGCACTCTTGGTACGGTCACGACATCTACATAAAGAAGAGGATACCGGCACCGGCGCCCGCGCCTCAGCCTCAACCGGCGCCTCAGCCGCAGCCCGCGCCTCAGCCGCAACCACCCGCGCCCCAACCGCAGCCGGCGCCTCAGCCTCAGCCCGCTCCGCCCCCTCAGCCGGCGCTTGTGCAATTATCGGGAGCGCTGCAGTTCAAACTCTCCAACGGGGATGAGATGCCGGTTTCCCTGCAAAACAAGGGCGGGGTGCCCACATATAAGACGAAAGAGGAGTACATCGCCGGTACCCGTTTCCGCATCTACCTATCAAACAACAACCCAGCGTACGTTTACGTGGTAGGCTCGGATTTGAACAACGAGGTCTCCATGATATTCCCGCATAACGAGCGCACTAGCGCGGCCTTGTTCTACAAGAACAACGATATAGCCCTGCCCGATGAAAAACACCTCTTTGAATTGGACAACACTAAGGGCACGACCTACGCGTTGGTGCTTTACTCCGAATCGGAGCTGCCAATAAACGAGATAGTCGAGAAAATACGCGGCGGCAAGGGCAATTTCACGCAAAAGGTGCTGGGCGCGGTCGGCGGCGGCATTGTACCGTTCGGCGAGGTGGCCTTGGATAGGCAGAGCATAAAGTTTTCATCTAAGAGCGTCAAGTCTATTGTGGCCATAGCGGTGGAAGTGGATCACGTAGCATCCGGTCATTGACACAGTATTTTTAACCCCATAACAGCGCCCCAAAAACGAGGCGCTGTTATCCTGCAAGCCGGACTCTATTAAATCTCCGAGTGAATGATATGCGGCGTTACGAATATCACAAGATCGGTCTTGACGTCGCTCTTATCGGAGCGTTTAAACAGGTATCCTAGAATCGGGATGTCTTTTAAGAACGGTATGCCTGTGCTTGTGTTGGTCTTGTTGTTTGACGTGAGGCCGGCTATGACCACGGTCTCTCCGTTGTTGACAAGGACGTTCGTCTTGGCGTTTTTCTGGAGCATTGAAACGTTGCCGTCAACAAGCGGGCCGAAATCCTCTTTGCTCGCGCTGAGCGTCAGCCTGATCTTTCCCTCGCCGGAAACGTAGGGCGTGACCGTCAGCTGGGTGGCGACGCTGACCATCTGCGTAATTCCGGTGCCTTCGGCGGTCGCGCTCGTAATGGCTCTCTGTTCGCCGATGGATATGTTCGCTTCCTTGTTGTTCAGCGTGGTGATCTGCGGCTGGGCCACAATCTCCGTCTTAGTGTCTCTGAAGAGGTAATCTAAAGCCACGCCGAACTTTTCGGGCGACAGAAGGCCGTAGGTCACCCCTCCCGACATTGCGGGCAAACTGCCGCCGGCTGAAGGGAGGTTGGGGCTGGGTGTATTGGTGTTCATGCCGATCTGGCCGACCGTAAAATTGTTTTTGTTGTCGATAAAGCCCCAATTCACGCCCACGTTCTTGACCGCGTCCGTGCTTGTCTGAATTATCTTGCAAGAAATCGAGATCTGCGGCGTTTGGATGTCTATCTGCGCGACAAGATTTTTCAGCTGCCTCAGGTTGTCGTCGGTATCCACTATAACTATCGAGTTCGTGTGATCGATCGACGTCAGCTTGCCTCTTTGCGACAGGAACGGGGTTATGGCCTTCCCGGTCTCGGCCGCGGTGGTGAAGCGCATAGGTATGATCTCGCGGACCAAGGGGCCGGTCATGTCCATACCCATAGCCATTCCCCCGCTGCCGTCTATCCTGCCCATATTCGCGCTGTAGGACGCGGCCTGCTCCCGGGTCATGACGTATATGAACGACGGCTCCTCCACAAACGCGAGGCCGTGAACCATACAGACTATAGCTAGTATCTCCCGCCACGACTTGTTGGTAACGGAGAGCGTTACAGTCGCCTTGATGCCGTCGTTGCTGATGATATCCCTGCCGCTGTAGGCGCTTAGCTGGCGCAGAACGCTGCGCAACTCGGCCGCGTGGACATCGAAGTAGTCGACGATCCTATCGCCGCTTACATTGTAGCGCTCCGCCGGCGCCGGCCGGCCTACGGGCTGCTGCTGCGTCGGAGGCAGTTGCGCTTGATACTGCTGCGCCTGAAGCGGCTGCGCCGGCGGCGGTTGCTGCATTCTGGGCGGCGGCGCCGGAGGCTGCTGAGAGAATACGCTAACCGATACGGCCATGACAGCCGCCGATATTAACCGCGAAGCACGTGTCTTTGTCATACAATCCCCTTTTATCTGAATCAAATTCAAAGTCAAAACCGGCAATACGGCCCGCGCCGCTATTTAACGGCGGTAGACAAGCCGAGCGTATAGGAGTGCGACACCTCAAAATCCCTTATTAAAAAGACTATCTTATCCCTATGCACGCGCAACACCTTGCCCTGAGCCACAGGATCGTTCGTACGCAGCGCGAAAGCCCTGTTTCCGTTCTTGAAATCCTCCACAAGCGCGATACGCTCGCGCGAATCCTCCAAAACGCCTACGAGCCTCAGGTTTTCCACGCTGGGCAGCGCCGTCGCGGAGGTATCCCGCAAGAGCGGGACGAAAGGATCGCGGCCGACAGGTTTGTACCGCACCAGCTCCCCTTCGGGGGTCTTCTTGGCGATATCGCCGCTATTGGGTACGTCGGGCGCCGGCGCCGGCGGCGGCGTCTCGGTTTTGGACGCGACCTTCGGCACGCCCGGCGTCTGCTTCGGCGGCGGCGCGGCGGCTCCTCCCTTGGCCGGAACGGGAGCCGGCGGCGGCGCGGCGGCCCCTCCTTTGGCCGGAGCGGGAGCGGGCGGCGGCGCGGAGATAAGGCCCTTCTCGGACGACCAAACAATCTCTGGCAACGCAGCTCTTGTCAGCAATATCCTGACCTGATTATTGCTGTTTCTCACGTCTATGGGGCCTATAACTATGTCGCGCATCTTTATTGTTATGGAGAGGCCGCTCGCGACGCTTGTCAAAGTAATGCTCTTTACAGGGAGTTCCGGCGGCGGGTTGAACGTCGCGGCGGCGCCCATAGCGGAGCCGGCGCCGGCCATATTCACGGTAAACTCCTTGTACTTAGCGGTAGCCTTCTCGAAGTCGGCCGGCTTGCCGCCCAGGACGATGGCGCCGGTGCCTGTTATGATAAGCAGCATACCCCTCGCGCCGGACCTTATCTCCAAATTCTTGACGACGACGGGCCACTCCTGCGCGGCAGGGGCAGCGGCCGCCTTAGCCTTAGCGGCGGGCGCGGCCTTAGCGGGCGCGGGAGCCGCGCCGGCAGGCGCCGCGGCCGGATTATTGCCCGCATCCTGCGCATACGCCGCGCAAACCGCGCAGAAAACCGCGATCAGCAGATGAGCGAATTTAGACATTTTTCCCATAATATGCATCATTTTCTCGATGAAAACGTTGTCAGTTCAAAGGCGGCAAGCACCGAGGGCTGCCTCTCCTCGTACGGCCCCGCGCCCTTGTTATTCCCGTATCCCGGATTCGCGCTTATTGACAAGTTATCCACATTTACAATAAGCTGAAAATTAGCGAAATAACTGAAGAGCGCCCCCAAATTATGATAGTCGCCCAGCATAGACACGTTATACTTGTTTTCCACATAGTACTCCTTCTCGACATCCGGCATGGGCGTAAAGCGCGTCGTGATCACGCCGCTGCGCCTATTAACCGCCGTAATCTCGCGAATCAAGCGCGGCACCTCTTTTCTGTCGGGAAAGATGTTTTTGAGCGAATCGAGCTTTGCCGCCATGATTACAGCCTCCTGACGCAGCTTTTCGAGCTGCGGCTTGAGCGCGTTGATCTTGAGCAGCTCGGCCTCGACTTTTTCCTTCCTTTCCGTGAGCGCATGGATCTCTTCCATCTTGGGACTGTAAAACGAGTCGAACCAGAGATAGCTTACCGCAAGGATAACCGCAACGCCTATCACGGCATTCCTGACGTTGGGATCCTTTAAATCTAATTTTAGCTTGCCCTTTTTGGGCTTTTCTTTTTTAGACGCTTCGTTCGCCATTATTTTTTACCTCCTGCCGCGCTTTTTGCCGGCGGGCGCCACCGCGCCTGTTTCCTTAACCGGTTCGTCGCCCTCAAGAGCCGGCCTAAGACCTACATCGGCATTTATTTCGCAAATTAAATTGAACTTGTACACTTTCCGGTCGTGCCCCTGTATCTGCTCTATGCCGGTCAGAGTAACGCTCTTTATGTACTCCGTCTCCTCAAGTTTGCTCATGTATTGAGCGACTTCGGGGAAAGAATATGTCCGAGCCTCCAACTGCACTTTCTCAGGCGGACCGTGCTCGTCTCTCAGGGAGATAAGCCACGCGTATGAGGGGAGGTTGCCGCTGAATATCTCCAAGAGCCTCACCCACTTTTCCCGATCCACGCTTATGCGCTCCAGCGCCCTTATCTTCTGGTCGGTAACCTGCTTCTCTTTGCGAAGCTTGTTTATCTCATCCTGAACATGCTTGTTCGCGGCGATCTCCTTCTCAATAGCCGCTATCTCCTCCGTAAGCCGCGCCTGCTTTTCGTTAAGGTATATCGTATAAAAACCGGCGCCGGCGGCGATCACGATAAAAGCGACCACCGGGTACACTATGGAACGGGGCAGGTTGAAACTCCGCTTCCGAACCCTGTATTCCACAGGCAGCAAGTTTATCTCTATTTTTTCAATCATCTCACTCACCCGTCTTCCTGAGGGCAAGCCCCACGGCCACGGTGAGCAACGCGCCTATGCTTTCCACATTTGTGTTCCCGAATAGATTTTTGTTGTACTGAATATGGGAGAGCGGGTTCGATATCTGCACCTTCGTCTGGTGGCGCGACTCCAAAAACTGCGCCAAGGTGGGTATGTAAGCGCCGCCGCCGGAAAGCACCAGCTTGTCCATGGAGTCTGTGTTCTCGGAGCCCTTGTAGTACGAAAAGGCAAGGTCGATGCCGGACGAAAGCTCTTCGGCGACAATACTGACGCTCTGTTTAAGCTGGTTCATATCCACGGTTCCGGAGGATTTGCCCTTCATCGCCAACCCGGCCTCCTCGCTCGACATCCCTGTGTTATGCTGGATGGTACGGTTAAAAAGCTCGCCGTTAGCGCGCGCGATATCGCGGGAAGAGTGGTAAATGCCGTCCTTTATGAATGTAATGCTAGTTGTGTCGTGACCGATATTGAGCAAAGCCACCGTACCCATATCCGGCAATCCGGCGCACTCAAGCGCGTAGCTGTTGGTGATGGCAAAAGCGTCCACGTCTACTATGACGGGGACAAGCGCCGCGTCGTAAATCAAATCCAGATAGCTCTGCAGTACCTGGTTCTTTGCCGCCACAAGAAGCACTTCGGTCTCGCGGGTGCCGGGAAAGCGGCGCAGTATCTTGTAGTCAAGCGTGATATCGTCCACGTCAAACGGGCTGCGCTGGCTGGCCTCCCACAAGATCAGCTCCTCGGCGTTGTCGTCGTCCTCGATCTTAAAGGTGATTTTGTCGGAGATAATCCCATGGCCGCCCAAGGAGAATACGATCTCCCGTATCGACGGGTCGCACTGGTTGACAAGGTGGTTTATCGCGTCTATCAGCGCGTCTCTCTTCTTTATCTCGCCGCCCTCGATAGTCCCCTTGGGCAGATCCTTGATGCCTGTGGCCTCAAGAAAATAGCCGTCCTTCTGGTGGCGCAGTTTGACAATCTTCAAAGTATGATTGCCGATATCCAAGCCCACCGTGGTTCCACGTCCGCCCGTTTTTTTGAAAAGACTCATCTACGCCTCGCCTACCTTATGCCCTCGTTTACCCACACCGAATCGTTTTCTTCCGTTACCTCAAGCCTAAAAGTACACTCCTGAACCTGCGTAACGGAACCGCTCGCCCCGGTCGACACAATCTTAAAGAGCACCGTATCGCCCCGGTTTTCCCGTTTGAACACGACGCTGTAATTAGCTCCGTCCTCATCCGGCTCGCCCTTAAACTCCTCACGCTGACCGGGCATACCGCTAACCCTGTCAAAAACTCTCCGCAAACCGCCTAAATCCCGCTCGTCGCCCGGATTAAACATCTTAAAGGCATCCTGCAACCCGCTGGCGCTCTTCAATTCCGCCTTGCGGTAATCATCCGCCTTGCGCTCCTTGAACGTGCTCATAAGCGCGAAAATCGCCCCGCCGAGCACCAAGAGCGACGCCGCGCACAACACCAGCCGCCACGCAATTCCGCCGGAAACGCCCCGCGCCCCGCAGATTCTGTCTTTATATTTATTATTATCGGCCATATACGTACATAATATAAGGTAATATAATATAATCAAAGATGTTTTGCACATCTTTTTTATTTAACGGCGCCCCGCCCCTACCGCGACTGCAGCATCTCCCTATGCTTATCGAATATGTACTTAACGATCTTCTCCCGCTGCTGCGGCTCTATAGAAACAAACTGCACAAGATGCCTATATTGCGCCGCCCCCCCCGTCCTGCTCTCCACCGCGATAACCTTGAGAATCTTTGACTTTACGTCGCTGACAGCGCAACCGGGTATATATATGGAAAGCTGGATAGTGTCGCCGACCCTGAGCGGCTCTTTGGCGACGAGACAGACGCCGCCGCCGCTGATATCGGCGGTATGGGCGCTATACAGCTCGTTCGACGGTTTCTCCTCATTGCCGGCCCCCCTGTTAAGCAGACGGTACTTTAGCGCCAAATTTATGTCTAACCGCATATATTGCCTATGCTGATTGCGCGACAGCTTGATGCTGTGGAAAAAGTTTATCTCGCCGGTGGGCAGAAACTCTTTCACCTTGGCCGTCACGCTGTAGGCCGCGTCGCCCTGCCGCAAAAAAGCCAGAATCTTCTCCATGCCGCCCATGCTCACGATCCCCATGAAATCCTCAAGAAGCCGCACCGTAAACCAAAACTCCCCCACGTGCGTCACCGTGGCGCTGAAAGAGTCGTTCTTATGCTCAGGCACAAAAACCGACACCTTCTGCCCGATGCTCAAATTGCGCGTGGAAACGACCGGCTGCTCCGGCGAAAGAATGGCGTAACCCATCTTTTTGCGCAAACGGAGCAAGATCTCGTCCTGCTCGTCAAGTCGCCCGGCGGAGGTCTGCACGCGCAGCGTATGCTCGACATACGCGTCCAGACAACGCTCAAAGAGCGGCAGCGACTCAAAAATCAAATGCCCTCTCGTGGGGGGATCCGGGGCAAAGGCCGCTATCCCGAGCAAAACATTCATCTCCTCGCGGGTAAGCCGGGCGCGCTCGCACCCCTCGCCGAAGAGCTTGGAGGAGAGCTCCTCCTGAATCTTGTCGTTTTTGCGGCTCGAACCGACATAGGAAAAGACCAAAAACACGATAATCACCCCAAAAAACACCATAATCCCAACGGTTTCGACGGGCCTGTCCCTGAATGATTTGCTGATCGCCGAGATCGGGTCGTCGGGAAACGCCGAAGCGGCCAGAAGCAGGCAAAGGGAGAGCGCGCGGCGAACGAGGGCGCCCGCCCGGGCCGCGACCGCCGCCTTTGCCGTTCTTACCGCCTTTAACCCGTAAATCCCATAAGCCATAGCCCTATCACCCCTCCGGTACGTAACACCGACCATAACTATATTATAATTTATGCCTAGACAATTGTCCACATATTTTTTTTGTTGACGTAAAAATAAAAAAAACTCCGCGCCCCTAATAATTCTTTTTTCCTTGACACCCCGCGCACAAGCATATTATATTTATAATAAAGGACGGTATTATGTTTGTCGACTCACGCTATTTTGGCGGACTGTAAAATCAAAAACCGGGAGGGGCTTGTGGGCCGAAAAGATTCCGATAAGGGCATTATGGGCAAGAAAGGCGCGCTCGTGAGAAGCTGCGAAGCCGCCAAGATCCTCGGCGTTTCCCGCGAGTACGTGAGGCAGATGGTCATAAACAAAATCCTGCCGCCGCGCTACTTGTTCAACGCAAACTCCTGGCGCAAGATATATATCTTCGACAGAAAGCTCGTGGAGCGCTTCAACGACCCGAAGCAACGCCACGCCATCAAATGGAAAGAGCCGGAAAAGTGCAACTGGATGACCGCCGTCGAACTCTCGAAGGCGCTCAAGTGCAACGCCGACTGGATATACAACGCCACCAAAAAGGGCTTCTTGTCGCCCGAAATCATTATCACAAGCAGCAAACAGCAGTTCCGCCTCTACGACAAAAAGAAGGTGGAGGAGGCGATGGCCAAAAACGTAGACCGCCGCAGCGGAAGGAAGGGCCACTCAGCCAAAACCCTGCAACTCATGGAAAAAATCAAATCCTTGCACTCCAAAGGGCTAAACGACAGCCATATAGCCATAAAAACCAAGTCCACGCAACCCTTCATTTCCAAGCTGCGCAAGGAGATGGGCCTTGTATCCAACGCCAGAATAGCCTCGGCCAAGAGGCGGGAAGAGCGGAATAAAAGACGCTGATTTTGCGGCAGGGCGCGGTTAACCGCGCGCCTACACCGCCCCTTCGGCATTCGGAATCTTCTTCAGCACATCGCCGATAAGCCTGTTATTGAGGTTTTTAAGCCACTCCAGCATCTCGTCCGTAGACTCTATGACGTCTATAAGCGATATGCTCGCCTCCGCCTCGGCGAAGCTGATGTTGGATATGATCTCTTTTATGATCGGGATGTTTCTAGGAATTACGCTGAATCTGCGCAGGCCCAGACCCACCAAAAGCACGGTATGCAGGGGGTGCCCAGCCATCTCGCCGCAGATCGAGAGCTGTTTGCCGTTATCTTTGGCGGTCTTGATGGCGTTTCTGATGATCCTTAGAAAGGCGGGCTCGACCGGATTGTAGAGGTAGTTGACCTTAGAGTTGTTGCGGTCGGCGGCGCTCAGGTACTGTATCAGATCGTTCGTGCCTATAGAGGCGAAGTCTATCTCCCTCATGAACATGCCCATTTCGAGGATGGCCAGCGGCACCTCGAACAGAACGCCGCACTTGGGCATCTCCACACCCAGCCTAGACGCTATCTCGCGGATGAACGCTTTGGCCTCTATCCACTCTTGGAGGGTGGTGACCATGGGGGCCATTATGGAGTAGTCGTGGCCGCGGCCCACTTTGAGAATCGCCGATATCTGGGTCTCGAATATTTCTTTACGCTCTAGGAATATCCTTATCGCCCGCCAGCCCATGAACGGGTTGAACTCTTGGGGCATATCGAAAAACTGCGGAATCTTGTCGCCGCCTATGTCCATGAGCCTTATCGTGCAATGCTTACCGCGCCCGCCTTTAAGAATCGCCTCGTAGTAGGCGATGTGAGCCTCCTCGGGCGGCATATCTTTGCGGTTCGACAGCAGGTACTCCGTGCGCACAAGGCCTATCCCGTCGGCCCCGTTCGCCACGGCGTCTTCGACGTCTTCGGGGAGAGATATGTTGGCCAGAACTTCTATGCGTATTCCGTCCTTAGTGTAGACGGGGCGGTCCCACTTAGACCGCAGCTCCCTGTATATCGCCTCGCCGTGCGTCTGTCTGGCGTATTCGTCCACAAGCCGCTTTTCCGGGTGGACAAAGACTACGCCCTTGTCTGAATCTACGAGGATCTCGTCGCCCGGCTTTATTTGGTCGGTGATATTGCGCACGCCGGAGATTACGGGGATGTTGTACGAACGCGCCAAGATGGCCGCGTGCGAGGTCTTGCCGCCGCTGGTCGTTATGACGGCGCTGACCTTAGAGCGGTCGTAGGCTAAAATGTCGGTCGGGGTAAAGGTGCGGAGCACTACGAGAACGACCGGTTCGGCAAAGGTCTTGGCGCGCCCTGATTCGTTGTTCAGGTACGAGACCAGCTTTTCGCACACCTCGACCACGTCGCCGGCGCGCTCCTTGAAATAGGCGGTATCGGCGGCCTCAAACCCCTTTATGAACTCGTTGGAAACCAACCGGATAGAAGTCTCCAGACTGAATAGCTTGACGGACATTGTCTCTACGACTTGGCCTATGAAAGCCGGATCGTCGAGTATGTATTCGTAAGTGGCGAGTATAGACGAGTCTACCGCGCTGTCTCCGTCTAAATCTTGTTTGAGCTTTTGGTAGTCTCTATGCGCCTTTTCCCGTATATCGTTGAAGCGGATGATCTCGCCGCCGACCTCTTCGCGTGAAATGGAGGCTACGACGGGCGAGCCTTGGGTCTGGGCGGCGCGGCCGACCATGTACGCCTTGCCTACGCCCCACCCCAAGACGACGGATTCGCCCCTAAGCTCTTTCGGGGCCTTCGGGCCCGCGGCGTTATTTTCGGCCTTATCCTTTTTCATCCGGCTACCCGCTCTTGGGAAGATTTCTCAAACTAAATAATTTTCCATATACCCGCCGCAAAATCCCGTACAAGCCTGTCCGTGGAAAACCACCCCATCTTCGATATGTTCTTCAGAGACCTGCCGCCCCAAGCCTCTTTGTCTTTGAACAAGGCGTCCACGGCCTCCTGCTTATTAATATAATCTTCAAAATCCAATAATGCAAAATTTCTGTCGGAATCTTTTAAGGAGGATATCAGCGGATAGACGGCATGGCCGCCCGGCACGGTCCGCAGGTGCGAGTCGAGCATAGCGAATATCGCGCGCAAACTCTCGCTTTCGGCCAGCAATTTCCCGGGATTGTACGAGCCGTTCATCGCCAGAAGCTCTTCGGCGCTCTTCCCGAAAACGAAAATGTTCTCCTCGCCCAGACGCTTCATCAGCTCCAAGTTCGAACCGCCGCGGCTGGCTATGGTCTGCGCGCCGTTGAAGGCGAACTTCATGTTGAACGTGCCCGCCGGCTCGAAGGCGGCCGTGGATATTTGCTCGGAGAGATCGGCGGCGGCGACCAGCTGCTCCGCCCAGCCCACGCTGAAGTTCGGTATGAAAACCACGCGCATCTGCTCGCGAACCGCGGCGTCGTCGTTGACTATGCCGGCGGCGATGTTGATCAGGTGGATGATCTGCTTGGCCAAAAAGTCGGAAGGAGAGGCTTTCCCGGAAAAGATATGCGCGCGGCGGCAGGCGAGATTCTCGCCTTTCTTTATTTTGAGGTAGCAATGCAAGATGTACAGTATGTGAAGCACCTGGCGTTTGGATGTGTGGATAGGCCGGCAATTTACATCAAAGAGCATCGCGGGGTCTAACGCCGCCCCCACCTTCTCCCTAAGCGCCGCGCACAGCTCCGACTTCGCCCTGTTCTTCACGTTCACGAAGCCCTTGAGTATTTCCGGGCTTTCGGTGTAGAACTCCAGCTTTGAGAGCTCTTCCGGACGCCTCACCCACCCGTCGCCGATAGGCCGCGAGATAAGGGCGGAGAGCGGCCTGTTGGCGCAATAGAGCCAGCGGCGGTGAGAGACCCCGTTCGCCTTGCAGTAGAACTTCTCCGGGTATTGGCTGTGGTAGTTCGGGAAGATGTGCTTTTTGAGTATCTCCGTGTGGGCGGCGGAGACGCCGCTCACCGAATTCGATCCGAGCACCGCCATATCGGCAAAGCGCACCCGCTTGACCTCGCCCTCCTCGATAAGCGAGAGGTTGCGCAAAAGATCCAGATTGCGGCCCGAACGCGCCTCGACAAGGTCCAGATGCTCCATGTTGATGTCGAAGATCACCTGCATTATCCGGGGCAAAAGCTGCGTGACCTTGAAGACCGGCCACGTCTCTACGTGTTCGCGCTGCACGGCGCTGCTCGAGTACGAGAAGATGCTCTGCGTCATCTTCCAAGCCTCTTTCCACTCCATGCCCTCCTGATCAACCAGAAGGCGCATCATCTCCGGTATGGCCAAAGCGCAGCGGCTGCCGTTGAGGTGGATGGCGGTCTTGGCGCCCAGATCCGCTATGTTGTTGCCGTTCTGCTTGTGGCGGCGGACGATATCCTGAATGACCGCGCTCACCAAGAAGTACTGCTGGCGGATCCTGAGGTCGTGGGCGCGTCGGACGTCTTCATCGGGAAAGAGCACTTTGGTTATGCGCCCCGACTGCGACTTCTCCTCGCAGGCCCTAACGTAATCGTTGTGGTTTTGGTAATCCGGCAAAAATTCTTCATTAGCCCGCGCCGACCAGAGGCGCAGGGTGTTCACAACCTCGTTGCGGTAGCCGACGACGGGGATGTCGTAGGGGACGGCGTAAACCTCCTCGGCGTTTTTCCACACGTGCGGGCCGAGCGGCTTGTTAGGGTCTACGGGCGAACTCTCCCCTGAAAACTTCACGACGCTCTCGTACTCCGGCCTGACGATCTCCCACGGGTGCCCCTTGTGCAGCCAATCGTTGGGGAACTCCACCTGCACGCCGTTCCTTATCTCCTGACGGAACTGACCGTAGTCGTAGCGCAGACCGTAAGCCATGGAGGGCAGCCCCAAAGTCGCCATGGACTCCAGCATGCAAGCCGCGGTGCGGGCCTTGCCGCTGTTGCCCAAATCAAACTCGTCGTCCCTCTCGAAAAGCTCCTTAACGGATATGCCCAAGGAGCCGACCGCCTCCGTAAAAACCTCCTCTATGCCGAGATTGACCATGTTGTTGTAGAGGCTCTTGCCCAGCGTGTACTCCATGGAGAGTATGTAAATCCTGCGCTTGCCGATGTACCCGCGCTGCGTGTTGATCCAATGGTCGACAAACTCGCTGCGCACCGCGTAGGCCAAAGCCATGAACTTGTCATAGACCGTGGCGGTCATCTCGTCCTTCACGAGGAAGTTGCGAAGGTAGCGGACGTACGTGTTTTGCAGGTATTTGTAATCCATAATAGGATACGGTTTCTCCGCTGCCATGCCCGTTTTTGCACGGGCAGGCGGTTAACAGGCGCACCTCTCTCAATATAATATATAATGAAAAATAATTCATTGCGGCGGTTATTTGGGATTTTTTAATTAATATTTTTGCGGGGGAGGGGGGATAATAATAAAGGGGCGGGTCGTAAAACCCGCCCCTGCGACATAAAAATCAACACCTTACAATAATTACTCAAGCGTAATTGTAACCACCGAGTGCGCCGGCATCGACAATTTCGTCCCCGGCTTCACATCGATAGACTCCTCAGACGGCCCCTTCTTGGCGTTTTCGCCGTTCAACAAGAGCTTCTTGGCCTTGCCCTGGAAGCCCGGAATGTTGATCGTAATATCCGCCACGCTCTTGGGATGCTTGTTGACGATCATGAGCGACCTCTTCTTGCCGTCGAGCGTGTAGTAGCTCGAAACGCGGTCGTTCCCGGTGTTAGACTCCAGAAGCGACCCGCGGCCCAAGCTGTGGCTCGCCATCTTGAAGGCCCAATACGACGGGCGCGGCACGTTGTCGCCGTCCGGCGCGCCGATGCGGGAGAGGTAGCCGTAGTCGCCGCCCTCAGGGGTTATGCTGTTGTGAACATCCCAATACGAGGCCTGCTCTATATTGTGGTGCGTCAGCATACCCAGGTAATCGGCCACAAACAAGCCGTTGACGATGCCCAATGTCTGGGGCCCCGGTTTAAAGTCCACCGAGTTCCACTCCGTAAGCCAGACCTCGTACTTTTTGCCGGCCACGCCGTAGTGCTCAAGCTGCTTCCGCACGCCCGGCAATATCTCGTTCAGGGTCTGCGGCGCGGCCAAAAGCCCGGCGTCGTTCTCCTGACCGGTGCCCTGCGGGTAGTGGTGGACGTTTACGCCGTCGACCACGTCTTTGAGCTGCTCAAAGCTCTTCTTGTTCCAATCGCCCTCAAGCATCCAGACCGCCGTGACGACGATGCTCGGATCAACCTCTTTCATCTTCTTAGCGAACTCGCGCGCGCGTTTGCCGTACTCCTCAGGCGTGCAGTGGTTGGCGTGCCAATCTCCGTAGAGTTCGTTGCCTATCTCCCAATACTTAACGTTTGCCTTCTTGACTTTGTTGACATGGTTGACCCATTTGGCCGCTTCCTCCGGCGTACCGGTGCCGAAGTTGACCGTGATCATAGGCGTCGTGTTCGTCTTCTTGCAGAACTCCAAGAACTCGTCGGTGTCGACCATCCAGTCCTTTTTCTTGAGCACCTCCTCCCAATGATCCTCATCGGCGCGCAAACCGCCGGGATAACGCAGGACGTGGTGGTTCGCCTCTTTCACGAACTTCTCCGTGGCGGGGAGCAGCATGTCGCCGTCCCAAAGCGCGACGTTTATGCCGAAGAGACCGTTGTTTATCTTCTTCGTGATCTCTTTGTCGCTGCCCGTAACCGTTACGGCGACCTTGGCCGCGTCCTCTTTCACCTTGGCGACCCTGTCGTTCGTCAGCCTCACGTTGTCGACCTTGAAGGTGCCGCGCGATCCCTCGCCGGCGGGCTTGAAGTCGAGCACTATGACGCCGTCAAGGTCAAACTTGCCGTTCTGTACAGCGTCTTCCGGCTGGTAGTAGGGGAACTTTGAGAAGTTCTTGAACGGAACTATAACCTCCGTCCACCCCTTGTTGCCGCCCGCCGGCGCTATAAATATCTCGTTGCCCTTGTCCTGAACCTGAACGGTTATAGGCTGATAGGGCTTATCGGTGTAGAAGTCGAACTTCAGACCCCAGTGCTTCGTCCAATCGCGCTGTTCGGCGGGGCGGTTCTGATCCCTGTAGTTGAAGTACACGTCCACCCAGTCGCCCAACCTGTAGGTAACCTCCAGCGCCTTGCTGCCGCCATTCGGCGCGCCCGACTCGGAGTACTTGAACGAGACCTCGGACTTGGGGCCGTTAGAGGATACCCACTTCTGATCGCCCTCAGTCTCTATGTCGTGCAGTTTGATCTCCGGAGCGTTGGACTTGAACGCGTTCCAGTAATCGTCCGGGTTCACGTAGCCCGGTATCTCTTCAATGACAGAGAGATCCTTCACATAGAAAGTGACCGGTTCTCCGGCGGGAACCTTGTTTTCGCCCTTGCCTACAGAGAAACGCACCTCCTGCACCTTCGTCCAATCCACCTTGCCGGAGACTTCGGCGTTCTTGCTGTCGTCCCAATACAACCCTTCGGGCCTGAAGGAGCGGATAGGCACCATGTAGTACTTCCACACCGGTTCGATCTTGCCGAAGTCGCCGAGGAGCAGTTTCGTCTGCACCTTGACCTCCACGCCGGCGCTGTTCTTGCCCTGATTGTCCAACAGGCCTATGCCGACATTGCCCACGCCCTCAGCGCCGCGCCCCCAGAAAGCGATACCCGCCGCCTTCGCCGTTCTGGCGTTCGTCAGGTTGGAGAACTTGCCTTCGCCCAAAGAAACCGTGACGCCGGAGTACTCGTTGCCGTCCATATAGCTCGTGAAAACCGGCGCTCCGGACTTCGTCTTCTGCACCTTGTAGGCGGTCTTGCCGCCGTAAACGTAGGCAAAGCCCACCGGGTCACCGCCGGCAATAAACTTGTCGGTCTCCTTGACAGCCGGCTTGTTCGCCACGGGGACGTCCTCCAGCACCTCTTCCCGGTCATCCCAGTATTTGACGTCTTCGACCACTTTAGCCTCAAAGACGTTGCTGACGATAAAGATGTCGTCCACCCAGATACGGAAGGAGGGGTTTTCGTTCTTCTTGATCTCTATGCGGAACTCGCAGACCTTATCCCACTGGAAGGGTTCCGGCACCTCGACGCGCTTCTTTGCGTCCCAGAAGACGCCGCGCTTGCCGAAGTCTACGAGGGGGATGCTGATGAGCGTCCAATCGTTCGTGATGCCGCCGTAGTTATTGACCGGAAGGCGCACGACGGTCTTCTTGCCGTCGCCGTTTTCGTCGTCGACAAGCGCCGCCCAAGCGATCTCCGAACCGTTAGCGCCCTTGACCCAGAACTGCAACGCGCCGGCGGAGATGTAGGGGGTGAGGTCATACATCATATTGTATAAACAGACGGATCCGCCCGAATAGTCGTTGGCGGCCAAGTCAAACTGCAGCGCGACCTCGCCGTTCTTGCCGGAGTTTTCGGGTATGTACACCTTGGACTCGTCGGGGTATACGTATTGGTAGCCGCCGGAGACGAAGTCTTCGTCGAAGAAACGGAACACGACCTGCGACTCGCCGGACGACGCTTTCTTCGCGACGGCCGCCCCCGAATCGACGGCCGCGCCGCCGAGAGGCCTGAGTTGCAAACCGCAACCCATAATAAAAGCGGTAACAGCAAACAACCCTGCTATGACAACTCCTGTCCTTCTATTCATTGTACCTCTCCTCTCTTATCTTAAATTAAAATTTTACAGTTAGATAAACTTCAGGCTGCATTGCGGAATATTTCAACGTCTCCGGTTTGCCGTCTATACCGGTGCCCTCGCCGGAAAGCATTGTCAGCTTGACCGTCAAAGCCCCGCCGTCGGCGACTTTGTAGTTAAAACCGACGCCGAGATTGTCGAAAGCGTATTCCTCGTCCGGAATATTCCCGCTTCGACCGAATCTCTCTTTGCTAATCGTCGCGGTAAGCAACTGATAGCCGGCTAAGAAACTGAAGCGCGGCACGAAGTTGTAGACGAGCTCTACGCTTATAAGCTGGCTCTCGCTTTTTTGTTTTTCAGCGTTCAACACCGATCCGACAATATTCACACCTGTCGTATTGTTGTACATCATAAAGGTTCCGCCGATTTTGAGCGACGGGCCGATCGCCGGCACAAACTTAGCGATATCTACGATCGCGCCGCCGCCCGCCACCGAATACTCGGACGCTATATCGGCGCTATTTTGATAACCGGCAAGGTCTCCGTTTTCATCTAAAACATCGTACTTATAAACGTTCGTCCCCATTCCTGCCAGGGAGGCAACCCTTGCTCCGACTTTCAAAGCGTCGTCCAAGAACGACCCGTCCAACTTGATAACGGGCCCTGTACGATCTGCGGTGGCATTCCCGCCGGGAAGGGCGGCTTGGAAGACGTTTGCGGGAAGATTCGACACCCCTTTCTTGCCGGCCGGAAATATATAGTTGGTGTACGCGTTTTTCGAATACGGCCGAGACTCCGCGAAATACTGTGACGGCGTGTATTTAAAAACCGACCTATACATCGCGTCAAACGGATTCTTCGCGCCGAGACGTCCGGATTTATCATTGGGGCTATTCCAAATCTCGTTGTTCAAAATCGACATCTGCAAAAAAGAGGGGCTTTGCGCGGCCTCGTTTATGAACGCGGAATCGTTCATGATATAATCCGCAGACAAACCGAGCGTGTTGGCCTCGTCAAAATTGAACTTAACGAAAAGACCGGCATTTATTGCCATACCGTCGATAGAACGGTCGCTCACGGTTAACACTAGAGAGTCGCCCTCGCCATCCGTTTTCTGCAATTTAGTCGTGTCGTAATCATCGTGGCGCTTATACGATGAAAACGCCGCCTCGCCGCTTATGCCGAAACGCACGAAATCATCCGACATAAACGCGCGGTTGTCAAAGTTCAAACGACCGGCAAAGATATTATTCGATACCGAATGAAATTTGGCGCTGTCCTCAAACGCATCAACATTCCCGTTGTAATTGTCTATCCTATACGTTTCTGTATTGTCGAATATGCTGATATTACTGACGCCCAAACCGACACCCTTTATAATCTGCGTCGAGAGATTGACGCCGACCAAATATTTATCAAACGGCGCCGACGGATCCCAATAACTCCCGTTTGCGTCAGTCGCTATTCCAGGCGCGATAGGGGCCGACTCTCCGGTACCGCGGGTAGCCAGGCGCGCGCCGAACACGTCCATTTCCAACTCCTCTAAAATGGTACTGAATTCGGTGCCGAGTTCCGCCCGGAGTTCAAGGTTAGCGCCCTGCAACACACGATTATTTTCTCCCAAAAACTTCTCGGACATCGCTAACTCGCGCCCCTGCGCGAATATCTCCGGTTCATATAACAATTCAACATCGGGAGACCAAAGGGTGAGCGGAGTCAGTTTCTTTCTATAGTCGCCGGCATTGTATTTGAATATACCCTGCGCCACTGTGCCGTCAACGCTCAACCAACGGGACGTTATGGGATTCTGCACATCCGAGAAGAAGTTTCTCCAATCTTGGTGAAGCCGAAACATCGCGCGGGCGCTTAGAGCGGTATTAGGCCTCGCCACAACGTTAAAATCCACGCTCGTATACTCCGCGCTCTCCGACTTCTTGCCCACCTCGCTCACGGCGCTTCCATCATCGAGCGTTGAACTCAGAAACTGCGACCGAAACTCGCCGTTGAAATGAATTCCGGCCTTGGACATTACGCGGTCTATCTGCGCGGTAAGCCCGTCAACCCTCTCGTCAAGAGAGCTCTCCGCCGCCAATGCGCACACCGACAGCGCCGCCACAAAAAGGAAAAGCTTTTTCATGTTAAACAGCCTTTCTTGCTTTGATATGATATTTCGGTTTAGTTTACTCGTTTTTTGAGTCTTCATCGTTTAGCCCCCCGTCAAAACCACGTTTTAATTTCAATAGATAAAACCCATGTCCCCCAATCGTTTTTATCTTGATCGGAAAACTTCGTCCCTTTCTCATTGGTTACCTTGTCATAATACTCGTTCAAACCTCTGTCCTCGTGGGTTATGTACTTTGCGCGCCCGTGCAATCCCACGCGCTCGAGCATATCCCAGTCAAAACCGAGCCCGAAAGCGAAATCGCTGTAGTTGATAGGGACTTGCGTGAAATTGTCGGTGGTGAACTGCGACCTAGGCATACCGAAGTCATTCTCGTTATTGGGTACAAACTCACCTGTTCTATCGGTGTAACCTATTTGTCCAGCCTCATTTCGGTAACACCTGGTGATCGGATTAATGATCCGACCCGTTTTGACGTCGCGAATCATCCATGAATCCCGAGCCCGCCAATTTTCATAGCCGAAAAGCCCCAAAAGGTAGAAATTTTTATGAAGCGCTATCGCCGGTTCCAACCTGATATACGCTGACCACAAGAGCATATCATCGGCCTCCTCGGAGAAAGCCAGCGGCTTCACCGAACTTGAAATGCCGTGAATACCCGCGTAACCGCCCACAAACAAATCTTTCTTGTAACCAATCAACGGAGCTATATCGTAAGCCGCGTCAAGCTCAAGGTTGAACGTATATTTTTTGCTCTCCGGCACCCACGAGGTAGCGGTCGAACGGTTCGACGAATCCCGTCCCGTGTTAACCAATACGCCGCTATCGGCGCCGTACTCGGGACTAAACGTGTAATATTTATCGAAAGACTCTCTCATTATCGTGGATGTCTTGGAGGGGTTGGGAATGTACTCGGTGGGAGGCGGGTTGTTATTACCGACCGCACCGTACGCCGTACCGCTAAATGTGTTTAAATACCAGTTGTTGTAAGCGTCCGCCGCGTTTTTGTACGGAACAAAACCCTCAAGCATCGCCAAATAATCGCTGCGCAACCCACCGGCGCCGGGTCCGGCGACCGCGCGTACTTCGCTGTTTGTGTTATATGTCGCGGCAAGCACAAAACTCTCATCCCCCAACCTTCCCTTATAGGTTCTCCCTCCCGCTTTAACGGAGTTATCCACCATACCGTTACCCCACCTATTGTATGAACTGTGGAAGAACGAGAACATATCCGACCCGTTGAGGCGGTACGGGAAAAACAAGAGATCCCGCCCCTCCTCTATATTTAAGTGCTGACCGTACTTGAGCCTCAAGTGACCGTAACCCGACAATTTAGGGGCGAACGTCAGGTTCGCGCCCATCATATTCTGCGCGTAGGGAGACCCCTCGCCGCGAGCGATGAACTTACCGGCACCCACCATGTTTGACCCATACGCAAAAAACGCGTCTTGCGGCACGGCAAAGGAAAACGGCGAATAGAACCCCTTGCCGATATACGCCAAATCCACCTCCGTGGGCAAAAGAGTGTTGTAATTTAACTTCGCGTAACCGGCGAAAACCAAATCACCGCTGCTGGAACCTTTGTTGTTATAAAGCTCCGGGTGCGTTTTGCGAGTGTTATTGTCCGTACCAGACTTCGTCAGAGAAGTGTCGTAAAACCAAACGGTATCAACCACGCTAAACGCCACATCGGCGTGTATGGCGAATTTATCTCCTATCGGACCCCGTATGTCTGTGGAAAATACTTTGGGTTCTTTGACAAATATCGAGTCGTTACCCCTAAATTCCGTAAGCAGCAAATATTTTGTTTCATTCTTGAATCCGTTATCGCTGGCAGAGAACACGACGTCGTCCTTGTAATCAATACCCACGTAGTTGAGTCCCCACGTCATACCGCCGAACATATTGGCCTTGGCGAGACGGGCGTGAATAACGTGGCGGTACGAGTCTCCAATGCCGTGCCCCTTTGCGGGAAACGCCCCCTCGGCGCCGTCCGCGTAACCCAAGTCGCCGGCGAAATCAACAAACTCACGCTCAAAGTTGTCGTAACGCTCAAACGTCCCGTAAACGGCGTTTATATAAAGATCCGCCGGAAGGTTGATACTCTCAACGTTTATACCGTTGAACGGCTTCTTATTCCAAGCCGCCCGCCCCGATTTCTCACCCTTGGCGATATTGTATTCGTAGTATCGAGCGATAGGCTGCTCCACTTCAAAAGGCAGGTACTCCCACGCGAACGTACGCGGCTGCGCCTTCCAAACCGTGAGCGGAGAGGCCTCCGTCCACAATGTGTTGCCGAGCTTAACCCAAAACGAGGCCGGAACGGTGCGCACCGCTATACCAGCGCACATATCCTCATGAATCGTTATGCTGTTGCCTCCCTTATCGTTTCTGTACTGGTACGGCAAAAAACCGTCGTTGTATTTCCCGTTGTTAGCGTCCGCGTCGCTATAGTCGTGATACCCTATAAGCGTATGCTGAAATCCTATCTTGGACCACAAAACCGTATTTCTCCCCGCCCGCGCCACCATAGCGAGACGAAACAAGTTGTCGTTCCCCTCCCACCCGGATTGCAGATACGTCCTGTCGGCCTGCATATATCCGGGAGCGTCAAACCCCAAATCGTGGTACTGCACTTTAAGCCGCGCCTCTCCGGAGAACGAGACCGGGCTAGACCCGCCGGAGACCAACGTAGACTGAACCTTAGACTCGATGTCATCAATCGAGTTGGACAATCTGTCAACCCTATCGGACAGCGACTCCGCAACCGTAGCGGCCGGCATGGTAACAGCGAATACAGCAACCGCCGCCGCTATACGAGTTATGCGGGCCATTCGTTTTTTTAATATAGCCAAACGAACCTCCTATCTTTAATCTTTAAAATGATTAACCGAAATTATATCAAAACTCAAAATTACCTCTTAATCCATTCTTTATGTATCTCCGGTATATCCTCAAGCAACTGTATCGTATGCTCGCTCTTGGGATGCACAGTCACATCGTCGGGCGCGCCCTGCTCCACGATCTTTCCCTTGTGCATTATGAAGATGCGGTCGCTAACGTAGTAGGCTAAACCTATGTCGTGCGTGATGAAAACGATCGTCATGCTTAACTCTTCCTTCAGCTTCATCAAGTAGTCGAGGATATTGGCACGCACGCACGCGTCCACCATGCTTGTCGGCTCGTCGGCTATCAGCACTTTCGGTTTCAGGACAAAGATTCTGGCCAAAAGCATTCTCTGCATCTGACCGCCCGACAGCTCGAAAGGATACTTCCCCTCAAGCTCAGAGGGCTTGACGTTGACGGCGAGAAGCGCCTGGTCGACGCGCTCCTCCATCTCGCTGTTGGAGGGCTTATCCTTATATATGCCGAAAGCCGCTTTAAGCTGGGAGCGTATAGTGAAGAACTGGTTGAAGCAGCTGAACGGGTCTTGGAAGACCGCCTGAACCTCGCGCCAATGGAGGTTGTAGTCGGTGATGGGGGCGCCCTTGTAGGTGAAGGCGCCGGATGTGGGGTGGTGCAGGCCGAGCATCATCTTCGCCAAGACGCTCTTCCCGCAACCGGAGCCGCCCACGAGCGAGACGATCTCGCCGTCCTTAATGTTAAACGACACGTCATCCACGGCCCGCACCAGCTTCTTGCCGTGCCCGAACGTGCATACGCTGTTCTGAGCCTCAAATAGTATGTCATTCTGCATAGTCGCACCTCACTTGCCTTTCGCCCACGATTCTTATCTCCTGTTTTTTCTGCTTGCACTCCGGCTTCGCCTGCGGGCAGCGCTCGGCGAAACGGCAGCCGGTTATGGGATTGGCCAAGTTGGGCGGCGCGCCCTCTATGGCCGTGGGCTTGCGCTGCTTCTGGCCCGGCTCGGCGCTGAGCATCGCGCCCATGAGCGCTTTGGTGTACGGGTGGCGGGGATCGAAGACCACCTGCTCCGCCGTGCCCTTTTCGACGATCTCGCCGGCGTACATAATGGCGATGTTGTTGGCCACGTGGCGCAAGAGCGGCAGCTCGTGCGTTATGAAGATCATCGTCGAGAAGATGCCCTTCTCAAGCAGGTCGAATATCATCTTTATGACGACCTTCTGCGTAGTTACGTCGAGAGCCGAGGTCGGCTCGTCGGCTATCACCATCTGAGGGTTCAGAAGCGTAGAGATGCCGATAACCGATCTCTGCCTCTCGCCGGCGGTCAGCTGGATGGGGTGGGAGTTGAGCACCTTCTCCGTATCCATCCCGAAGAGGTCGAACCGCTCCTTCAAGCGCCCGTATATCTGCTTCTTGTCGACGCCCCTCATGTGGGCGGCCATCACGTCGGCGGCGATGTCCTTGACCTTGCGCGTGGGGTTGAGCGCGTTGAACGCGCCCTGGGGTATCATGGAAACCTTGCGTGAGAGTATGTTCGCGCGGACATCCTCCGGCGTGCGGTTCATCAGAGACTCGCCGCCAACCCGCACATCCCCGCTCGTGGGATAGAGCGGCGGGATGAAAAGCCCCATCAGCCCGTTCACAAGCGTCGACTTGCCGCAACCCGACTCGCCCGCGATCCCCAGTATCTCCCCCTGCTCCATAGTGAAAGAGACGTCGGTGACCGCGTGTATCTTCTGACCGAAGCGGGTCAGATAGTGCAGACTCAGTTTATCTACCTCAAATATAGGCATAGCGTTTTCCGTTTCCTCTCCCCTACTTGCGCAGGCGGGGGTTGAAGACACCCTCCATGGAGGTATTGATAAGGTACAGCGCGAAAACGATCAGGGTTATGACGACCGTGGCGGGGATGAACGCCCACCAGATACCGTCGCCCAGCGCGCCCGTGTTCTTCGCCTGATTCAGAATAGTCCCCAGCGACACCGTGTCCATAGGGCCGAGGCCGATCATGGAAATGGCCGCCTCGGAGAGTATGCCCGACGACACCTGCAATATGAACACCATGAACACGTACGAGAATATGTACGGCAGGATGTGTATCAGCAGCACCCTCAGCGTATTGTCGCCGTTCAGCTTCGCCAGCGATATGTGGTCCTTGCTCTTGAGCGCGGCGGACTGGGCTCTCACGGCGCGGGCGCTCCACGTCCACGTCGTCATGCCTATGATCACCCCGATAAGGGTGAGCGAACGCCCCTCGCTGAAGCTCGCGCTTATAAGGATGAGCACGACGAACGAGGGTATCACGACGAAGAGGTTCGTCACCATATTGAGGATGTCATCAACAATCCCGCCCCTGAAACCGCCGTATATCCCTATCAGCGTGCCTATGGTGGTGGCTATGACCCCCGCCAAAAAGCCCACGAAGAGCGACGACCTTAGCCCCAGAAGCAAGAGCGAAACGTAGTCGCGGCCGAGGTCGTCCATCCCCAAGATAAACTGGGCGGTGGGGGCGTCGTACTGGGCGCCCACGCGGGCCGTCGTTATCTTGTAGAAGAGCGGGCCTACAAGCGCGATAAGCAGCGTCAGCAAAAAGAGCGACGCGCCGATAACAAACATGGGAGACTTCAATAAATTTTTGAGCAGTTTCATTGTTAAACCCCCTTACCCATCTGAAGTCCGGCTTTGACACGGGGATCCAAGAACCCGATCAGAATATCAACCGTAAAGTTCGCTATGAGCACCGATACGGTAACGATGAGCGTGCACCCCTGAATCATCGGATAGTCGTTGTTCTGAATGGCCGTGAGCATAGCCATACCGAGCCCCGGATAGGAGAAGATCATCTCGGTGATAAGCGCGCCCCCGATCATCGTGCCCAAACTGAGCGCCAGCCCCGTGATCTGCGGCAGCATGGCGTTGCGGAAGAGGTAGCCCAAAACCTTCCCCTCCTTGAGCCCAAGCCACTTGGCGTACTTTATATAGTCCGTCCCGAGCTCGTAGATCCCCATCGACCTCATGCCTATGGCCTGACCGCCGGCCAAAATCAGGAAGATCGAGAAGAAAGGCAGCACGTAGTGGTAAGCCGCCGACGAGAAGAACGCCACTGAGAACGACGGCATGACGCTGTTCGCGTAACCGCCCATCGCCGGGAACCACGGCAAGACCACGGCGAAGTAGTAGACGAGGAGCATCCCGAACACGAAGAACGGGAAAGAGCTCAAAATCAAGGCGAGCGGGAAGAAGACCTTGTCAAAGACGCCCCGCCTGTAGGCCGCCAGCGCGCCGAGCACGTTGCCGACAATCCACCCGAAGAGGATCGTCGGAAGCTGCAGGGCGATAGTCCAAGGCACCGCCTCCTTGATCACATCGACCACCTTTTTGGGGTACTTCTGGAACGACGTCCCGAGGTCCCCCATAAGGCACATTTTGATGTAGTTGCCGAACTGCTCAAGCCTCCCGGCCTTCACCGGCTTCCCTTCGGCGTCTCTCAGCAGCTGGCCGTCTTTCCCGACTTTGGCTAGGCCGAACTCCTGGAGGTACTTCTCCTCCTTCTTGCGGGCGTCCTCATTGCTTAAGCCCGCGGCGGCCTTGCCCATGATGATATCGACAGGGTTATTCTTCCCAAGGCGCGGCAGGAAAAAATTAATCGTCACCGCGACCAAAAAGGTCAGAAAGTACCACCCCGCCCTCATCAGAACGAATCTGAGTGTAGGATACTGTTTAAGCATGGCTCCCCTTTTTTACTTGGTAACCGGCTGAAGGTTCCACAGAATCTTCGTGCTCGCGCCGACCCACGGCAGCAGCGGCGGCGCGTACGGATTCGCGCTCGTCGGCCAGCCTTTCCAAACCTTGCCGCTGAACTCGTAGAACTGCTCCGGCAGATAGCAGAGCGGCAGCGACGGCTGGTCCTTCATAAATATTTTGTTAAGCTCGCGGTACGCGGCTACCAAATCCTCTTCCTTTTCAAGCGTCGGGATCTTCTTCAGAAGCTCGTCGACTCTGGGGTTGTACGCCTTATCCTTGGGATTGTTGTAGCGGCCCTGGTTCTCGTTCATCTTGTTGTCGCCGCCCACAGGCACCCAGTTGCGGGAGGACATGACAGACTCGAAGCGGTTCCAAGGGAGCGACGGCGTGACCGACGCCGCGGGTTTGTGCATGATAAGGTCGAAGTTGCCGGAGGGCAGCGCTGGCCAATAGAGCCCGGCGTCGACAGGCCCCTCGCGGACGTCCATGCCGGCGGCGCGCAACCCCTTAACCGCGATCTGAACCATGGCCTCCCAGTCAGACCAGCCGGCGGGGACGGTGATCGACAGAACGGGCAGCTTGTTCCCGGCCTTGTCGGTCATATAGTCGAGCGTGCTGTCTTTGTCGCCTTTCTTGTATACAGATTTGTAACCGGCGTCGGCGAGAATCTTTCTGGCCTGCGCGGGATCGTAGGTAACGCCGAACTCTTTCGCGTCGTCGGCGTTAAAGTACTTCTTCTCAAGCCCCTGATTCATGATGAGACCGGGCTGCACGTCGGGGGCGTAGCCGGAGACGGCCAGTTCCTTGATGTCGGCGTAGCTGATGGCGGCGGCCATGGCGCGGCGGTACTGCGGGTCATTCAGCGGCGCTTTAGTCGTGTTTATCAGCAGCATGGGCATCGCGCCGGGGACAAAGTAGGGGGCGTCGTCGTACCATGTGCTCACCCCGTCCTTCTTCTTAAGCCATATACGCGGCATAAAGGTCTGCGAGGCGTCGAGCTTGCCCTGCTGAAGCGCGATCGCGAAGTGGTCGTTATTCTTATATATAGGATGGATGATGAACTCGGGAGCGGGGAGCTTGCCGTCGTACAGGGCCTCGTTACCCCAATAATCGTCGCGGCGCTTGATCACGATCCTCTCGTTCGAGTAGTGCTCGATATTGTATGGGCCGGAGACGACCGGATCCTTGTCGATTTTCAGCTTCTGAACGGCGCTGAGGTCGTTACCGTTGTCGGCCAGCAGCTTCTCAAAGACGTGGGCAGGGACGATACGGATGGCCTGCAGGTGGTCGAGAATAACGAGCGGGTTGTTGCGCTTGGTCTTATCAACCATAAACGAGAGGCGCTCCGCGCCGCCGTCAAGCGTTTCAACCTTGATTTCGGAGATGAAGTCTTGGGTGAAAGCGGTGGCCGCGCCCGGGAAACGGCGGCCCAGCTCATAGACGAACTTGACGTCCACGGAGGTGACCGGCTGACCGTCGCTCCATCTGGCCTTGGGATTCAGATCGACGACGACCTTATCGTTGTCGCGGGAGACCAGCGTTCCCAACAGCGGCTCGAACTTTCCGTCTAATGAGTTGTATGTGATGATCGTCTCGTACATGAGGTTGAACTTGTCGTTGACCGGCCACGCCGCCTGCCAGCTCTCCGCAAGGGGATTGAATGTGTTCGGGTCGCCCCACTGCGAACCGGCCAAATACAGCGTTTTGTTCCGCGCAAACCCGGATTCGGAGCCTCCCGACGCTTCTCCGCCGCTGTTATCCTTTCCACCGCCGCAAGACACAAGGCCCAAAAGCGCCGCGCCGACCACCAACCGTTTAAGAACCGAGACACACTTCATGCCGACCTCTTCCGATTAAGGTTTATGTTTTATGTTATATTTTACGAAATTTAATACAACCGCCCGTTAAATCCAAACAGCACATTAGTAATATATGTATTGGCGGCATCAAAGACAAAAAAAATCTTTTTTTATGAACTATATGACCCCCACAACCTCCCGCACCCTCTTTATCGTGGCCGACGCGACCTCTCTGGCTTTGTCCGCCCCGAGCTTTCTGACGTCGTTCACGTAGTCTAAGTTGTCCGAAAGCTCCTTGCGGTGCCGCCTGAACGGCTCGAAGTAGCCCCAAACCGCCTCAAACAGCTCCTTCTTCGCCTCGCCGTACCCGTACCCGCCCGCTCTGAAGCGCTCGGCCATGGCAGAGGCCCTGCCCTCGTCGGCAAACAGCTTATATATAGAATAGATGACGCTCTTATCCGGGTCCTTGGGCGCCTCAACGGGCGTGGGGTCGGTCACGATGCTCATGATCCGTTTGCGCACCGCCTTCTCCTCCCCGAATATCTCCACAGTATTGCCGTACGACTTCGACATCTTCTGCCCGTCTACGCCCGGTATGACGGCTATGTCCTCGGCGATCTCGGGTTCCGGCAGCGTGAAAACCTCGCCGTAGGCCGAGTTGAACTTTTCGGCGATGTCGCGGGCGACCTCCACGTGCTGCTTCTGGTCCTTGCCCACCGGCACGACGTCGGATTGGTAGAGCAGTATGTCGGCGGCCATCAGCACCGGGTAGGAGAACAGACCGTGGTTCGCCGGAATACCCTTGGCCTGCGCGGCCTTGTAGGCGTGGCAGCGCTCCAGCAGCCCGACCGGCGTGACGTTGTTCAGGTACCACGTCAGCTCCGCGACCTCCGGGACGTCGGACTGCAGCCAGAAGACGGACCGCCGAGGATCAATGCCCAGCGCCATCATGTCTATTAGCGCGTCAACCGAATTTCGCGCCATCCGCGGGCCGTCAAAGAGCGTGGTGAGGCTGTGCAGATTGGCGATAAAACAGAAGAGCTGCCCGCGCTCCTGAGACTCCGCCATGGGGCGGATCATGCCGAGATAGTTACCTATATGGAGCGTGCCGGAGGGCTTGATGCCGGATAGTATGCGTAGCATTTTTTGTTGCTCTTTCGCTATCTATGGTTTCGGAACGTTAAAAAACGGACAGACCCGCAAAGGGCCCGTCCGTCTGTTAATCAACAACCTAAGAGCGGCGACCCCCTTACAGCGACAGGATCCTCCACTCGACACGCCTGTTCTTGGCGTGGCACTCGTCGTTGCCGCCGCAGTTCGGGTTGGCGGGGCGCTCCTTGCCGTACGAGGTTATCTGCACCCGGTCGGCGTTTATGCCGTAGGAGACGAGATAATCGCGAACCGCGCGGGCCCTCGACTCGCCCAAGCCCATGTTGTAGGCGGAAGTGCCGCGTTCGTCGGCGTGGCCCTCGGCCATCACGCGGACGCTCGGATACTCGCGCAAAACGCTTCCCGCCCTGCCCAGCGCGTTGATCGCTTCGGGACGCAGGTCAGACCTGTCGTAGTCGAAGTAGATCGTCGACAGCGCGTTGCGCACGATGCTCTCCACGTCCACCGTCGGCGGCGGGGGGGGCGGAGGCGGCGGAGGAGGGGGAGGCTCCATCACCGGCGGGGGCGGCGGAGGAGGAGGCGGTTCGGGCTGCACGACCTGTTTCTTAGGGCAACCCGACACCAAAGCAAGCGTCAGGGCAAGAACTGCCAATCTTTTTAATGTTTTTTTCACAAAAAACCTCCGGATTGAATTTATAATTTGTGTCTATTGACCATAATTAAAACGGCGGCGCGCCTAAACCATACCCCACCGTCATTATAAATATATTATTCGGTAACGCAATGCGCAAATTTTTCTTTAAGAACCTTACGGACGGTCTCCTCGCCTACTTCGCAAGCGGCCTCCGCCTCGCCGGGCGCAACGGGCAAAACGAAGCGCAGCCGTCCCGATTCCGCCTTCTTGTCGGCGAACATGGCGGCGTATATCTCGTCTATCCACGGCGCCGACGGCAGCGGCGGCAAGGGCATATCGCTGAGGATTTCATCGAAATCGCCCCAATACTTCCGCGGCAGCGCCCCGGTCTCCTTGGCGAGCGCCGCGGCGCACGCGATACCCCACAAGACCGCTTCGCCGTGCAGCAGCCCCTCAAACCCGTAAAACCGCTCCAGCGCGTGGGCGAAGGTGTGGCCGAAGTTCAGAAGCGCCCGCAAACCCGCCTCGCGCTCATCCCGAGCGACGATGCCGGCCTTTATACGGACGCACCGCTCAATACACTCCAGCAGCAAATCGGAACCGCCCCCCAATACCGCCTCCCTGTTGCACTCCATGAAATCAAACATGGCGCGCCCGCCCAGAAAAGCGTACTTGAACGCCTCCGCGTAACCCGCGACAAACTGACGGCGCGGCAGAGTCTCCAAAAAGTTGACGTCCGCCCAGACCGCCGCCGGCTGGTGAAACGCCCCGATCAGATTCTTCCCCAGGGGATGGTCGACCGCCGTCTTGCCGCCCACGCTCGAATCGACCATAGCCAAGAGCGTGGTCGGAAGCTGCACATACTCCGCCCCGCGCATAAAACAAGCCGCCGCAAAACCCGCGACATCGCCAACGACACCGCCGCCGAAGGCTATAATGAGGCTTTTGCGGTCAAGGCCGAAAGCCAAGAGCGCGTCGAGGATGCCGCTCCACGTCTCGACGGTCTTGTACTTCTCGCCGTCCGGAATCGCGTGGACGACGCAGTTCAATTCGTCTTTAAGAACGTCTATATATGATGAATATATGCCGTCAATAGTAGTGTTAGTAACCAAGGCGCATCGGCGGCCCTTGAAACGCTCATTGATGTACGACGGGAACTCGGAAGCGATGCCGCTTCCTATAAATACGGGATAGGCCCCGGAGGGTGTGTCTACGGTTATAGTCTGCATCGTTTAACACCCCTTCCTACCACTCGTCGGCGACCGTAGCCGGTTTATCCGTAGTGACTATCTTACCGTCATCAAGATATAAAACCCGGTTCATCCCTAGGCTTAATCGACTGTTATGCGTGGCTATAAGGAACGTCTGGTTCAGCTCTTTGTTCGCCTTCTCGAACAATTCCAGCAACCGCTCGCCGTTCACCCTGTCCAAGTTTCCGGTCGGCTCGTCGGCCAAGACCAGCGCCGGCTCGTTGAACATCGCCCTGGCCAACGCCACCCGCTGACGCTCCCCGCCGGAGAGTTCCGTCGGGTAGTGGTTGAAGCGCTTCGACAGCCCGAAGATGTTGAGAAGGTCGGAAGCCCGCGGCATGCACTCCTGCCTGCTCTTCCCCGAAATCAATCCGGGTATCAGCACGTTCTCTATCGCCGTGAAGTCGGGCAAAAGGTGATGAAATTGGAATACGAAGCCGATGTGCCGATTCCGATACCGCGCCAGCTCGCCGTCGCTGAGCTTGTCCAAATTCTTGCCGCCCACGGAAACCGTCCCGCCGTCGCACTTGTCAAGCCCGCCGAGTATCTGCAGCAGCGTGGTCTTCCCCGCCCCCGACGTGCCGACAAGCGCGACCATCTCCCCGGCCTCCACGGAAAACGTGGCGTCCTTGAGGACGTCGAAAGTCCCGGCGTCGTCTTTAAACCGCTTGCGGATATTTTCCGCTTCGACCATCAGCCCCATCGCATTCTTATCCTTAAATAGTCTTTTCCCGCTTAAAAAATGTCTGAATACCGTATACAATATATATTGCGCGCGTCAAAGATAGGTCTTTTTTGCAGGCGTTCCTGTTGGCGGGCAGGGCGGGACTTGTTCCCCGTCCCCGATCTCGCTATGGACTTGCCGAACCGGCCGATCCCGCTGAGACGGCGGGGACGGGCAGTCGGGCGGTGTCCGGCGAAAAAAACTTGCCGCCGCCACGCCCGTAATATATATTAATAAAGATAGGCGCAATCCCGCGCTAAGCCTAACACCGGAGACGTAGCCGAATGGCCGCGACAGACGACGCAGAAACCCAAGACGCAGGAGGGCAGAACCCAAAGCACGACGAGGGCTACAAGTACATACTGTCCAAAGCGTCTAACTTCTTGCACTTCTTGAAGAAGTACTTCCCCGCGCCGTGGACAGCCGACATCTCCGTTAAAGATATAAAGAAGTTCAATAAGAGTTATATCACCCAAGAATACAGACACTTGGATTCCGACCT
>Ga0268262_10000669_pt1 | contig 44387 bp, 40 predicted proteins | sample TergutNc150P3_FD_190354 | JGI IMG/M metagenome (GOLD analysis project Ga0268262, IMG submission 190354) | Nasutitermes corniger P3 segment gut microbial community from laboratory colony in Florida, USA - Nc150 P3 (SPAdes) (version 2) | ecosystem: Host-associated > Arthropoda: Insects >...
TAACTTTCCTATCATTTTATACCGCTTTTTTCCCATAAAATATAACAATTATGGTAGAAAATTGCAACCCCTTTTGACGTTTTCTTTCGGATTTCTTTGGCTTTATGGCTTTTTTAAGGAACGACTATTTAGAACTATACAAAGATAGCCAAAACACGGGCCATTATCTTTTTGAAAATACAGGAATACGTTTGAGTTCAAAATATAATGTAAAAGACAGCTTTGATAAAAACTCTAATAAATTGACAATAGATATTGAAAGCAATAAGCCAAATCACAATTATTTTTCGGAACACATAAATGATATAGTTGCCATCGTTGGCAATAATGGTTCTGGAAAAAGTAGTATATTGAGATTACTAAAGGCAATTTTAACAGATGGAGAAGGAAGTAGTGCAGATGATATAGAATACATATTATTTTATACCGATGGACAAGGTATAGATAATAAATCAACTTTAAAGAATATAACCTTAGATAAAAAAAATATTTTAAATAAAAATGAAATAAATGATAATTATGGGATACCTTATAAAAGCGAACCGCATAAGAGTGACTATGTAATATTTTATTCTCCGTTTTTTAATGTAAGCAAGGGATTATTTCATGGAGATTATCACGGTTCTAGCAACATATCAACAGAACATGTTATTGACTCTTACAGCAAAAAATTACATAATCCTAGAGCAGGAGAAGAAAGGTTTTTTGATCGTTTAGATTCGTATTCCTTCTATGAACAGCAGATAGAACTGGATTTTGTGGGAGATTTTTTGGAAAATGAAGATAAATTACCAATGGATTTGCCTACATATATGTATATTCAAAGTAATAGCAATACTATAATTTTACTAAAAAAAGAGCTTAAAAAAATTAATAATAATAGTTTATTGGAAATTATTGAAAATTGGGAAAAAAATACAAATTTAAAAGATAAAATTTATTTATCTGTTTTTGCTTGTTTATACAGAGCACTCAATTCAAATTCATTCAATCCCTTTGCCGATAGATTTAATAGCATTACAGAAAACCCAAATATAAAAATAGAGGATGCCATTAATACGATAACACCAGGAATCGTCAACGAGTTAGAAATACTAATTAATTTAATTACAAAAAATTCAGAACAAAGACAATGGAATAAACGCCATCTGTTGTTTATAAAAACAAAAAAAGAAGAACTTAAGCAAATTATGAATTCACACTATGATATAAAAAGAAAACATTCACTGATTACTCCATTTTTATTATTTGAACGCCAAAGATTAAGTACAGGGGAAGACAATTTCATACAACTTTTTGCAAGGTTCTACCATATTTGGAAAGATGCTCTTATTTATAAAGGACAGCTTGAAGCAAACGATATAGTTTTCCTTATTGATGAAGGCGAGGCGAATTTTCACCCTGAATGGCAAAGAATATACTTGAAAACACTTATAGAATGGATAGAGTTAATTATGAAAAAGTTAGAGAACGAAGAGAAAAAAAAGATTCTGAAATTTCAAATTCTTTTATCTACTCATTCCCCATTCGTTGCCTGTGATTTGCCGAAAACCAACTTAGTCTGTTTAAAACTAGAAAAGAAAGATGATTTTAAGTCTGTGAAAATAGTAGATATTTCTACAAAAGAAAACTTAGGTATAGGGACAAGAATAATAGATTTGTTAAAAAATGATTTTTTTATAGATAGTACAATTGGAGCACTTGCGACAGAAAGAATCGAAGAAATGGTCGAAGAAATAAGAAGAAAAAAAGGATATAAAAACATATCCGATAAATCTAAATTTGTATTTGATAATTTAGGAGACCAATTTATTAAAAGTTTTTTTGAATGAGGTAGCATAAAATGATGAAGATACAAATAAAAAGCGACAAATTTGAGGAGCTTTTAGAAAAGCATTGGGAATGGTTTAAGGCACACATAAATGATAGAGAAAACAAGCCAAACAAAAAAAATCAAAAAATAATTCCGAAAATTAAAGACATCTTAAACACATTAAGCCTTGGAAATACGGTCGAAGATTTAAAACCTATAATAATCGCGAAAAAAAAAGATTGCTTAGATTATATAAAAATATATAAAGGAAAAATATCAAATTCTAAAGAAATTCTTGATTTTTTTAGTTACGATGATTGGTCTAAAAAATATGGTGATTGGAATGCTTATAAATTTATTCAAGAATTAGGAATAAGAGTTTGTCCTTATTGCAATAGAAACAATATAGATTATAGCGAAGTTGAGAATGGCAAACTGATTACAAGATCACCTTTTGACCACTTTTTCCCAAAAAGTGAATACCCATATTTATCTTGTTCTTTGTTTAATTTAATTCCTTGTTGCAATACTTGCAATTCTGCGAAACGTGCTAAAGATACTGTTGAGGAAAACATTATTTATCCTTATGAAGAAGAATTTGGCGAAGATGGAAAATTTAGATTAAAATATAATGGAGAAGAACTTGATGAAAAAACAATGGATATAATAAGAAGAATTTTTAAAAATTGCGTAGTTCAGTTGCAGTCCAGCGGCGGTTTGGAAAATAGCATAAATGAATCTAAAGATACTTTTCGTTTAGAGGATATATATTCTCAGGAACAGAATTTTATACAGGATTTATTAGATAAAATTTATATGTATTCTGAAAATTTAGATAGAGCGAAATTAATAGGCTTAACGGAAAAAATGTTTTTTGCTTTGTTTTTTAATTTGCCTAGAGATGAGAATAAAATATATTCATACCAAAAAATCACAATGGATATAATAGAGCAATGTGCACCTGATTTAAAGAATATTTCCTAACTGTTCGGCTACGATTTTTAAAAGCCCAGAATGCCCGTGCAAATGCTTTGCCTCTCTCTTCCAGTTCATAAACCTATGCGCGTACTGAAAGTCCAAGTTTACAATAGAAGTGTACTTGTCTGCCATTTTTACCTCTCTTTTAATGGTTGTTAGTGAAATATAGTAAATTAAAAATTCGGAAACACCGCTGCACTCCCTGCACCAAAATCTTCCGTTCCAATAGGCAAACCGCCCTTTCTATCTATCTCAATGTTTTGCGGCATATTGGGCAAAGTGACCTCGTTATGGGCTATCGCATTTATGTAGTCTATTGCTTCGCCAAAAATGTGTTCGCTTTTGCTTGTGGCAAGAACGGATTCTGCAAAATTTGCCCACTGGGGCAATGCACCAGAAGCACCTGCGAGGGTTCGCGATTTTCCTTTGAGTTTATTGTTATCGTCAAAGCCAATGTAGCTGCATATTGTTAAAAGGGTATCTAAGGGTATGCCTCCGCAAAAAGCGGCTGTGCGGTTTTCGTTTGTGGTTCCGGTTTTGCCCATTGCGGGGTAAGGATATTTTAAACCCGAATATGACATAACAAGTTTTGAATATGCGCTTGCTGCGGTTCCGTATTTGAAAACGGCTCTCAGCATTGCCCGCATTGGCAAAACAACGTGGTTTGGCAAAATTTCCATTGAATCAATTTCGTTTCTGAAAATCAGGTTGTTGTTGTGGCTCCAAATTTCTTTTATTATGCACGGCTCGCCGAATTTTTTGCCTTTGCATTTATATAGCTGGCCGCTTAAAATGCTCTGATATGCAACTGCCATTTCCGATATTGTGGCTTCGTTCACACCCAGCGGCATACTCATAACCTCTTGCAAACCTCGGTTTATTCCTATGCTTTTCACAAAATTTGCAAACTCCCTCATCGCAATTTTCATGCGAAGTTCCGGCAGCAAAAATACGTCTCCAGATGAAATTGGATTTGCCATATTTTGCTCCACCAAAGTTCTAACGTGCTCAAAATCCGAAACCGTGAAGTTGGGAAATAAAAGTTCTTGGCCATCTGGCAGGTTAAGAGAGGAATAATACTCAAAATTGTGCTGCAATAATTTAACTCTCTCATAATTTCTCTTTTGCTTTTCTTCTTCCTTTCTGTTGTAATAATATTTCAATGCCTGCAAAGAGCGAACTGTTTCAAAACGCCCTTCCATAAGCCAATCATTCGTTAAAACCATTTTTGCCTTTTCTAGAGCTATTTCTCTTTTTGCACTTGCAGTAATATCTGTATCTATTATATTTTTTTCTGCAAGCTCTCTTATTTCATCTGTTGAAAGCCTGTCCAGCAAATGCTCCAAAAGCCATACGCTTGCTATATTTTCCGAGCGAACCGCAGCCCAAGCCATGCTTACAGTTTGGCTTTTGTCCAAATGGTCAGGTCTTGGAAAATAAACCGTTCCACCATAAGAGAATAGATTATATTCGTTTTCCAATTCATCCAGCGGTTTCCAGCCGAATTTCAATGCTAGAGCAAAAAGAAAAGGTTTCCAAGAAGAGCCCAGTTGTCTTTCGGCAACAAATACTCTGTCGTAGCCAGTGTTGTTTTGGCCGGACTGTGCCGCTACGACCGTTCCATTTTTCAGAGCCACAAGCGCGCCTTGAAGTGGATTTGCTGTATCTGCGGCTCCTATTTTGTTTTGCAAATTGTTCAAATTATCTTTCACTGCTTGCTCTGCCTTGCCCTGCAAATTCACATCCAATGTTGTAACTATTTTTATTTGGGCACGCCGCCAATCTTCTATTCCAAAGTCGTCAAAAACCTCTGCGTAAATATCCTCGTTTAATTCGCGGTCTATTTTGTCTAAAAGAGAAGATGCGTTGAACTTGAATTCTCCATAATTCAATTCGGGAATTTTTGCAGAATCATAAACTTCTTGGCTTATGTAATGGTTATCCAGCATTCGGCGCAAAACATATTTGGTTCTCATTTGCCCCTTTTTTAAAGCTGCCTCGGCTTTTTCCGGTGTTTTTTGCACACGTGGGTCATAGTTATATGGCCCTTTTACCGTGCCTGCTATAAAAGCGCATTCTTCAAGACTAAGCTGGGAAAGCGGTTTGTTGAAAAAATAAATGGCGGCTATTGCGGCACCCCTGCCGGAGCCATAAACTTGAAACTGATTCAAATAAAATTCCAAAATTTCCTGTTTGCTAAAACGCCTCTCCAACCTCAGGGCATCTGCAAGCTCTGTCCATTTTGACTTTAGGCTTTTATCTTCCCTGCCAAAAATATTTTTTACTGTTTGCTGGCTAAGAGTGCTGCCGCCTTGCCTAAAACTCCTGTTTTTTACATTGTTGAACATGGCACGTGCAAAACCGCTCATGTCAAAGCCCTTGTGTTTCCAAAATTTCGAATCCTCGGCAGAAACTATTGCATCTATAAGGGTTTGCGGAATTGAATCGTATGGTACGTATAGCCTGTGATTTATTTCAAAAAAAGCTCCTATAACAGAAACTCCATCGGAATATAAAACTCGGCTTTCTCCGTTAAGATTTCTCAAAATGTTTTCTTTTGTGAATTTGCCGCCTGGGTTTTGAGCAGGAACAACAAGAAATAGATAAAAGAAAAACAAGAATGCAATAAGCGCAAAGCCTATTAAAACTACAATCAGCCACTTGAGAATTCTTAACCTATTTTGACCTTTCCACATATTCTCCTGTGCGGGTATCCACCTTTATGCGCATTCCCTGCTCAATAAACAGCGGTATTTGTACCTCCGCTCCTGTTTCCATAATGGCGGCTCGCATAACGTTTCCGCTGGTATTGCCTTGAACGCCGGGTGGCGAATCCACTATCAATAAATCCACGAATGTGGGCGGAATAACTTCTATTGCCTTTCCATTCCACCATGTAACTTGCACGGCTGCGCCATCCAGCAGCCAAAGCTCCGCGCCATTGAGGGCATCTTTTGGTATTTCCACCATTTCCCCGCTTGGGTCGAGAAAAAACCAGTTGGAGCCATCGTTGTAGGAATATGTGACCTCGTTGTAGGTGACATCTGCTTCTTCCACGGTATCGCCGCTTTTCCAAGTGCGCTCCAAAACGCGCCCTGTGATTAGATTTTTAATTTTTACCCTATTGAATGCCTGGCCCTTGCCAGGCTTTACAAACTGATTCTCAATAATCATATAAGGCTGCCCGTCCACCATGATTTTGAGCTTTTTGCGAAATTCATTTGTGCTAACTATTCCCATAGAGGGGTAATATAGAAATCAAATGGATCCTATAATTCCCTTTGCAGCTCGCCTGCCTTCGCCCATAGCAAGTATCACAGTTGCCGCTCCAAGCACAATATCGCCGCCAGCAAAAACCTTATCCATATATGTGGCATTTGTTTCTGGATTCAAAAGCTCAATATTGCCTCTTTTATTCACCTTCAATTCAGGCGTTCCTTGGCTTATAAGCGGATTGGAGGAATTTCCTATGGCAACCAAAACCGTATCAACTGGAAGTTCAAAAGATTCTCCTTCCAGTTTCACGGGTCGCGGCCTGCCTTTATCATCGGGTTCGCCAAGCTTGTAGCGTTCAACTTTCAATGCGCGCACAAAACCCTTTTCATCGCCTAAAATTTCGCTTGGGTTTTGAAGGTAGCAAAACTCAACTCCTTCTTCCATAGCATGATGAATTTCTTCTGCCCTTGCCGGCATTTCTGCGGCTGTTCTGCGGTAAATTATGCGAACTTTTGCACCTAGCCGCACAGAGACTCTGGCAGCATCCATTGCAACATTGCCGCCACCCAGCACCGCAACTTCTTTTCCTTCCCAGAGCGGCGTATCTGCAAAATCCTTTTCATAAGCGCGCATCAAATTTGCTCTTGTTAAAAACTCATTTGCAGAAAAAACTCCGTTCAGCTCTTCGCCCGGAATACCCATAAAAAGCGGCAGCCCTGCACCTGTGCCTATGAATACGGCATCAAAACCGTCTTTTTTGAGCAAGTCGGGAATTTTGCGCGTTCTGCCAACCACAAAATTTGTTTTAAATTCAACGTCCATTTTTTTTAGCGTTTCTATTTCTTTATCCACAATGGAATTTGGCAGGCGAAATTCTGGAATGCCATAGCGCATAACTCCGCCCAATTTGTGGAATGCCTCAAAAATGGTCACGGAATGCCCTTCTCTGCGAACATCTGCGGCAACCACCAAGCTTGCGGGGCCTGAACCTATGACTGCAACTTTTTTTCCAGTTTCGGGTTTAACTTCTGGAATTTTAACCGTTCCGCTTTCTCTTTCCCAGTCGGCGACAAAACGCTCCAGCCGCCCAATAGCAACGGGCCGTGGACATTTTTTTTGGCATTGCTTTTCCTGTGGGCAAACCCTGCCGCATACGGCTGGCAAAAGCGATGTTTCTTTGATTGTATCTATGGCACTTTGAAAATCTCCCTCTGCAATGTGGGATATGAATTTTGGTATATCTATGCGAACCGGGCAACCATCAATGCAACCTGGTTTTTTGCAATTCAAACATCTTAGTGCTTCTTTCTTTGCTTCTTCGGCAGAATAACCGATGGCCACCTCGTCCATAGTCTTTGAGCGGGCTTCGGGCAGCAGCTCTGGCATTTTTTGCGGAGGAATGGCTAGTCTTTCTTTTGCTGTTAGAGTTTGCATAAAGGGAATGTAGTAAACGACAGCCCGCTCGCGTGCAATATGGTGTTGCAAAAAACATAGCCGTCAATGGAAAAAGAAGGTTTGCTAAAATACATCAACAAAGAAAAGGCTTTGATATATACGAAGGAACTGCGGTCTCAATTTCCGCAGAAGTCGTCCGTATATACGCAAGCTCTAACCCCACACCCCTATCAAAAATGCTACTTTATAGAATTTTCTCATAATAACCTCAAATATCTAATGAACATGATAAAATAGTAATAATTTACTCGGAAGTTAAAATGCCTAATGTTATAAGCCCTATCGGTATTACCCCCCAAACAAAAAATTCTAGCATATGATCCTTGAATTCTAAACTTTTAGCATTTTTTATAGCCTCATTATTATAGAATACCTTATCACGTCCTTTAGTTATTTCAAAATATTTACACTCATCGTGATTGAGGAATGACGCATAGAAACGTGCACTTGGCCATGAATAATGTAACTCCATCTATTATTCCCATATGGTTCCACTGAAGTTTTCACACTGGAACAAGAGCAAAGCATCAAAGCTAATAATCCTAACAGACATATATCTTTTAATCATTTTAGATGTGGCGAAATGAAAGGTTAATTTTCTATATTTTTTGCAGGTTGCAAAATGAATATCAATGACCAAAAAGAAGCGTTTAGCGAAGCTTACGCTCGTGCGATTGCGAGTGTGGCAGGTTTTATATGCAACAAAGGAGATTTTGATAGGAATAGTGTAGATATTAGCTTTGCTTCTACGACATCCCCGTTTGCTTCTGTTGAAGTACAACTCAAAAGCACATCCAATGCTCATATTGTAACCTGTTCAAGGGGTAACGAAATTCATTTCCCATTACCTATAAAAAACTATAATGACTTACGTGCAGAAACTATTATGCCTCGCATACTAGTTGTGCTACTTTTGCCAGAAAAACCTAATGAGCAAGCGGAAGAATATCCAGAACAGTGGATTAGCCAAACGCCAGAACAATTAGCTTTATTAAAATGTGCATACTGGATAAACTTAAATGGGATGGCAGAATCAAATAATCAAGCTACCGTAACTATAACTATTCCTATGGATGATGCACATATATTCAAGCCGTCAGTTTTGAATAATTTAATCAATCAAGTCGTGTCTTTACGGACTGGAGGGAATAATGCTGTATAATTACAACAGTGATATAATAAATAAAATTCTTCCTATAAATTGCGAGGCTTATCTAAAAAATAAAGGATGGAGTGAAACAGGAAAACTTGGTAATGTAGCTAAACTTTTTGGTAAGGCGAATGATGGGGGAAAATTTTTTGAAGTTCTTGTTCCTACAAAAACGGATGTAGGTGATTTTAAAAGTGTAATGTTAAAGCTTTTATTTACATTGCAAGATTTTGAAAATCGTAATTTAGATTATATTGCTAATGATATTGTTTTGTCAAAATTTGATGTTCTCAGAGTAATAGCATTTAAGGGAGATACTAGTACAAACTTGCCACTAGAAGCTGCAAAAATGCTACTAGACAGAATCTTTGCAATGATGGCTTCCGCAGCACAATCCGTTATAACGCAACAGCCATATTTCAGCCAAAGACGTGTAGAAGTAAATGAATTTTTATCAAAGTTAAGAATGGGGCATACGGAGCGGGGAAGCTTTATTGTAACGCTACAAACTCCCATAGCACCAATTATACTAGAACCATCATTACTATTTGATGCAGAACCCCTTATTACAGAAGAACCTTTCGGGCGGCAGGTTACAGTTCGTTTATGCTCTTTAATTTCCGAAGCGAATACCATAGCTAATGAACCCGAATCAAATACTTTAACTCAGTCTATCGCACGTGGAATGAGTGCTAATTTTTTTGAGGCTTTGGCGGATATAACGGAAGTATGCGGAGATGCTGGAACTAATTTAGATATGACTTGGGCGGCGGTTCGCCCTATTCAATCTGCTTGGAACATAAAAGACAAATTTATCGTTGAGAAAGAAAAGGTTGAGATTTTGCGAGAGGCTGGACGAACTCTAAGAACGAGGATGCCAGAAACGGATGTGGAGGTTATAGGCTATGTTAGAACTTTGGACAAAGACAAAAATGCGGATAAAGGAACTATAAAATTAAATGATGTGGTTTCTAGACCGATGCGTGTAATATCGGCTGAATTGGATTTAAAACATTATAATCAAGCTATAGAAGCTCATAAGAATAGGGATATTGTTGTGATAAAGGGCGATTTGCAGAAAGGCGGGCGTGGGAGCGTTATTACAAACATTTCAGAGTTCAAGGTCATAGATATTACGGAGATTTCTTAACTGCCTCTCCAAGCATATTGGTTATATTAAAATTCTTGTTTATGAAGGAACATCACTACGAACTGATAAATACCAGAATCCAAATTTCTATCTTAACAGCTATGGCAGATAAAAAATTAGGTCCGCAATATTTAACGGCAGATGGCCGTTTCACCAAAGAACGTCCAGATTGGATGCGTCCCAAAGGCTGTGAACCGCCGGCAAAAAAATACGAGGTACGCCAGCTAAGCGAAGGAGCCGCCAAGAAAGTGGCCGGAGTGCTGCATATTATGTTGAATGATAAGAGTAAATCCTAATCTTTAAGGTATCTATAGCTCATCATCGCTTGCCTCTGGCAAAGAGTCGCTTGGGTTTTTATTTTTTCCTTTGCTCATATCATAATAAATGCCAGAAGCTAAATTCCCCTTTACCTTGATTTTGCTCACCTGTGTTGAGTCAAATGCAATGAGAATGGATTTTCCGGTTGATTCGTTTTTTCCATCTACTTTTCTCTGCGGGGTTACATAAAACACAAGGCTTTTAGCATTGCCGTTTACCTCTGCCAATGTCATTCGACCTAAATCAAAGGAAATATCCATCCTGTCGCCGCTCATTTTGTTTACATAGTTGGGCAGGTCTATTTCATAAAACAAGCCCTTGGCATTTAAATTTACATACAAGTTTTGTGCCTTGTTGTTTTTCACAGCCAAAAAAAGAGTATCGCCAAAAACTTCTGAATATTGAGCCGGTTTGTTGCTAGTAGTGGCGGTTTGTTGTATGCCGTGTGCATTTTTTATCACCAAAACAGATTCCACCTCGTTGTTGTTCAACTTCACAAACATGGAATCTCCCTTAACAATATAATCGCTCATGCGGCATATAGGGTTTCCTTTAAGGGATAAAAAACCTTCCTTTTGGTTGTAGAAGCCTGTATCTCCGGTTATCACAACTTCGCGCCGAGTTATTAAAACCGAATCTGCTGCAATGGCTATTTGTTCGCGCTGGTCATAGGTCATTGTTTTTGAGCGAATGGCAAGAGTGTCCAATTTCCCCTTTTCTGTAAAATAATAATGAGCAAGTGGTCTATATGGAATTTCCAAAAACTCAGTTCCGCGATTGTAAATTATTCTTTCGCCAAAAAACGCACCCTTGCCAGCGGAATCACGTGCTTCTGCACTGCCTTCTGCAACAGCGATATTTGTTTTTCGCATATAATTTCCTCTTTCAGCTTTTATATTTCCCTTTGGATAATTAAAGTCAAACCCGCCTTCGCTATATACCGCATCGGAATTTCTGTCCCAGCGAGCGCGTTCGGTTTTAAAATCAACGGAATCATGCCGGAATTTAACATTGCCTTGCAAAAATAAATATCCCGCTTTTCGCATTGCTGCCAGCGAGTCTGAATGTTCCATAACAAGTGGCATTGTGCCTTTTTCAATTTTGGCATTGGGCAAATACGGAGTTTGCGCAAAAGCAGACAAAACTGGAAAAAGAAGTACTATGACCCACATGGGGTTTAAAATAGAAATAATTTTTCTATATTTTAATACCAACAAATTTAACGGAGAGCCAATGCCCTGCGGAAGAAAAAGAAAAAAAAGAAAGATCGCGACCCACAAGCGTAAAAAACGCCGTCGTCGTGACCGTCACAAAAAGAAAATTCGCTAAATAGGCTCTCATGCCTCAGGCTGTGGCTATAGCCACCGGCAATGCCGGCAAAGTAAGTGAGTTTTGCGCTATCCTCAAAGGTAGTGCATTCTCTTTTTTGGCATCAAAAGATATAGGTTTTTTCAAAGAAGTTGAAGAAAGTGCCGAGACCTTCAAAGGCAATGCTGAAATAAAAGCTCGTGCTGTTTTTGAATATACTTCCTCTAAAGATGAATACAAGAATTGCTGGGTTGTAGCAGACGATTCAGGTTTAGAAGTGGAGAGCTTAGGGGGCAGGCCCGGAATATTTTCTGCTAGGTATGCAGGGGAAAACGCAACTGCCGCAGAACGCTACACAAAACTGCTAAAAGAAATGGAAGGCAAAACCAACAGAGAGGCGAGGTTTGTATGCTGCCTTTGCCTGATTATACCCGGAAGCGAGCCGGAATTTTTTGAGGGCGAGTGCAGAGGCAAAATTTTAACCGAAGCGCAGGGAACCGGCGGCTTTGGCTATGACCCCGTTTTTGTTCCCGAAGGTTATTCCAAGAGTTTTGGCTGCATGAGCGAAGAAGAAAAAAATCTTTTGAGCCACAGGGGCAGAGCCATAAAAAATATGCTCGCAAAGCTCGAGTGCAAAGGCAACTCAGTATGAAAGAATTAGCTTGGAACAGTGTTATATGGACGGCGATACAAAACCTCAGCAATATGCAGGGAAGAGAGAGCAAATATGTTTATATAGATGATATTTTTTTTGCCTGCGAAAAGGAATTGGGTGCATTGAAAGCACCGGAAAGGGAAATAGAACTCAGGCTTTTTGCCTTTGCTCTTTATTGCGATAAAGTATGTGGTTCTTCTTTTTTCAAATCTGTGTTTTTTTTGCGCTATGCATTGGCACTGGATTTTTTCCATTTTGAACGCACGGCAAAAATTTTGATTGAAGAAAATAACTTTGCCTTGGTGGTTTTTTGGACAGTTTTTAGATTATCTTTTGGGAATACCATTCCGCGAAGCAGCTATATTCCCTTGGAAAAAGAGATGAGGAATAAATCCCTAGAACTTGGGCTAAAAATTAAGCCTTTTTGCAAATAAATATTTTGAAAAGAAATAAGACTCGTTTAAACTGGAATATTTTACACCTTCTGAGTTTGTCGCATTTGCAAATTTATTTCTTCCCATATAAATGCCAACGTGGGTAACAGAATCTTTGTCCGTTTCGCCAAAAAACACCAAATCGCCCGGCAGAAGCGCGTCACGTGGGATTTTGATTCCCAATTTGCTCTGCAACACAGAAGTTCTCGGCAAATCAAAGCCGTATATTTCATATACTTGTTTAACAAAAGCCGAGCAATCCATGCCCTCACTGTCATTGCCGCCAAAAACGTATGGAATACCTAAAAACTCTTCAATGCGCTTTTCAAGTTCCACAGGATATCTGAAATCCTTTGCCATATTTCCCCATTCATTTTTCCCAGAGAAATAATATTCATCGCCGCTCTTTTTTCCTGTTTTGGCAGCACAAGAAAACAATAGCATGCAAAAGAGCAATGGTGCAAACTTAAAACCCATTTGTCGAAATAAAGTCATTTGCAAACTCCCTCGCCATATCTTCCACTTCTGAGTAAATTTCCTTTTCCTTAAAAACTCCCATTCTCCACCTGTCCCAAGTTTGGCAATCCATATATTCGTGGCTAATGGCCAAATATGCCCTCTGGTGCAACTGGAGGGAAGCATATATAAAATAGTCGCCTTCTTTTTTCTTGAAGCCAGTCAATAGAAATTTTAGCGCACCGCCCTTGCCACTGCCATAAGCAATTATAGGCACCTTAGCACTTTCAAGGCGCACCTTTATCCTATGGTTTATTTCCTGTTCCATTTTTTTAATCTCAGCATCTCCTGCGCTATGCACAAAAATCTCAACACCTTGCAATGCCCTGAGCGAGGCCCCCCCATAAAGCTCGGTCGTTTCTATCTTCAAAGCTTTGTTGAATTCTTCTTGCAAATCTTTGGAATTCGGTGCAAATAATGCAACTGTGTTTTTCTCCAGCAATTTGTTTGGAAATATCCTAAGCGAAGGATCCTTTTGAGCATCCAATGATTGTCTGCTTGCAATAACTACATCTACCTCTTTTTTCTTCAAAAGAACAAGTGCCTCGCTTAAACTCTGAACCGCATTAGGCTTTGAGTTTTTCCATATACTGAGAATTTGTTCAATGGAAACATCTTTAGGGATAAATATCATTTTCTTTTCATCTAAATTGGCTAGAGTTAAAATTTCATCGTTTGCTGCAAGCGCAGCCACAGCCATTTCGGGTTTGCCATTTGAAATTATGGCATCTATTTTGCCATCCAAGAGCAATTTCTGCCCAGAATTGGAATTTTCAAATGTGACAATCTTAAATTTTGGAAATTTCATTTTCGATGAAGTTTCGGATATAAAATCGTATGAGGAGGCAGAATCGCTTTTGTTAACCCCAGCAATAAATGCATCTTTGCGAATAGAAGCCAAGTTCCGCCCTTGAGAAAGAGAAACCGTTAATGCAATGGCAAATACAAAGATGAAAAAACGCATAAGTCAGTTATATTATAGAAAATTTATTTTGCTTGTTAGACATTTTCTATATTCTTGAGATGGGAAAATGTAGATGTATTGAAAATGCAACTCTTGAAAAAATTTTTGGGATATATAATGCTTTGAATAACGATAAAACACATCACAATACCACAGATGATATATGTACGCCTATGCAGTGTGTAAAAACAATGATTGATTATATACCAAAAAAATTTTGGAAAAAAAAAGAAATCAAAATATTAGACCCTTGTTGCGGAAATGGCAACTTTGGGGCATATTGCAAATTCAAAACGAATCCCGATAATATCTGGTATAATGACCTAAATGCACAGCGAATAGCGAATTGCAAAAAATTATTAAATCCAAAAAATATTACAAGGCAAGACGCTCTTTCATTAGATTCATTAGATAAATGGGATTTAATTATGGCCAATCCACCATATTCTGGAGGCGGCAATAAAAATCAAAGTCTTTCTAATTTATTTATTGAAAAAAGCATTGATTTATTGAAAAAGGGGGGATATTTATGTTTTATAACGCCAAATAATTGGATGACCTATAATAACAATAACACAACGTTAAAAAAATTGCTGAATGAAGGAAGTTTTGTTGTAATTGATAATGATAATAAAAAATATTTTCCAAAAATTGGTTCTTCTTTTTCGGTGTTTGTTTGGCAAAAAGGAGTATTTAATAATGAGACTAAGGTAATAAATTCATATCTTATTAAAGACGAGCAATGTGTAACTATACCAAAAACTCTACCTTTTATTCCGCTATATTTATCTAGCAATGTAATTTCAATAGTAAAGAAACTCATTCAAAATGAAAACAATAAATTCAATTATAGGTGCGATTTGCATAATTTCACGCAGAAAGATAAATTGAGCGATTCTAAAAGCAAAGAGTATTCATACGAAACAATTCATACTGCGAGAAAAACAAGATATGCTAAAATCAAGCAAGATATTTATGATAAATGGACGATTATCGTTCCACTATCAACATATTATATACCTTATATCAAAACCAAAGTAAATGTAACTCAATCTGTTGGGTATATATCTTTTGATAGCAAAAATAAGGCTAAGAAATATTTATCCGTTATTACCCAGCCGCAATTCAAGCTACTTGTTCATTTAACTCGCTATGGAAATTTTAATAACATTATGGTGCTTAAACATTTAGCTTTTGAAAAAACAATTAACTTTAATGATGATGAAAATTTGGAAATAAAAAAACTTATAAAAAACATTAAATACTGATTTTTAAACTGTTGTCGCATTTGTCTGAACATTTACCAACGGCAGGCGATTATATTGTTTCTTAAATTCTTTTACTAAAATATCTTCAAAAGCCAATTCTTTTGAGTTAGAAAACTCTATTGATTTAGTACCCCATAACACAAATGAACATTTTATGCCACAAAAACTACAATACAATCTAAAAGTTGTTCCTTCTCTGCAAGCAACAAGTGATTGAAGCACTTTGATGTTCGTAGTTGATGCTGTTCTCCAATTATTGACTACCCCGCAATTATATGAAGCCAGTCTTCTCTGCATTGGGGTTCTAGTAGAGCCAAATTTAATAATTCGCTCTTTTTTATCAGAATCAAGTATACAAGTTAAAATATAAGTTACTCCTAAGTGTTTATTAAATTTATTTTCTGCAACAGAATTATTTTTAAAATCTGGAATTATTCGCTCATTCTTCCATTGCGTATTATCTATAAATTCAATAGGATCAGCTTTCAAATCGCAAACATATTCGAAAGTTTCATCTTTTATATTATTTTTAAAAAAATTAAAACTTGATAATTCTGGCTGTTGCTGAATATCTGCAATCGTAAATGGTTTATCATTTTTGTTTTTTATCTCAACTATTTGCCCTAAAGCGTTAGAAAAATCAACATCAGTTTTACACTTAGAGTTTGCAAACAAAGTTCTAATCTGATCAATACTGTAATGTCTTTCTTTTTTAGGCATATAAATTCGCCTTCCTAAACTGCTCCCTCAAAGCCTTTTCCCCAGTTCCGCCCTCAATGTTGCGGCGCGAAACAGAAAAGGCATAAGTCAGCTTTTCCCTTAATTTTTTCGCATTTGGAACCTCTTTCCAAAATTCATCTGGAAGTTCCGTGAAATTAACACCCTGCTTTGCGGCAATTCCAACCAAATTCCCAACAATGTGATGGGCATCCCTGAAGGGAACCCCGCTTTCAACGAGCAAGTCTGCTAGGTCAGTGGCGAGCAGTGCCGGAAGCATCTTTTTTTCCATAGCATCAAAATTCCATTTTGCGCTTTCCATAGCTTCTTTAAAAACTTGCAGGCAAATCAAAATTGTCTTTGTGCTGTCAAAAACAGGGGCTTTGTCTTCTTGCAAATCGCGGCTGTATGTGAGCGGCGCACCTTTTACTAGGGTGAACATCGCGGTATAGTTGCCTATCAAACGCCCAGCCTTCCCCCTTATGAGTTCCATGCTGTCGGGATTCTTTTTTTGCGGCATCATTGAGCTTCCGCTGGAAAATTTATCGTGCAGGGTTAAAAAGCCAAATTCGCTGGAACTCCATATAACCATATCTTCTGCATAGCGGCTTAAAGTAGAGCCTATTATTGCTATATCGTTTAAAAATTCCAAAGCCATGTCGCGGTGGCTAATTGCATCTATGCTGTTTGCGCTAACGCCTGCGAAGCCTAAGTTTTTCGCCACCGCTTTGCGGTTATATGCAAAAGCCGAGCCTGCTATTGCGCCACTTCCCAGAGGGCATTCGCTGTGCAAAGACAAGAGGTTGCGAAATCTTTTTTTATCTCTTTCAAGCGCAAAAAAGAGGCTCATCAAATAATGGCTGAATTGTATGGGCTGTGCCTGCTGCAAATGCGTGTAGCCCGGCATTAGGCGGCCTGCGTGTTTTTCGGCAAGGTGGTAAATGGTTTTTTGAAGTTTAAGCAGGCTATCTAAAATATCCTTGGTTCTGTTTCGCATATAGAGCTTGAAATCTGTTGCAACTTGGTCGTTTCTGCTGCGCCCTGTGTGGATTTTTTTTCCTAGCATTCCAATTTTTTCGGTTAAAATTCTCTCCACCGCCATGTGAACATCTTCGTCTGTGCTTTTCCAAATATTTTTGCCTTCTTTTGCATCACTTAAAATACTTTGCAAGGCCCCTTCAATTCTTAAATATTCCGGCTTCTCAAGCACTTTTGCCTCTACCAAAGCTTTTCCGTGCGCAAGCGAGCCTTGAATGTCTTCTTCCAAAAGCTCTTTATCCACATCTAAGCTAAAGCTCAAATCCACCATGCTTTTTGCCATATCATTATCAAAGCGACCGCTCCACATACCGCTTTTGTTCTGCTTTTGGGTTTTCATTTTGGGAAAATAGAAAAAAATTTTGTATATTACTATTAGTTCCTTACCATGTTAAGGAATTTTATAAGGAGGTTTAATATGCAGCTTAAATATAAAGTTCCTTTGATTTTATTCTCTGCTTATTTTGTAGTTGTGGGTACGCTCATAGCGGTTACCCTTGTAAACTCATCTGAAGTGCATAGAAGTTCCCAAAATGGGATAGTTACGGAATCCGCAAAAAGCTATTCTGAGATAGTAAATAGCTTTATGAGTACAAAAATTGTGGAGTTAAAGAGCTTGGAGCGCTTGGTCACCCTTGAGCGGCATTTGAGCGATAAAGAAAAACTTGAAATGCTTCACAGGCACATATATAATATTCTCAGCAGTTCTGATTCAAAGTTGATTTCAGATTTTTATGTAGCTTTTGAGAGAGGTGCTTTTTTCAGTGAAGAAATGACAGATGAAGGGAATTATTATAGCATTGATTGCTTTCGCCCTGAAACTGGTGGCTTGAAATTATCTAATGAGCCTTCTGAAACTGTTGCAGATGATGATGACTGGTATCTTGTGCCAAAGAAAACGGGCAAGCTGCATTTAACGGAGCCTTATAAATGGAAATATCCAGAAGAAGAGAATGAACGCCAAATGATAACTCTAAGCATCCCTATTTTCTTTGATGGAAAATTTGCTGGGGTAATAGGAATGGATATGGAATTGGCTGTGCTGCAAAAAGATTTTTTCGACAAATTAACCGATAAAAAAACAGGTGCTTATTCAATCCTAGTTTCGCACGAGGGTTTGAGAGTTACGCACCCGAATGCAAAAATGTGGCTTACGGAAATAGGCGATGATTTGTCCAAAGATGAGCAGGAGAAATTGAAAGAATCTATACGCACCGGAAAAGAATACACTGTAATCAAAGATAATATGCTAACAGGGGAAACATCCATTGTATCTTTTGTTCCGATGAAACCGGAATGGCTTGATTTGCCTTGGTCGGTAAATAGGGTTGTTCCTTTGGCGATTATGAAAGAGGATGAAATAAAAGTGAGGAATATAAGCATTGCCATTGGGCTTATAAGCGCTGTTTTTTGGGGAATCTTTCTTGTGTGGCTAATGCGCAATGTTTTCAGCGGCTTAACAAAAGTTCTTGGCACTTTGGGCAAAATGACCACAGGCGATGGCGATTTAACCATAAGGCTAGACGAAAAGAGCAAAGACGAAATAGGGCAAATGTCTAAAGGGTTAAACAACCTAATAGAAAAATTGCACTCAACATTGAAAATAACGCAAAAGGAGGCAAAGAAACTGCTCGGCTCATCTCAAGAATTGTTTGAACTATCTCATAATTTATCCAAAGCTTCTGATGCCATGCTAGAGCGAACCTCCAGAGTGTCTGAAACTACAATTAATGCAAGTGAACACGCCAAGGCAATAGCCAGCAGCGCAGAGCAAACCAGTGCTAACACCAAAGAAGTAGCTAGCACCACAGAGCAAATGGCTGGGAATATCAATGCAATGGCAAGCGGTGCGGAGCAAGCGAGCGTTAACGCCAGAGAAGTAGCTGGTGCAGCAGAGCACATGTCTTCCAATATGAATACTATAGCCGCTGCAATTGAAGAGATGAGCTCAAGCATAAGCCAAATAGCGGGCAACGCAGGCGAGGCACGTCATATTGCAGAAGATGCAAGCGTGAAATCCACCGGAGCGACAAATGCGATGAACAAACTTGGCATAGCTGCTAGGGAAATTGGGCATGTTACCGATGTTATAAAAAGAATAGCAGACAAAACCAACCTATTGGCACTTAACGCCACCATTGAGGCCGCCAGCGCAGGCGAAGCCGGCAAGGGTTTTGCCGTGGTGGCGGGTGAAATTAAGGAACTAGCCAACCAGAGCGCCCAAAGCGCAGACGATATAGCAAACCGCATAGAGGGCATTCAAAGCGAAACCAATTCAGCGGTTGGAGTTATACACGAGGTAAGCGGCACCATTGAAAAAATAAACCACAGCGTTGAGGCAATAGCAGGCCATATTGAGCAGCAAACCAAGGCGAGCAATGAAATTGCGAGCAATGTGGCGCAGGCAAATAACAGTGCAAAGCGAGTGGCTTCTGCCATAGGCGAAATAGCCAAAGGCACAAATGAAATAGCGAGCAATGTGTCGCAAGCAAATGTAGGTGCAAAACGTGTTGCAAATTCCATAAGCGCGGTGGCTAATTCCGAGAGAGATTCAGCTCAAAGCGCCAGAGATGTTGCCCACGAAATTAAAGGTGCTTCCGATAACATCAATGCTATGTATAAAGATGCAGAACTATCCAGCGCAAGCTCCACTAAATTGCAAAAGACGGCAGACGAGCTAAAAGCAATGGCAGAGAGCCTAGATTCCATTGTAAGCAAATTCAGGACTTAATTATGCAGCAAGAACTCATACTCCCTTTGCCAGACGACTTCCACATTCATTTGAGGCAGGGAAAGGATTTGGCAAATTATGCAAAAAGCGCAGCCCAGCAGTTTGGGCGAGTTTTGGCTATGCCAAACACAGAGCCGCCTATAAATTCACCAGAGGCAGTTAAAAAATACAAAGAGGAAATTTTGGCAGCCGCCCCGAATTTGGAAGTTCTGCTCACATTCAAGCTAAATAAAAATTACACCGAGCAAGAAATTTCGGAGATGAAAAAAAACGGAGCGGTTGCCGCAAAATATTATCCCCTTGGGGTTACCACAAATAGCCAAGATGGAATTTCCAAAATAGAGGATATTTACCCCACTATTGAATTGCTGGAAAAACTGGATTTGGTATTATGCCTGCACGGTGAGGAACCAGAGGCATTTTGTTTGGACAGGGAAAAGGAATTTTTGAAACACCTCGAAAAACTCTGCAAAACATTCCCAAATCTGCGCATTGTTTTGGAGCACATATCCAGTGCAGACGCGGTGGAATGTGTAAAAAAAATACCGCAAAATGTTGCCGCAACGGTAACTGTTCATCATTTGATTTTAACCTTAAACGATATTGTTGGCGACTCGCTTTGCCCACAAAATTTTTGCAAACCATTGCCAAAGTTCCCCAAAGACAAAGCCGCAGTTAGAGAAGCTGTGTTCAGCGGCAACAAAAAATTCTTTTTGGGAACAGATAGTGCACCGCACTCCTTGGAAAAAAAAGCCTGTCTTTGCGGAGCCGCCGGAGTTTACTCCGCTCCGGTTGCAATTCCAATTTTAATAGAGGAATTTGAAAACGAAAATAAACTGAATTTGCTCTCTGATTTTATCGCTGGCTACGGCGCGGATTTTTATAAAATTCCACGCCAAACGAAAAAGGCGGTTTATGCAAAAGAGGAATGGCAAGTTCCCAAAACCATAGATGGGGCTGTGCCTTTGAGGGCGGGGCAGATGTTGAAATATTGTCTGAACCAGATAAAATAAATTTACTATATTCCACAGTAATTCTGAGGTAACCTATGAAACTGAGAGTTAAAATTTCCCTATTGATGGGAATAGTTGTTTTGGCAAGCACAGTTGCCTTGCTCGTTGCGGTGGGATTCAAAGTTAGCAGTGTTATGGAGAAATCCTGTTTAAACTTCTTAGGCAGCGAAGCCGACACCGATGCTAAATTCTTGAAATCTATGGTTGATGGTCAGCTCGATATACTTGGGGAAGTTGCCGGCAGGGCAAGGACAAGAACTATGGATCCCAATACTGTGCCGGTAACTTTGAGACCCGATGTCGCGCGTCTCAATGCCCTTGATTTGGCAATGGTCACCCCAGAAGGGGATTCTTATCCTGTGCGCGGCAACCCTATTAACATAAAAGACCACTCCTATTTCAAGCGAGCAATATCTGGAGAAAGAAATATTGAGATGATAGTAATAGATGGCAAGCTCGTTGCAATTTTTGCCGTGCCCATAAGAAAAAACGATGAAACAAATGCGCCTGTGATAGGCGTGTTGTTAGCCCACAAAGATGGCGCATCGGCTATTTCCAACCTTGTTACAGAAGTGAAATCATTGTACAAAAGCGGTTTTCCCTTTTTGATTGACGAGAAAGGAACCATAATAGCCCATAGAAACAAAGACTTGGTGAATAGGCAGTTCAATCCTATAAAAGAAGCTGATAGAGACCCCTCGCTTAAGCCCTTGGCAAACATAGTAGTTGCTGCGCTCCAAAATAAACACGGTGGCTCGGAGTACTATTACGAGGGCAAAAAACTCATAGGCTTATATTCGCAGATTCCTAGCTACCCTTGGATAATTTTCCTCAACACAGAAAAACAAGAAGTAGAGGAAGCCTTATCCCAAATAATTATAGTTATGATTTTGACAGGCTTTATCTGCTTTGTAATCACAGTTATCATTGCCATAATCGTTGGAAAATCCATTGCAAAACCCTTGGTTCACATGGTTGATGCTCTTAAAAACATAACACACGGAGAAGGAGATTTAACTCAAACCATTCCGGTGCAATCCAAAGATGAAACAGGGGATTTAGCGGGCTATTTCAACAAACTGATGGATGTGCTTAGACACCCAATAAGCGAGGCAAAGTCAATAGTCAATCATTTGGTCTCCGTTTCCGAAGACCTGTCTTCTGTGAGCGCCGTGCTTGCAAACGGTAGCGAAGAAACCCTTCACCAAAGCAAAGCCGCAACCAACACAACAGAACAATTGTCAGCAAACATAAACGCTATGACAACCGGAGCGGAAGCAGCATCTATGAACGCTAACGAGGTGGCAGGCGCGGCAGAGCAGATGAGTACAAATATGAACACAATAGCTTCAGCGGTAGAAGAGATGAGCTCAAGCATAGCTCAAATATCGGGCAATGCAGGCGAGGCGCGCAAAGTATCCGTAGAGGCTACAAACAAAGCATCCAACGCTACAAGCGTTATGGGTGAATTGAGTTCTGCCGCTAAGGAAATAGGGCATGTGACCGAAGTGATTAAAAAGATAGCAGATAAAACCAACTTATTGGCTTTGAATGCCACCATAGAAGCTGCTTCTGCCGGTGAAGCCGGCAAGGGCTTTGCCGTTGTGGCAGGTGAAATAAAAGAACTTGCCAACCAAAGCGCAGAAAGCGCAGACGACATAGCGAGGCGCATAGAAAGCATACAATCTGGCACGGACAAAGCGGTGAATGTGATACACGATGTGTCTGATATAATAGTGAAAATAAATCAGAGCGTTGAATCCATATCGGGTCATGTTAGCCAGCAAACAAAAGCGAGCAACGAGATAGCGAACAATGTTGCGCAAGCGAACACAGGTGCAAAGCGCGTTGCTGGTGCTATAGGCGAGGTAGCCAAAGGAGCAAACGCTGTTTCAAAGAACGCAGGCGAAGCAGCAAAAGGAGCGCAAAATGTAAGCTCAAACGTTGTTGGCATGAATCGTGCGGCAACAGAGAGTTCGCAAGAAGTTTCGCGAGTGAAACAAAGCGCAGATAGACTATCCAAAATGGCTGGGCAGTTGCATACGGCTATGGATAAGTTCAAGGTGTAAACTAATTAGAGGTGATTTATGAAACTGAGTGTTAAAATTTCCCTGTTGATGGGAATAGTAGTTTTGGCAAGCACTGTTGCCCTGCTCGTTGCGGTGGGGCTTAAGGTCAGCAGTGCAATGGAAGAATCCAGTTTAAACTTTTTAAGCAGCGAAGCCGATACCGATGCCAAGTTCTTGAAATCTATGGTGGACGGCCAGCTCGACATACTTGGGGAAGTTGCCGGCAGAGCAAGGACTAGAACTATGGACCCGAACACCGTGCCGAAAACTTTGAGACCCGATGTTGAACGCCTCAATGCCTTTGATTTGGCAATGGTCACCCCAGAAGGAGACACTTATTTTGTGCGTGACAACCCCATTAACATAAAAGACCACTCATATTTTAAGCGAGCTATAAACGGAGAAAGAAATATAGAAATGATAGTCATAAATGGCAAGCTCGTTGCGATTTTTGCCGTGCCCATAAGAAAAAACGATGAGGCAAATGCGCCCGTGATAGGCGTGTTGTTAGCCCATAAAGACGGTGCATCGGCTATCTCCAACCTTGTTACAGAAGTGAAATCGGTGTACAAAAGCGGTTTCCCATTTTTGATTGACGAGAAAGGAACCATAATAGCCCATAGAAACAAAGACTTGGTGAATAGGCAGTTCAATCCCATAAAAGAAGCCGAGAAAGACCCTTCGCTTAAACCCTTGGCAGGCATAGTAGCCACTGCGCTCCAAAAAAAGCACGGAGGTTCTGAATACGCCAACGACGGCAAAACGCTCATAGGCATATATTCGCAGGTTCCCGGCTATCCTTGGGTAATTTTTCTCAACGTGGAAAAGCAGGAAGTGGAAGAAACCTTGTCTCAAATAATTATGGTTATGATTTTGACAGGCTTTATCTGCTTTGTAATCACAATTATCATTGCCGTAATCGTTGGGAAATCCATTGCAAAACCCTTGGTTCACATGGTTGAGGCACTTAAAAACATAACGCACGGCGAGGGGGATTTAACTCAAACCATTCCGGTGCAGTCCAAAGATGAAACAGGAGAGTTAGCTGGCTATTTCAACAAATTGATGGATGTGCTCAGACATCCCATAGGCGAGGCAAAGTCAATAGTCAACCATTTGGTCTCCGTTTCCGAAGACCTGTCTTCGGTGAGCGGCTTGCTTGCAAGCGGCAGCGAAGAAACACTTAAACAAAGCAATACCGCAACCAAGACAACCGAACAAATGTCGGCAAACATCAACGCTATGGCTAGCGGAGCGGAACAATCTTCGGTAAGTGCCAGCCAGGTAGCAGGTGCGGTCAAGGAAGTTGCAGCAAACATCAACGCGATGGCGAGCGGTGCGGAAGAAGCTTCTACAAACGTAAATGATGTTGCAAAAGCGGTTGGACAAGTTGCAGGAAACATAAACGCCATGGCAAGCGCTGCCGAAGAAGCCTCCGTGAATGCAAACGAAGTGGCAGGAGCGGCAGAGCAGATGTCTGAGAATATGAGCACCATAGCGGCGGCAATAAAAGAGATGAGCACAAGCATAAATAAAATATCCCACAATTCCGGCGAAGCCAACAAAGTGGCAATCGAAGCCTCCGCGATGTCCAAAGATGCAAGCGATGTGATGAACAAGCTGGGCACTGCCGCCAAGGAAATAGGGCAGGTTACCGAAGTAATCAAAAAGATAGCAGACAAGACAAACCTCCTCGCGTTGAACGCTACCATTGAAGCGGCATCCGCAGGCGAGGCAGGCAAAGGCTTTGCCGTTGTAGCCGGAGAAATCAAAGAGCTTGCGAACCAGAGCGCGGAAAGCGCAGACGACATAGCTAGGCGCATAGAGGACATCCAGATGAGCACTGGCGAAGCAGTGACGGCTATAAACAATATCTCTGGTATAATCGTGAAAGTGAACGAAAGCATAGAGGTAATCTCCAACCACGCCGCCAAGCAAACAAATGCGAGCAACGAGATAGCGAGCAACGTGGCGCAGGCGAACACGGGAGCCAAGCGCGTAGCCGAATCCATAGGCGAGGTGGCGAAAGGCAGCAAAGACATAGCCCACAACGCGGGCGAGGCGAACAAAGGCATAGAGAGCGTTTCCAAATCCATAGAGGAAGTTGCGAAAGGCAGCAAAGACATAGCCCACAACGCGGGCGAGGCGAACAAAGGCATAGAGAGCGTTTCCAAATCCATAGAGGAAGTTGCGAAAGGCAGCAAGGACATAGCCCTCAACGCAGGCGAAGCCGCAAACGGAGCGAAAAACGTCAGCTCAAACGTAGCCGGAATGAACAAGGCGGCACAAGAGAGTTCAGGGGAAGTTTCGCGAGTGAAACATAGCGCAGATAAGCTATCCAAAATGGCAGGGCAGTTGCACACGGCTATGGATAAGTTTAAGGTGTAGGCGACTTATATTTTTTGAACCAACACTCTTGCGAAAACTTCTTTTCCGTTTATATATGGTCTGTATTGTTTTTCTTGTACGATTTTGTAACCTTTTTCTAATAAACCATTTAATATTGGTCGTACAGATACGGCAAAAGGTTTTTTATGGTCACTAGGAATAAAGCCTTTCTCCACTAACAATACTTTTGAATCATCATATTTTTTATAATCTTCGGGTATCTCTTTCAATGGCACTATTTTTAATTGTTTATATTTTTGTCTGTTTTTTATGGGTATATTTGTAAACCAATAACCTGCCGCCCGTGTAAGTTCCTTTTTAGGCGTTAAAAACCAATCAACTTCATTATATCCTGACCATACTTTATTCTCCTTGAAATATGGAATATAAGTATCATTTTTTACATTTGTAATATTTGAAATAATCAAAAACTTCTTTCCGCTTTCAATGACAATTTTCCAATAATCTGCCATTCTTGAAAAAGGCGGATTGGTGCAAACTATGTCCGCATCCTCATTGAGTATTTTGAGTGACAGCGGGTCATCAAAACTTCCAGAATAACCTCTTGGATAATCCTTAAATTCTTTAAAACCATCTTTGGTAAATATATATCCTTTTGTGCCCTGATTGAACAAATCCACAGGACCGCTGTAATGGGTGCATATCAGTTTTTTCAATCCAAGCTCAATGAACTTCCGCAAAAAATACAAAGCAAACGGAGACGTGCTATTTTCGTCATCGCCAACGGCATCATCGCAGTTGCAAAAAACAACTTTATTTTTCCAAATTTTTTTATCATACATAGATAGTTCTTTTTCAATATCTTCGTATCTGGTATAGAATTCGTCATTTTTTACCTGCTGTGCTTTTTGAAGTACATCTTTTTTTGTAAGTCCTCTTTCTTTAAGAGAAGGTTTTGTTCTCTTTACGATTTTCACTACCTGTTTTTTGTCTTCTTCTTTGATGTAAATTTCTTTCATAAACAATTTATGAGACTTAATAAAATTGACATAATCCTTAAAGAAGTGAGGGTTGCAAAAATATATTTCCTTGCTTGCTGCCTCCCGAAAGCGGAAAAATTGTTCTTTAATAGCATTTTCCACCTGAGCCATATCCTTAACCTCGCAGGCAAACAAATACTTGTAAATATTGTCTTTGGATTTGCCAGTCATATTATTATATTCTTTCAGTCGCCGTTCAAGGTCGCTGGTCTTGCCAATTTTGCATTTTGAAGGTTCCAGCGATGCCTGAACAATATAAATATACTCTTGCATTTTATTCTCCAGATTGGAAATATAGAAAATTAGAATTTTTATATTTTCCCCCTTATGGATTTCCTCCCCATATCTCGCAAAGAAATGGATTCCCTCGGCTGGGATTATGCAGACGTAATTATAGTTAGCGGAGATGCTTATGTTGATCACCCATCTTTTGGACACGCTGTTATAGCGAGGATTTTGGAGAGCGAAGGTTTGCGTGTTGCTATTTTGCCGCAACCAAATTGGCAAGACGATTTGCGCGATTTCAAAAAAATGGGGCAGCCGAGATTATTTTTTGGGATAACTTCCGGCTGCTTGGATTCCATAGTTAGCCACTACACCGCAAACAAAAGATTGCGCAGCGATGATGCCTACACACCGGGTGGGAAAGCCGGATTTCGCCCCGACCGTGCAACAACGGTTTATTCAAAAATACTAAAACAGCTTTTTCCAAACACCCCCGTGATTCTAGGCGGCATAGAAGCATCTTTGCGCAGAACAACCCACTACGATTTTATGGAAAGCCGCCTACTGCCAAGCATACTTTGCGAAAGCAAAGCAGATTTGCTGGTTTATGGAATGGGCGAAAAACCAATTTTGGAAATAGCGAAAAAATTGCAACGCGGTGAAAATATTTACGATGTAAAACAGATTGCGTATTTGGGAACATACAATACGGGGCAAGAATTATATTCTCACGAAGATTGTTTGGCAGATAGCGATAAATTTTTTGAGAACACCAAAATTTTGGAACAAACTCCTGCTGAAATTATAACTCAAAAAATTCAATATAAAACTTTGGTAATTAACCCGCCTTTTCCGCAAATGACAGAACGCGAAATAGACAGAAGTTTTGACTTGCCTTATATGCGAGAGCCTCACCCTCGCTATAAAAAAAGAGGCAATATTCCTGCTTACGAAATGATAAAACACAGCATAACAACACACAGAGGCTGTTTTGGTGGTTGCGCATTTTGCGCCATCAGTGCACATCAGGGAAAATTCATAGCGAGCAGGAGCGAAAAAAGCATTTTGAAAGAGGCGAAAGAAATAGCAGAGCTGCCGGATTTCAAAGGCAATTTAAGCGACTTGGGAGGACCAAGCGCAAATATGTACAAAATGGGCGGAATGGATAAAGATTTGTGCTCCAAGTGCAAACGGGTGAGCTGCCTATTTCCAAAAATTTGCCAAAACCTCAACACAAACCATAAAGCTATGAACGATCTTTACAAAAAAGTTTTGCAACTACGGGGCATAAAAAAAGTTTTCATAGGCAGCGGCATTCGCCACGATATGCTTTTGCACAACCCAAACGAGCAAAATACCCTCTACACAGAAAATCTCATTTTGCACCACACAAGCGGCAGGCTAAAACTAGCTCCCGAACACACCGAAAGCCACGTTCTTAAAATTATGCGAAAACCGGATTTTGCCGAATACAAAAAGTTTATGCTCATTTTCCAAAAAATCTGCGAAAAACACGGCTTAAAAACGCAAATTGTGCCCTACTTAATGTCTAGCCATCCAGGTTGCGAAATAAAAGATATGAAAGCCCTATCCCATATTCTAAAAGATTTGCAAATCCGCCCAGAACAAGTCCAAGACTTTACCCCGACTCCTTTCACTTTCAGCACGGCTTTATTTTATTTGGCTTTAAAGAAAAACGAAAATGCTCCTTATGTTGCCACAGATGAGAGAGAGAAAAGGGAGCAGAAGGAGATGTTTTTTCTACATTCCTTATATGCGCAAACTACATCAAAAGCAAATTTTGGACTTGCTTAAAACTCTGGACAAAGCGATAGATGAAATAAAACGCTTGTTAAAAAATAATCAAATTCCAACAGCCATCAATCTTTTGGCAGATTGCCAGGATAGTGCCGCTAATATTTGTGGATTTATAGAGGAAATGCACAGCGAAGGCACCAAAACAGTTGGCTTGCTAATAGAATTTTCTGAAATGCTTTACAAAGCGAGCACAGAAATAAACAATGAAAATGCCAAAAACAAGTTTGCGGATCAGCTTAAAAACAAACTGCATCTTATCAATAATAGCGTGAATAATGAATTAAAGCCAAATAAAATTGAGATAGCCTTTTTCCCCTACAAAGCTTCTATGTGGGACAGCCTTGAAAGCATTTACCTTGCCGCAAAAGAAGACCCGGCTTGCGATGCTTATGTTGTACCCATTCCCTACTACGACCGTTTGCCGGGTGGCGTATTTGGGCAAATGCACTATGAGGGTAGATAATATCCTAGCAATATTCCAGTTGCAGATTGGCAAGCTTACAATGTGGAAGAACGCAATTAATACCGTAGCCCTAAACAAACCGAACAAAAAGGTGTTTATATGGAGAAAAAAGACCTAACAGCAGCAGATGTTTGGGCAATGTTTGCCGAAACAGACCGAAGGATGCAGGAAACAGACCGCAAGCTGAAAGAACTTGGAGGTATAAGCAATAGCAATGGCAAGTTCGCAGAGTCATTATTTTACGATTCTCTGGAAACAAGCAAGACTTTTGCTGGAGTGCATTTTGATGCGATAAATGCCAAATGGAACAATGCTCCAAGACCATTTAGAGCTGAAAGCGACTATCCAAAAGAGATTGCAGAGAGAAAAGCCCATAGAAAGTTCTACAACCTTGCTGCTTTAAAAATATAAAATTATTTCACAAATAATTACTCTTTTGCCAAAAACAGCTTTTTAGCGTTATGAACAGCAATGCAGACGGCACGGCAGGGAAAATGATATTTGATTTTTTGAAAAACCAATAATATTATTTTCACATTTACGACAAACTGCACAAAAACTTTAAATCTTCCGAACATATAACCGCACAGCCTTTAGTTCCAAAGACTTTTTGTTTTTTTCTGCTTTTTTGGTTAATGTTACTTTGTACATCATAAATAATATAGTAAATACCCGCCCTTATCTGCCCCAACACGTTCAATTAAGCCTTTGGATTCTAATTCCCCTTATACAATTCGTAAACATAACCAGCACTCTCTCTGTAAAGAAGTGTGTCGTAGTTTAATAATCTTTTATACCAAACGGATTTGTAAAAATTTTCAAAAGCCTCTAAAAGGCTTATATTTTCATTTTTTGAAATATTATTAGCAACAGCACCAGTTATATATTCCACCATAAATAACCTTTGCCTCTCTGTTTTTTCATCACTTGACTTCATAATGCCTCACTTTGTTCAGTAAAGAAATTCCTTTTTCTGTATGAAAACTAATCTGATGATTCAAATTTTTGTATTCCAAAGCTTCAACTAGCGCAGTTCCAGATTTCATATTCATCATAAATTGATCCAACACAACAGCAATGTTATCATTTGCAACAGGTCCTTCCACTATATCAAATTGATTTTTATGATTATTTATTTGTCCAGTAAAATCAGTAAATTCTTCATTTCTGTTATTCATAATAAAATAAGCCCATTCTTCAGTAGCTTTATCAAATTTTAAGTATTTCAATTCTTTGAATAAGTTTTCATCACATTCATAAACGCTAACAAACTCAGAAATTGTTCCAAATCTAGCAGACATATTTTTTGCCCAATCAATTGCTTGATTTTCAATTTTTGTAGTATAAAAACCTTGACCAAAATCTTTGAATTTTCTTCCTTTGCTTAAATCTATTTTTTCAAAATACGAATATGAACCGTGATATAAAATCATCCCAAATCTCCACCGTTTCGCTTTAAAATGCCATCCATATCTTCTATTACATATATGATATTTTCCAAATGCTCAGTTTCGTAATGTTTATCTAAAAAATCCATTACACCGAATTCTCGCAATTTAGGAAATATAATATCAGGAGTCAAATTTTTGGATTTTGCATAGCGGCTAATGGCAAAAGAAAGCCAATACGCCTTGCTTGCATTGTTATGCTTTTGTTGCTGCATAAGAATAACATAGAAAATTACCCCCTTTAGATTTATCTCCCATTACTTCACCTCGCAGTCTTTTTTGCAAAAAGCAATACCATATTTTAATATATTCTTGCTGTCATAACCTTCGTCTTCCAATTCTTTGCAATACAATTTTTCATCTATCTGCCGCAAGGCTTCGTCTGCTTTTGCGGTAATTTCTCTAATATTGTCTGTCCATTTAAGTTCAAAAATTACCGCCTGACCGCGTTTGCTTAAATGTCTCATAATAATATCGCTCCGACCTTTGCCAGCTTCGCGGTTGGATTTTACGGAAAAATTTGGCTGCCCGGCAAGGATGCCGAGCATAAAACCGTGGTAAAAAGCTTCTTGGCTATCAAAATAACTTATGGTATCTAAAAGCAAATCGCTTAATTCTTTTTGAACAATTTCAGCGTTTCCATTTAGAATCGCACTATAAAATTGCTGAAAATCTTTTTGCTTGATTTGTTCCTTGAACCATTCGCTTATCTTGGTTTCATAAATATATTGCAACTCAGAATTGGGAATGGATAAATCCAAAAATATTTTAACTCCCTCTTTGCGTTCACCCACCTTTTTTAGATAACCTGTAAAAAAAAGGAAATTCCAGAGATTATCGCTGTTTTTATCTATTTCATCGTAAGTTACATCCTCGTGCACTTCTTTGGATATTGTCCCGCCAGACAGCAGAATTTCTAGATCCGCTCTCATTTCGCTATCTGCTTCGCTAATCAATTTACGAACTATGTCGTTGCCGCTGGTGTTTACCCAATAGGGTTTTGGATATTCGTCTGCATAGACAACCCAGCTCCGCACCACGTTTAGGGAACTCCAAGGATTATACACTTCAGTATTCCCGAACATATAACCATCATACCATTCCCTAACTTCTTGTGCCTTGCTTTCAAAACCATAATGAGCGAGCAATGCATCTATTTCGCTTTGTGTGAATCCAAAATACTCTGCATAATCTTTATTCAAAATCGAAATTATGCTTAGGTTATTAAGCCCGGTGAAAATACTCTCCTTTGAAATTCGCAGGCAGCCAGTGATGACTGATAGTTGCAAGTATTTATTATCCTTGAACGTGCTGCTCAAAAGGGGTCGAACAAAGCCTATTAGCTCTTTGTAGAAGCTATTTATATGGGCACGATTCAAGGGAACATCGTATTCATCTATAAGTATTATCGTTTTTTTGCCGTAATAAGCATTCAAACATTCAGAAAGAAATTTTATTGAGTCAGTGTAATCATCATAAGAGCCTTCGCATGCAGCTATTTTTTTAAATAACTCTCGTTTTCCTTCATGAGTTATCTTATCAACGACATAATTATGCCTTCTAAACTCATTTGTAATAAGTTTTTTAAATTCAGTAAGTGTGCGTTCAAAAGTATCGCGCTCAACATCTTTGAAGCTTAAAAATATCACCGGATATTTGCCCTGATGCTCCAAATACTCAGCACCTGCACTCTCTATCTTCAAACCTTTGAACAAAGCCATTGTATCCTTGCCGCCAATCTCCGTTGTGTTTTCAAAAAAGCATTTGAGCATAGTTTGGTTGAGCGTTTTGCCAAACCTACGCGGACGGGTGCAAAGGATAACTTCTGTTCCGCTATCCAAAATATCTTTGATAAGCAGAGTTTTATCAACATAATAACAACCGTTCTCCATGACTTTTTCAAATATAGAGTTGCCTATGGGCAACGGAGTAGGGACTTTTTTATCCATATATAGAATATATAAACTTTTCTATCTTACCCCTAATGCCTCAAAAATACTTCAACATAGCCGGTCCCTGTAATTCAAGCAAACATTATATGCTTGACCCTTTGCGGGGTATTAATAAACGCAACAGAGAAATACCATGCTTTGTATTGCTCGCTAGAATGCTTGCAAGGAGTTACAGCGGTAGAGAGAGGTATTCCATCTATTGTACGAAAAATAAAATCCGAATTGGAAATTCAAAATTAAGGCAATTGCGAAACGGTTTTGTTTCCCGTGCAAGAACTCCTTTTGTTCACAGTATTGCCTTAGTGGGAATGCGTAATATTAGGGATTACAAAGCCCGTATCAGGAGTGACAGCGAAACACTCGGTAGCTCAAGCCCCTTCAACATTGTGACTGAAAGTTTGAATTTAAGAAATTTCGCGAAAGAAGACGTGAGCAAGCTTTATGCACAGCACACGCAAGAAACGGGACAGATTTTTGAGCCACAGGTAGCGGATTATATTTTTGAACAAACTCAAGGGCAACCTTGGCTGGTAAATGCCATAGCAAGAGAATGTGTGGAAAAAATCTGCAAAAAAGATTATGCCATTCCCATAACAAGCGAAATGGCTAAAACCGCCATAAACAACATAATTTTAGCTAGGGGAACGCATTTTGACAGTTTAATGGAGAGGTTAAAGGAAAATAGGGTTCGCAATATAATAGAACCGCTTATACTAGGTGAAGCGTTTATAGATAAAAGTTCTGATGATTATCTATATACCAGAGATTTGGGGTTGATAAAAGATTCCGAAAATGGTGTTGTTGAACCAGCGAACCCAATTTACGCCGAAGTGATAGTGAGAGCCTTGAATTATTCGCTGCAAGATAGCATTAAACTTGAAAGACCTGATGATAATCTGCCGAAATATGTGAAGTGTGATAAAATAGATATAGATACGTTATTACGCGAGTTCCAATTTTTTTGGCGAGAAAACAGTGAAATATGGATAAAGCGTTATAAAGAGAATTTTTACCAATACGATGAAGCCGCACCTCATTTGGTTATACAGGCTTTTTTGCAGAGAGTTCTCAACGGCGGTGGTAGTATATCTAGGGAAATGGCTTTGGGTAAAAAGCGTGCTGATATTTGCATTGAGTGGCAAGGTCAGAAATATCCCATTGAACTTAAAATATTAAAGAATGCTCAAACCATTCCAGAAGGTTTGGTTCAGCTTTCTGCTTATATGGAGAGATGCGAGACGGAAAGGGGCTGGCTTGTGGTTTTTGACAGAGATGCAGGCAAAAGTTGGGAAGAAAAATTGTATATTAAAGAATGTGATAAAATAACGGTTTTTGGGTGTTGAGCTTTGGATTTTTTGGGGATTTGTGTTATCATATTAAAGCACCCTCCAATACCCACCCTTATCTGCGCCAACACGCTCAATTAAGCCTTTGGATTTGAGCTTAGAAATATTCTCTCTAATTTTTCTTTCAGAAATTTTTACAATTGCAGATAATTCAGGTACTGTAACTCGCTGATTCTCTTCTACGCTTTTTAAAATAATTAATTGGTTATTGGTTATTTTTTCAGGGACTTTTTCAGGGACCTTTTCAGGGACCTTTTCAGGGACTTTTTCTGTGCTGTTTTTAGAGATTTTTTGTGCACTTTTATTTAACATAAAAGTTACTTTTGTTTTGTCTATAGAAGTTTCGAATAACACTTTTTCGTTAGAAAATTCTTCCCATGATAATATTTTATCTATACCATAACCAGCCGTTTCGCATAATTTTGCACAACGGAATAATTTTGCTAAAACGGGATTTCGTGGCAAAGAAACATCTTCTTTCATAAGCTCTTTAATAGGTCTTGGCAAAGAACCAGGGTTTTCAAATTCAATTCTGTTAGTAAAAACTCTTATTCTAGGCTTCATAGGGCTAAAATAATCGCAGTGTATTAGTAAATTAACAAGCCCTTCTCTTAAAGCATAGGTCTGTTTATTATCCTCTCTGCCAATACCCATGTGTCCTATATGCAGAGGATTATTTGCATAAATTTGTAATCTTTGGAATAGAGCAAAATAATATTCCCATAGATTTTCTTGCTCTTGAATACGAAATGTATATCTCAATTCAGCACTAGAATAATCTATTCCCGGTTTTTGTCTGCTCTCTCAACCCCAGTAATTTCAAAATTTTTCTTACGTTGTGCCACACCCAAAACAATCCAACCGCCTGCTGAATTTGCAAATGCAGAAACCGTTTCCCAAATATTTTTGGGAAGTTCGGAACGGGCTTCCTTGACCTCAAAGTCGTCCCATTCTATATCTAGCAGTTTTTGCAACAGTTCGGTTTTGTTCACGAGGTGAATATAGAAATTATCCGCACCCACACGCTCAAAACACGGCTTGCGCTGACTGCCCCACTGTCTTTTTCCAGCCTTGGTATTTCAACAACATCGCAGCCGTATTCGGGTAATAGGTTTTTCATTTCTTCTACATCTATTTTCTATATTATTTATATGCGCAAACTACATCAAAAGCAAATTTTGGACTTGCTTAAAACTCTGGACAAAGCGATAGATGAAATAAAGCGGTTGTTAAAGAATAATCAAATTCCAACGGCAATTAATCTTTTAGCTGATTGTCAGGATAGTGCCGCTAATCTTTGTGGATTTATAGAGGAAATGCACAGCGAAGGCACCAAAACAGTTGGCTTGCTAATAGAATTTTCTGAAATGCTTTACAAGGCAAGTACAGAAATAAACAACGAAAATACCCCAAACAAATTTATTGATAAACTTAAAGATAAATTGCGCATTATTAATAATAGCGTGAATAATGAATTAAAGCCAAATAAAATTGAGATAGCCTTTTTCCCCTACAAAGCTTCTATGTGGGACAGCCTTGAAAGCATTTACCTTGCCGCAAAAGATGATCCGGCTTGCGATGCTTATGTTGTACCCATTCCCTACTACGACCGTTTGCCGGGTGGCGTATTTGGACAAATGCACTATGAAGACAAGGAATATCCAAGCAATATTCCAGTTGCAGACTGGCAAGCTTACGATGTGGAGGAGCGCAAACCAGATATTATTTTTGTACATAATCCTTATGATGATAGCAACTTTGTAACAAGCGTCCATCCAAATTTTTATTGCAAACGGCTGAGAAATTTAACGGATTGCCTTGTATATGTGCCGTATTTTGTGTGCGGTGGAGACGAAATTCAAGAGCATTTTTGCGCATTGCCGGGCACTATATATGCGCACAAGGTAATTGTGCAATCGGAGAGCATAAGGCAAGGCTATATTAAACATTTCAAGGAATTTGAAAAAAAGAATAATTGCCGAGCGGTCTTTGGCAAACCAGAAGATAAGTTCGTGGCACTTGGCTCTCCGAAATTTGACAAGGCCATAAACTCCAAACCGGAAGATTTTACATTGCCGCCGGAATGGCAGCAATTGATTATGAAACCAGATGGCACAAAAAAGAAGGTATTTTTTTACAATACAACCATAGCTGCAATTTTAGATGGCAATGAAAAATATTTGCAAAAAATTCGCCATGTTTTGGGTGTATTTCGCGAAGCGCAAGATGTGGTTTTATTGTGGCGCCCACATCCATTGAACGAGGCAACCTTTCAATCTATGCGCCCTAGATTGCTTGATGAATATGAGCGGATAATAGCGGATTACAAGCGTGAGGGCTGGGGTATTTTTGATGATAGTTCAGATTTGCACCGAGCCATTGCATGGAGCGATGTGTATTATGGAGATGCAAGTTCGGTGATGACGTTGTTTGATGCGGTGGGAAAGCCGGTTGTGGTGCAGAGTGTTGAAGCGCAAAGTGTTGAAGATACAGTTACATCTAATAGGATTTTTTTCAACAACGATGATATTTGGTTTTATGAAACTCGTTTCAATGCGTTATTCAAAATGGGTAAAGATTGGGAACCAGAGTATATGGCAAATTTTCCTTATTCATCTGGCATTCCAAATTATTATCCAGACGTTTTGCATAATGGAAATTTATATTTTACTTCATCTACAGCAGGTGAATTTGTGGAGTATAATATTCAAACAAATACTATGTCTTTAATTAAATATGAGCGAAAAGAATGCAATAAAGATGATTCCAGAGATTTTTATAGAATTGTAAGTTACAATAAGTATTTATTTTTTATACCGCATTATTACAATGCAATTATGCGTTTTAACACTGAAACAAAGGAATTTGATTTTTTTGACGATTGGCTTGAACCTTTAAGTAAGTTAGTTACGGATGCAAAACAGCCTTTCCTTACCACACCTCTTAAAATAACCGAGAATACCATTATGCTTGCCGCTTGCGGAGCAAATGCTGTGGTAGAGTTTAATATGGAAACACTCAAATCCAAAGTTTATGAAGTTGGTCAAAAAGGCTGTCAGTATAATGGTATATGTTTTGACGGAAAGGATTACTGGCTCTCTCCATTTTATGGTGAATCGGTCGTAAAATGGAACCCCGATATTGGAGTTATAAGAACATTTACGAATCTTGCTGGAGGAAATTCTAATAAAATGCTCTGGTGTTTTTTACCTATTATATTTTGTGAAGGATTTGTTTGGTTATTTCCTTATAGTTCAAAACAAACAATAAAAATAGATGTAAAAACGAATGAAGTTGTTAAAGCAGAAGAATTTAAGTCGCATTTTGCACAAGACATGGACAGTACAATTTATGTGAGCAACAAGGATGGTACTCTCATAGAATACAACTGCAAAACGCAAGAGAAACATGAAAAAATAATAAAATATTCAAAGTCCGTAATGGAAAAAATAAAACCATTCCAGCAAAAGTTTTTTCTTTACAATGATAAGGCAAAATGTCAAAATATAACGGATTGTTATTATTATGAACTATCTTTGTTTACAATATTTGATTATATTAATTGCGAAACACGTGATTGTGATTCTACTAAAAAACAACTTTTTAGCGTTATGAACTGCAATGCAGATGGCACGGCTGGAAAGGAAATTTTTAATACAGTTAAAACAAGTTACACCACGCAGGCAAACAATTTTTTCCTTAGGTGAATTACCTTGTATTTGGGATTTGCTTCTAAAATAATATCTTCCAACACTCTTGGATCATCTGGCAGGTGGTAGGTACATATTGCTAGTTTGGGTGCAAACAATTTCAGTACATTTGTTGCCCCTCTGAGCATATCTCTTTCTGCACCCTCTATATCTGCTTTGATGAAATCAACTTTTTTGATATTGTTTTCGGTGATGAAAGAGTCCAATGTGGTTAGAGAGATTTGCTCAGATTCACAGTTGTTGTTTTCACGTACTATGCTACTGTTGCCATCATTTATTGTAATAGACGTTTCTCCTGATTTGTCACTCAATGCTTTTTTTATCGGAAATATTTTACGAGGTTTGTTCAATTCTGCAGTTTGTTCTAATAAAGTAAATATTGTGGAGACTGGCTCAAAAGCATAAACTTCCGCTCCTTTATTTGCGGAATATGCACTGAAATCTCCTACCCACGCACCAACATCTATAACAACATCGCCTTCTTTAACGGTTACATCAAAATTGCCGTCTGTATAACCATAAGGACCTTCGGGCATATATAAATCTAAAATATCTACTATTGATTTATCATAATTATCACCATGAAATAAGGAAATTGCGAAAGTATCAATAAATATATACTCTGCAAAACCGCGTAGATTTATTTCATATGAATCTGGCAATAATGCACCGCCAAAGTTGAAATGGCTTCTGCCATAATTATCTTTTTGCCAATATTTCTCTATGAACGTTACGCATTCTCTTACTGTTTTATCATAATAAAAGAGATTTGAGAATTGCATATTTTTCAAATTATCTGTTATTTGCCTAAAGCCTTTTAACGGAGTTATGAGAATGGGTGTTTCTTTGCTGTATTTATGAATTTCTTCTATCGCAACTATAGGCAAGCCCAAAATACTCTTGCCATGTTTATTTTTATCAATATCTACTACGCAAAGAATATTTGCTTTGATATTTTGCAAAAATAAACTTGTTATAAACTTAACACAATTATCACCAGCACCATACACAATTATTCCGCCTTCATAGATATAAGGTTTAAGAACATTTATGTTGAAATAAGGACAATTGCGGACAAAATCAAAGGTTTCAATGCTAACCTTGGCAGGGAATGGTAGGAATTGTGTCATATTTGATTTAATATACAAAATTATACTACAATTCATATCGCATATAATACTATCTCCCAAGTACTAATAGAATAATGTCTGATGTAAAATTTATAATCAGGAACATAGTCAAGCAACAAACTCGGTATTTCCAGTACATCTGCTGGCTTATGATAAATACTGATTGCTAATTTCGGTTTCTGTTCTTTTATTATCCGTTCTGCACCTTTCAAAGCATTTAATTCCGCTCCTTCTATGTCCATTTTTATGAAAGTTATCGGTTCTTGCTCATTTTTAAGTTCTTCGTCCAAACTTATGGCTTCAATAATTTCTTCTCCATCGGAATTAACGCGACTGCTTGCATTACTATTCCTAAATTTGAGGGTTTCTTTTTTATGCCAAAGACCTTTATTTACAATTTTTACATTATCGTAATTCTGCATATTATTTTTACAAAATTCATATTGAATATTGTTAGGTTCAAATATTATGCTCCTTCCCAAAGAATTTCCCAACCAATTGAAAAAACATTGCGTAGTATATCCATCATAACCTCCAGCATCAATAAAAAATTCCTTCTTTTGAGGTTTAAAATACGATAAATCAAAATATTGAGTACCAAAAAATGAGCGAGAACCAGAATTATTAAGAGTAGAATCTTCATAGTTACCAATAATAGAATCTTCAGAAAAACCACTGTTTATCAACTGCCGTTTCATTTCAATCCAAAAAGGAGAATTTGGAATAAAAACAATGGAATTTTCTGAATTTTTTATAAATTCTTGGAAAGATATTATAGGCAGAATGTCTGGTTTCCCAACTTTAGAATTATCGTTATCTATAAAAGCACACCAGGGAATATCTGAAAAAACATTAACATAAAGATGACCATAGTATCCTGCTCCGAACATATAAATGTCTTTTTTTATTTCCTTTAATTTTTTGCGAGCAGTACTTTTTCTGTGTATATTATACAATTTTAATTCATTATTAAATCTATAACGTAAACAAACTTCAAACAAATAACGACTTTTTTCGTCTCCCAGACGAGAATAGATAGGGGAAGATTTAAAATGTTTCATTGCCTTAATATAGCAATTTATTAAATAACCCTCCAATACCAGCCTTTGTCCGAGCCAACACGCTCAATCAAACAAAGCTTTGGATTTTTCTATTTTAGCCCTGATGCCATCTTGTCCCGTTCTTTTCATAATATTCAACCGCCCCGAATACACAAGGGAAAGTTTAGCTGCTATTCGAAAGGCAAAACCAAAGAAGCTATACATAGCAGCAGACGGACCAAGGGAAGGGAGAGAGGGTGAAAAGGAACTTTGCGAAGAAACTAGAAATTTGGTGTTAAATTCAATTGACTGGGAATGCGAAGTTAAAACTTTATTCCAAGAAAAGAACTTGGGTTGCGGAAAAGGAGTTGCAACGGCAATAAGCTGGCTCTTTGAAAATGAGGAAAGTGGAATCATTTTTGAAGATGATGTTGTTGCAAATTTAAGTTTTTTTAAGTTTTGCGAGGAATTGCTGGAAAAATATAAAGAAGAAAAAAAAATTTGGACAATTAGCGGCTATAATTGGCTTAGCCCAATAGACATTTCTGAAAGTTTTTATTTTTCCCAAACTTTTTGCGGCTGGGGCTGGGCAACTTGGGCAAACCGTTGGAAGCCGTACTCTCTAGACCTAGCCGATTACAACTATGTGAATTTAAAAAACATAGAAAATGAATTTGCCAGAAGAAACTGGACAGAAATTTTGATAACAATGCAATTTAATAATCCGATTGATATTTGGGATTATCATTATCATTTACGCGGAATAGAGCATAATGCTTTGCACATTATTCCAAGTAGAAATTTAAGCAAGAATATCGGTAATTATGGAATTCATATAAATGGAATAAATCGTTTTCTTAATTTGCCTACTTTTGAAATTGAAAAAATTATCTATCCAGAGCGTATAGAGCTGAATAGAAAAATTCAATTGCAGGTAGATGAATGTTTTTCCAAATATGTTATACCACCACCTTTTCCCGAAATTTGTGAAATTCCAGAAGAGCGAGAACTATTTTTTTGGGGAACAGGAAGAGATGCGCTAAGGGCTTTGGGGCAAGCTAAGTATAACGGTTATAGAATAACTGCTTTTGTGGATTCAAATACAGAAATGCGAGGAAAAAAATTCAATGGCTATAATGTGATTTCGCCAAAGGAATTATTTGAGAAAGAACTTTCAAGTTATTTCGTTGTTATTGCAAGCACAAAATATGCAAATGAAATTGCAAGTGAATTAGAAAAAAATGGTTTGGTTAGAGGTAGAGATTATTGGACTCCAAATTAAAATTTCTATTTTACCTCTAATGCCTCAAAAATACTTCAACATAGCCGGTCTCTGTAACTCAAGCCAACATTATATGCTTGACCCCTTGCGGGGTATTCGCGAAGAATTGAATGATTTAATTGAACAAGAACAATATTTTGTTATTCATGCCGCAAGGCAAAGCGGAAAAACAACCCTGCTTTGGGAGCTTGCAGATAAAATAAATGCAACAGGGAAATATTATGCTTTGTATTGCTCTTTAGAGGGAGTGCAATCATTTACCGAACCAGAAAAAGGAATACCAGAAATAGTTCGGAAAATGGAATCTTGTATAAAAAATCAAGGTTTGCCAGATGGTTTTGCAAAAAATGCCGATTACAGCCACATATCTGGTGTAATAAATAATAGCCTTGTTTATTACTGCCGTTCGATAGATAAACCTTTGATTATACTTTTTGATGATACGGATTGCCTCAACAATAGAACTTCGATCACATTTTTAAGTCAGTTACGTAGCGGTTTTGGGTCCAGATCAATAGTGCCATTTGCCCACAGCATTGCTTTGGTAGGAATACATAACATCGCAAAGCGGGCAGGCTCAGTCCCTTTCAACATAATTTCAAAGACAATGACTATCAGCAATTTCACTTGCGAAGAAGTGGCGGAACTTTATTCGCAGCATACCACAGCAACAGGACAGTTTTTTGAAAAAGATGCTACCCAGTTTATTTTTGAGCAAACACAAGGGCAACCTTGGCTTGTGAATGCTATAGCCTGCGAATGCGTGGAAAAAATCTGTAAAAAAGATTACTCCATTCCCATAACGAGTGAAATGGCTAAAACCGCCATAAACAACATGATTTTAGCTAGGGGAACGCATTTTGACAGTTTAATGGAACGCCTTAGGGAAAATAGGATACGCACTGTTATACAGCCTTTGATTCTAGGCGAAGAAGCAGACAGAACAACCGATAATTACCTGTATGCCAAAGATTTGGGTTTGATAAGGGATTTCAATGGAAAAGTTGAACCCGCAAATCCAATTTACGCGGAAGTAATTATTAGAACCATAACTTGTACAGCACAAGAAGCTATTAAAAACAGCAAGCCTAACTCCGATTTGCCAAAATATGTTATTGATGGTAAAATAAATATAAACAATTTACTCAAAGATTTCCAGTCTTTTTGGAGAGAGAACAGCGAAATTATTTGGGATGAACTTTATGAGGAAGGTTTGCGGGAATACAAAGAAGCTTCTCCCCATTTGGTTTTGCAGGCTTTTTTGCAGAGAGTAATAAATGGGGGAGGTCATATTTCAAGGGAGATGGCCTTAGGTAAAAAGCGTGCTGATATTTGCATAGAATGGGAAGGGCAAAAATATCCTATAGAGATTAAAATATTGAGGAATAGCAATAGCCTAACCGATGGTTTAGCTCAGACCTTGGAATATGTGGAGAGATGCGGAACGAAAAATGGCTGGCTTGTTGTTTTTGACAGAAATGCAGGAAAGAGTTGGGAAGAGAAATTGTATGTTAAAGAATGCGATAAAATAACGGTTTTCGGGTGTTGAAATATGAAAATTCTCTTAATCAGTTACTCCGATGCTGTTGGTGGTGCCTTTATAGCCGCCAAAAGGCTTTTGGATGCAATGGTTAAAAACGGCGTGAATGTAAAAATGGGTGTTGTGGAAAAACGAACAAACTCTCCTTATGTTTTTGAACTTCCAAAAAATCCAAATTTTGAGCAGCAAAATTCAAAAAAAAATAAGAAAAATTTATTGCAAACAACAAACCCTATCCTGCACAGCATAAACAAATTAAGCAAAATAGATGTAAATTATATAAATCAAAGTGATTATGATATTGTAAATTTACATTGGATTGCAGCAGGTACCATAAGCATAGAAGACATTGCAAAAATTAAAAAGCCCGTTGTTTGGACAATGCACGATTCTTGGCTTTTTTGTGGAGCGGAACACTATCCTAATATGTTGGAAAATGACACTCGTTTTGAGCAGGGATATTTTAAGGATAATTTTCCTGCCACAAGCTCAGGCGTGGATATTTGCCGCAAAACTTGGGAACGCAAACGAAAGGCATGGAAAAATGCCAAATTCAATTTTGTTAGCCCAAGTAATTATGAAGCTCAGTGTTTAAATAAAAGCGCATTGTTCAAAGGTAAAGCAGTAACTGTTATACCATATTCGATTCCTGCTAATTTTAAGCCTTTATCATTATCGGTAAAAAATATTCTAAAAAAAATACTTGGTATTCCTTTGAATAAGAAAATAATCGGTTTTGGAGCGGTTAATGTTGTAAGTGATGGAAAAAGTGTTAAAGGAGAATTATTTTTACTTGAAGCTCTTAAAAAATTGAAGAACAAGCAAAATTGTTTTGCCGTTATTTTTGGCGCAAGTGACAATAAATTTTCAAATATACTTCCAATAAACAGTTTTTCTGCTGGTAAAATTTTAGATATAAACTTGCTATGTGCAATTTATAATTTGCTTGATGTATTTGTCTGTCCCAGTACGATAGATAATTTACCAAATACGTGTTTGGAAGCTATGAGTTGCGGAGTTCCAATTACAGCATTTAAAATAGGTGGCATTCCCGATATTGTTGAACATAAAAAAACTGGATATTTAGCCAAATCGTTTATTGTTGATGATTTGGTACGAGGCATTGAATTTTGCTTGGCAAATCAAAAAGAGCTTTCAAAAAATTCGCTTGCTAGAGCAAAAAGTGATTATTTTAATGAGAAGAGAATTGTGAAAAAATATTTGGAAATTTATGGGAATTCTATAAAAAACGCAGGAGACGAATATGAATAAAAGCTCAATGTTAAGAATGGAATGGTTCATACATACATACATACATACATACATACATACGCAGCCTATAAGAGTATTGGATGTCGGTAGTTGGAGAATTGATGGACATGATTGTTATAAAGATCTTTTTAGAGATATAAAAACAGACTACATAGGACTTGATATGTCGGCAGGTTCTAATGTGGATTTAGTTGTGGAAAATCCATACAAATGGGATATGCTTGAAAATGATTCTTTTGATGTTGTGATAAGTGGACAAGCGTTTGAACATATAGAATTTCCCTGGTTAACGATGCAAGAGATTTCAAGGGTTTTGAAACCAAATGGCCTTTGTTGCATAATTGCCCCTAATGGAAATTGTCGCCATAGAGCTCCCACGGATTGCTGGCGTTTTTATGAAGATGGAATGCTTGCGCTGGCAAGATATGTAGGTTTTGAACCATTGCATGTTTCCGTCAATTCCGCTCCGGCAAATGCACCAGAGGAATGGTTCTCTCAATGGGAAGATTGTATTTTAGTTGCAAAAAAAACGAATGAAATGCCTGAGTTTAGTTATTTACCCAAGGTATATGATTTAAACGAGTTAAATTCTAATTTTCTTTCTTCTCTAGAATATCGGTTGCTACGGGATAAATGCAAAGTTTATGTATGGGGAGCGGGAAAACTTGGAAAAGACACCGCTAATTATCTAGAGCAAAAAGGAATACATATTCAAGGTTATTTAGATTCTAATGAAAAATTATGGCAACAAAGTGAAAAATACGTTGTGTTATCTCCAAACGATATATTGCAGAAAGTTAAGGACAATAACATGCATATAGTTATATCCACAGCTGTTTTTGATATTTTCAGAAAATGCCTTGATGCAGGGCTTGAACCTGAAAAAGATTTTTCTGTTTCAGCTTGTCAAAGTTCTTCAACCAAAGCGTGGCTTTATTCTATACAATCGCCCTAATTTTTTGACATAAAGATAAACAAT
>Ga0268262_10000670_pt1 | contig 44343 bp, 41 predicted proteins | sample TergutNc150P3_FD_190354 | JGI IMG/M metagenome (GOLD analysis project Ga0268262, IMG submission 190354) | Nasutitermes corniger P3 segment gut microbial community from laboratory colony in Florida, USA - Nc150 P3 (SPAdes) (version 2) | ecosystem: Host-associated > Arthropoda: Insects >...
ATTGTGCCAGCTCGCGGTGCGACTATTAAAACGTCTGAACCCCACGCCCTTCCGCTACTTTCTCGCTGGCGAACAGCCAAAGGCTGGTCATTTTCAGGATTTGAGGATTTACCAGATTTTTTACATTCGCCGTATTCTAGGAGTATTTCCAGTTTTTTGTGTTCTTCTGGGCTTAGGTCTCTTGTGGTTTCTGCTATGTGCAAATATTCCGCGTTTATTCCTTTTACTGGAAATTGCGAGAGCCTAAAATTTGAAACGGCAATGGAGCCGCGAAGAAAAAGCATAGGGGTAAGGTAGAAATTTCTATATTGTTCCTATGGATTTTGGAAACTAGGAGGCAAATATGCAAAAGACCAAAATGAAACAGGCGAATGGAAAGCCTAAGAAATTGTCAAAGTGGGCTGAATGGTGGCTCAAACACCCTGAGGGTTCGGATTTGAAAATTTTAGATATGAAAGCGGTATTGAGGTGATATGAGGTATTTAATAGATACGAATATATTCCTCTTTGCTATGCGAGAAAGGGATAAGCTTCATAAAGATGTGTTGGATATAATTACCGATTATGAGAATAAAATTTACATTAGTTCCGAAAGCATAAAGGAAATTATTTTGTTGCTGAGAGCAGGGAAAATTAAAAAGCCTACGTGGAAAACGACAGAGGATATTTTTGCATCAGTAGAGGAATATGGATTTACTGTTGATTACATTAAAAAAGAGCATATTCTTGTACTTGGGAGAATAGAGCCTATTCCAGACCATAAAGATCCATTTGACCACACGATAATTGCACACGCAATAGCCAATAAGATAACTCTAATAAGTTCTGATATCCAGATGCAGTATTACAGAAATCAAGGGTTGAAATTCATTTGGAATAAATATAAGTAGTTATGACCACTAGCCCTAAATACCGCTTTGCCGAGCCCCGCGTAGAGGCTCTAAGCATACTTATCTGCCCACCCCACCCCACCCCACCCCCACCCCACCCCCGCTTGACGCGGAGTAACTCCTTACATTACAAGGACTTACAACTTTTTACTTGCATTAGCCAAAAAATCAGCTATGGCTATAAACAATTTCAGGCAATTCCGTTTGGAAATAACCCTAAACAATGGAGACGTATATGAGAACCATATTCTCTAAAATCGCATTTTCGGTAGCCCTTGGGCTTGCCTTGACATTCACATTTTCCTGCTCATCGAATGATAGCGGTAGCAATAATACAGCGGCGTGTAAATTCATTGCAACGTTTGAAGAACCTATCAACGGGCAGAATTCTGGTGAAGTTTGCCAAGAAATTTCTGGAAGCACTGTCAGCCAAGATAAACAACGAATTAAAAAAAGATGTGAAGAAGACGAAAATGGCTTTTTCTCTGATTCTTGCCCTGGTGGATATGTGTTAAAATGCAAAAGCAAGGAGCATGATGTTGTTACCGATGATGAAGGTAATATTTATGAACTTACTACTTACTTCTATGGCGATACCTTTAAAGGCTTGAATTGCCAGAATGTTAATTGATAATTTTTCTATATTCTGCATATATGACCCCCCTGATGAAACAATACTACGATGTAAAAGCGGCTCATCCGGGTTGCGTGTTGTTTTTTAGAATGGGGGATTTCTACGAACTCTTTGAAAACGATGCCGTTGTAGCTTCAAAAATTCTCGGAATAACGCTCACAAGCCGCAACAATGGCGGAGCAAAAGAGCAGGCTCTTTGCGGATTTCCCTACCACGCCGCAGAGCGATATGTTCCCAAAATGCTCTCGGCAGGTTACCGCGTGGCTATTTGCGAACAGATGGAAGACCCAAAACTCGCAAAAGGCATAGTTAAAAGAGAAGTTGTAGAAGTAATCTCTGCGGGAACCAGCTTTTCCGAAAGTAATTTGGAGGCAAAACAATCCGCATATATAATGGCATTTTTCCCAAACACGGCTCTTGCTATCGCAGATATAAGCACAGGCTATTTTGCCGTTGGGGAATCTTCAATAACAAATATCGAAAGCGAAATTGCAAGGCGAAACCCAAAAGAAATTCTGGTGCCAAGCGGTGCAGAAATATCCGCAAACATTCAAGCCCTTATAAACCACGATAAAATAATGCTCACGGAACTCCCGAAAAAGCAATTTGAAGCTGAGTTTTGCAACAGCGTTTTGGAAAAACATTTTGGCACACAAAACGAACTCTCCAACCTGAGCATTTCCGCAAGCGGTGCCCTGCTCTTTTATCTTTTGGAGCAAAAAAAATCGGGACTTAGCCACATAATAAAAATAGAGTCCATTCCGTGGAGCGATTACATGGCTCTTGACCCAGCCACCCAACGCAACCTTGAACTTACTGCCCCGCTTCACCCCGAAGACTCAAACTCCACGCTTCTCTCCGTTATGGATTTCACAAAAACCGCTATGGGCGGTCGCACTTTAAGGGAATGGATTTCTCACCCGTTGATTTCCATTGAGCATATTTTAGACAGGCTTTCTTGCGTGGAAGAATTGGTTGAGAACCCAATGTCCATAGACGAAATAGGAGAGGCTCTGAAACCCATTCCCGATATGGAACGCGCAATGGGTCGTGTTGGCAGTTCAAGGGCAAATGCCCGTGATGTGCAGAGCCTTGGAAAATCGCTTTTGCAGGCAGAACATATTGCAAGGATACTGAAAAAATTGAAAGGCAAAAAATTTGGCGAAATAGCGAGCAAGTTGGAGCTTGCAAAAGGCAAAGGGCAAGAGATTTGCGCCTTGCTGAAAGACGAACTTCCCTTGACAATAAAAGAGGGAAATTTGATAAGAGAGGGAGCAAGCGATGAAATTGAGGATTTTAGGCAGGAGATAAAAAAGAAAAAAAATTGGCTTGCGAATTTGGAGTCAAAAGAAAAAGAGAGGCTCGGAATTCCCTCCTTAAAAGTTGGCTACAACAAAGTTTTTGGCTACTACATAGAAATAACAGCCACCCACTCCCATAAAAAAATTCCGCCCGAATATATCCGCAAGCAAACCCTTTCCACAGGCGAACGCTACATAACGCCAGAGATGAAAGATGCGGAGAATTTCATTTTGAACGCAGAGAGCCAGTTGTTTGAAAAAGAATACAAAATTTTTTGCAAGCTAAGGGATAAAGTACACGAATGGCGCGCAGATATACAAGCAATAGCCTTTGCCCTCTCCGAACTTGACTGCCTCTCCTCGCTCGCCCTCGCCACTCGCCGCTATGGATTTATCAAGCCTTATGTCAATAGAGACAACCGCATAAAAATTTTGGGTGGCAGGCACCCAGTAATTTCCACCCAAGCCGAAGTTCAATTCATTCCAAACGATATAGATATTTCAAACAACGAAACTCGCTTTATGCTCATCACAGGCCCCAATATGGCGGGCAAATCCACATATCTGCGGCAAACCGCCCTCATAACCCTGCTCGCCCAAACAGGCTCTTATGTGCCAGCAGACAGCGCAGAAATTGGAATTGTGGATAGAATTTTCACCCGCGTTGGAGCAAGCGACCGCTTGGCAAGAGGTCTTTCGACGTTTATGGTTGAGATGACCGAAACCGCAAACATTTTGCAAAACTCAACACCAAACAGCCTAGTCCTTTTAGACGAAATAGGGCGAGGCACAAGCACATTTGACGGCCTTTCCATAGCATGGGCGATAACGGAATTTTTGCACGATAATCCGCAAAAAGCGGCAAAAACAATTTTTGCAACTCACTACCACGAACTCACAAATTTAATAGATGGTTTGGAACACGCTAAAAATTTTCAAATCTCGGTTAAAGAGAACAACGGAAAACTCCTATTTTTGCGAAAGGTTTTAGAAGGTGCTTGCGATTCCAGCTATGGTATTCACGTGGCAGAAATGGCAGGCGTTCCAAGCGAGGTTGTTCAAAGAGCGAAGCGAATTTTGTTAAGGCTTGAAAAAGAAAAAATTGACCCAAGCGACAGCGCCCACAAACCCAAAGCCGCCCAGCTCTCTTTCTTTGAGCCGCCGCCAATAAGCGAGAACACCGAGCTTTTGCTTAGAGAGTTAAAGGCGGTAAATCCCGATGATATGACCCCTATTCAGGCTTTGCAGTTTGTTGGGAGGATTAAGGAGTTGGTGTGATTTACAACTACTCCCCCGCCCGACCAGCGGATAGCAAATATAAAACCGACATCCTAACAGCAACGCCATTAGTGACTTGTTCCAGAATGACGGAATTTTCGCCATCGGCAATATCCGAATCCAACTCCACTCCCCTATTTATCGGACCCGGATGCATAATTAAAACGTTCTTTTTGGCGTGTTCCAAAGTTTGCCTTGTTATGCCGTAAAAGTTGCGGTATTCCCTTATGCTTGGCAAAAGAGAATCGTCCATTCGCTCTTTTTGCAGGCGAAGGGCAATAACGGCATCGGCTCCGTCAACCGCTTTGCCAACATCGCAAAAAATTTCAACTGGAAGCATCTTTGGATTGCGAGGCATAAGGGTTGGAGGACCGCAAAAACGAACTTTGGCACCCAAGGCATTCAAGCCCCAAGCGTTTGAGCGGGCTACCCTGCTGTGCTTAATATCGCCCACAATGGTGACTGTTTTGCCGCTTAGGTTGCCCAAACTGTTTTCAATGGTGAAAATATCCAGCAGGGCTTGCGTGGGGTGTTCGTGCGCTCCGTCTCCGGCATTTACAATAACGGCATCGGTGTGTTCAGATAAAAATTTTGGAACACCTGTGCCTTTATGTCGCACCACAACCACATCTATTTTCATAGCTTCTATGTTTTTAAGGGTATCCAGCAGAGTTTCGCCTTTTTGAACGCTGGAACCAGAAGTTGCAAAATTCACAATATCGGCGGAGAGGCGTTTTTCCGCAAGCTCAAAGCTAATGCGGGTGCGGGTGGAGCTTTCAAAAAATAAATTCACAACGGTTGTGCCGCGGAGTGTGGGCAAAGTTTTTACTTTGCGTTCCAATACTTTTCTAAATCCAGCCGCTTCGTCTAAAATAGCTCTGATATCGTTTGCGCTAACGCCTCGCAAGCCGAGTAAGTGCTTGATTTCCAGCGCGCTCATGCAGGCTCTCCCTCTATTTCAACAAGCCAAACCGCAGTTTCTTTGTCGTAGGGGCTAACACAAACTTTTACTTCTTGGTTTTGCTTTGTCTCTATTGAAATGCCCACATAATCGGGGGCTATCGGCAATTCGCGGCAGCCTCTATCCACAATCACGCAGAGTTTCACCGCAGCTGGCCGCCCAAGGTCTAAAATAGCCTGCAAAGCTGCGCGCACGGAGCGACCTGTGTAAAGAACATCGTCTATCAAAATCACTGTTTTGCCCTCAACCTCGGCGGGCATTTCTATTATTTTAATGGAAGGGTTGTTTGTGCGTTTGCGATAGTGAAAATCGTCTCTATAATAAGAGTTATCTATGCTACCAACTGCAACATTTAAATTGTGTTTGCTGCTGAGTATTTCCGCTACATTCTTGGCTATTGGCACACCGCGGCTCGCCATTCCCATAAGAATAACAGAGTCTTGTGCCGACTTTGCCCAAGCTACCACTTTTTCTGCCATATTGTCTATAACAGCCTTTATGCCTTCTTCATTCAGCAGTTCTTTTATTTTTTTGCAGGAATCGTTCACTTAGGGGAATTTAGAAAAAAAATCCGTGCCTATAAGGCATTAAACCCTGCCCACGAAGTGAAACTGGCAGGGTGAGTAAAAAATTTTTTGAGACTCATAGATACAAATCACAAATCTCTTTTCCTAATAATTCACACAGAAGGTCCAAATCATCATCATCATCTTCTTCTTCTTCTTCAATAGTAAACATTTTAACCGTATAACTTAAATCTTTATCAAGCCCAGAAACAGTGACCTGAAATACATCGCCATCTTTATATTTAAATGTTCTTTCCAATGCAGGGCGGAATATTATAGCATTTTTGATACCAGTACCACCTTTGTCAACATTAAAATAAGCACTTCGGTTGGCTGTTGAAGATTGTGTGCTTTTTGAAAAAGTCCAAACCTTGCCGCTATTGATATGTTTCAATGCAACTTCTATTTTGTCTATATCTGGGTTTCCATATTTTTGTGTATTTACAGATATGTTCCAAGCAGTGTTATTAGAGAATATATCTGTAGGAAACACTCCGGGTGAGGGCCACGCAACATAATCATAATCTATGTCGCCGCGGGATTTATCAAAAGAATACATACATCCATAGTCGGTGGCTCCCACGCCAAATCCCGATTTTTTCATAGGGGGATTTAATACCCAGCGTCTGTGTCCAACTTTGGAAATATTGCTTGGAGAACTATCGTCCATATATCCGAATACAGTTCCAGGTGGAAAATTCCATGTTGATAAGTTGGAATGTGTAGTACCTTGATAACCTTTGTCATAAAATGCCTGTTCCATATCCGCAGGTTTTGATGGTGTATGTGTAAGTTCGCCAACGGCAGTCAATAAAACGGCCCCGTGCTGGCACAAATCTGTGTATTCGGCATCTAATACAATATCGTCTGGAATACCAGCTATGTAACGAACAAAATTAACAACATCAAGACCCGATTGTAATATTTCGTTTTTTACTTTGCCAGTAGTATATGGCTTGATTGTTGGAACGGTTATGAAATAATCACCCTTAGTAGCATTTGCTTGATAATTTTCTAAAATAGGTTTGTATCTGCTTTTGATAATGTTTATTCTTTGTTCTTCCGCAGTATTAAAGTTGCCACTGGAAAAAGAGGATGAGCTTACTTTGCTACTACTAGAACTGTTTGTCTTGCTGCTACTTGACAAAATATGGCCTTGTTCGTTACCGCTTGACGAAAGATTTACGTCCACGCTAGACGATGAATTATCCATTTCCGTGTTAGAACTACTACTTAAACCCAGCCAACTCTCCCAGTCATCAAAGCTATGCTGGCCGCAAGAAGAAAGGATTAATACCATAGCAAATGCAAGAATTGTCGCTAGGGTGATTTTTGAAATGTTTCGTTGTATGTAGCTCATTGTTTTTCTCCTGTGGATATCCATACCGTTCCTTATGGGCATTTATCAACAACTTTGCCGCCTATCAGGGTGCCTTTTTGCTGGGCAAAAGCGGCTACGCTGAGCAGTATTAGTGTTAATGCGATTTTTTTCATAATGAACTCCTCAATATGTTAATAATTTGAAGAGTAAATGTAGAAAAATTAAAAATTTTGTCAAGGGTTAAAAATACAAGCTAACCCCAAATATATGATTGGCTTTTAACGCGGTGCGGTTTTGGTAGGCGTATTCTATGTCGGCGAAGCCGAGTTTGATGGCGAAGCCTGCACTCAAAGCATTGTTTTCTTCGCTAGAAATGGGATAGCCAAAGCGCAAGGAAAATACTTCTCTGTACATTATTTCTAAGCCTGAACGCAACTCTGGTTCTTTGAAATCGTTTCTTCTATATAAATCTGCGGATAAGGCACCGGTAAAGCCTAGAAAGAGCGGATAGCTGCCCGTTATGCCGGCTTGCACGGAAAGAGGAGCTGTTTCTTTTTCTATCCACCCAAAATTGCTGAAAATAGCACCAAAAGCAAAATATTTCAGCAAATCATATTTAACTCCCCCATCAAACAGAATTCCGCTTCTATTGTAATCTTCTATGTTTTGATTTGCATAGCGAACCGTTAACCCTGCGCTTAGAGAATTGAAAGTTCTCGCAATCCCAAGCTGTGCCGCAATTGTTCCAGCACCAAAGGAAGAGTTTTCCGCAGTTAAACCATCATCATTATAACCTTCTATTTCATTGAAATTAAGCGATTCTATTCCCGCAGTTAAATGCCAACCTCCAAACAAGGAATGAGCGAGCATAGATACTTTGCTTGCGCCTACATATTCAGAAAAATCAGTTTTTGAAAAACTGAGAGACGGAGAATTACCAGAAACAGGGGCCAGTGGATTTCTCATAGCTTCGCTCTCACTCCTTGGGCTTGCTATTCCCGCTCCAGAAAGAGCAGCCGCTCTAGGAGCTGTTGGCATAGAGAGTATTTTCATAGAACCTGCGCCCGGCTCTACGTTCCAATACTCACCTGCGAGCGCAAAAACGGGCAATAGCAGAAATGCGCACAAAGCAAAACGGATAAACACCAGTTAAATGTAGAAATTTCTACTTTACTCCTAATGGAAGAAAAAGATCAAGGCAAGGTTCAGTTAAAAACCATCTTAAAAGGAAATGCGGCTATGGCAATTAGGCCTGCGGCTATGGCAGGTTTTAAAGTAGCAGATTTTCAAATGAATCCCTCTGCAAGAGAGACCGTGGAAGACCGTCTTAAAAACGAAGTAGCTGGCTTGCAAGGGCAAATAGCCACCCTTAACGGAGAGATAGCGAACTTAAAACAAAAAAACGAACACGATTCAAAAAGTGGATACGATAAAGGCGTTCAAGACGGCAAGGCTTTGGGCGAAAAAGAAGGTGAAAAAAAAGCTACGGAAAAATTCAATGCCGATTTAAAAAACTTGCAAGCCAGCACCGAGAAAACATTGGAATCTTTGGCACTGCAACAAAAAGAAAATTTTGAGAAAATTGAAAATAATGCCGCAGAAATAGCCATAGCCGTTGCAAAAAAGGTTTTTTGCGAAGAAGCGGCTCAAAATCCAAATATTATAGCCAAAGCAATTAAAGAAGCCTTCACATTCCTTGGTCAAGAAGAAAAATTGAAAGTTCGCCTAAATCCTGGAGACGTAGCCTCGGCGGAAGAAACAGAATCTATATGGAAACCCATATTGAATTCATTGAAAAGCATAGAGCTTGTTATTGACAATACAATAGAGCAAGGTGGTTGCCTAATTGAATCAGAAAATGGTTCTTCTATTGATATGCGTTTGCAAACAGTATGGGGACATATTGAAGAAACGGTAAAGAGAATTTATACTAATTAATCCACGCACCAGCCCAGTTTGCATGGTCGCAATCTTTGTCGCCGTTATCTTGTGTTTCAAGTTCAAGAACCTTAATTCCACTAATATCAACGCTCAAAGAATCTATTTCGTGGGATGCCAAAACCCTTGAATGGTAAAGTTCTTTTCCATCTCCTTTAACCACCCAAATAGCACCATTGCCGCAGGCAGATTCATCGTCTAAACCGATATAGCTGTGAATTTTTTTATATGACCCGTTTAAATTCCAAACAAGTCTTGAAGCGGCGTGTGAACCAATTCCATATTCAAAAACTCTCCCATCTATCTTTAGAGCGTTGTTATCAACTGATTTACCCATTTTAGGTTCTCCCCAAGACTGTTCTGCAACAACAGGTTTTAAATCTTGAAGAAGCTTGTTGTTTTCGGAGCGAATAAAGAACTGCACTTCTTTTTTAACAGTATCGTTTTCGGGCATTGCCATTAAAATAGCGTAGTTCAAACCTGGGTTTTCTACTAGCGCACTATTTTTGCTTTTATCCAAATTCAAAAGTTCTTTGCCATTCACAAAAACCTTGTATTCAACCAAAGTATCTGGCAGAATCCATTCAATTTCTTTTTTATCGCCATTCCATTTTATGCTTGCTGCATAGTTTGACTCTCCACTTTTTTTCCCTATTTTGAATGTTTCAAGCGGGTAGCCAAAAGGCCTACTTTGTGAAAAAATTCTATCTGTTTTGTATTCACTTAAAATTCCATCTATGGTGCTTGTGGTTTTAAAGCCAACAACTCTGGATTTTTTGTTCACATCGCCATAACCATCTTGCCCACGCACAATGTAAATGTTATCTCCAGAAAATTCTCGCCATTCTTCTAACTCTCTCGGAGACCAGCCTAAAAATTGACGTTCAGAAAAACCGTTAAAGCCGCTGGCAAGCATTTGCCAAGGGCGGGCATAAATGAATATGGAATTTTTTGGAAGTTTTTTTAGCTCTGTGTTTAAAAAATCTTCTTCTGCTAGTAGTTTATTATTTTTGTACAAAATATTTTCGTTAAAACTTTCTCTGTGGTGCAAAGAGAGAAAACAAGCCAAAACCGCTACAACACCGCACACAATTTTTGACCTGCCCCTAGAAACATCGCAGAGTCCAGTTCCCATTACAATAGCAAAAAGCGGAAGCGCAACAAGCACATATCTTTGGTTAATATCTATTTCAAATGTACCAGAAACGTTGAAGAGAATCACCGCTATTTGCAAACAGAACAAAGCAAACAAAAGTGCAGCCCATCTGTATTTTTTTTGAAAGATAACCACATACAAAAGCCAAGCAAAACTTGCAAAGAGCAAAAGTGTGTAGCTTGTGTAAAAAGGATTTTTCAAAAGCCCGTTCTGTGCAAGTTCTGAATTCCACATTATTTTAATATTGCTCACTAGATTGAACTTGAAATTCTCAAATGAATGTGCAGCGTACTCGCCTCCCTGAAAGTCATAGCCACGGTAGGCAATCATCGTATTTATGGCAGGCCAGGAAGCTAGCATAGTAAGAGCGGTGAAGGCAGCAAGGCGATATGTTTTTGCCAAAAAATAAGAATAATAATAAAGAACAAAGGGAATAAAGCAGAACAAAGTTTCTTGCCTAGTTTGGGCAAAAAATCCTAGAAGCGGAATTATCAGAGCAAAATGCTTAAAATTAACTTCTTTGGGTGGAACAAGTGAATAGAATGTTAGCAAAATCGCAAATAAAAATACATATAAAACCTCTGTTGAGGCACTACGAGATTGCATTAAAAATATCGGTTGGCTTGCCAAGAAAATTGCGCAAGTGAGGGCAAGCCATTCATCTTTTGTAAATCTAAAAAGTGCAAAAAACAAAAGGGCAATGGAGCCAAGCGCAAATGGCAAATTTAATCGCAGTGATGTTTCTCTGTTTGGTTCGGCAAACCAAAAAGCAACGCTTTGCACAAATGCAAAAGCCTTGCCCTTAAAATTATTAACAACATCTTCGCATTTAAGAGCACCGTCTTTCCACGAGCCTTGGTTGCACACTCCACCGCTTTGACTAAAACGCATTTCAAGTGCCATTGATTCCCAACTGGTTTCATCGCTTAACACCCTGTGCTGCAAGCTTATTTGCGTGGCTGCAAAAACTGCGAATAAAACGAGGAGAGCCGCTATGCCAAGCATGGAAATTTTTGATGGCAAATATTTTTTTATGCGTTGCAGAATTTCTTTTGAGTTCAAAATCAAGGCTGCGCAAAACCAAACGAATAAAGCGAGCACGGCATAGTAGCCCCATTTTATATCCCAAGCCTTTGCATAGTTCTGCGGAATTTTTTGAAACAAAAAGAATACCACAGCAAGTACTGGAGCTACATATACGACAGCTACCAACCACTGACCAATAGTATCTTGTATTTTATTGCGCATATACGTAATAAGCGTTAACCAGTTTTCCATCTTGCTTAATTGCCAAGAACTGCTTGCCTTTGGGCAAAGTTCCCTTTATTTCATAAAGATTTTCGCTTTTGTATTCCGAAGAAATACTTGTTCCTTTGCTCAAATCTGGAACTAGCAGGGTTTCTTTTGGATCCACGCCGCAATCTGCATGTTTTTTGGCAGATTCAGAGAGTACAGGGTAAGAAGTTACTTCTATTGGTGAAGTTACAGACGTTGCTATTTTAGAAAGAAAAGCTACCTCTGTTGGAATATTTGCCGGAGGAGGTAAATTATTTTCTTCTTTCTTTTTTGTGTTTGGATTTTCTGTGATGAACTTCAAACGAAAGGCAAGGAGGCTTTCTTTGCAAACGGGCTGATAAACTGCGTTGGCCTTTATTTTTTCAGCTTCTTTGCCTTCAATGGGCCTATAAAGCCCTGGTGCAACATCTTGTCTGTAAATAAATATGTTTTGTGTAACATTCAAATTATCCTTGGTTATTGAAAATTTCACCTGACCTTGAGAATACTTGGGCTTGCCTGCCTGCAAGGTATAAGAAGAATCGGAGAGGGCTATTCCCTCAAACTTAAACTTGCCATCCGGCAAGCCTCCGGGAATTTTTTGCGATGTAAAGGTTGTGCCTTTTATCCAAACGGTGGGCATTTCAACGGCTTTTCCACTAAATGGATCCATAATGATACCGGAGATTGAACCTTTTTTTCCACAAGACACAAGGGCTAGTGCAGCGAGCGCAGTAAAGAGTAAAGTTTTATTCATAGGGGGTAATATAGTAAAAGTATAGGGACACGATTAATCGCGTCCCTACACAAAATCTTTCTTTCTGAACAGCAGAGCCGCTAGGCAAAGGACAATGCAGGAATAGCCAAGTGCATAAAAGCTGTTCCATACCATGTAAGAGGCATCTAAAGTTATGGAATGGGCTGCCTGCATAGAGGCGTTGAATCTGAACAAATTTGGGATAATACAGTGTATTCCCTTGGCTATATCATAGATTAATTTGCCGTGTTCGTATAAAAAACTCCCTTCTTCGCTAATTCTGTGAGCAAAATAAACCTCTTTCAATATTTGGTTGCCCAAATGCCCAATTAGGTAAATCCCAAAAGAGAAAATAGAGCTTATAAGCGCAGATGAGTAGGTGGAAAAAAGAACCGCAAAAGCGAGCACTATGGCAAGTTCCCAAAAAACAAGGTAGCAGGCTTGGATAACAGGAACGTTTATGCTGCCATCTATAGCCCACAGAACAAAGAAAAGCGTTAGCGAAATCAAAATAACGTGAAGAGCAATTAAAACGAGCAAGCCTATGTACTTTCCAATCAAAAATGCCTCTCTGGAAACAGGCTTTGCGAGCAGGGTGTGTATGGTTTTCTTTTGTATTTCTCTTTGAACCTGACCAATGCCTGCAAAAAGAGCTATGAAAAATCCAGAGATTGAAATAACAGAAACTGTTACGCTTTTAACCACAAATTCCCTGTCAAAAACAGACCATTCGCCCAGCAAAACGCTGAACGCCGCAAGAGCAATGGCAGAAAGCAGAACCACATAAGGAATTTTATCGCGCACCGCTTCTCTAAATGAATTCAGAGCTATTAGATAAGTTTCTCTAAGGAACAACACGCGAAACCTCCTTTGCAAGGACTTCTTCTAAGCTGTTTCTGCCTGTCTCTTTTGTTATTTCTTCAACGGTTCCTGTATGGGAAATTTTCCCGTCTATAATCATAGCAACCCTATGGCTTATGGCTTCCACATCTGAAAGAACGTGGCTTGAATAGAAAATGGTTGAGCCTTCCCTATTGAGTTCCAAAATGGCCTCTCGCACATCGCGCCTGCCCAAAGGATCAAGCCCACTCATAGGTTCGTCTAAAATTAAAAGTTTTGGTTTGTGCAAAATTGCCTGCGCAAGCCCAATGCGTTGTTGCATCCCTTTGGAATAGGTGCGCAAGCGGCGGTAAATCCAGTCTGCGTTTGCGTTGACTAATCCGAGTGCCCAGTGCAAACGCTCTTCCAAGAGCTTGCCGCTCAAGCCGCTCAAGCCACCGTAGAATTTCAAAAGTTCATAGCCGCTGAGAGAATCGTAAAAATAAGGCTGTTCGGGCAAGTAGCCCAAATTTATTCTGCTTTTGGTATCGCTAGGCGATTTTCCCAAAATGAAAACATCTCCGCTATCTTTGCGCAAAAGCCCTGTAAGCACTTTTATGGTGGTGCTTTTGCCAGCTCCATTTGGTCCTATAAATCCATAAATTTCGCCTTTTTTAACCTCTAAAGATATTCCAAAAAGCGACTTTTTTTTAGTAAGCCAAAATCCTGCACGATAGGTTTTATGCAAATCCTTTATCTCTATAACATTCTCACTCAATTCTTCATTTCCTCCCGCCTGCGTGCAAGTTCTCTTTTACGCAACACATAATATGCAACAGAGGCTCCAATATAAATCAAAACTCCAATGGCAAATACCCCGCCCCTAATGCTGGGGGCTTCCAATCCAGGAAACCGATTCAAAAAAAAATCTGGAAAGATTGCAGGAATTATAAACAAAATTGCTACAAAGCGAGCCAAATATGTTGCAACTACATAATTCATTTCTTCCTCCCCTTTGCCTTCATAGGCGGGAACTCAAACCCAATCTTTCCATTTTTGTCCATCTTCAAGAAAGCGTCAAAAAGGCGGTGGGTTTTTGCGGAGCGAAAACCTTTTATCAACTCGGTTTTTTCACCGCTAATCATAGATTTAATGTGATCTACATTCAATGTTTTGCCCAAAATGCTTTTGGCTACGCGAATTCCAGTGTCTTTTCCCTCTACAAAACTTTGAGAAACAAAAGCCGTTAAGGTTTCATAAACGGGTGAATCATCTTTTGGAGAATTTCCTATCGGGGTTTGACCGCTGAAATCCATATTTTCAGTTGAAGCCAAATCTTCAAAAACAAATTCAACCTTCTTCTTGTCATTCAAAATAAGTGCCGCGCTGAATACCTTTCCTCTTTTGGAACGGAATCCCTCCAAAGGTCCCAGTTTTTTCTTTTCCAAAAGCTCGGCGACCTCTGCAAGGGACATACGCCGCCCACCCAAAATCTTTCTTATTCTAATTCCGCTATCTGTTTCGTAGTTGGAAACTGTTTCATTGATTTTTTCGCCACCTGCCTCGGCAACGGCTTCTTTTTTTGTGTCGCTTTCTTTGAAGTTCTTTATTTTATCCACCATAAGGCTTGTCAAATTTTCAATATCGTGCATAAAGCTGCTTCGGGAAATTTTGCCTTTTTCCATAAGACCAAGTTGATATTCCCATTCGCCTGTGAGTTCGGGACTTGTGAGGTTTTCTATTTGCATGGAAATAGCCATATTTATCAAATCAAAGGCTTTTCCAGTTGGCAAAAGTTCTTTGCCTTCCCTTGCTATGTATTTATCGGAAATGAGTTTTTCAATGGTCGCTGCTCTGGTTGCAGGCGTTCCTAATCCGCGTTCTTTCATGGCATCACGCAAATCATCGTCTTCTATCAGCTTGCCCGCGCTCTCCATCGCAGAGAGGAGCGAGCTCTCTGTGTAGCGCGCAGGGGGCTTTGTGGCATCTTCTGCCATTTCAATTTCTTTTGCAAGAGGCTTTGCATTTGGAGAAGATAGCTTTGGCATAATATCATCGTCTTCTTCGCTCTCTTTGCCATACACGGCTTTCCAGCCCGGCTCTTTCAGAATTTTGCCCTCAGAAACAAAAGTTTCGCCCTCAACGGTGGTTATGCGCGTTGTGTGCAAATATTCAGCCACAGGGTAAAATACGGCAACAAATCTTTGGCATATCAAATTAAAAATTTTATTCTCAGCCTCGGTTAAAGTAGAAGTGGCAAGTCCAGTTGGGATTATCGCATGATGGTCGCTCACCTTTGCGGTGTTGAAAATTCGCGGATCTTTATGTACATAATTGTTTTTCAGGGCAAATTCTGCGTGTTTTGCAATGCCTCCGGTTAAGGCTCCCATTGTTTTTTTCACTGTCCCAACATAATCGTCTGGCAAAAATTTGCTATCCGTTCTGGGATATGTTGTTAGCTTGTGCCTTTCGTAAAGAGCCTGCGCAATTTGCAGGGTGGTTTTTGCAGAAAATCCAAAGCGATTGTTCGCTTCCCTTTGCAAAAAGGTTAAATCGTAAAGAGGCGGGCATTTTTGAGTCACTTGCTTTAATTCCTCGCTCACACTCCCCTGCTTGCCCTTGCATTTATTTAAGATTGTCTCGGCTTCTTCTTTTTTCCAAATTTTTGTGCTGTTCTCTTTTTCCTTTTGACTTGTCCATTTGCCTATATAATTCTCGGAACCGTCTTGAAAGGTGGCAGTTAAGGTCCAAAAAGTTTTGGGAACAAAAGCTATTCGGCTTTCTTCTCTTTTCACTATCAAGGCAAGCGTGGGAGTTTGAACCCTGCCGCAAGGCGTGAGCTGAAAGCCCCCAAAACGGCTGTTATATGCGGTTAAACCCCTGGAACCATTTATGCCAACAAGCCAGTCTGCTTCAGAGCGAGAAAGAGCCGCATCTTGCAGGTTTTTCATTTCGGCATAAGAGCGCAGGTGTTCAAAAGCTTCTCTTATAGCTGTGTGGGTCATGCTTTGCACCCAAAGCCTTTTTATGGTTTTATCGCCAAGTCCGGTTTTGCCCTGCTCGTGTTCCAATATGTAATAAAATATGAGTTCGCCTTCACGCCCTGCATCGCAGGCATTTATTATTGTGCTTATATCTTTGCGGCGAATTAGCTTGCCAAGCTGAGATAAATGGGTTTTTGTGTCTGGCAAAGGGATTAATTTGAATTTTTCGGGGATTATGGGAAGGGTTGCCATGCTCCAAGTTTTATATTGCTCTCCTATGTCTTTGGGGTCTGCTATTCCAACCAAGTGCCCCAACGCCCAAGATATTACGGTATCTTCGCTTTCCATATAAGCTTTATCTTTATGGAATTTGCCACCTAGCGCCTTTGCCAAGTCGCTAGCAACGCTAGGTTTTTCTGCAATTATGAGTGTTTTTCGCGCATCTGCGCCCTTTAAGACCATAGTGGAGTGAAATTAGAAAAAATTTCCGTGCCTGCCCAAAAGCTTCGCCAAGAAAACAGGCATTGTTAGGAAATTTTTAATGTCCGCAGGACAGCCCGTAGGGCGAACCCTGCTCACGAAGTGAAACTAGCAGGGTGAGTAAAAATAGCCATAACCAAAAGCGCATAAATGCCAGCGGCAATATCGTCTAGCATAACTCCGTGCTCGTTTAGCACTTTTTTATCGAAATAGCTTGCAGGAAAGGGTTTGAAAATATCAAATATACGGAATAGAACAAAAGACGGTAATGCTATATAAAGCCACCATTTATGAATTTCTGGAAGTTCATAAAGGGAAAAGAACATAAGGGGGATAAGCTGCCCTGCGACCTCGTCTATCACAATTAAAGAAGGGTCGTGGCTTGTGTATTTCAAAACCTCTTTGCTGGCTATGGTTCCAGCGACATAAACAAGCACAAAGAAGGCAAGCATTGCGTAAAAGCCGCCATAATACGCAAGCAAAAACGCAAAAGGCAGAGTGGCTAGAGAACCCGCCGTGCCGCTCGCTATTGGGCAATATCCAACGCCAAAAAAAGAGGCAATTACATAAGCTGCTTTTTTGTTCATATATGAATATCCTTTTCGGGTTTAAATTCCTTCCACATACTGGCAAAGGGAATCACTTTGTATATTGAATATGAAATGGAGTTGTCTCTGGATTCCTTTAAGCTGCCACGTGCGGGCAAAAAATGGACAATAGTGAGTATTATCGCAGATACCGCAATTCCCTTTAATGCGCCAAAAACACCCCCAAGCACACGGTTCACAAGTGTTAAAGGCGCAGATTTTTTTATGAAAAAACTTACCACCTTAGCCGCTATGCGAATCGTCAAAAAAGGGAGCAAAAATGCCAAAAATGCACCGAGGCACATAGCCACAATAGGGGACAAGCCTTCTATATTTGTTCTAAGTATAATTCCAAATGTTCCAGAAAAAAGCCAAGCGGATATTATTCCTGCAATCCAAGCCGCCCAAAAAAGCAAACTAACTATAAACCCCTGCATAATACCAAGTATCAAAAAAACGGCAATAAATATAAAAACTATTATGTCTATGAACATGGGGGTAAAATAGAAAACGTCTGAACCCAGATTGGCCAGGATTCAAGGATTTTCAGGATTATGCAATACGAAATGCAATCCTGTTAATCCTCTAATCGGGGGTATCGTGGTTCAGACAGAGGTTTACTTCAACACTACAGCTACTTTCTTGTACTCGGAACCAGACTGGACAACCGCATAATAGCTGCCAGAAGCCACCTTTTCCAAGCTAAACACGCTATTGCCAGCACGGACTCTGCCGTTATATACCCTTGCGCCACTCATGTCGTATAGAGATACCATCGCTTCTCTTGCAGAGGAGATGTGCAAGCTGCGACCGTAAGGAGATACTATTAGAGCTTGGCTGGCTGGTAGTTTGAGGACTGGGGTGCCATTAATATCGCAATAGCCACAACTTGTTACCTGCTCGCCACTCTTCTCAAGACAATAGGCTAATGTTAGTTCACCACTAGTAACAATGGGCTCGCAAGCACCTTTATAGTCATTATATGAATTCCCTACCCAGCAGCAAAAACCGTTAGCAGGATTTTTGCCATCCCAAGTTGGTGTAGAAGTTGGACAACCACCTACATCAGGATCTGGGCAAGCAATACCAGCCCAATAACGATTAGTACCACCGCCACATGATGCAGCTTGATCCGCACCATCTTTGCCATCTCTATCTTTACCTTCATATATTGTCCAGCATTTTTCGCCTTCGGTGTTCCAATTGCAACAACCTATAACTTTTTTGACGGCAGCATCGCAACTGCTAACAACCTCTCCATACTTATCCGTGCAATCTTTTTCTGTTTTCGAATCATCGTATTCACCGCCAATGCCCCAGCAATTTGTGGGATCATTGTTCCACCTGCAACACCCTGTTGTGCCATTTTTTCCTTTTTCACAAGTTGCCCACCCTTGGGAAACAAATGTTGCCATTGCGAAAAGCGACAGCGCTAAAACCTTTTTCATAAACCTCTCCTCTCTCTAAATGGATAACAATAATATACATTATTTTTGCCGAAAAAGTCAAAAAAACCGCGTTTTTTTGTAATTTTTACGTAAATTTCACAATAATTTGCTCAAAATAAGGAGGGATAGCATGGAAAATGTGACGTTAAATGAGGCGGTAGAGGTTTTTCTTTTGGATGTGGAAAAAGTGCGCAAACGTGCCCCAGGGACGGTTAAACTTTATAGTGATTATCTAAAACCATTCACAAAATTCTGTAACTATAAGGAAATTAAAGAGATACAACAAATTAACCAAGCCTTTTGCTCGGAATTCGTGCGGGAATCTTTCGCAAAAAGCTCTGCTTATACATCAAAAAACAAAATTTTATTCTTTCGCCATTTCTTCTCTTGGGTCTTTGAACACTACGACATTTCTGGGAAAAATCCCTTCAAAAAAATTGTAGTAGCAAAACCAAAACCCGTGCCACGGCATTTTTGGACGGTGGAAGAATGCGAAAAAATAATAGCAGCCGCAAAAAACGCCGAATGTAAATGCTGGTTTGCTCTTATGGCTTTTGCTGGTTTAAGGCGCGAGGAATCGAGGTTTTTGCGAATGGAAAACCTTTCAAACGGCAAAATATCCCTAATAGGCAAAGGCGGCAAAGCAGCCACCTTGCCCGTATCTTCTAGGCTCCAAATCCATATTGACAAATACTTGGCAATAAGGGGAACCGAACCTGGTGCTTTATTCCCTTGGCTCTCAAATCTTTTAAAAGCCAAAGAACGCCTAATAAAAAATGCGGTAGAAAATTCCGGCATAAAAAACACAGGAATAGCGCATTTCCACCGTTTTCGCCACAGTTTCGCAAGCAATTTGCTGCGAATAGGGCGAAACATAAAGGCAGTTCAAACATTGATGCGGCACGAAAACATAACATTAACCCTGAATACCTACGGTCATTTATTGCCAAGCGACCTTGAACAAGTTGTGGAGATGTAAGTGAGGGGTGCAAAGGTATATTATTAGTATCCATTTAGAGTGAGGAGGATTTCTATGAAAAAGGTTTTAACCTTGTCGCTTTTTGCGATAGCGGCGTTGGTTTCTGGGGCGTGGGCGCAGGAGCATTGCAAAGAAGGTGGTCAATTGGCTTTTTGCCAATGGAGTACTGGCTGCTATACCATCAACAATCAGTATGAGCCTAATATAGGTAAACAGTGTTCGGATTTACTTACTTCTTGCAAGAATGATGGAGTATTGTTTACTGGAGCATCAGTACCGTCTGCTTTACAGTCAGCTCCCTATGGAGAAGGTGCTGACTGTGCCGCTTTGGGTTTAACAAAAGCGGCTGGTGGCAATGAAAAATGCGGATATTATTGTCTATGGGATACAGGTTGCAAGGAAATCGCAACTGATATCAACGGAATCAATGGACCCGTAGTTGCGACTTGCATTGAGGCAATTGCAAATTGCGATAAAGATGGCGCGAGATTTAGTGATGCTTCTTGTAGCGGATCGCAAGTTGGCGGTGCCGAGCGTTGCAACAAATGGTGCAAATGGACGGAAACTGGCGAGTGCAAAGCAATAGTCCCTGATCCGTCGGGTCAGTATGGACCAGCAACAGCCAACTGTGCAGCAGCTGAAGAAAACTGCAATGCTGGCGGATCAATATTCACCAGCTCAAATTGCGGCGGTAGCACACCAATTCTAAAATTCCCAAACAGCCAAGCCCTAATAGTAGCCCCTTATGGTCGCAGCTTGCACATCTCCTCTGCAAGAGATGCAATGGTATCTCTATACGATATGAACGGAGCAAGGGTGTATAGCGGCAGAGTTCGCGCTGGTAATAGCGTGTTTAGCTTGGAGAAGGTAGCTTCTGGTAGCTATTATGCCATTGTTCAGTCTGGGTCTAATTACAAGAAAGTAGCTGTGGTGTTGAAATAAGTTTAGCTTTATGCAAAAAGCGGAATGGGCTTTGCCTGTTCCGCTTTTTTGTTAAAAAAGTGATATTCATCACAAATATGGGGAAAAAATGAAAAAAAATAACTTTTTTTCATAAATTTGGATTTTTTTTCCGTTTTTTTACGTCTAATAAGTAGATTAACAGAACCAGGAGTTTTTTATGAAGAAAATGAAAGGATTAACTTCCGCAGACGTTTGGGCGATGTTCGCTGAAACCGACAAGCAGATCAAGGCATTGAAGGAAGAACTTAGTGGTATAGGTCACAGCAATGGAGCCTTTGCCGAAGATTTCTTTTACAATTCATTGGAAAAAAACATGAACTTTGCCGGAGTGCATTTTGACAGCATAAACGATGACTTTGGCGGAGAAATAAAACTCTCCGATGGCACAATAGTAAAAGACCAATTTGACATTGTTATGAGAAACGACAAAGCCATTGCAATAATAGAAATAAAATACAAAGCGGAAAGCGACTATCCAAAAAAAATGGCAGAGAAAAAAATCAGAAATTTCCGTCTGTTGTTTCCTTATTATGCCAAATACAAAATTTATCTGGGATTAGGTTCTTTGAGCTTCAACCAAAGGGTTATTCAAGAAGCAAAAAAATATGGAATTGGTTTACTGAAACAAAGAGGCGAAACCATTGAATTTAAAACCGATTGGGTTAAAGCCTACTCATGAAATTCTACTCCCTAAGTCTTGGCTGTGCCAAAAATCAAGTGGATAGCGAGAGAGCAAGTGCCGAGCTTTTGGGGGTGGGTTTTAAGATAGCTAAAAATTCAAAAGAAGGCGATGTTATTTTAATAAATACTTGCGGGTTTATAGAGGCGGCAAAAGAGGAATCCATAGAAGCAATTCTCTCTGTATTAAAAGATAAAAAAAGCAAGCAAAAGGTTATAGTTTACGGCTGCCTAAGCCAAAGATATGGGAGCGAACTTGCAAAAGAAATTCCCGAAGCGGATTTTTGGCTTGGCAATTACAAGGCAGGAATATTGCTGAATACGCTCGGATTTGAAACGCAGGCAAAGCTCTGCAAAGCCTCGCCGCCAAAAAGAATAAAGAATTTTGAATACCCCCACCACGCCTATATCAAAATAGCCGAAGGCTGCAACAGAGCCTGCTCGTTTTGCGCCATTCCCTCAATTCGCGGCAGGCAGGCTTCACAAAGCATTGAAAACCTTGTTGAAGAAGCAAAGCAATTAGAAGAAAACGGGGTTTTGGAGCTTTCATTGATAGCTCAAGATTTAAGCTCTTATGGAACGGATTTATACAAAAAACCAAACCTAGAGAAACTCTTGGAAGCCTTGCTGAAAAACACGAAAATTCCCTGGCTGCGCCTTATGTACCTTTACCCTGAGCATATAACAGATAGCTTGCTTGGGCTAATTTCAAAAGAGAAAAGAATATGCAAATACGCAGATATGCCCATTCAACACGTAAGCGATAAAATGCTACGCCTAATGCGAAGAAAATACAAGGCAAAAGATTTGCGAAACCTGCTCCATAAAATGCGCGAAAATGTCCCTGGCCTAAGCCTAAGAACAACCGTACTTCTCGGCTTCCCGGGCGAAACGCACAGCGACTTTGAAGAGCTTATGAACTTGGCAGAGGAAATTCGCTTTGAGCATTTAGGCGGCTTTATATGGTCTCCCGAAGAAGGAACCGCAGCCCTTAGATTAAAAGAAGAGCGAGTGCCTGTGGAAACTGCAAGGCTAAGGCTAGATGCCCTAACCGAACTCCAAGAGGAAATCTCTATGGAAAAAAACGAGGCTCTTATAGGACAAACCCTAAATGTGATTTTAGACAGCACCTCGGAAGGGCGTACACAGGGAAATGCCTTGGAAACAGACAATATAACGAGAATTTTAAAGGGAAATGGCAAACCGGGCACGATAAGAAAGGCAAAAATAGTGGGTGCAAATGCTCACGAGCTGGATGCGATTTTACTATAATTTTCTACATTAGGGACTGAAAGTGAAAAAGGGCAATAAATTATGGTTTTTGGCATTGGGTATTGGGTTTATTCTTACAATTTCCTGCAATTCTCATTCCATTCTCAGAGATAATACAAATGACCGCTATGAGGAATATAAATCCGCTTTTAAACATTATACCGATTCGGAAGTAGATTATATAATTCTGCTTGAGAATTTGGAAAGATACCCAAAAGACGAATATCTTTTAATGCGCAAACAAATTTTGAGAAAGGAAATTGAGCAAAATAGGCTGCTTATGCTCCAAACCCGCGTTGAATTTGAAAAAGCCTTGCAGGAATGGGATTTTGATGTGCAAAAGAGAGAAACCGGCATACCAACCGATTCAATTGACATAAGGCAAATTTTTGGACTCCCAACCCCAAAAGATACAACGCTACACTATAGAGAGTAATAAAATATTTCTAAATTACTTGGCAACACATAAAAACATTAGGAGTTCATTATGAACAAAGTTATGAAAATCGCATTTGCCGCAAGCGTAATGCTCGCCATATCATTCACCCTTGGCTGTTCAAACGACAAGGATGAAAAGGAAAAATGGTGCATAGTTGAGATTGGGACAGACGTTGTGTCTGTTGAGGTTAAAACTACAAAGTGCTATAAAATTGGTCCAACGATGTATAAAAACGAGCTACTTTGCAAAGCTGCGGGAGAAGCTCCTAATACTACCAGTAAAGTAGCAGACCCTCCAGAAGAGAAAGAGTGTGATACTTATGATGATGGTTCTAAAAAATAAATCAAAACAAATCATAAATTAACTTGCCAGCCAGCCCAATGCTGGCAAGCTGTATAGCTCTTTTAACCCAAATTTGGTCGTGCTTGTGCTGGAATTTGCTGCCTAAAAAGCCACCTAAAATTCCACCAAAAGCCATGGTTATAGCCAGCTCTAAAATAACCTTGCCAGCTATAAAAAAAACCAAAGAACTCATAAACAAAAACCAAAGGCTTAAAAAACTTTTAATGGCATTAACCTGCTTTAAATCCAAACCGCTATATTTGCGCAGAGCAAAAATCTGTATAAAACCCATGCCAACTTGCAAAAAACCGCCATAAAAACTAACTGCCGTAAAACCCAAAAAAGCCTTGACCCCAGGGCGTACCGGTGGGGTTTCCGGTGCTTTCCCAAAAGGGTCTGTTCCCATAGAACTCATAATGGTAACAGCAACCATAACAACAGCGAGCAATATTTGAAAATGCGAATCGTCAATAACAACGGCAAGCATGGTTCCCGCTGCCCCACCCAAAAGAGTTGGCGGCAAAAGAGCCATTGCAATATCCATCCGCAAATATCCATAACGCCGCATATTGAGCATGGAACTGAAAATCCCAACAAGCATTCCAAAGCGATTTGTTCCGTTAGCTACGGTTGGCGGCAACCCCAGAAGTATCATAATAGGCAAGCTAAGAGTGCTGGCTCCACCAGCTATGTTGTTTATAAAAGCAACTGCTATTCCCAGGATAAAAAAGATAACAGCATTTTGAATAGTTGATAATTGAGCTAATTCCATAAAAAGTGGATGATGCAGGAATTGAACCTGCGACCCGCTGATTAAGAGTCAGCTGCTCTACCAACTGAGCTAATCATCCGTGGTGTGAAATATAGTAATTTTTTTGGGAAATGCAAAATAAATTTTCTACTTTAACCACGTGCATTTCACTAACAACACACTTTTTGCAATACTCATATCCATTTGCGCAAGCACGGCGGCTTCTTTAATCGGAGCAGATTCCCTTGGCATGAGCCAATCCCCAAAAAACGCCGCTACCGTGAAAAACGGGTTTGCCCCGATAAATCCTGCCGCTAATGCCTTTGAAAACAGAACCAAATTCGGGGCTACAATTCAATATGAGCATGCAAGTACCCAAAGCAAAAATAATTCCATATCCTTAAATACCTTTGATGTCCCCTCTATATCTATGGTTTTGCCATTTGGTTTTTTGGGAACCTTCGGTATTGGCTTAAACCAAATATACTCTGCTAACAATCGCCTTGAGTTTGAAGATGAAACTTCAAATATTTCATTTGTATCCAGAGTTGGCCTTTATGAACTCACTCCGAGCTACTCCATTAGGCTCCCCTTCTTTCTCAGCGATTTTGCACTTGGAACATCTTACAGAATTTTCTTTGGCAACTCTTATTCCACCATAACACGCAGCAACAACAGCAAAGACTGGGGCAAAGATTCGTGGATGGCAAACAATGTTATGATAACAGAAAAGAAAACAGGCACATTCAATTCCGATGACAGTTGGTTAAAGAATTTCGGATATAGTATGCACTTCCACAAAAAATCCATAGATTATTTTGTGTCGTATTTTCCTTCCGTTAAAATGCAAGAAACCATAAGAGAGAATACTCAATTCAGCAACACAGACACTTTGCAATCAAAAGAAGAAACCGAAGATTTCAAGCTGCCCAAGCATTTAGCAAGCGGTATTCATTATCGTTTTTGGCAAAATCAAAATTTGAGCTTTGTGTATGAGCAGCAAGACAAGGCTTTTTCTGGGCTTGCAGAATATAAAATCACGGGCACAGGGCTTTATTACAGCACATTTTTAAGGAGAAATAATTTTGGGGCAAATGTTTGGTATGCAGAAAAATATTTGAAAGACGTGAATGAATATGGAGCTTCTTTGCTCTCGGATATGTGGCTTGGACGCAGAGGAACCTTTCTTGGCTTGTCCCTTTTTGGAGGCTACAGACAGGCAAAGGATTATTGGAATGAATTGTTTTTTGGATTTGAGATAAACTTAACTGGAGTTGGCAACTGGGGGACAAGTGCACGCCGCAGATAATTTTGAATCTTTAAAAGCAGAGTTTATGCAACAAGCAGAATTGGAAAAGGAATTTCCAAAAGAAGTTCTTGAAGAGGCAAATAAATTTTCAAAAGAAATTTTTACCAAAGACAAAAGCCGGGAAAATTTTTGCCACCTGCACATTATATGCATAGACCCTCTAGGTGCGCGTGACCACGATGATGCGATAAGCGTGGAAGAAACGAGCAACGGTTATATTTTGGGTGTGCATATAGCAGATGTAAGCCATTTTGTGAAGCCCGGCTCTGCCTTAGACACAGAAGCAAAAAAACGCGGATACACTCAATACCTGCCCTGGACAGCCGTTCCAATGCTCCCAGATATTCTCTCAGGGGATTTGTGTTCATTGCAAGAAAATGAAACTCGTTTTTCTTTCAGTTGCATAATCACCTTAGACAAAAAAGGCAAAATGTTAAAACACCGCTTTGCAAAAGGAATAATAAAAGTTAGCCGTTCCATAACTTATGAGCAGGCAAAAGAGCTTCACGATAAAAAAGACAAGGAAATTTGTTTGCTGGCGCGTGTTGCGGCGCATTTGAAAAAATTGCGTGTCGAAAACGGAATGTTAGAAATGGATAGCACAGAATATAAATGTGAATTCAGCAAAAAAGGCGTACCACAGTGCATAGTTCCAAGACAAACAGGAATAAGCAATTCTTGGGTGGAAGAATGTATGCTTGCTGCAAATAAATGCTGTGCGGTGGAACTCCAAAAAAGAAAACTGAACGGAGTTTATCGCATTCATGAAGCCCCAGACCCCGCAGATTTGACGGAGTTAATGCAAAACGAACCGAGCTTGTTTTTTGACTCCCCTATTGACCCGCACAAACTCTTAAAACACTATACTGGCAATAACAGCCAAGAGAGGCAAATTTTTGATTTGTATTCCCATTTGGTTAAAAAAGCAAAAAATAATCCCATTCTAATAAACAGAATTCTGCGCAGTATGCAAAAAGCCTGCTATTCCGATAAATGCACAGGTCATTTTGCCCTGCATTGGAATGATTACGCTCATTTCACCTCACCCATTCGCCGTTATGCTGATTTGTGGTGCCACAGAGAATTGAACGGCAAAAGGGGCAAAATAAACGACCTCTGCACGATTATCAACGAATCTGAGATAAAAAATCAAAGAACAGAACGAAAGGCGCTTAAATTTTGTGCAAGTTATCTTTTGAAAAATGAAATAGGCCAAACGTTCAAGGCAGAAATTCAAGGCATAGAGGAATTTGGAATTTTTATTTCCATTTCAACCCCAACCCTTGCCCAAGCAGACGGCTTGGTGCATTTGCGCGATGTCCCAGGCGATTTTTACGTGTACGACTCGGCTAAAAAAACCTTGCTCGGCAAACGCACTGGCAAGAGGTTCAAAAAAGGCGATAAAGTTACGGTGAAACTGATTAAGGTTAATCCGATAAAAGGCGAAAATGATTTTGAGATTGTAAAGTCTAGTTCCAGCGGTTCTGTTTCGCCTTGGGAAAAGCGTGAAAAACACGAGAAACACGAGAAACACAGAAAACACGAGAGAAAAAGCCGCAGATTTGGGAGATAATTTCCGAGAAAAACATTCCCTCGCAGCGGAAGCTGCGAGAGGATATACAGGCACCCCGAACTTATCAGGAGGGGAGCGATAGAGTATCTTGAGGATTTACCACTGTATATCCTATAAGGCAAGTTAGAATTTTTTTTGCGTTTTGGCAAGGGTAAAAATGAAAAAAGGTCACTTTTTACTCAAAAATGAGTAAAAATCCGCTGTTTGCTTTGCTATGCTTTTCCAACTGAACACTAATTCTGCCCGCTTGCGAGCCTCTTTGCCCATTTTTTCAGCAAGGGGGGGATTTGTTAGCAATATATTGAGTTTTTCCGCAAAATTGCTCTGAAACTTCTCAGGATCCTTTGGGGAAGAGTCTGTTTTGGACTTATGCTCAAGCTCAACCAAAAAGCCGGTTTCGCCTTCAACTATAATTTCTGGGATTCCCCCAACCGCACTGCCCACTACAGGGGTTCCGCAAGCCATTGCCTCTAAATTTATTATGCCAAAAGGCTCGTAAAGCGAGGGTGTTGCAAAAACCGTGGCATGGCTGTAAATAACCCTAAGCTCGGAATGAGGCAGCATTTCTTGAATCCAAATGATGCCATCTCGCTTTTCACTTGCGCTTGTTATTAAATTTTTGCACTCTTCTGCAAACTCTGGGGTATCTGGCGCGCCGGCGCAAAGCACAATTTGGGCGTTTTTATCTATTTGCGGAATAGCCTGAATAAGCTGAGAAATACCTTTTTGCCTCGTTATTCTGCCAACAAAAAGCACAAAAGGTCTTTGCGGATTTATGCCATGTTTTTGCAAAATCGCTTCATCTGAAATTGGATGGTAAAAATCCGGGTCTATGCCGTTGTAAATAACCCTCACCTTGTTTTCATCAACACCGTAAAGATCAACAACATTCCGCTTCATTTTCTTGCTGACGGCAATTATTCCGTCTGCGCTTTTGTAGGCACTTTTCTCAATCCAGCAGCTCATGGCATACCCACCATCGCCGAGTTGCTCAGATTTCCAAGGCCTGTGCGGTTCCAAGGAATGTGTTGTTAGCACAAGAGGAACCTGGTAAAGGCGGCTTGCCAGCACTCCAGCAAAATGAGAATACCAAGTGTGGCAATGCACAATGTTTATGTCGCGCATAGCAGAAATCCATTGCAAATTTATATCAAGTGGCGCAAGGATTTTTTTGAATTTATGGTCTTCAAATTCGCCAAATCTGCGAACATGGGCATCTGCAAAGCAATGCACAGAAATTTCGCAGAGATTTTTCAGTTCTCTTGTTAAATAATCCACATGTATACCTGCGCCCCCGTAAATGTGCGGCGGGTATTCATTGGTTAATATTGCAACTTTCATTACAAGACCCTGTACCCTAAGGTTTCCAAACGCTTCTCCAATTGGTCTTGCATTTGGTCGTTTTCAGATAACCATTGCCGTTTTTTGGCTGGATAGTCTTTGCGCAAGGGATGCCCTTCAAAATCCACGTGGTTCAAAATTCTTTTCAAATTGGGATGCTCATCAAACACAATGCCAAACTGGTCCCAAACTTCGCGTTCTTGCCAATTTGCAATGGGGTATATTTTGCTCAAAGTTGGGATTTTCTCCTGTTCTTCCACCTGAACTTTTATACGCACACGTGCCATATTTTTGGTGTTTTTAAGGCAATAAATAACCGCAAAGCGTTTGCCCTTGTGGTTTTCCATTCCAAGGTAATCAACCCCTACAATGTCTATCAAAACATCATAACTCAGGGATTTCACTACCTCTACAAGTTTTTCTCTTTCCACAATCCAACACTCATCAACAGCAAGTTCGTCTTTAATCGCATTGTCCATCGCACTTTCTCCAGTTTTTGATATTTTCCATCTGTTCCTTTAATTTCCTTTTTCTCTCTTCCATATAAGACTGGTTTTTTATTTTGGCTTGCAAATCTAGCATGGCATCAAAAAAAGCTTCGGGGCGGCTTGGGCAACCTCCTATGTAAATGTCCACGGGAATAATGTGGTCTATGCCCGGCACGGTGCAATAGCAGTCGTAAAAACCGCCGGAGCAGGCACAGGCTCCCATTGAAATTACCCATTTGGGTTCCATCATCTGTTCGTAAATGCGTTTTAATATAGGTGCTTGTTTGAAGGTTATTGTTCCCGAAACAGCCAGCACATCTGCCTGCCTTGGGGTGAAGCGCACAAACTCTGAACCGAGGCGCGAAAGGTCGTAGCGAGCAGATTCGGTGGACATAAATTCAATGGCGCAGCAAGCCGTTCCATAGGGGAAGGGCCAAAGCGAATGTAGGCGACCCCAGCTCACAAGTTCGTCTAGCTTTCCGGCAAAAAATCCCGAATTTCCTTTTTGCATATAAACCTCTTAGGGGGAATATAGAAAATGCTGCCTTTAATGAGCCAGCCTGCTATCAATGAATTTTTTGTCTTCGTGTTTTAACGAACCGTTTTTCTCCAAGGCATAAGTCAAAGCTTCTATGGCACTGTTCAAATGAGCTATATCGTTGTGCTTCAACTCGTCCATTCGCCTATTAAGGGTGGATTCAACGTTGTCCATTCGTTTGTTCAGGGAGACCTCAACGCCATCTATCCGCCTATTAATGGTGGATTCCATACGGTCCATTTTGCTGTTAATCAGCACAAAACCACTGAGACCGAATACCAGTATCACCAGCATCCGCACATTATCTCCGCTGAATATAAGATTCAAAATGCGTTCCATAACAGCACCTCCTTTAAAGATACAAAACTGTTACTGCCACTGCAAGGTCTAGCCTTTTCTTTTTTCATAGAAACCTCCTTTTTTGGTTCTATTACTTAGACGTAAAAAACGGGAAAAAAAATCCTAAAAAGTGAATTTTGCAAACACTTGTTGACAAAAATGTGCATTTTTTTGAAAAACCACCCCACCTTGCGTAAAAAAAATGTATATTTTCTACATTATTTCCTAATGAAACTCCGTTCGCTAACCACAATAGAAGGCCGCAATATGGCAGGAGCCCGTGCGCTTTGGCGCGCTACGGGCACAAAGGAGAGTGAATTTGGCAAGCCCGTTATTGCTGTTGTGAATAGCTACACAGAATTTGTGCCAGGGCACGTGCATTTGCAACCCGTGGGCAGGTTAATTGCAGAGGAAATTCGCAAAGCAGGCGGGGTTCCAAAAGAATTCAACACCATAGCCATAGACGATGGCATAGCTATGGGGCATAATGGTATGCTCTACAGCCTGCCCAGCCGCGACCTCATTGCAGATTCCGTGGAATACATGGCAAACGCCCATTGCGCAGACGGCCTTGTGTGCATCAGCAACTGCGACAAGGTTACCCCCGGAATGCTCCTTGCCGCTATGCGGCTAAACATTCCCGCAGTTTTTGTAAGCGGAGGTCCAATGGAAGCGGGCAGAGCAACGCTCTCGGATGGCAAAGAAGTTCATTTAGATTTGATAGACGCTATGGTTGCCGCTGCAAATCCAAATGTTTCCGAAGAGGATATGAAAAAAATTGAAGATGCGGCCTGCCCCACTTGCGGCAGTTGTTCGGGAATGTTCACCGCAAACTCAATGAACTGCCTAACCGAGGCCCTTGGGCTTTCTTTGCCTGGCAACGGAACAATAATGGCAACTCACGCGGAACGCAAAAAATTGTTTGAGCAAGCCGCAAAACTCTCCGTTGAGCTTTGCACCAGATTCTATGATAAAGATGATGCCTCTGTTTTGCCCAAAAGCATTGCCACAAAAGAAGCCTTTGAAAACGCTATGCGGCTAGACATCGCTATGGGCGGTTCAACAAACACGGTTTTGCACATACTCGCAGTTGCAAGCGAAGCCGGAGTGAATTTCACAATGAAAGACATAAACGAGCTTTCTCGCTCAACTCCTTGCCTTTGCAAGGTTGCTCCGAGCGTGAATTATATCCATATAGAAGATGTGCATAGGGCAGGCGGAATTCCTGCAATTTTGGGCGAACTAGGCAATGCAGGACTCTTGAATTTAAATGTGAATATGGTTCATTCCCGTGGTCTTGGCGAGTATTTGAACAAATGGGATATAGCACGTGGGTCTGCTAGCTCAGAAGCCTCGGAACGCTTTTTAGCCGCACCTGGGGGCAAATTCAATTTAGAAGCATATAGCCAAAACACAAAATACCCTAGCCACGATTTAGACAGGGAAAAAGGCGCGATAAGAAATTTAGCGAACGCATATAGCAAAGACGGCGGGCTTGCGGTTCTCTACGGCAATTTTGCACTGAATGGCTGCGTTGTGAAAACGGCGGGTGTGGATAGCTCCATTTGGAAATTCACAGGGCCTGCGGTGGTATTTGAAAGCCAAGAAGCAGCAGCAGAGGGAATTTTAAACCGCAAAGTTAAAAAAGGTGATGTGGTGATCATTCGCTACGAAGGTCCAAAAGGCGGGCCGGGTATGCAAGAGATGCTCTACCCCACCAGCTATCTAAAAAGCATGGGGCTTGGCAAGGAATGTGCTTTGGTCACAGACGGTAGGTTCAGCGGAGGCACCAGCGGGCTTTCCATTGGGCACGTTAGCCCAGAAGCTGCGAGCAAAGGCAATATAGCTTTGGTTAAAAACGGCGATGTTATAGAAATAGATATTCCAAACAGAACCATAAACATAAACATAACAGAAGCAGAGCTTGCCAGCCGCCGCGCAGAAATGGAAAAAATGGGCGACAAGGCTTGGAAACCCATTGGGCGAGACAGGCAAATTAGCCAGTCGTTAAAAATTTATGCGAGTATGGCAACAAGCGCAGACCAAGGCGCAGTGAGGGCAAAATAGTTATGCCATTTTTACGCTTTTCCATTTTATTTGCATTTTTTGCCTTTTCCTTTGCATGGGCAGATTGCGAAGATGATGACAATTTTGAAATTTTCGCAAATGGAGTTTCATTGGGTTGCGATGATGAGATTAGCACAGAAATAACTTATGGAGATACTTTAACATTTACCATTAGCCCTCCTGATACTGGAATTTACACTTGGACAACTTCCATTGGCACAATAATAAAAACAGGAAGTACCTTTACTCCGAAATTTTCAGTTTCAGAAAATCCGCCAGAAGACGGCGTAATAGAGACTTACAAAGTACGAAAGAAAGGTGGTTCAACAAAAACCATAGAAGTGACCATTATGGGTCGCCCAACTTTCACCGTTTCTTTTGATACAAATGACGATGATAATAATACAGAGATTGATCCACAAGTGGTGATGGAAGACAGTCTAGCCAAAATACCAACAGACACTTTAACAAAAGCAGGCTATACATTTGGGGGTTGGGATTTTGATTTTAAAACCCCTATAAAGCAAGATACCACGATTAAAGCAATATGGATTGTTAAAATATATGTGGTTTCTTTTGATTCAGACGGAGGAACGCCAAGCATACCTTTTCAAAAGATAGTAGAAAATGGCTTTGCCAAAGAACCAAAGGATATTTTAACAAGAAAAGGCTACAGTTTTAAGGGTTGGGATTTCGATTTTGAAAAAACTCCCATAACAAAAGATACCACGATTAAAGCAATATGGGATATCTCAGATTCATTTGTTGGAGACACAATTGTATTTGAAGACCACGGCTTTTATATTGACACATCATTTAGCAGCGAGCAGCGCAACTATTTTGTTTTTAGCCCAAGACTTTGCGAAATAAAAGACACATCCGATAAAGTAAAAGACACCATCTATATAAAGATAGCTACAAAAAAACCTATGATCTTAAAAAAAGACAGCATTTCAGAATCAGAAAATGACTTAGATGGAAAATACATGCACTACAAAATTCCTTTTACTTTTAAACACAGACCCGGTTTGGATACGCTCACTTATGAATGGTTTTCAATAGATGGCCAACATATCAAATCTGACACTATTTTAATAGAAACCCCCATTCCCTTTAAGACAGTTATTGGGCAAAAATGGAATAATGTATTATTTGTGAATAATAATCCAAAAACAAATGGCGGTTATAAATTCACAAACACAGATTATGAATGGTTCAAAAATAATGAAAAAGTTGGTGATTTGCAATTTTATTCTACAGGGCAAAAAAGCAACGCCCTATATCAAAATGATATTTACAGGGTTAAAATGCTAACTACAGATGGTAATAGAATTTCCACCTGCGAAGACACGATAAATATCAAGCCTATGCAACCGTTAGCTACACCAACACCCAAGCTCACAAAACAAGTACTTGGCATTAAAGAAAAATCCTTGAGCAAAGATTCAAAAGTTTACAATTTAAATGGCAAACTAACAAAAGAAACACCAGCAGGAGTTTACATTGTTAAAGAAAAATAAAAAAATTCTATTTATCTTAGCATTTTTGGTTCAGACAATTTTTGCACAAACTTTGTATGAGCTTGATGTGAACTATGGTTTTGGAGCTTCTGAACTCTCGTTTAACAGTGTTCCCGGTATTGCAGTTTCAATTTATCCTATTAAAAATTTTGGTATTTCTGCTGGGTTTCAGTATTCCTCGCGCTGGGGAACAAGAACTAGCGAGCATATAGTAGAAGAAGATACAAACTTAGTGGTAAAAGATATCGAAGGAGATGATCTTAAGTTTAGATACTCAATAAAAGAGTACAAAGAAAAATTGGAAGGAACTATTTTACAAGTTCCAATTCTATTGAAATACAGCAATGATTTATACTATGTGAGTGCAGGCGTGAAAATTGGTGTAAATCAAAAAGCCAATGTGAGTGTAAATTATAGCGGACTAGAAACAGAAGGTTATTACCCTCAATATGATTTAAGGATATTTGGACCTACCGCTCCAGTTGAACAGGCTTTTGGCCCACAAAACGACTCCTCTTTCAAAACAAAAATAACTTCAAAAAAGTCAATTATGTTTGCTACGGAAGGTGGCATAAAAGCAAAGCTGAACGATAATTTTTTCGTGCTTCTAGGCATATTCGCAGATTACTCGTTCAATAAAGGTTTTGACAGGAAACTAAAAACAATAAAGAGAATAGAGAGAAAAAATGGAGCCATCATTGCGGCAAACGATAGATGGGAATCCTGGAAGCCTTGGAGTGTGGGAATTGAAGCAAAACTCTCCTTTGTGCTAGGGCATAACAATAACAATGATAATAATATTCAAATAGAAACATGTGCCATAGAGCCACCAGTTGAAAAACCATTGGTTAAAGAAAAGATTGTGAATCATCCATCGCCGCCTACTCCTCCTGTTGCGCCAATGAAAATGCCAATCAGATTTCAACAGCTAAACGACTCTGCTGTTATACCAGACCTGCCTAGATTTTTGCAGAACAGAAAAGTTGATTTTACGTTCTATTATCCAGAAGACCAATCCAGCACAACAGATTCCCTTCACTCAGCTTTGACCTCGCAAATAGCAAATGCTCTAAGGGAAAAATCAGATGCGCAGCTCCATTGCGTTGGTTATTCCGAAAAACTTTTCTCCGCCTCCACAGCTTACGAAACAGCCTTTCAACGTGCCATTGATATTCGCTCTAACTTAGTTCGTTTTTATGGCATAGAGGAAAAGCGAGTTTCCACCTATTCGCAAGGTTCAAAAAATACAGATTACAGAAGAACAGAGTGTTTTGTGATTGAAAATCCTTAAATCAACATCCACATTCCAAACACAATGCCTGTGATGAACAGCGAAGCATAAACGGCAAAAGAGCCGTTTTGCGTGAGGCGCACTCCCCTGCCAGCCCAATGCAAAGTACCAGCTATAAAATCGCCCATTGCATCTATAATGTAATGGTCAAATCCCTTTAAAAAACCTGCCACAACTTTAAACAAAAAGCCACGGGTAAAGGCGTAGTACATTTCGTCAAAATAAAATTTGTGGTAAATAACTTTAAACAATGTCGAGCGAATATCCGTTTCCAAAGCTGCCTCTGCATTTGTTCCCTTGCGGGCATATAAAAGTGCCGCAACTGAAATGCCCAAAACTCCAACTAAACTAGCCGCAAAGGGCAACCACTCCGGATGCGAAATAGAAATATTTTCCAAAAATGGAGAGCCTTCAAAAATAGGCGGCATTTCCACAAATTCCTCAAAAAACTTATGCGAAATATAACCAATAGTCGCCGCTGGAATTGTCAAAACAACAATGGGGAAAGTCATCCAAGGGTCTTCGTGGGCGTGGGCAACGTACTCGCTCCTTGCCTTGCCGTGGAAAGTCAAAAAGAACATACGGAACATATAGAATGCGGTTAAGCCACCAGTGAAAAGCCCCGCAAAGAACACAGGATAGTTGCCTGCAACCCAAGCAGAAATAAGAATTTCATCTTTGCTCCAAAAACCAGAGAACGGCGGAATTCCCGCTATTGCGAGGCAAGCCACCAAGCACGAGAAATAAGCAAGAGGCATTTTTTTGCGAAGACCGCCCATTGCATCTAAACTATTGCTATGCACAGAATGTATAACAGAACCTGCTATCAAGAACAGCATACACTTAAAAAATGCGTGATTGAAAACGTGGAACATTGAGGCTGTGTAGCCACCAACGCCAAGGGCAAACATCATATAACCGAGCTGACTAAGTGTTGAATATGCTAGTATTCGCTTTATGTCTTTTTGGGTGCAGGCTATTATTGCCGCAAACAAAGCGGTAAACGCACCTATAAATGCGGCAACTTCCAATACAGAGCCAATGCTTGCAAAGAAGGGGAAAAGCCTTGCGGTTAAATAAACGCCAGCCACCACCATTGTTGCGCTGTGTATTATTGAGCTAACAGGAGTGGGGCCTTCCATAGCGTTTGGGAGCCATATATGCAAGGGGAACATAGCACTTTTGCCCCAAGCACCAATAAACACAAAAACAGAGGCCACGGCAAGCCACTTGTGCGAAATAACCATATTCACAATGCCCAGTTTTTGAGGGTTATTCCATTCCAAAAAGTCATAGGAATTCAGCATAAAGCCAATTAGCAAAATGCCTAGCAAAAAGAAACTATCTGCAAAGCGGGTTAAAATAAAAGCCTGTTTTGAGGCAGCCACCGCAGATGGCTTGTAATACCAAAAACCTATGAGCAAATAGCTTGAAATTCCAACCAATTCCCAAAAAATGTAAATCTGTATTAAATTTGTGGCAACCACCAAGCCTAGCATTGAAAAAGCAAAGAGACTGAGCAATGCAAAAAAACGCCCCGTGCCTTCATCGCCTTTCATGTAGCCAACGCTGTATATATTCACAAAAAATGCTATTACGCTCACAACAATCAGCATCATCACAGAAATGGGGTCGCAATAAAAAGAGATTTTAAGGGATATTTTGCCAAAAACCTCGCTTATTAAAGGTAGCCACTCCCAAGACCAAGGCATGGCAACGCGCTCTGCCACAGGAACATCTGCAAAATCTTTCACAAATTCCGAGGCAAGCCCCAAGGCAAACACCATTGAAAGCCCAGCCATCAAAATGGAAAAATAGCCCGCCGCTTTGTTATGTTTGCAAAGCAGAGTTCCATTGACTACAAACGACAATAATGGGAATGTGAGAATAAGCCAGCTATTTGCTGCAAAAAACGAGGAGTTAAAAGATTCTAACATTTAAATGTAAAATAGTAAAAATCTATTTAAACTTATCTGTTTAATCCCAATTTATAGTTGGATGGAGGTCTTTTAGGTCTTTGTTGTTCTTTGCTTCTTCAAATTTTTTGCTCAAATACTCGTCTCTGTGCTTTTCTTTTTCCTTTGCCTCCGAGAATTTGGCATCTAATTCCGAGTCTTTGTTTTTTTCGTTTGCCATAAATTCTTCCAAACTAACCTGCTTTTTTCGTTCCCTGTGAGAGACAACCTCCTTGGTGAAGGTGTCCACCACCAGTATCTTATCACAACAAGGGCAAATTACTTCTATATTCTGCATAAAGTAAAAACTAGAAAAATTTTCTAAATTATATCCCCCATGATAAAAAGCTTGCAGTCCATTCAAGAGCATATTAAAAACGCACCTGGTTCTTATTTGAGCCGCTTGCGAATTAAATTCACAAAAAAAAGCGGACTAGTGCAAAATTCCAAAATACATAATGAATTGTGCAATGAAATTGCAAATGAAGAGAGGTTGCAAAAATGGCTGCAAAAAAGAAGCGAGCAAGAGGTTCTAGCTCTGTGCTTAATTTACGCAAGCCAAGGTAGAGGCTTGCATTTCAACGAATTGGAACGCAATTTAGACACAGACCAAAAATCTCTTTTTGCATTTTTGAGCGAAGCTGCAAACGAAATGTTTATATGGCAAGCAAAATGCCAAGGTTCTCGCATATATTATGGTTTTGCAGATTTTGAAAATTTCATTTTAAGCAATTTTATTAAAAACGAAGAAACGCTTGAATCTGCGTCTTGGGTTTCTAACGAGAAAAAAACAGAATTGTATTTGTTATTTATGCTGTCTAAAATACAGCTCGGTAAAATTTCCGTTAATAAAGATTATTCCATCAGCCATTTTTCAAAAAAACATATTGTAAAAATTTTCAGCAACAACAAAAATTTAGATAACGCGGTTATTGAAGAATGTATTTGCTTGTTGTTTTCCTTTTTAATTTCAGAAAAATGGATTTCAAAAGATGCGGAAAGCGGAAACTTAAAATTGCTCTCCCCTGCTTATGATTTTTTGCAGAACAATGGGTTCAGGCTTTTTTCAGAATTCTTTTTTTGGTGGAAAAATGAGAGGTTTCGCAACAAAAACGATTTGCCAAAACTTTTGAAATTTTTTGAAAAGCCCCTTAGTGCATTGAATGCCGCTAAATTATTTTGGGCTCACGATACACGCTCTAGGTTGCAAAAAAACAAAACATCCATAAGCTGGCAGCATTTGCCTTTGCCGCTCAAGGAACTTTGGATTTTTGGAATTCTTAAAATGCAGGTGAGGAAAAAACATATTCTAACCTTTTCCCTTTCCGAATTCGGCGAGAGCATTTTTTTCGCGAAAACCCCAAAAGAAAACTTAGCCGAGCCGATTGTAGCGAGCAGTTCCAATTATGAATGGCTTTTGTCGCAGAATAACGGGGCATTTAGAATTTTTCAAATGTCTTGTTTTGCGCAGGCAAAAAACGAAGAAGAACTTTTGCGCTTTGTGCTTTCTAAAGAATCTTTTTTAGACGGTTTGCGTTCAAAACTTCCAAACTCTTTTGTTCAAGATTTTTTGCAATGGAACAAAGCGGTGCCAAATGTAGCTAGTGCCCTAAATGAATGGCTCCACATATACAACGATTCTTACATTGACACCTTGCCTATTTTGCGCATAAGAAATGCGAGTAAATTCGCAGAACTCTCTGCATATAAACCATTTCTAGCATGCGTGGAAGAAACTATCCCAAACTGGGGTTTTATTATAAAAGCGGAAAGTGAAAAGAAAATCAAAGAAATGCTCGTGCATTTTTCATTGGAACCTCATTCTTCTGTGCAAAATCCAAACAAAGAAGCACCTCTACCTAAACTAGCGGAAATAGAACAATTCAAACTCCCCTATCCAATTCCTGAGGGTGAAGATGCGAATTTTTGAGTAATTGTCTGAACCAGCCTATTTGGGAATTTACTATAGTAAGCAATGATTAACTCATATTCAAATGCTCTGGGATATGGGACTAGGGACAGGGGACATGATTTTTCGCTTAAAAAAGCCCATTTTTATTGCATACTCATACCCCTTTTCCCATATCCCTTGTCCCAGAGAGAGTTAATCAGCATTTACTATATTACCCCTGCATATTCTTCAGAGGATTTAAGATGAAACGTACACATAACTGCGGCGAGCTTAGAAAGGGAGATGTTGGGAAAACGGTGACGCTTTGCGGCTGGGTAGATAGGCGGCGTGATTTGGGGGGTGTTATATTTGTTGATTTGCGCGACAAATATGGCAAAACACAGATAGTTTTTAACCCAGAGTGGAACGCGGAAGTACATGAACTTGCAGATACTTTGAGAAATGAATTTGTGATTCAAGTGACAGGCGATGTGCAAAACAGACCTGCCGGAATGGAAAACGAGAAAATCTCCACCGGAGACATTGATGTAAAAATAAATGAATTGGTGATTTTGAACAAAGCCGAAACGCCGCCGCTGGAAATAAATAATGCAAAAGAAGAGAGCAAGGAAAACGATGATTTGCGCCTGCGCTACCGCTATTTGGATTTGCGTCGCCCTTGGATTCAAAAAAACTTAATGCTCAAAAGCAGGTTTTTGGGTGAGGCTCACGCGTTTTTCCGCAAAAACGGATTTGAAGAAATTGAAACTCCGGTGCTGTGCAAAAGCACTCCCGAAGGCGCACGTGATTATATTGTGCCTAGCCGAGTGAACCCCGGCAAATTTTATGCCTTGCCCCAAAGCCCCCAGCAATACAAGCAGCTTTTGATGATAGCTGGAATGGACAGATATTACCAAATAGCAAAATGCTTTAGAGACGAGGACTTACGTGCAGACCGCCAACCCGAATTCACTCAGATAGATTTGGAAATGTCTTTTGTAAATCAAGACGATGTTATGGAACTTTTAGATGGTTTTGTAAAAGAGGTTTTGGCTCATATATGGGATTTTGAGATTGGAGAAATTCCTCGCATAAAATATGCAGATGCAATGCTCACTTATGGTTCAGACAAACCTGATTTGCGTTTTGATTTGCCGATTTTTGATGTGAGCGATATTGCCGCAAATGTTGATTTTGCTGTGTTCAAAAATGCTGTTGCAAATAATGGCGTTGTGCGCGGGATTGCGGCAAAAGGCTGCGTGGATTTCACTCGCAAGCAAATAGACGATTTAACCGAATTTGTCGGTCGTTATGGCTCAAAGGGCTTGGTGTGGATGCGAGTTAAAGATAACCACGAAGTGGAAACACAGGTCGCAAAATTCTTTACAAAAGAGCAGTTGGAAGCCCTTCGCAATGCCATTCAGGGCAAAGCTGGAGATATGCTTTTCTTTATCGCAGGTTCAGAAAAAGTTGCTGCAACCGCGATGGGGCATTTGCGTTTGGAAATCGCCCGCATAAAAGGTTTAATGGATCCAAAACTGCGCAAATTCGCTTGGATAACCGAGTTCCCGATGTTTGAATACAGCGAAACAGAAAAACGCTATATGTCTATGCACCACCCATTCACAAGCCCTCTCCCCGAACACTTGGATATGATGCTCGGCGGCAACCTCAAAGACTGCAATGCGCAGGCTTACGATTTGGTTTTGAACGGTGTGGAAATAGGCGGCGGCTCTGTGCGTATTCACAACCCAGAAGTTCAAGAAAAGGTGTTTCGTTTATTAGGTCTTTCAGAGGAACAGGTTAAACAGAAGTTTGGATTTTTTGTGGATGCCTTTAAATTCGGCGCTCCCCCGCACGGCGGGCTTGCTCTTGGTTTGGATAGAGTTGTTGCAACCTTAGAAGGTCAAGATTCCATTCGCGATTTTATCGCTTTCCCAAAGAACACGAGCGCAAGTTCGCCAATGGATCAAAGCCCAAGCGAAGTGGATCCTATTCAGTTACTGGAGACTCACATATCCTCCATTCTCCCCCCTTAAAATCAACCGTAATTCGGCTATCCGCTTTTATCTTTCCTGCAATGATTTCTTTTGATAGGAAAGATTCCAAATGCTTTTGGATATACCGCTGAATTGGGCGCGCGCCGTATTGAGAATCGCAGGCGTTTTCTGCAATGGCTTCTGCAACAGCGGGTTCAAAAACTACCTCTATTCTCTGCGCATTTAACCGCTTTTCAAGGGCGTTCAATTTGATTTGAGCAATTTGAATTAGCTCGCTCTTTTCCAAAGATTTGAATATCAAAGTGTTATCCAAGCGATTTAAAAACTCCGGGCGGAAAAATGTTTTCAAATCTTTTTCTGGTAAATTTGATGTCATCAAAATCAGGGTATTTTTGAAATTTACCTTTCTGCCTTTGCCGTCTGTCAAATGCCCCTCGTCTAGCACTTGCAGCAAGGCATTGAAAACATCGGGGTGAGCTTTTTCTACTTCGTCAAAGAGCAGCACGGCATAAGGGTGCGTGCGAACCGCCTCTGTCAACTGACCGCCCTCATCGTAGCCTACATATCCTGGGGGGGCACCTATGAGCCTTGCTACGCTGTGTTTTTCCATATATTCGCTCATATCAAAGCGGAGCATGGCGTTTTCGCTGTCAAAAAGTTCGGCGGCGAGGGCGCGGGCGAGTTCGGTTTTTCCAACACCTGTTGGTCCAAGAAAAAGGAAGCTGCCTATGGGAGCGTTTTCCCTCGAAAGACCGCTTTTGTTTCGCAAAATAGCTAGCGAAACTTCTTCCACAGCCTCGTTCTGCCCTATTAACCTTTTGTGCAACCTGCTCTCCAAATTCAAAAGTTTTTCTCGCTCTCCCTCCCGCAAACGGGAAATTGGAATACCCGTCCAATGGCTCACAACTTGGGCAATGTTTTCTTCGGTAACAACTTCCGAAACTCCGTCTGGTTCATTTGTGCTAAGTGCCGCTTCCAAATCCTGTGTTGTTTTTTGCAGCATTGGAATTTTGTTGTATTTAAGCTCTGCCGCTTTTTCTAGTTGGTAAGAAGCCTCTGCTTTTTCCATTTCCTCTTTTGCGGCACGTAGCTCTGCCTGCGCATTTTTCAAGGTTTCAAAGCGAAGCCTTTTTTGCTGCCAACGTTCTTGCTGCTCCTTTACATCCAAATCCACCGCTTTTAATTCCTCTTGCAATTCTTTTAGCCGCTCTTTTGAAACTGCATCGTTTTCCATTCCAAGTGCTTTTTCCTCTATGCGAAGTTGGAGCTGCCGCCTTTGCAAAGTGTCTAGGGCTTCGGGAACGGTGTCTAGCTGGGTTTTCACCATACTGGCCGCCTCGTCTATTAAATCAACAGCTTTGTCGGGCAAAAAGCGGTCTGAGATATAACGGCTGGAAAGCTGCACAGCGGCAACCAAAGCGTTGTCTTGAATACGAACCCCGTGGTGGGCATCAAAGCTCTCCTTTATGCCGCGCAAAATGGAAAGAGCCTCGTCTGGGCTGGGTTCCGCGACTGGCACGGGTTGAAAGCGGCGTTCAAGTGCAGCATCTTTTTCTATGTATTTGCGGTATTCCGAGGTTGTGGTTGCACCTATGCAGTGCAATTCTCCGCGGGCAAGCCCGGGTTTTAGCATATTGCCCAAATCCATGCTGCCCTGCGTTTTTCCTGCCCCAACGATATTGTGAATTTCATCTATGAACAGAAGCGTATCTTGCTCCTGTTCCAATTCGTCTAAAACGGCTTTTAAGCGTTCCTCAAATTCGCCTTGGTATTTTGCGCCCGCTATCAAAGCGGATAAATCAAGTGAAAATATTTTTCTGCCTTTTAAGGCATCTGGCACATCGTTTTTGTGAATGCGGTGCGCCAAGCCCTCTACAATGGCGGTTTTTCCTGTGCCCGGCTCCCCCACAAGCACAGGGTTGTTTTTTGTTTTGCGTGCCAAAATGCGAATCACCCTGCGGATTTCCTCTTCACGCCCTATAACAGGGTCTAATTTTCCCTCTGCGGCAAGAGATACCAATTCTTTGCCAAACCTATTCAAAGCGGAGTCCTCTTTTGCAACCGCCGCTGCACTCATAGGGTCAGAAAGCCAAGTACGAACCGCCTCCGCGTTACCTAGCGCATTTTCAAAAATTGAAACAAGCTGCCTATCGCCTGAATTTTTCATCAAAGAAATTAGCAAATGCCCAGGCTCTGCGCTGCTACCCTGCTCGGAACGCACCAATTTAACAGCGGCTCTCAACACACCAGACAAATCGCTACTCGGATGGTTATCCGCATCTGTGCTTTCCACAATGCGTGGCAGTTTGTCCAGAATTTTTTGAACCGATGTTCGCATTTCCTGTGTTTTTGCATTTTTTGCCTTGAATAAATTTTTCAAGCGTCCGTCTGGGTTATCCAGAATAGCTGCTGCCAAGTGTGGAGTGCCCCACTCGCCGTGGCTCGCCTTGTCTTGGATTTCCTGCGACTTGGCTAAAATTCGCTCAGATTGTTTTGAAAATTCTTGCATATAAAATAACAAGGCAAAAGCTATGCCACGCTTAAACACCCTTAAAATGCGTTATTTTTCAAGATTTTTAGGGTATGTGTGCCAATTTGAAACATCTGTGTTTTATTTTGAGGTTGCAGGATTTTCAAAAAATTTTTATATTACACCCTATGAAATACGGACAGGTGGCAACCGAGAAATTGTATTTTTCAAGTAGCGAGGCAGCAGAACAAATAGGAATTCCTGTTGATATTTTGCATTTATGGGAAAGAAAATTCCATGAGCTGAACCCTAAAAAAAATGCAAACGGCAAAAGAATCTATAAGCAAAGCGATATTGAAATTGCAAAAGAAATTAAAGGAAAGGTAGCTGGCGAAGAAGGGTTTGTGGTAGATAAGCCTCCGGTGGATAAGCCTCCCAGACAAACAAAAACCACTCCAAAAGCCAGCAAAGATAGCCGTACCCTGTTAAAAATCAGAAATAAATTGCAAAATGTTTTGGAAAACATAAAAAATCAAAAATGACTTCTATAACCCGCAAAGCCTGTGAAATGCTGGAAAAACACGGCGAGCTTGTTCGCATAAAAGAGTCTGTGTCTCCTAATTTGGTTATGCCATCAATGGCACTAAAGGCTTTTGCAAACAAAGAACCTGCGCTTTTTTTTGAAAAGGTGGAAGGTAGCCCTTTTCCGGCGGTGTGCAATTTGTTTGGAAGCGAAAAAAGAGCGAGCCTGCTCCTCAAAGGCTTGCCCGAATTCAATTTGAAAAACATTACAAGGCTTTTGCACTGCCTGCCCTGCCGTGCTTTAAGCAAACCCGTTATGCACCGAGAAATTTCCCTCTCCGATTTGCCGCAGATAAAATGCTGGCCTGGTGATGGAGGTGCTTTTTTAACTTTGCCACAAGTTTTAACACTGACACCCGGAAAAAAATCTTGGCGACATTCAAATATGGGAATGTATAGGGTACAAATAAGCGGCAACGAGTATAAAAAAAATGAGGAATGTGGTTTGCACTACCAAATTCACAGAGGCATTGGAATCCATCACCAAGAAGCTCTTGCAAGGGGTGAAAAACTTAAAGTGAGCATTTTTATAGGTGGGCATCCGGGGCACGCTCTTGCTGCGATTATGCCGCTTCCAAACTCAGTCCCAGAGCTTGCATTTGCGGGAATGTTTGCAAAGAGAGCTTTTAGATATGCTTGGTACAAAGATTGGCTAATCTCTGCCGAAGCTGATTTTTGCATTTTGGGAGAAGTGCAAAACGATTTAAAACCCGAAGGCCCCTTTGGAGACCACTTGGGTTATTACTCAAAGCAACACCCCTTTCCATACTTAAAAGTTCATAAGGTTTTCGCAAGAAAAGATGCGGTATTTCCATTTACCGTTGTGGGCCGCCCTCCGCAAGAAGATACCATTTTTGGGAGTTTAATTCACAAAATGACCGCACCTTTAATTCCAAAAATACTTTCAGGTGTACACGAGGTTAATGCGGTGGATGCTGCGGGGGTTCATCCTTTGCTTTTGGCTCTTGGAAGCGAGCGATATTTGCCATACAATAAAAGGGAGCCGCTTGAATTGCTAACTCAGAGCAATGCCATTTTGGGTTTTGGGCAGTTGTCGCTTGCAAAATATTTGTTCATAGCAGCCAAAGAGGATAATCCAAATTTATCCGTTAAAAACATCCCTGAATTTTTTGAGCATATCTTATGCAGAATAAATATTA
>Ga0268262_10000671_pt1 | contig 44289 bp, 37 predicted proteins | sample TergutNc150P3_FD_190354 | JGI IMG/M metagenome (GOLD analysis project Ga0268262, IMG submission 190354) | Nasutitermes corniger P3 segment gut microbial community from laboratory colony in Florida, USA - Nc150 P3 (SPAdes) (version 2) | ecosystem: Host-associated > Arthropoda: Insects >...
GAATGGCTGCCGTGACGATTTTCCATGCTTCTATACCCCACTTTTCTCTGTAAATATAGAGATTTTTAGAAATTATAAATCTTGCGCTAAAAGCGCATAGTTTTAACTAACGGTATTGGAAAATAAAGCTTGCTCGTAAGTATCATAGTCGTCCACGACAGTTTCTCCCATAATGACGATAAAACGGTTATTGTATTTTTTCAATAACTCGTTCTGGTTCGCAAGATAATAAGAGAATTCTTTGTCTAGCATATTTATAATATACAAATTTTGGAATCGGAGATTTGTCTGCCGGACTTTATATATTCTATGTTAGAGGAAGGATATGGTGATTTATGGGTTAATTGCCAAATTTTTCAACTTTCAACCCCGCACACAAGGCGGAAACATCTGATTTGAACGCAAGCCACGCGGGGTTTGAGATGGGGATTTAGTTTTCCCTTCAATCCCACATATTCGGTAGCCATTTGGTGAACAACAAAAAACCTTCCTCCGCTTTTTGCTGTAATTCTTCGCGTGCCCTATTGTTGATATGTAAAAGGCGAGGACTATCTTTTCCGTTAAAGGTTCTTTTTCGGATTCCCATGTCAAGCATTCGTTTTCCAAGACATCTTTTAATGCTTCTTCTTGCTCTTTTGTGGGTTTTGGCTGGGTCATGGTTTGGTAATATAGAAAGTGTTTGGGGTTGTAATAAGCAGAGGATGCTAAGTTTTATTGGGTGAGTTGTGGTCTGTGGGGGTTGTTTATTTGTGAGAGGCGATGTGAAGTATTTTTATCGTCCTTTTTTATTCATATTTTTTTATCAAACGAGCAACACTATTAATTTTTGACAAAAATGATATTGCTTTCTTTTCATCATATTTTTGCCCTTGCTCTAGCTTATAAAAAGCCTCCCTAATTTTATCTATTTTTAATTTACTTAAGTTAGATTTTTGTACAATATCTACTAATGTTTTTGCCATTGTGCCAAAAAATGGTATAAATAGTCCTACTAAATCTGTTACTGCTGTTACAGATAAATCTATGATGTCTGATTTTTTCTTGCTTCTGTTTATTTCATTTTCTACTAAGCTATTGTATTCGATTATTTTTTTTCTCATATCTTCGGGCGGAAGACTTAGGAAATATCCTAATATTGAGGAAAAATTATTAGATGAAAAATATTTTTTTGATAAGTGATTTAATTCTGTTATGCTTTTATATTCAGCTACTTCAATTAAATTAATAGGTAACATTGTGTTATTAGTAATGATTTTTTGTCTTTCAGTCACATAATTTTGTATTTTTTCAATGGAGCTATTTTTATAGAAATTCAACATATTTCCCATAATTGAAGTGACAATTCTATTTGAGTATATTGTTCCTTCAAAATATGGAAGGTATTGTGAATTTAGTGCACTTGATATATGAGCTTTATCTGAATTTATACCAAATTCAAATTCCATTTCCTTTTTTTGCTTATTATCAAACATGTCGGTAAACAAATTATTAATCCCAAAATTAACCGATTTATATGTTGAACCAAATAAAAATACTTCCAAAACAGAACGCAAAGCTTTTTGTGGCCATGTAAATATGTTGTAAAAATCAATTTTATGATATTTTTCATTGGTTTGTTTAATTATTTCTGATATTTCATAAATACTATCACTTATTCCCAAAGCATTAACAAAATGATTTTTGTTTATTTCTACTAAATCACAAATTATCAATGCAGATAATGCTCTTCTTGATAGAATACAATGGGAATTAATTTTATATAATTCATTGAGAAAATTGAAATCATAGCGAAAACTTGGTTGCGGTAAAATAAAAGTTAATTTGTTCTCTTTACATAGTTGTATTATTTCGTCAGAGTTAATTTTCTGTGCAGAACAAAAGGTCTTTATATCTGAACTTACAGGAAGTTCAACAAATATCTTGTCATATAATACAATACCATTTCTTATATTTACATTATTAAAAAGACTATAATCAATGTAACATGAATTGTTTATATTTACATCATTTAAAATATCTGTTTTTGTAAATTTACCAGCGTAAATTTCTCCTAATTTATCAAACCATATCTGTTCATCTCTTTCTTCACAAATAATCTTTGTTTTGCTTAATTTTGTAGGAAAAGAATGTATAATCGGATTTTCCAATGAATCAAAATAAGTACTTGTTAAAGGATTGCTATCTTTTATTGAAGAAGAAGATTTTTCCCTTTCTTCTCTTTCTCTCTTTCCTTTATTTATACCTTCTATTTTATTTTCAATTAAATAATATTTTAGTGGTATATCAAGGCTATATAAAAAATTAATCAAATCTTTTTTTATGTTTTCATCCGAAATTATATCCGTATAAAAGTTCAATTTACCATCTGGATCAAAAAATTCTTCAAGATGAAGAATTTCTATCATAGGAAATTTTGCCATTAATAAATATTTTACTTCTAAAAGTGTTAACGGTAATCCAGAAAAATTATTTCCTATTTCATCATCTTTTATAATGGGAAGTTCCTTTTCTATGTTGCTAGGTATTTTTTCAAAAAGATGAACTGGAATGGTCATTGGTTTTATTGAATAATCAAATTCTTTTTGGATTTCATTAAAATTACCAGTAAAATTTTTAAGTAAAATACCGTAGAAATCATCTGTTAATTTAAATATTCTTGTATCTAAATGAGGGTACTTTGCTCTTAGATATAAATCTGTTCGCCTTATCCTTTCATCCATTTAACACCTCTCCATTCAATGTTACTACAATCTTGAATTATTTTATTAGAAATATTTTCCATAATCTCACCCCCACTCCACCGCAGGCAACCCCTCCACAATATCCACCGTTTCTATGCTAACCGCTATCACCGAAAGCAGCAAATCCAAAATATACCGAGGCTTGTTATGCTCAACAGCCCAGTCGTTTGGATTATTTCTAATGCCGCTATCTTTATGCGTAGTTATTGCATAACGCTCCATAACCCATTCCACAGCGGACTTTCCATTTACAATATATTCATAGGCTTTGAGCGGAATGTTTGATATTGTAATTTTGTCATTATAGATAATTGTGTCTTTTTTGCCTTTTTGGGGAAAACGCATTTGATTTACTTTGTAATCCTTGTTTTCTTCTACAGTTATTGTTAAGTTTTGGTATGGTTCAGCATCTTCATAATTCAAATGGAGTTCGGCGAGTTTGCGTCCGGCTTTTGAAAATGCCATAAAGTCTTCGGCATTTTCTACTAAGGGCAGGCGGGGGAGCATTTTCTTTAAGTCATTGGCAAAGGTTTTGCGGTAGCTTGGGCTGTGGAGTATTCCATATACATAGTAAAAAATATCTTCTCTAGTGATTTTATTTCCGTATCTTTCTTTTGCTTGGCTGAAAATAAAATCCGATACCCCATTTTGACGAGTATATTCTGCTTCCTTTTCAAAAAACTCGCCTTGCGCTTGGTTTTTGTTTTCTTTTTTCGTGTAGTAATAGAGAGGAAAGCATTGTCCGTTAGCTTGAACTTGCAAATCAGGCACAACATCTGTTATCAAAACTGAAAAATCCTTATTTACGCCTATTCCAGTTGTGCATATTACCAAATTTTTATACTCTTTTGTCGGGAATATTTTTGTTTGCTGATATGTTCTTTGTAAAAATTGTTTTTCATAACAAAATTTTTGTTTTGTAAAAGGTCTATAAATAGCATCACAAAATTTATTTTTATCAATATTATATTTTATATTATTTTCTAAATCATTTAAAAACATATCTGTCCAATTGATTTTACTTATATTGTATTCTACAAAATCTTTTGCATTTTTATTTTTTCTTTGAGAATGAAATTTGTCACGTTGTTCATTGTAAAAAGAAATCATTGTTTCTAAATGATTTTTTAAATTTTTAATAGAAAAGTTGTACAACCAAGGATCTTTGTTTGTTGCAATTCCTAACGAATATGCAATAAAAAAACTTTTGCTATCTACATCAAATTTCCTTTCTGGTGCAAGTGGTATAAAAGTTTCAAATGTGCTATTTCTTTGGCTAATCCAATCGCCATGTTCGTTTGGGCTTAGAATTTGCCACGGTACGTTTTTTATAGAACCAAATTCTTTGACTATCTCTAACTTTTGTTCTCTAGTTAGATAATCGCCAATGTCGTGGTAGAAAATTTGGGCTTTTTGGGTCATTTTAAAATACAAAATCCATTATCGGTTTGCCACTGAAAAATATTAACATATAATTTAGTTTTATGAAAATAATTGATGCTAAACGAAGCTCTAAGAACGGCACAAAATTGATCGTGTGAAACTTTTCCGCCGAGCAATAAAGCGATAACGGTGGTTACATCGTGTCCATTGCATAGATTGAAAAAATCAGAAGTGTTATGCTGCTGCTTGAAAGTGGCAACATCAGCAGAAACTACTGTTCTTGTTTTATTTTTTGACCTGCCATTCAAGGCGTTCAAATAATTATTAATATCCAAACTAGCATTCATATCGTGAGGCTTAACAAAACCACCAAGCCCCATTCCATCAAAATTCAATTTAATATTCCCAATTTCGTTACACCAACGCACATACCCTATAAATTCCGTTTCATCAAGAGCTTTCTGTAATATGGGCTTTGCATCATTTTGAAGCCCATATTCAGTCAAAATATTATACAATACATCTTCATCGTTAAGCATAGTCATTTCTATATCATGGTAATCTGTAAAAAATAAACCTTTAAAAGGTGGCTGTATTCCTTGCAAGTGATTGAAATCCGCATCGCGGACGCCTATTATTTGGTTTGTGATTTTTTTTAATTCGGTTAGTGCTATAAGCAATATTTCTTTGCCATTTGTATATTCAATGCTTGCTTTATTCTTATAAAAAAATTTTGTATAAATTTTAAAATCATTAACTCCTTCAACTAAAACATATACTTTATCTTTTCCATTAATGCTATTCAATGACAATCTTATTTGCCCTATGAAGTCTTCCGCAGTTAAAGAATCTTGCAAACTATTATTCATGTTTTATATACTCTTGTCCTTCTGCTAATTTGTATAAATCCGTAGTCATATCCCATTGCCCATTGATAATTTGCGGAGAATGGGTCGCCACCAAAAATGAAATATGTAGTTTTTCTTGTATTAAAAGCAAATCTTCTATAAAAGATTTTTGCCAAGAAACGTGCAAAGATATTTCCGGTTCGTCAATAAGAATAATAGTATTTGGTTGAGTTTTAAATAATAATTCATATAATACCACTATTTCTTCTTGCTCTCCAGAAGACAAAGTCTTTAGGTCTAGCATTTGCTCATTATCGGTAAAGAAACGAAATCCAAAATCTCCGCTTATTTTTATTTTTTTGTGAGTAAATTTCTCTTTTATTATTGAAGCAAAAAGATTTATTTTAGATACCAATTCATTGAAAAAATCCGCTTTTTTTTCAGAATCCTCCAAATAAACGGATAAAACATCTGCTTTGCTTCCATTATATTCTGGTATTTTTATATTGGAGATAACTATTCCAAATTCTTGCAGTTGTTTTAATTTTTCATTCAATGTTTTGAATTTTTCATTAAAATCATCAATTGACAAATTTTTTCCCGCCTGCATTAAACGATTCGGAAAAGAATTATCTAGTTTTTGAGCCTCTTGAAATGCTGTCGCTTGTTTTTGGCGAATTAAATCTTTCAATTCGTTTGCATAATTTTGCACTGAAGAAGAAAAAGAAGGTTTATTGTTGAAATGGTTGAATAAATTTACAGGTTTCAAAAGCCGCTGCTCTTTTATCAAATATACATTAACCGCTGACAAAACTGAAATAAGTTGTTTTATTTGCTCATTCTTCTTAGGATATCCATTAACTGTCTCCAGTGTTTTCGGCTGGATTTGCGAAATAAAATCCTCTAAATCTATCTGGTTGCCCGTATTTGTGTCTAAAATGATATTTTGCGATATTCGTTGCATAGATGGAAACAATTTTAATATATTTTGAACCAATCTATTTTCAACTTCAGTATTAAAAACATAATTTTCAAGAGTTCTAATTCCTTCTTTCAATTCGAAATGTATATCAATAAAAGGGCGTTCTTGCAGCACCACAGTTTGCTGTCCATTTACGCTTTGAATGGCTTGAGTAACTCTTTTATGCTGTTTTCTTGTTATTGAAACACTTTTATTTTCAGAAAAGTTAAATGTTATAACTTCAAAATTTAATTTTTTGAAAAAGAAAAAATTTTGCTTGAAAAAGTTATAGATAATATTGAGTATTGTTGTTTTCCCATATCCATTTGGACCTGTAAGTATGGTTATACCCTCCTCATGGTTTAAGGGAATATCATAATCAAATTGCTCAAACAACTTTTGAATCTTTACGCTTTGCAAATCCATCTGTATTTACTCCTAGACCTGTCCAGTCTTATACTAAATATAGCAAATTATTTCCTCACCAACATCGTCACAGCAATCGGCGTCCTGCTACCAGAGCCAAAAATTTTCCCGCCCTCTTTTCTGCTCAATTCGCCGCTTGTACGTTGATTTCCTCTTAAATTAAATATATAAATCTTATCAAACTCTTTCTCAATGCTCTTGCGAAAGCCGTCCAATCCGTTATTATCCAGCCAAGAACCATTGGAAACAAAAGCTATAATGCCGCCGCTTTTGTCTAATCTATCGCTTGCCCAGCGAAATGCTTTTATGTATGCATCATAAGCGGCTTTATTCAAATTTGCCGTTGAGTTTGCCACATAGCTTTCTGCAATTCGTTTTTCCAAATTTGGGTAGCTTTGATTTTGAGCGTTATCGTTTGCCGATTTTTGCCCAATGGAATACGGCGGGTTGCCTATGATTATTTTGAGCGGTGTTTTCTGCTGTTCCAATACCTGCTCAGAATTTTTGCCAAAATAATCTGCATCCGTCAAAAATCCTGCGTTTATATCCTTTTCTCCCAACTGAAAAGTATCGGTCAAGCATATACCAGGAAAAGCCTTGTAGCTATGCGGAACATTCCACACAGGAGTTTTGGAATCCGCTGCCATCAAACCGCTATAATTTGATTTCTCAACTGGGAACTCAATAATTTTCCCTGCCAGCTCTTGCAAAGAGTGATAGACATTCTCAATATTTATAGAAGCAATATAATAAGCCAGCAAAACAATTTCATTCGCGTGGATTTCTTTTTCGTATTTCCGCTTCAAATCCTGCTCTTTTATAATGCCACTCTGCAAAAGGCGGGTGATAAATGTACCTGTGCCTGTAAATGGGTCTAAAATATGAACATTCTCATCACTCATACTACGCCCAAATTCTTCCTTCAAAACATCTTCAACGCTGCGTATAATAAAATCCACAACTTCGAGCGGTGTATAAACAATGCCTAATTTTTCAGTTACCTTTGGAAATGCTGTGCGGAAAAATTTATCGTAAAGCTCTACAATTATTTTCTGCTTGCCGTCTGCGCTTTTAATAGAATTCGCCTTTTCAGTCACAGAAGAATAAAACTTATCCAACTTGGAAAAATCATCTTTATCTGCCTCTTTTGTCAAAAGAGCCACTATGCTCTGCAAAGATTTAGACACTGAATTATTTTGGGCAAAAGAGTAATCACCAAAAATCGCATCAAAAACAGGCTGCGTAATTATATGCTGTGCAAGCATCTCAATTGCCTCTTCTGGCGAAACAGAGGGATTTATATTTTTATGCAAGCCTTTCAGATAATTCTCAAATTCCTTTTTAGCCTTTCCATTATTTTTCACAAGAGCCTTAATTTGGTCTATATGTCGTTTGGCAATATCGGCAACATCTTTAGCCCAATTTTCCCAATATGCTTTCTCACCGCATTTCTGAACAATTCTCGCATATATTTCCTTATGAAGCGTTTCAAATTTTAATGTAAGTTGTTCTTGGATTTTTCTATTCGCTCCACTATTCGCATCGCTATCCGTTGCCTCTCCGCCTATATTAACGCCCGTAACCCTTATGCGGTCAGACGGATTTTTATTGTAGTTAATAGCGTTTATTTCGGCATTGAAACGTTCATCGTGTGCGCGGAGAGCATTGAGCACAGTCCAAATAACTTTATATTTCTCATCGGAATCCAAAACTTTTTCAGGTTCTTCGTCTGGCTTAACAACAATGGGAATAATTATATAGCCATATTTTTTGCCCTCTGCTTTCCGCATAACCCTGCCAACAGACTGAACAACATCAATCTGGCTATTTTTCGCCGAAAGAAACAGAATAGCATCCAAAGCTGGCACATCCACTCCTTCTGAAAGGCACCGGACATTATGCAAAATTCGGCATTTTCTATCCTGCTTGGAACTTTTAAGCCATTGCAATTTCTCTTCCCTTAATTGAGAACGCATTTTGCCATCAACGTGAGCGGCTTCAATATCTTTTTCGGAGTATGCCTCCTTAATCACCTCAAAAACCTTTACCGTATTTTCAGATAACTTTATGTTTTGGCAGAACGCAACCGCACTATGCATCTGTTCTGGGTCAATGTTCTCAAAGATTTTTTTATCGGTCAAGGATTTTTTGTGCAAGGCGTTTATGCAGCCTATTATTTTCAATGCAACTTCACTATCTTCAGCATTTACTAAAATTTTAGAATCCAACTGGTTCTCTTCCATTGTTAAAACTATGACTTTGTAATCCGAAAGCAAATTTTTGCTCACCGCTTCGCCAAAACCTATTCTATAAAATTCCTCGCCATAAAAATCAGCATCATCCATAGAGCACAAAATCGCATCCATTTCTTTGGCTTTGCTTTTGGCTCCGTCTGCGTATATGCGTGGCGTGGCGGTCATATACAATCTTTTTTTGCTTTTCAAATAGTTGTTTTCGTGCACTCTAATAAAATAAGATTCATCTTCGCCCGAAAATTTCACGCCTGTTGTTCTGTGAGCCTCATCGCAAATAATTATATCAAATTCAAAATCCTCTTTTCTCTGCAATTTATGAACTACCTCAATAGACTGGTAAGTTGAAAAAATTACAATCATACCCTCGTTTTTCTTTTGCTTGTCCATAAATACATTAAAGCGTTTAGATATTGCTTTAACATCGGTAGATGCAGGGTATAACAAATTATCCATAGAATCGGCAATACTATCATCTTTTTTATTTGACACCCCAGAATCCGAGCATACGCATATCGGGTATATATCCGTTTCTCTTTGAAGCATCCATTCCCTCAAAGTTTGCCCAAGCAAGGCAATGGAAGGAACAAGGAACAAAACAATGCCGTTTTTTTTCGTTTCTTTTTCAGCAATTTTCAAACTTGTGAATGTCTTTCCTGTTCCGCAAGCCATTATCAACTTGCCTCTGTCATTAGCCTTAAAATGATTATGTGCCTTGCTTATCGCTTCTTGCTGATGCTCTCTCGGTTTATAGGTCTCATATTTAAGAGCCTTGCCTTTCTCTATTTTCTCCCAATCAATGCTCTCGCTTGCCAAATCATAATAACCTAACCTTTGCGGTTTAATAGGCTGCTTATCCACAAGATTTTGCGCTTCCAAATCAAAGCCATTTTTTGTTGTATCAATCCATAACTTATGCTCAAAAGTTTTTTTGCCCGTATCGTCTTTGAACACGCCATTGGAAAGAGCAACAAATTTAGCCACATCGTCCAGATATATACGTGCATCTGCATCATAACATTTGCATTGAACAGCCCAATATTCGCCTGTATCTGTTTTTGCAACAATATCTATGCCTATATCTTTACCGCCAAACTGCTGATTATACGGAAACTCATTCCAAAGCCACACTTCATCAAAAGTAGAATCATAATAGCGACCAAATTTGAGAAAATTCTGCATCAAACGCTCAAACTTATAACCTTTCTCTCGCTCAGACAAAGAATCTCTGCGGTATTTTTCTAGGAGGAGTTCAAAAGGTTGTTGCATTGGATAGGAATATAGAAAAACCTCTACCTTACAAAACAGACTAACCTATGGGGATTAATCACTAATCCCTATATTAAAGTATGTTATTTGTATTCAGAATATAGTAAGTATTTTTATCAGAACTTGTAGAGGCAGGTCAGCTGGAACATTTACTATATTACCCCTAAAATAGGAGGCTCGCAATATGAACCAATTTATAGTAGCTCAATCCGGCAAGATAGTCAATCTAAGCTCAGTTAAATAAAACGCCAAAACAGGCGCTTGGAATTTTCTATATTTACCAAAAATAAGCGAGGTTATATGGAAAGAAAAACGCTTTCACAGAAAGCTGTGGAAATTGCTACAGAGGAGCCTAAAAAAACTTCCAGCAACGTTTTTAAAAGGGCAAAAGCTCAGTTGAAAGAATTGTTGAAGCCAAAGGACGATGAAATAAGCATAAAAGAAGTTAAATGGCGCGAGCGCAAAAGCTCTTGGTAACTTTTGCAGGAAGGTTTTTATGGATAGGGAAATTTTCAATAAGTTGTGGGAAATTACAGCCAAAAAAGAAATAGAGAAAATAATCGCTTCTTGCCGGTATAAGGTAGAGATGAAATATAGCAACGTGCATTTTAGAGAAAATACCTACAGCAAGTACAATAACGAGCGGAGAAAGTTTAGAAAAGCAATCGGTATGTCAGAAGACAGCAGGCTGGACAGGCACAAAGTTGCAGCTCTGTTTTATGCCGCCATTGTCGATAACACAGGGGGTTATTCTTTTGAAGTTTTCTACAACAGGCTTGAAAAATTGCCGGATGCAGAAGCTACCGTAACGCACGAAATAGCCTTTAACATAGCCTGCGGGATATTAGAAGCCATCATAGTAAGCAATAACAGAATAGACGAAGACTATAGAAGGTATGTGGCAGAGAACGGGCTTGTGGAGCCATGGCTTGTATGTTTTAAAGACCACGGCGACACAACTTACAAAGAAGAGCTTTTAAAGCAGCTAATCTACGCCCAAAAAGAAAACAAGCTATCCGTCACCCAACTCTCCATAATTTTCTCTTTGATAGAGAGCAACACCAGCCACTGCTACAAATCAAGAGCTAAGAAACATCATTAAGCCCTGCGAAGGGGGTTTTCTTTCCCCCCGTTAGCTCTGCGGGCGGGGGGATCTTTGGTAGCGGGATGGACGAGGCTTGAACTCGCAACCTCCGACGTGACAGGCCGGTGCTCTAACCAAATTGAGCTACCACCCCAAAGGTTAATGGGCGATAACGGATTCGAACCGCTGACATTCTGCTTGTAAGGCAGACGCTCTGAACCAGCTGAGCTAATCGCCCTAAAATCAATCGCCCTTCTTTTTTCCGCTAACCCATAGTATGCCAATAGGCATCACCACAAGATAGGCAAAAACCAAAATAAGCGGAGCCGCAGTTAACGAAACGGGATTTTCCGCTGGACCTTGAGCCAAGCAGAAAAAGCCGACAACCAACAGCAAAACGCCTACGGCAATTATCGCAATGTTCTTTTTATTGTCCATAAATCGCTCTTTCCACTAGTGAATGTAAAATTTAGAAAAAAAACAGCCAGCCGTCAAGGGGTGTTCCTTGACAAATTGCAAAAAAATTGCTATATTTGTGTGTATGAAAGAAGGAATTCATCCGGAATATCGCAAAACCGTGTTTATAGACGCAAACACGGGCAAGGAATTTTTGACTCGTAGCACAAAGGTTTCCAGCGAAAAACGCACTATAAACGGCGAGGAATATCAAGTTATCTCTTTGGAAATAACCTCGGATACTCATCCGTTTTGGACCGGCAAAATGCACCATCTGGACACCGCGGGTCGCATAGATCGCTTCAACAAGAGGTTTGGCGGGCAGATAGTAGGTGCAAAGCGCAAAACCGCTCGCAAGGCGGCAGCGACCGAAGAAAGCGAAGAAACTTAAAAATACCCTTGACAAAGATATTTTGAATTTCTATCTTTTATATACGGATTTTAGCGGGAATAGCTCAGTTGGTAGAGCATAACCTTGCCAAGGTTAGGGTCGGGGGTTCGAGTCTCCTTTCCCGCTCTTTTTTCACCTCACTTCTTTATTTTATTCAAAACGCTCTGCAAATTGCTTCTGATTTTTAGCAGAGATTTTTTGTCCATTACAAGTTTGCTATTAACTGCTTTTGGTTTAGTTGTTTTTTTTCTCAGTTCTTTTGGCGGTTCATAGTTTGAATCGATTTTGATTTTTTTTGCTATCTCAATATCGCTGTGACTGTACATCCGTTTGCCTGCCCTGTTTTTTTTTGGATTAAGAGCGGAAAATTCCTTTTCCCATAAACGCAAAACACTGATAGGAACGCCTACTATTTTAGAGGCATCGTTGCTGGTAAAATACATCTTTTCGGTTTCTACCTGCCCGTATTTCATTTTATAACAGCCTCGGTATCCATCGCTATTAAAAGTTCTTCGTTGGTTGGAACAACCATAACCTGCGGGCCGCCTTCGCCGAATTTGAAAATTTTTAAATGGGATAATATTTTTTCGCGAACCGGCTCGGAGTTCTCGCCTATTCCGCCCGTGAAAACAAGGTTATCCAACCTGGGAAGCGCGGGCATTAACGATGCAATTTCCTTTGCAGCGCGATAGCAAAAAACCTCTATGGCTATCTTTGCCCTTTCTTCGCCCTTTTCCGCATTTTCCAAAAGCACCCGCATATCGCTGGAGATTTTGCTGAGGCCAAGAAGCCCGCTTTCTTTGTTGAGCAATTTGTTCAGCTTCTCGTAATCATAACCCAAAGTTTTGGTTAAATGAAGTATTATCCCAGGGTCTATTGAGCCGCAGCGCGTTCCCATAACCATGCCTTCAAGCGGGGTTAAGCCCAAGGTGGTATCCATGGATTCACCGAATTTCACGGCTGTCGCAGAGCAGCCGTTTCCCAAGTGCGCTATTATCAAGCATAAATCCTCTGGCTTTTTTTTCAAAATCTCCGCTGTTTTTTTTGTCACAAAGCGGTGAGATGTGCCGTGAAATCCGTAGCGTCTAATTTTGTACTCATCGTAGAGCCAGTATGGAATTCCATAAAGGTAAGCGTGCTCGGGCATACTCCTGTGAAAGGCTGTGTCGAATACAGCTACTTGGGCAAGCTCTGGGAAATTCTTTTTGGCTGCCGCTATCCCTTGCAGGTTCGGCGGGTTGTGCAATGGAGCTAGCACCGCGCATTCCTCTATAGCTTTTAAAACATCATCGTCTATCAAAACGGATTTTGAAAATTTTTCGCCGCCGTGCACCACTCTGTGGCCAACAGCACCTATGCCTTTATCTTCGCCTACTTCTTTGAGAAAGGAATTTACCACCGCAAGGGCGCCGCTATGGTTTACAGCGTCCACGCTTCTTTTAAAAGACTCTCCGCCTTTTTTCGCTTTGAAACGAGCACTGGTACCTATTTCCTCCACAGAGCCGCTTACGGAAGATTCCTCGCTATGAGTATCTATAACCGCAAATTTAACGGAAGATGAGCCGCAATTTAGAACTAAAACACGCATTATGGAAATTTAGAAAAAAACAGCCTAGAATTTCAATATTCAATTTACTATATTTTTCACAAAAGGAGAAGTAAAATGTGTAAAAAGGAACAAAAAGAATATTTAAGGACGGTAGGAGAAATTATAGAAGGAGAATATAAATTTTCAATACCATCAAATCAAAGAGGCTACCGCTGGAGCAAGCAACAAGTTGAAGAGTTGCTTGACGATATTTTTGAGTTTTACACAGCGAACCCAACTCGTCAAACTTTAGCTCTTAAACCTGAGCCAGCGGAAACAGATAAAGAGTATTATTGCTTGCAACCGCTTATTGTTGAAGATAAGAAAAATAAGGACGGGGAACATGAGTATTTCAGCGTGGTGGATGGGCAGCAACGGCTTACAACTATTTTTATTTTCTTGGCTTACTTTGATAAAAGATTTACTGAAAAAAAGAAATTTACAATAAAATATGAGTCAAGAAAAGAAAGCGCAGATTTTTTATCCAAAATTGAGATTGGGAAAAAACCTTATGTAGCAGATATAGAGCTTGTAGATACTCATTATATGAGCAAAGCTTTGGATTTTATGAAGAGCTGGGTTGCAGAAAAAAAAGAAAGTACAAATAGGAAATATCTTGCAGATTTTTTGAGTACTGTAATGCGCCGAGCGGTTAAATTTATTTGGTATCCTTTGGAAGAAAATAGTGGCGAAAACGCACACGATGTTTTTGAAAACATTAATGCAAATAAAATACCTCTGACAGATGCCGAACTTATAAAAGCATTGCTTTTGAAAAGTTCAAATTACAAAATTCCAGACCCAGATATAGCAGAAAAAGAAAAACTTAAACTTGCTGAAATGGAAAAACTCAAACTTGCTACTGCATGGGACGAGATAGAGAGATTTTTTGGCAATGATGATTTTTGGGGTTTTATCAATAATGACAAGAATCCTCCACAAACAAGAATTGATTTGTTATTTAATTTCTACGTAGAGGCTAATATCGATAAGATTGGAGAGTCCAAACACTATGGCGAACATATATTATTCAACAAATTTCGCGATTTATTTGAAGCTGCTAAGAAAAATGTTGAAATATGGGATGATATCTCTACCGTTTATGAAAAAATAAGAGAATGGTATGAAGATGATGTGCTTTATCACAATATTGGATTTTTGATTGCTTCTGGTACACCTCAAATTGATATTTTTAAAGAAATTGAGAAAAAAAATAAAGATAAAGCGCTTGCTAGAATAAAATTTATGATAAAAAATAAACTAAAAGGTTACAAAATAAACAAACCTGATGGCCTTGACGAAATAAGATATGAAAATGATAAAAACAATCATATCAAATGGCTTTTGGTGTTGCATAATATAGGAACAATAGTGAAATCTGCTAGTGGTGGTGTAGATAACAGATTTAGTTTCAAAAAATTCAAAGATGATGAGTGGGAAAGAGAGCATATTCACGCAAGTGCGGATGGTGCCAGAAATAAAGATGAGAGAAAAATATGGCTTGATGCGCTTATCAAATCAAAAATTATTGACTACTTGACCAAGGAAGCGGATATTGAACTAAAAGATATCATACAATCTATTGGCGATGAAGAGAAACGTAAGGCTTTGGCATCGGATGATAACGAAGAAAAATTTAAAGATATTTATGATAAATTCACTGTACGTTTTTCAAACCTTGAAAAAGAAGATAAGGGTTCATTGAAAAATTTGGCTCTTTTAAGCAAAGAAATCAACGGTTCATATCAAAATGCACCTTTCCCCATAAAACGTAAAGAAATAATAGAAGCAGACAGAATAGGTAAATTTATTCCACCTTGTACACGCAATGTTTTTCTGAAATATTACACTGACGAGTCTGAGCCTATGCCTCTCATTTGGGACGATGAAGATGCTAAAAAATATTTTGCTGATATAAAAACTGTTTTAACAGATTATATTAATTATGTGGAGGAAACAGAAAATGTATAAATTGACTTTTTGGGAATTATTGACAACCCGTGCAGAAGGTATAGAAATACCTGTGATACAGCGCAGTTACGCTCAAGGCAGAAAGACTCCTTTTACAGATAGCATTAGAAAAAGTTTATTAGATGCGATTCAGAACGCATTGAAAAACAACGGCATGGTTCTGGATTTTGTGTATGGCACAATAAATGATAGCAGCAAATTTGAACCGCTAGACGGACAGCAGCGATTAACTACGCTTTTTCTTTTGCATTGGTATTTTGCGAGCAAGGAGAAAAGAGAAGAAGCAAAAGAAACTCTTGGGAAATTTTCTTACAAAACACGTATCAGTTCGGAACGTTTTTGCAAAGAACTTGCCCAATTTTTTTTGAATCCAGATGAAGACGAAAAATTGAAACAAGGCAAATCATCGTTAAGCAAAATAATAGAAAATCAATCATGGTTTGCTCCAGCATGGAAACACGACCCAACCGTACTTGCAATGCTTACAATGCTTGATGATATTCACAACAAATTTAAAAATACAGGTAATCTTGACAATTTAATAGAAGATAGAGCCATTGTTTTTAATTTTATAGATTTAAAAGAATTTAGCTTAACAGATGACCTCTATATAAAAATGAATGCACGAGGAAAACCTTTAACCCCGTTTGAAATATTTAAATCTGCTCTTGATAAAAAAATGCAAGAGTATCAAGAAAAAAATCTTATGTTAAAAGAAGAAGTTAAAAAATATTCTGAATCGCTAGATGGAATTTGGCTTCAATTGTTTTTTAAAATGGATAGTGATAATTTTGATGCCTATTTTCTTGCGTTTTTTGTACGAGTACTAGAATATACTATATTGGAACGAGATACTGAAATGTACGACGAATTATTTGAAAAAAGGAAGACTATACTACCAAAACTACCAAAAAAAGGTGAGCCCAAAAAAGACGAAATCAAAAATTTTGTGGGCAAATTTCCTTTTGAGTTTTATGATAAATACATAGATGAAAAAACTATGATAGATACTCTACAAACAGCCAAGAATTTTTTAAACAATTTAGCAAAAAGAATAGATAATTTAATAGACAAAAATTACAAGCCTATAAATGAGCTTTTTCACGAATATGATGTTTGCGAAAAAGTTTTAACAGATCCAGAGCATAATTATAAAGAGTCTCTTAAATTTTATGCATATTTTAAATATTTATCGAAAGAAACAGTACAAAATATTGATATTGAAAAATGGATGCGTGTAGCTTGCAATGTTGCAGAAGCAGCAAGGCTTGATGCCAACTACAAAGCAGAAATAACAAGATTTAAAAAGTTATCTGAACAATCAGACAATATTGAAGAATATCTGAAAACAGAAGATGAGTTCAAGGCTGCAGATAAAGAAGTATGGCAAGAAGAACAATTGAAAGCACGTATCTTGTGCCGTACCAATGATAAAGAGTGGCGTGAGCTTATTTACAGAGCAGAGCGAAAAAAAGGATATTTGGACGGAACAATAGGATTTCTTTTGCGTTTTGCGGGCATTGCTACGAAGGCAAGCATAGAGCCAAATGCTTTGAATGATGGAAAGAAGGCTAAACTTAAAGAGTACATAATAAAAACAGAAGCTCTTTTTGGAGAAAATGGAATTCTTAAAAGAGATGAAACTAAAAATCTTTTCCGCCGCGCACTTCTTTCGTGCGGTGATTACACTATGAAAAAAAGTTCAGACAAAAAATACTGTGTTGAAAGCTATAGTTTTTTGGTTTTGCATTATAGTAATCGCAGTTATCAATTTAGCGAGTTTTTGACAAATGATGATTTTGATGAGAATATTCTTAAAACACTCTTTGATGAATGTACAGAACTCAGTCAAAATTCTCTGGACTCTATTATTAAGCGCAGGTTGCCGCAAATTGACGATTGGAGAGCAGGTTTTATAAAGCATGAAGAAATTTTAGACCAATATTGCCGAAATTATTTTTTTAGAAGAAGACATTGGACTGGTAGAGGTATGATCGTTCTAGAAAAAACCCAACGTAGCGCAAAGCATTGGGGATATTATCCTTTGTGGCTTTCTTTGGATTATTTTGATATTAAACCAGAAATCAACGAATTGAAAGGTGAAAAAAGCATAGAAGAATGTGTCGTTACATTTAAAAAAGGCACAGAAAATCTTAAAGTATATATAACTGGAAATGCTCCAAACGAACCACAGAAATGGAAATGGATTATTACAGACGGCAAATCCGAGCCTATTGAAATACCGCAGGAAGAAGGTGGTATGATAAATGAGGGATTATTCCAAGAAATTTCTAAATTCCTTTTATGTTAGATTCCATAATAAGAGAAACCGCAGAAAAGCCCAATGCCGCAATTATCTGGCTGCACGGGCTTGGCGCAGATGGCTATGATTTTGCAGATGTAATCCCAGAGCTTGACTTGCCGCAAAAGTCCGCGGTGAGGTTCATTTTTCCCCATGCACCCATAATGCCCATCACCGTAAATGGCGGCTATGAAATGCGCGCTTGGTACGATATCAGCGATTTGCATCTGGATAGAAACCCAGATATTAAAAATATAGAAGGGAATTCCAAGTCCGTTGCGGAACTTGTAGATGCCGAAATTGAAAAAGGCATAAGCTCGGAGAGAATCTTGCTCATAGGCTTTAGCCAAGGCGGGGTTATGGCTCTGCATACGGCAATTCATTACCCTAAAAAACTCGCAGGGATAGCTAGCCTCTCTTCCTATTTCCCAACAGCAGACACAATGCCCAAAGATGGAATAAATGCAAAAATCCCAATATTCTTTGGGCACGGGAATCATGACAATGTTGTTCCCCCCGCACTTGGCGAGAAGGCTTTTGAATTTTTCAAAGCAAACGGGAATCCCGTTGAAAGGCACACTTACCCAATGATGCATTCCGTATGTATAGAGGAACTGGTAGCTTTGGGCAAGTGGATTGCTAATGCGTTCTAGCTATTATAAGAGCAGCTATGTTTCGCAGGGTTTCGGAATTTTTGCCGGATAATTTTTCCAAATCCGCCAATGCCTTATTGTAAAGCTCCTTTGCCTTTTGCTTTGAAGCGTCTAAACCCAAAACCGCTGGATAAGTCGCTTTGCCGTTTTTAATATCCGAACCCACATCTTTGCCAAGTTCTTCCGTTGAACTCTCTATATCCAAAATATCATCCACTATCTGAAAGACAAGCCCTATCCCCTTGCCAAATTCCCTTATACATTCCAAATCCTCTTTTTTTGCGTCTGCGAGCAAACCACCTATAACCAGCGAGGCTTCTATCAAAGCCGCTGTTTTATGGTAGTGAATATAATCCACCGTAGCCAAATCAACGGCTTTTTCCTCAGACTCAATATCCACAATTTGCCCGCCTATCATGCCTTTTGTGCCAAGCGAGTGCGCAAGCTCTTTAACAACCGTGATATTCCCCGTGCGGGCTATCAATTCAAAAGCAAAAACGCAAAGAGCGTCCCCTGTTAAAACAGCGGTTGCATCGCCGTAAACCTTATGCGTAGTCAACTTCCCTCGGCGAAAATCATCGTCATCCATGCAGGGCAGGTCATCGTGAATTAGGGAAAATGTGTGCAGCATCTCCAAAGCGCACATCGCGAGATAAATGGACTCAGAAGGTTTTCCGCCAAAAAACTCGTAAGCAGCATGAGCAAGAGAAGGACGAAGCCTTTTCCCCCCTGTGAAGAGTGCATAACGCATGGCAGAATGCAGAGTACCTGGCGGTTCTTCTTCGCTTGGAATATATTTTTCCAAACATTCCTCCGTTAATTTACCAGCAGACTCCAAATACGCTTCCGCTTCTTTCACCATGTTCTTTATATCATCCATAATCCCCCCCTTAATCTAACTCGCCTTGTGTTCAGACGTGCCGCCTAAATCTTCATCGTCTCCCCTAGTTTTTTCTGCCTCTCTATACGCTTTGTCTATAACGGGCTTCACTTCAGTATCTTTTGTTATTTGCTTTCGTATATGAACGTTAAAAAATAGTATGCCCCCTATAATCAAAAGAATTTGCAAAAAGACAACACCTATAATCCAAACAACGCTAATCCCAAATACCATCCAAGCCGCCCTTGCATTTTTCCCATGCCGGTTCATTCTTGCTCATAATATTCAAAATATTGCTATAGACATCCGTGTTGGTAAATCCCTTCCAAACACGCCGTTCCACGGTTTCTCCAGTTTCGTTGTCTATAACTTTGAGGGTGTCAAAAAACTTTGGGTTATCCTTGTATTCCGCTACTATAACTTTGGAAAGCGAACCTTCCAATATCTTTTTTATAAACTTTGTTATGGAGTTATTGAACTCGTTTTCGTTGTCTTGCAGAGTCTGGAAGTCTCTGAAAGGCCTGCCATAATGCAGCCAGTAACGAAGCGCCAAAGCTATTGTGACTTCACGAATCGCAGAGCGGAATGCAAATTTATCCTCCAATTTGCTGCCATGCCAAGAAACCAAATTCAAAGGGTTGTCTTTGTTAGGTTCTATGCGGGTTCCCTGACCTGGGGTCACTGCCTTTATCTTCAACGGAAGCCTGCCCAAAAGCTGCCACGCCTTTGTGTAAATTATGCACAGACGAACAAAGGGGCTTTCGTGTTCGGTGGTTTGCCTGTAAAACGCCCCAAAGCACCGTTGATAAAAACTCTCTTGGTCAAAAACCTGGTCGCTTGCGCGGCTTTCAGAGATTTTGGCATCCAAAAGGAGCATGGTTTTTGAGAGTTCCGGGCGCATTCTAACTTCCAATTTTCTGGTGCGAGTTTTTGGGCGAACCCCTTCTTTGTATATGTAATAGAAACCTTCTGCCTGCATCTTTTGCCATATAAAGAACTGCAAATCGTCAGCAGCACGCAAATGATAGCTGAACACAGGGTTCTGGCGGTTGTTTGCCATTGTAACAAGGCGAACAAAATTCCCGGAATCGTGTTCTTCGGTTTCCGATGGATATGGAATTACAACTTTCACCAAAACAAGGGGATTAACAGGGTGTTCTTCCCTGCTCGCATATTGCTCGTAAGTGAAAAGGCTTTGCGCTCCGTTTATTATCTTAGGGTGGTCTATGAACAAGAACCATCTGCCGCCTGTATGCTCAGGGCGCAAATTATCGCCGGTTAAAGTCATGCCGTTGTGCAAAAACGGAAATTCCTCTATTGTTCCGTTCTTTTTCATGCCCAAAAAGGCATCTAAAAGGCTTGCGTTTGTGTAAGTTTGGCTGCCCAAATATGTACGAATATTTGAGCTTACTATCATCATGTTGTGTTTTGCCTTGTGACGGCGGCCTAATTCCAAATGGTAGTCGTAAATCTCTTGAATTGGCACAAAACCCACGAACAATTCGCCCCTTTTGCTCTTTATGCGAAGCGGCGAATTCTCCAAAGAGAGCTTTAAAACGGCATCTTCGGTTTCATTGTCGTCCAAATCGTCTGAATCTGCGCTAACAGAGGCTATTATGCGGAGTTCCTCTTTCCAGGCTTTTAGGCGGGCACGCAGGTTGCGAAGCGTGCGTTTCATCTCATGGTCGGTTATGTCCCTGCCAGCGTCGGTGCGCATCACCGTGATTTCCAGTTTCTGCTCGTTTTCCTCTTCGTCATCGCTGGTATCTTCGTCTAAATCCGCGTCCACAGAAGCCGCGTACCAGGTGGGAACTTCCTCTCTTATAGCCAAAAAAAACGGATTTGTGGGGTTTGCAGAGCGCAGAAGCACATCGCCAAGGCTTTTTAAATCGGAAGAAAGGTAAGAAAGCGAGGTTTCTATGCTGTTTTCCTCGTCTAGGAATATAAATAGCTCCAAAATGCCATTTGTATATTGAAATGCGTGAAAACAGCCCCTTTGCTGGTTTAAATAATGCAAAGCCTTCTTTTTTTCCAAAGGAATTCTCTTGTCCAAACTGCGATATTTGGCTATAAAATCCAATCTCCTGTCGAATGCCTTATCCCATTCCATAAAATAAAAGTCTCCAAAAATCTTCGAAAATGAATATAGTAAATTTATTGCAATATTTCGCAAAAAATATCCGCCAAACCCACCCAATCCTCATTTTCTTGCAATTTTAACGCTTTTTGGACGTTTTTTATATAAGGCTCATAGCTGCCCAATTCGTCTAAGATACTGAAATACTTAGAGTTAGCTGTGCCTATATTGCCCTGGTAGAGGTCCAGGGCTATTTTTTTAATATCTAAGCCCAAAGCCATAAGGGAACCAATTGGGGCTTTCTTCTGTGCTGTTAACTGGAAATACGGCTTTGTTGCGGGGCCAAGTATGTGGGAGTTTATTGCTCCTATTATCAAAAGCATGGTCTCCAAAAAGAAAATCTGCAACACCTGCGCCCTCGCTACCAGGCAGCCAAGCCGCAACAAAGGCATCGCTTGCTTCCAAAAGGGAATTTGCCTCGCGGGGGCGGCCGCTTATAAACACCGTGACAATTTTTTTACCCTGGCTTTTATATGTACTTAATTGCGTAGCGTTGGCATCGGGAAAGGTTATATCCTCTATATCGCCTTCCCATTCCGCATAAGGAACTTCACCCGTCACATAAACAATCACATCAGCTGCCGCCGCTGTTGATACACTTGCGGTTGCAACTTGGGCAATAGCAGATGGAATAGAGGTTGCCCCAGGAATATCGCTTGGAGCAGAGCTCCAGCCAAGCGTCCAACCCCCGCATTGATTGCCTACGTTATTTGCATAAGAAGTACCCATCACATAAACCTTTGCGGCTTTGGAAATAGGCAAAGCGCTGTTTTCGTTTTTCAATAATACCAAGCTTTTGCGAACTGCTTCCCTTGCAACTGCGCGATGCTCCGTGCTTCCTATTAAGTTTGCCTTTCCCGCATATTCCGCAGGCCCTTGAATATTATCCATCCTGTTCGCCCTGAATTTTGCACGCAAAATGCGGCGCACGGCATCGTCTATGCGAGCCTGTGGAACTGTACCGCTATTGACCAAAGTTTTCAAATTGGTGACAAAATCGCCTTCGTTCATGCCCATATCTACGCCAGCATTTATGGCTCTTCCTACAGCATCTCTATTTGTTGGGGTTGTACAGCCATAAGAGCAACCATCGTGGGAGCCAGGGTTTGTAGAATTTGAAATTCCAGCCCAATCCCCAATTACGTACCCATCAAAGCCAAGCTCGGTTTTTAGCCAACCGGTAAGGCGTTCAGAATCCACATGCTGGTGCGTTCCTCGTATTTGGTTGAAACTCGCCATAACGCTCAAAACGCCCTGCTCAACGGCAGCTTCATAGCCAGGAAGATGCAATGCCCGCAAAACGCTATCCGTTGCGGAACTATTGCCCCTGTCCACGCCGTTGTCTGTTGCTCCATCTCCCAAAAAGTGCTTTGCAGTGGCAATAACACGCCAGGGAGCATTGTATTTATCGCCTTGGTAACCCCGTATGCAGGCAGCACCCATCATAACCGCAAGTTCCGCAGTCTCTCCAAATCCCTCATAAACCCTGCCCCAACGCTCATTTTGCGGAACTGGTATTGCCGGGCCAAAAATCAAGTCCACATTGCCAGCCCAGCTTTCCTTTGCTGTTACCTCGCAAGCCCTGCGAACAAGATTGGAATCCCTTGTTGCGCCCATGCCAATATTGTGCGGGAAAATAGTAGCGCCGCTAATAGCTGCGGCTCCGTGCATCATATCTTTGCCATAAGTAACAGGAATTTTCACGCTATATGAATTGAGCGCATTTCTCATGGAAGAAAGTATCGTGGATGAATAACCGTCACCGCCATGCAGAACGCTGCCATACAAATAAGTGCCATTGCCAAAAGAGCCAACCAGCGGCTGCGTCATCTGGTAAATCTTAGCATCCAAATTCATAAGCGCCATCACGCTATCAATTCTATCTTCTAGCGAGTCGCGTTTCAAGATAACCGTACCTACATCTTCGTTAAAACTGGAAAATTCAACTTCTTCTGGCAAGTAGCCCGTTTTGCGAACTATCAGCTGAATAGAATCGCCGCTTGCGGTGACAAGTTTGGCGAGGTTTTTGATTTTCTGCTCTTTTTGCGTAGCCTCGCCGATTTTTAGCGCACCGCCCTTATGATAAAACTTGCCCAAATTCACTATTTTTCCACGCTCGGTTTTGCCCAAAAGAACATAGATGCCCTGAGGCAAGTTGTTAAAGGAATGGGAGCGTCCTTTTAAATCCATCACTTGATAACCCGCGAACTTCATAGCGAGAATATCGGCAGGCTTTGCTATTGGGGTTGCTATTTCACCAGGGGCCTCTTTGCCTGGCAAAAGCGTAAATTTACCGCTTGCATCGCTTAAAGCACGGGCATAAGCTATCAAATTGCCATTCACTTTCAGAAGAACAACGGCATCTTTAATAAGGTCCCCGCTTTCTGCCTTAACCGTCCCTGTCAAATTCAGGGTTGCAGCAAAAACGTTTGCCGTGAGGAGCAAAGAGGAAATGAGATAGCGCATTTGCATAATATAGATATTTTTTTCTATTTTCTCCCAAATGGAAGAAGCATCTAATTTTATTCAGGACTTTATAGTTGAGGATTTGGGAAATAAACGGTATAACAGGGTAAATACACGCTTCCCGCCCGAACCAAATGGCTACTTGCACATTGGGCACGCAAAGAGCATCTGCATAAACTTTGGCACTGCCCTTAAATTCAAAGGGCTTTGCAACCTGCGCTTTGACGACACCAACCCTGCAAAAGAAGATGTTGAATATGTGGATAGCATAAAAGAAGATGTTAAATGGCTGGGCTTTGACTGGGAAAATAGGGAGTATTACGCAAGCGATTATTACGACCTATGCTACGAATTTGCCGAACAACTCATTTTAGCCGATAAAGCGTATATATGCCATCTGAAGGGCGATGATGTAAGCGAGTATAGAGGGACTCTAACAAGCCCCGGCAAAGACAGCCCTTGGCGCAACCGCCCCAAGCAGGAAAGCCTTGAGATTTTCCACAAAATGAAAGCTGGCGAAATTGAGGAAGGCGAAGCGTTTTTGCGCGCCAAGATAGATATGGCAAGCCCCAATATGAACATGCGCGACCCAGCCATTTACCGCATTAAAAAAACAGCCCACCACCGCACAGGTGATAAATGGGTTGTGTACCCGATGTACGATTATGCCCACCCCATAGGCGACTGGATAGAGGGAATAACGCATAGCATCTGCACCTTGGAATTTGAAGCCCACCGCCCTCTCTACGAGTGGACTTTAAACGAAATCAAAGCCATTATGAACAGCGGCAATTACACGCCAAGCCAAAAAATGCCCGAAGCCTTGCCCCGCCAGATAGAATTTGCCCGCTTGAACTTAACCTATACCGTTATGAGCAAAAGGCTTTTGAGGGAATTGGTGGAAAACAACCACGTCCTTGGCTGGGACGACCCTCGGATGCCCACAATCAGCGGGCTGCGCCGCAGAGGCTACACGCCCAGCTCCATTCGCGAGTTTGCGGAGCGGATAGGCGTTGCCAAAACAGATAGCGTTGTGGATATACAGTTGCTCTACTTCTGCATAAGGGAAGAATTGAATAAAAACGCGCAAAGGGCAATGGTGGTTTTAGACCCGCTAAAGGTTGTAATAACAAATTGGGAAGATGGCAAAGAGGATATTTTTGAAGCCGAAAACAACCCTGAAAATTTAGAGCAAGGGAATAGAAAAATTGTTTTTGGCAAAGAGATTTACATAGAGCGGGAAGACTTTATGGAAACCCCGCCAAAAAAATACTTCCGGCTTTCCCCAGGTGCCGAGGTGCGCTTAAAGGGTGCTTATTATATCCGCTGCGAAAAAGCTATTAAAGACTCCGATGGAAATATAGTTGAACTTCATTGCACCTACGACCCTGAGAGCAGAGGCGGCGAAACCCCGGACGCTCGCAAGGTAAAGGGAACCCTGCACTGGGTTAATTGCAAAACAGCTGTAGACATAGAGGTTCGCCTTTTTGAAAACTTATTCACATTGGAAAATCCGGTATCAATCCCAGAGGGGAAAAATTACATGGATTACGTGGATAAAGATTCCCTTATAGTAAAACACGCAAAAGCGGAACCGTTGCTCTCAAATGTTAAACCTTATGATAGGTTCCAGTTTTTGAGGCACGGCTATTTTTGCGTGGACTCCAAAGATACGCAAAAACCAGTATTCAACCGCATAGTTGGTTTAAAGGATACCTGGGGTAAGCTCCAGGCTGCGGGAGGCTAGAGGACTTTTCAAACATTGTATCCGCAAGCGGATGTTTTTTGTTTGGCAAGTTGAGCATTCTCTCCAGCGGGCAATAGACTTTTGCGTATTTTATCAAGGCTTTGTCGGTTTTCCAGCGACTGTCTTCGCCTGCTGAATTTTTGCAAGAGGAATTCCAGCCTATCAACATGCTAGGAATGTTGCTTTGCTTGGTTTGCTGCAAAATGCTCGCGTATTGGCCTTGAGTGGAAAACAGGACAAAAATATCGAATTTCCTAAGCTCGTTTGCCACCACCCAGTCCGCAAACATGCCCTCATTGGGTTTGGGCTTTGCCATATTTGCCATTTGCGCGTAATGAATGGCATAGCCGGAGAGGGTTACATTTTTTTCAAACCTCAAAATAGCCTCTTTAACATCGCTTTTGTAAGAAACTCTTTGCGGGTTCTCGCTCGGCTGGTAAAAATGCTTTTCGATTTTTAAATGCTCAGAATCGCTTTTCCACTCAAGCCTGCGCTCTATTTCGTAGCGCAAATACGCTTCCATAGCGCCCACGCTCAACCTGGAACGCCTATTGTGCTCATGTTTGTAAAAGTCGCTCACGCGCTTAAACGAAAACCCGTCTATGCAAAAATATGCTTTTTTCACGGCTACCTCACGTCTATGTTTTATACTTAGACGCTTGTAAACGGAAAAAAAATTCAGTTACCTCAATTTTGCAAACAACTGTTGACGTTTTTGAGCAGAATTTGCAGAATTCTCTTCATTTAGCCCTTAAACTCCGTTCCTCTGCTGGTGTGCCATATTCCAACTATTTCTATTTCCGTTTCTTTTTCCTTGTAATAAATGAAATACCGGAATTTTCCTAGCTTTATTCGTCTCATTCCTTTTTTGTATTTAATGCCAAGTTTGGGCATTCGTTGTAATATTCGTAAAACGTCGTAAAATTGTTTGTTCATTATCCCAGCTTGTTTCAAGGAATTTTCTGCCATGTAAGCTAATGCCTCGTTTAGCATTTCTTCACATTCTAAAGTAGTGACGGTTGGTTTTGTTTTTGCTTCTTCATTTTCTAAGGTAGTAGCCATTATTTAGCCTTTCCGTTGTTCTTTTTTCCATTTCTTCTGTTGAAAAAGTTTCCCCCCTTTCAAATTGCTCTAGGCTTTTTGCTAGCCTCCTGTCTAGCTCTATTTCGTCAAGCATATCCAAAAGGTCATCGGCTCTTTCCCCAAGCCCTATATTTTTCATAGCCTTTTTAATCTTCGGCTCTATTGCCACTGCTGTTTCCGTTGCCATGCTATGCCTCTTTGTGAAAAAATCCTATTATAGGAATATAGCAAAATTATAGCCCCGCTTATTTTATCGGGGTTCGCAGGCATAACATCAGCTTTGCGGATAGGTTTCGGCGGGCTTGTCTTGAAAACAGAAAACCTTGAAGAACCAGGTGCATAAAGGGACACCTAAAATCAAGCCCCAAACACCAAACAATTTCCCAAATACGGTCAAAATCCCAAGGACTACAACTGGATTCATGCGCATACGGGAACCGTATATGCGAGGATTGAGTATATATGCTTCAATGGCGTGTATCAATGCTATCATGCCTACCGCCAAAAACATCTGAAAAACCCCGTAATCCTTCAAAGATACCATGCAAATAGGCAAGGAAGATATAAACACCCCTACTATAGGCACAAAACTGCACAAAAATACAGTTGTTATCAAAAATCCCGCATATTTTCCAATGCCGAGCACCCAAAGCCCAATGCCCGTTAAAATGCTGTTTATAACGGCTATAAAAAATTGCGCTTCAAACGCTTTTCCCAGCAACCCAGAAAACTGCATTATCCCTGGCTTCACCTCGTGGAAAACAAATGCCATGCGAGATTTTTCAAGTTTCGCAAAAGCATTGACAAGGCGGGGATAATCCAAAATTATCAAAAAGGAGAACAGCAAAGCCAACAGAAATGAGCTGGCTACCCCTATCAATTTCCCCGAATATAACAGCACCATCGTCAGGTTTCTCTTGATGTTCCCTATGCCATCCGTAGAGGGCAAATCAAAGAAATAATGCAGCATCTGCAATGTGGGAGACTTTTCGGTATAACCTTCCTGCAAAGCGAAGAGCTTTGTATCTATGAGCATTTGATTAAAAGCAGGGAAAGATTCGGCAAGCGAGTTTATCTGCTTATCCACAGCGACTATGTAGCTGTCAAAATTGTGCAAAAATAGCTTTGTTTGTACTTTGACTTCCGTTGCCAAAAAATATATTGTCCCGCTCATCAAGAGCAAAAGCACTGCGCCTATCAGCCAGGTTCTTGCGGTGCGATTTTTTATTTTGCCTTTAAGCCTTTCCCCAATGCTGTATTGCACAAAAGCGAATATAAAGGTCAAAAATATGAGCAGAAAAAAAGAACGCAGCCAATATATTAGCAAAAAAAACACTATCCAAACCGCAATTTTTGCAAACTGCGGATATTTTTCCACTATCCAAGGTGGCGGTAGATGAGTCATATTCGGCTATAATGTAGAAATTCTAACCGCGCCCTGATCTGCGCTGGTGGCAAGCGAAGCGTAAATTTTAAGGGCTTGGCTAATTTGCCTCTCCCTTGCAACGGGTTTCCAAGCCTGTGAACCTTTTGCTTCCATCTCTTTGCGGCGAGTTTCCAATTCTTCGTTTGTTATGTTTATGTTTATAGCCCTGTTCGGGATGTCTATCTCTATAACATCGCCGTTTTTAACCAAAGCTATATTGCCCCTGTTAGCCGCTTCGGGGCTTACGTGGCCTATAGAAAGCCCGCTGGTTCCACCGCTGAATCTGCCGTCCGTGACCAAAGCGCAGTCTTTGCCAAGCCCCATGCTCTTTAAATAACTGGTTGGGTAAAGCATCTCCTGCATACCTGGGCCGCCTTTTGGGCCTTCGTAGCGAATTATCACCACATCGCCTTTTTTAACCTTGCGTTTTAAAATTCCCTCTGAGGCTTCTTCTTGGCTTTCAAACACAATGGCAGGGCCGGTGAATTTCCAAATTGAGCTATCCACCCCCGCAGTTTTCACAACGCAGCCATCAGGGGCAAAATTGCCGTAGAGAACCGCCAAACCGCCATCTTTGCTGTAAGCGTTTGCGGAACTCCTTATCGCGCCCTTTTCCCTGTCTAAATCGTGGCTTGCATATTTTTCGCCCTGGCTGTAAGCCTCCAAATTGAATTTGCGCCCTGGCGCGGCTAAAAAGCGTTCCAAAGCCTCTTGGCAGGCCGATTTCCTAGCGATGTCCCATTTGTCCAGATATTCGCTTAATTTTGCGGAGTGCACCAAGTTTACACTTGAATTCAGCAAGCCCGCTTTGTCCAATTCTCCCAAAATGGCAGGTATGCCGCCCGCTCTGTGCACATCTTCTATATGAATATGGCTTACGCTCGGAGCAACTTTGCAAAGGCAAGGCGTTGTGCGGGAAAGCTCGTTTATATCTTTCATAGTGAAGTTTACGCCTGCCTCATGAGCCACCGCCAATATATGCAGAACGGTATTTGTTGAACCTCCCATAGCTATATCCAGCCGCATAGCATTTTCAAAAGCCGCTTTGGTGGCTATGCTTTTTGGCAAAACGGAGGAATCGTTTTTGCTGTAGAATTTATCGCAGAGTTCAACGGCTAGTTTTGCCGCTTGCTCAAACAATTTTTTGCGCTCGGTGTGAGTTGCCACAACAGTTCCATTGCCGGGCAGCGAAAGCCCAAGAGCCTCGGTTAGGCAATTCATGGAATTTGCCGTGAACATGCCCGAACAACTGCCACACGTTGGGCAAGCCGAGTCCTCAATTTTTTTCAAATCATCATCGGAAACATCGGGGTTTGCGGCTGCCACCATCGCGTCTATCAAATCCAAGTGAACCTCTTTGCCACCGGAAAGCGTTGCCCTGCCCGCTTCCATTGGCCCGCCGCTCACAAACACCGCTGGGATGTTTAGCCTCATGGCTGCCATAAGCATACCGGGCGTTATCTTATCGCAGTTGCTTATGCACACAAGGGCATCCGCACAATGGGCGTTTGCCATATATTCAACGGAGTCTGCTATCAAATCGCGGCTGGGCAAGCTGTAGAGCATACCGCTGTGCCCCATCGCTATGCCATCGTCTATGGCTATGGTGCTGAACTCTTTTGGCACACCGCCAGCTTTGCGAATTTCCTGTGCTATTAACCTGCCAACTTGCTGTAAATGCACATGCCCCGGCACAAATTCCGTGAAGCTGTTTGCAATGGCAATTACGGGTTTGCCAAATTCATTTTCTTTTGTCCCTGTGGCCCGCCAAAGCGCGCGCGCCCCCGCCATGTTTCTGCCTTCTATTGTGGTGAGTGAGCGAAGTTTCATAGAAGGGAATATAATAATTTTTACATAACAGGCACGCGCAATATCTTCACGCTGCTGCCAAATGAGACCTTGGCTACATACATCCCTTTTGGCAAACCTTCAAGCGGTATATTGTAAACACCGCTTTCAAAATTCAGAGATTTTTGAAGTTTGCCGTTTAGGTTGTAAATGTCAACTCGTGCGGATGTTTGAACATGCAAACTCAAGCCATTTTTAATTGCCAAGATTTTGTTATCCCTGGCAATTTGCGGAAGCCTTATAGGTGTCTCACTGCCAACTATTACCGTGCCGCAGTCTGCTCTTAAATTGTAAGCCTGTCCGCAAGTGGCTGTTACGCTTATGTTATAGCTTGGGGTGTTAGTGGTTTCGCTAACTGTCCAAGTAGAGTTGCCTTGTGGACGGCCTTCCCAGTTTTGATTAGTTGGCTGGCTGCCATTGCCGCAGGTTAAAGTGGGTTCAGCGATGGTAGCACCTTTTGCAACATTGGATTGAAGATTTGAGCAAGTTAGACCGCTATTATTTGCTCCGCTGCTGGAACTATTATTTGCGCTGCTACTGCTGCTGGTGTTCGCCTTGCTGCTGCTGCTGCCTCCGCCAACATTGCAAGCAGGGGTAGATTCGGCAATGTCTTTGCTGGTGTCAATATTCATATTCCTTAGTTCTTGGTCAACATAACCAATACGGTTGGTCAGCCAAGTTTTTAGACCTGTGACTTCTTTATCAAATTGGTCCTGGGTTAAGGGGCCGCTACCCATCATAGAATTGTTAGCCCATGTATTGGTCCCTTTGCCTGTAATGCTGCCTGACACTTGGCTTTTTATGTTATCTATAAGAGTGCTCAAATTTTGGAAATCATTTTTGTGTTTATCCCAAAGTTTTTTGTATTTGGCTTTGAATACAGGGTCTTCCCAAAGCCTTTTGTAGAAGGCGTGGCTGTAATTTTGGCTGGTAGGTGCTATAGGGTCTTGGTAGCTTTGGTAGTGCGAGGGAAAACCAGCTGCACCACCACCCTGCCCTGGCATTCCGGGCCATCCGCCACCTGGAAAACCACCACCCATACCACCACCACCATTCTGCACACCCGCAGCTAAATCAAAATCCCAAAGCGGGCCAGCCTGTATTTTTGAGCAATCATCTATTCTGTATAAGAAATTTGAACCAGTCAAGCCGCCCTGCTGCGTTTTGCTGTTGAAATCAAAATTATCCAAAACCAATTGAATCAACACATATTTTGCCCAACTGTCAAGGTCAATCAAGTCGCGATAGCCGTTGTTGGGAAAAGTATTCTCTTTCATTTTATTCACAAGCGCAGTAAGGTCGTTTTTCACAAAGCGAAGCTGAGTTGAATCTTTTGGGTTAGGCGTATCATCTAGCTCTGGTGCTTTTATGAATGAGGTGAGTTTGTAACCATTGGGATCTAAGTTATAGGCGCGCAAACACTCATCCGATGCTGGAGCGTGGTAATCAAATTCCACGAGCCATCCGTTATGCTTATCCCTTAAATCAACACTTCTCTTATTAGACTGGATTTGCTCCGTGAGCTGGTAAATACCCTTATATTGGTTGTTTATGTACAAATCCACAAGCTGAGATGAGTTGGTAAAATCAAGCCCCATGCGTTTGCCCATCTCAAAAGCCATAGCGTTCAGCGCGAATGTGCCATCATAGAAATTGGCGAGCAAAGCCCAGCTTTTTGCAGGTTCTTTGTTTCTGTCTATGAGGGAAACTTTTTTATCGAATTTTATCCTGTATGGTTTTTTAGCGGCATCTGCGGTGGAATTTCCGCGTAGTCTTATGTATATGCTGTCATCTAAGGCTGGGGTTTTGGTTAAATCTGCAGCAGAACCGGTTAGTTTAAATTCCGTTACGGAGATATAGTCAAAAATATGCGTGCCAGTTGCGGAAGTCCAAGCACCTTGGCAGGAACCGCCGTTTTTGGATTGCGGTTCCGCGTTATTCTTTGTGGTTATCCTCATTTCAGGAAGTGCCGCAAACGAAAAAACGCTTAGGCAAACCATTGCTACTAGAATCGATTTGATGTTCATAGACACCTCCGGAAGGAAAACTTTTTTACACGTATGTATATACTAATATATATTATATTACGAAAATGTTACATTTTTGGACAAAAAAAAGCAAAAAATACAAATTTTTGTGACATTTGCCCCTTAAAAGACCACCACAACCTCGCTGTCGATGCGTCTGCGCCAAAGCTCCTTTTTGTCATTTCTTATTTTGGAGATTATTCCGTAATTATTTCGCCACTGAAAAGCCGATTTTTTTGCAAAACCAAGGGTTAAGCCAGCTCTCAGCTGGGTGTCAAAATCATCGCTTTTAGTGAAATCACTGCTGTAGTAAGCCGCTTCCGCAACTGGAATAACCTGCTGCAAAGTGGTTAAGCCCGTATTTAAGAAAAAGTTTTCCTTAACCCTTGCTCCCAAAATAGTAGCATCTCTGTCATCATGACGTTTTATGTAAGGATTAGTGCCATAAGTTAGCTCCGCTTCGCTCGCAAACAGGCTGTTTGAACGCCTAAAGGAAAGCGAAGAGACGTAAGTAGTTACGGACTTTTCATCAATTGGGAAGAAATGCCTTATTACGGCGGCTAACACTAAATTGTTTTTTTTGTCATCGTATTCAACGCTGTAATTTTGCAGATAGCGGAGAGAGTCCGCAGTCCAGGAAAAACCACCTCTGACTTCCCATTTTTTGCCTAGCTCATGGCGATATTGCAAAGTTAAATCATGGTCTAAGAACCCAAAGTCTTCCAAGGATTCATTTATTATTGAGCGTTTGCGAAAATAACGCTCGTCAAGGCCGGTTTTTTCTTCCAAGCCAAAAGTTTTTTTCATATAGCCAAAGCGAGCCAAGCCAAAGTTTGCAAAGTTATATTGCCCATATAGTTTGTCTATTGTGGGTAAACTGTCTTTATTGTTATATTCAAACCCAATTTCTGCCCTAACTTTTTTTGTAGGGCGCAGAGAAATGCCAACTTCCGCTCTGCCTATTCTTTTGTATTCGGTAATTTCTTTGTTCGCTTTATAGTTGTTGTCAAAACCAACCTCCAAAGTACCATCTATTTTGACTACAGTTTCCTCTTTTTCCACCGCTTTTGCAGTATCCTTTACAGCTGTTTTTTTTGCCTCTTTTTTAACAACCACCGCAGCAGTGTCTTTAGCGGCGGGGTCTTTTTTGGCAAACGTCTGAACCCCGATGCCCCCGATTAACAGGATAGCCAGGATTCTTAAACTACTAATCACTAACCACTCTTTATTAGCCATCTTAAACTCTTTTATATACCAGCTTGATTTCTGCGCTGTCTGTTAAATAGTTCATCTTTATGATTACAACTTTTAGAACATCATAACCAAAACGGTTTTTTATGTCTTCAAAAAGCTCTTGTTTCCTCTCCTTTGCCAAAAGTTTGGAGTTATCGTACAATAAAATTATCTGCTCGGTGCTGCCTATGAATGTTTTTTCTGCAACAAAAATGCTTAGGCACAGCAGACCGTCTGCCAAAAGAACAGCGAATATGGAAATTTCGGACGTGGCAAGGGAATTCATAACCCCAAGGATTATGGAAGCAAAGAGGAAGGTCATTTCGCGCAGCTGGATTTGCTCCGTTCTGTAGCGCAAAATGGAGAGAATGGCAAAAAGCCCAAAGGCAAAGCCCGTTTTAACTTTAACCGAAGCCAAAAGCGAGGTCACCAAAAATATCAAAATATTTGATATAAAGAAGGTGAAGGAATATTCCCTTATGCGATGCGCTTTTGAATAGATGCAACTTATTAGAATATAGGAGAAAATTATATTCACAACAAAGCGAATTGCAAGCGCGGCCACAAAGGCTTTATCGTCTGGGACAAAAGCCCAATTATTTGTACCTAAAGCAAGAATGTTCATACAAGGCTCCTATGTTCGTAAGGCAAATGCCTGACCCGTGGCAAAAAGCGGTTCTTTTTCGCTTCTTCGTGGGTTAGTGTAATTCCAATTGCATATTTTGAAAAACTGCTGGGAGTTTTTGCCATTTGGCGGAAAATCTCCTGCGAAGCCGTTCTTTCGGGGGTTCTCTCCCTTTTTAGCTCAATTATCACCGTATTGCTCAGAGAAAATTCCTCATTGTTGTAGCCATACCCCAAGCCAAAGTCCAAGGTCATTCTTTCGGGGAAATACTTGTTCAAAAGCGTTACGCGGTTAAAAGAGACAAAGAGGGATGGTACCAAATTTTCAAAGTTGTAGTTGTTGCTTTGCAGCAGGTTCGCAAAGTCTCCGTCAAATTCGGAGATGTCTGGCATTCCGTCTCTGCGCTGGCGGAATTTAATTGTTTTGCCGGTATTCAATTTCTGTTTTATCTCGTTGTAAATTTTTCCGTTGCTCAAATACTGCCGAGTGCGGAATTTAAATCTGTTTGCCCTTTTGTTGTGGTGCAGGTTAAAGCAGTACAAATCGGGAGTGTCAAAATAAAAAGTTTTATAACTCTGAATAATTTTATCGTTTATCTGGAGCAGGGAATAACTGTCCTGAATGCCTTTAAGAAAGTCAAATGCGTTGTCAATTTTCAAAACATATTTGGTATCAAATCTGTTCAAGAAAGACATCGCCTTTGATTCTTCAAGAGAAGAACGCGAAAAAGGACGCAGGCAATTTTCAAACAAACTGGTTTGATAAGTTTCAAGCATTTCAAAAACCTCCTTCCGTTTAGACGCACTCCGGCAACCCTCTATGCGAGGCTACCGAAACGCAAATGTAACCGACCATTAACACAATTGTAATATATATAAAATATTGATAAAATATCACCTTACAGTCAAAATTAGCTCTATAAAAACAAAAGTTACCCCCCTGAGCGGAAAAATAGGGGGTATATTTACTATATTTAACCCGATGAATTACATAGTTGCCACTTATTTAGTGAGACTTGTTGGGATTTTGCTATTAATTCCTGCGATTTTCCCCCCTTTGTTCATAGGTTGGTTCCCCGGCCTGGAAGACCGCCGAGCTAGCTGGGTGCTTTTTGCTGTAGGGATAACAATTTATGCAGGGGCTGCCATAGCTTACCGCATACTTTACAAAAGGGAACAGGAACGCCGCCGCAAGGAAGATATTTGATGATTGTACTGAATTTAATTGGTGGGATAGGCATTTTCCTCTTGGGGATGAAATTCCTGTCCGATGGCTTGCAAACCGTTGCGGGCAGCAGGCTTAAGGCACTTATAGGGGTTGCCACCAATAACCGCATATTAGGGGTTGGAGTTGGGCTTTTGGTTACAGGCATAATTCAGTCCAGCTCCATAACCACCGTTTTGGTAGTTAGTTTTGTGGACAGCGGTTTGATGACCCTTGCGCAGGCGGTTGGCGTGATAATGGGCGCAAATATAGGAACCACCGTCACAGGCTGGATTTTGACCATTAAAATAGACCATTACGGGCTTCCCATAGCAGGCATAGCGGCTGCTATCTATGTCTTTTCAAAAAGAGACATGATTAGATATATGGCTCTTGGGGCTTTGGGGCTTGGTTGCGTGTTCATGGGTTTAATGTTCATGAAAGAAGCTGTGGAACCAATCAAGGATTACCCAGAATTTGTGGCCATGTTCCATTCGTTCCAAGCGGACAGCTATCTGGGCGTTTTAAAATGCGCTTTGGTGGGCTGCATTTTAACTCTGGCGGTTCAATCCAGCAGCGTGACCATCGGCATAACAATGGTGCTGGCCGTACAAGGCTTAATAGGCTTTCACACCGCCGCCGCCCTGGTTTTAGGCGAAAACGTAGGGACAACAATAACCGCTCTCTTGGCTTCGCTGGGGGCAAACAACAACGCCCGCCGCGCCGCAATGTTTCACTCCCTGTTCAACCTAATGGGCGTATTCTATATAACGCTTTTATTCCACCCTTTTATATATTTTGTGGAATGGGAATTGCGTACTTTTTTTGGTCTATCCGATTTGGCAAACGTCAAAAATGTAAGTTTTGGCATAGCGGCGGTACATTCAACATTTAACATTTTCAACACCCTGCTATTCTTAGCTCCTTGCAGGCTTATTGCGCATTTCTTGGAAAACCAAACCGTCACAAAAATATTGACAAACGCAAAAATCCTCCGCAAAGAAGCCCAGCAGTCTCAAGAGATGGAAGCCCTTTTAACCATGATACGCAACCGCAATATGGACTCCTCTTATATTCAATTCATAGATATGGAAGCCCGCATACAAAAGGCTTTAATCTATATGGGAAGCCAATTGAGAACCGAGATGCGCTGTTTAGGGCATTGCATTGAAAATTCCGAAAAGAAATCCCCGGAAATAGACATGATCTTTGAAATAGAAAGCAGATGCGATAGAATAAAGACAAAGTTGCAAGACGTTTTAACCGGTTTTGCAGGCAGTGAAGAAACTTCAAAAGCAACAATTCAGCAGAAAATTTTTGCCTACGAGAGAATTTTTGACAGTTTGGAAAGCACCTCCGACTATATAGCGCAGATTGCAAAATTGCGCCTGAGAATTTTGGACAATAAACTGGACCTTCTGGATTATCAAAAACAGGATTTGCTCAGATTAAATAATCAAATTTACGATGCTTTTGAAAAGTTATTCCGCACTTCGGGAACCATGCAGCAAGTTACTCCGCAGAATAGGATTTACGATGCTTTTGAAAAGTTATTCCGCACTTCGGGAAATATGCAGAAAATCACTCCGCAGATGGTAAAAGAACACGAAAAGAATTTCGCTGCCATAAAAGATACCATCCGCGCAATAAGAGTCACTTTCTGGAACACTTCAGTTGGAAACGTGCCTGTACTCGATGATGCTTATTCAAATATGCTGAGTTCTTATCGCAAGATTCGCGACCATTTGCGCAGCGCGGGCAACGCCGTTTTTGGGATAGACATAGATTAGTGGCTGGCAAGGAAACTACTACTATTGTCGCTTTGGCTACCCCACCGGGCACAAGCGCAATTGCCGCCGTGCGGGTGAGCGGTTCCGCTGTAAAGAACGTGTGCAAAGCCATATTGCCAAATTTTAAAATGCAGCCAAGGGTTGCTAGCCTTGTAAACAATTTAATAGCCATATATTTTCCCGCTCCAAATTCCTATACCGGCGAAGACGTTTTGGAATTGTTCCCGCACGGGAACCCATTTATAGTTCGCAAATTGATAGAAGCCGTATGCAAAGTCCCCGGAGTGCGGCTGGCAGAGCGCGGTGAATTTACGCAACGGGCTTTTTTGAACGGCAAATTGGATTTAACCCAGGCAGAGGCTGTGGGTGCTCTCCTAGCCGCAAATAATTCAAAAAACCTAAGCGATGCCCAGCGTCTTTTAAGCGGCGAAATCTCCAGCGAAATCAAAGCACTCGCAGAAAACATAAAAGAGGCTTCGGCATTACTCGAATTGGAGGTGGATTTTGCAGAAGACACCGATGGGGAAACCACAAGCGAAGTTTTGCTAGAGCATAAAATTATGCCTCATCTGCAAAGTTTGAAAAAGAGGTTTAGAGCCTCTCAGAGCGAACTCCCAAAAGCAGCCCTATTCGGTGCGCCAAACGCGGGTAAATCCAGCTTAATAAACGCCCTTGTAAAGCAAAACAGGTTGCTGGTGAGCGAAACGCCTGGCACAACACGCGACTTTGTGGAAGTTCCATTGCATTTGCCAAGCGGAGACATTTTACTGATAGATACGGCCGGTTTTGCAAACAAGGCCCAGGATAAAATAGACGAGATGGCCATGCAAAAAAGCCAAGGGATTTTGGAAAAAGCAAATTTGAAAATACTCGTAACAGACGCTTCCGCTCCCCTGCCGGATGAATTTGAAAAGTTGGCAGGCATGGCAAACTTGGCGGTTTGGACCCACGCAGACATATCTTGCAAATTCTTTGACGAAAAAAAATCTGCTTTAGGCAATTTCAAAGTAGCCTCGCCAAAAGGCGAAGGCATTGAAGAGCTGATAAACGCGCTGGATAACATTTTTTTCCCAAAAGAAGAAACGGAAGAGCTTTGGATAACAAGCGAAAGGCAAATTACCTGCATTGAAAAAGCACAGGAATGTGCGCTTAGGGCATTGGAACTGCTAAGGCAACCGGAGCTAGCAATTGAGCTGGCCGCCTTTGAAATGCGGGAAGCCAGAAACGCCCTTTGCTCTGTAACGGGAGAAATCTCAGACGAGAGCATTTTGAACTCCATCTTCAGCAGTTATTGCATAGGCAAGTGACTTTGAACGCTTAAAAAAGTACGAGTTTCTTCAGAATGCACTATGCTTTGCCCTATTACAACATCAAAGGTTTGGCTCTTTATGCGAATTTTAGGCTCGGCAAAAAATTTCTTAGTCCCATAGCCACCTGCCAAAAATATGCCACTACCCTGCCACTGCAAAGCGAGGCCCGCGTAGAGAAGCCCGTAGCGGTGCGAGGAATTGACAGGGGTTTGCCATTCCTCCATATAGCTGCCCATTCCCATAGCAAATTTATAGCGGTTATTCAAAGCGGGGTCGTAATAATTATAATTAAACCCTTCCAGTTCTTCCGGGAATGCTAATTTGCCCTTTGATTTGTGAAAATTCGCGCCAAATTCAGCCCCGCCGCTGATGGAGGTATATTTTAAAATTGGTTGCGTTATGCTAACCTTGCCTTGATTGGAAAAATAAGGCGCCGTGTTCTGGTTATTGTCAATAACAGAAACAGCCTTAAAACCGCTCGATAATTCCATCATAAAACCATCGCTTGCAAACCATCTGTTATACCCCTCGCTTTGCCAAAGCCATTTCACATAAGGAAACATCGAATTTACAACAACAGGCTTGTGGAGAAAACCCGCTATTATCGGTTCGCCTTCGTTATCGTAACCGTCAAAAATAGGATATGTTGCCGCACCGCTGACTATTTCTCTGCGCTCAAACTCTGCGACAATCTGAAAAGCGGCTCTATCTCCTGTTGGCTTTTCAAACCCCAGAACAGCACTTCGGCTACTTTCGCTCAACAATCTAGCTTCCTCATCTATATCCCTCTGAAAAAAAGGAAGTGGTTCGTGTTCCAAAACTTTAGATCTTAAAAACATATCGCCATCGCCTAAAAAAAGCCGTTCCAAACGCAACTCCCCTTCTACCCCTCTAACTCCTTGCCCATAAAAAGCGGTTAAATCCAGATCGTAGCCAAATTGGTTCACAAAACGGAAATTTGTGTTTGCAGCGATGTTGGCACCAAAAAGCGTGCCTCCAAAACCAAAGAGCGAAACGGCTAATTGCGGGTAGTTATCGGTTTTTATCTGCAAATAAACTGAGTCTGCGGTTAGCTTCAGGTCTCTATATGAGGCGTCTCTTTGCAGATTTCCCAAAAAATTTCTGACGGCTGCGATGCCCGTATCGTTTGGGTTCCAAAAGCTCTTCAAATGCCCTTGAAGTTCAGCTGGAGTGCTATCAAAAACAGGATGATAAAAACTAGGCTGTTGGAGCATCTGTTGGAGTGCAGCCCGTTCGTGCCGCAACTGAGGGTTAATCCGCGCCAAAACAGAACGCCTGCTTTGAACTGCGGCAACGCCTATCTCAAAAAGCGAATCCAAGCTCGGTTTGGAATGTGGGCGTAGCATTATAAGCGTTGTATCCCTGTTCCACAGAGCCACCTGATGACGCTGCGCAGGGGTGCCATTAGTATCGCGCAAGGCGATGTGATTGGAAAAGATGCGGATTGCAGCGGAATCCGATTTAGATGGTGGAAAGGGGTAATTATCGCTGCTATCTATTTCTCGAAAAGAAATTTTTGAACCTATGTTTGAATTTAAAAGAATTTCTTGAATTCTAAAATCAAAAAACATATCCCCAAAATAAGGTTTGCTATCCACCTCCTCCAAAGAAAGCACGCCGTTTTCATCGTGTTTCACAAGCCAGATTTTTTTCCACAGAGCGGAATTTTGGGGCTGCCTAGCGCGCGGCAGTGAATCCCACGATTTAACCAATTCCCTTATTTGCCCAGAGCTTAAACCCGCACTCCACAATGCCCCCGTAAACGCCCCCCACTCGGTTCCTACAACGGTGTCTATGGGTATCTGCAATCTCTCTATCTCGCTTAAAACTCCCAAATGGTATTCTATAAAAGAATAACCACCGCCCATGTATAGCGTAACTGCTTGTGTTTGTGCTTGCTCCTGCTCTTCGGCATAAGCACTTGCAAAGAGCAAAGCACCCGCGCAAAAAACATGGTACAATTTAGACATCTAATTAAATATAAAAATTTCTATATTAACACTATGCGAATCAGAGGGACTGCGTGATGAATACTGCGTTAATTTTTGCCGGTGGAACCGGAGAGAGAATGAATTCCAATGCCATGCCAAAGCAATTTTTACGAGTTCACGAAAAACCCGTGATAATTTACACTTTAGAGCATTTTGAAAATCACGATGATATAGACAATATATGCGTTGTTTACCCCACTGGCTGGGCTAACTCATTGAAAAAAATGTTGAAACTATACGAAATAACAAAGGTAAAATGGTTGGTTAAAGGCGGCAGCACTGTGCAGGAATCCATATTCAACGGGCTTTCCGAAATATACGCAAATAACACCAAGCCAAAAGAAACCATAGTTTTGATTCACGATGGCGTTAGACCTTTGATAGATGGCGAGCTGATTACAAGGTGCATAGATAGCGTAAAAACCCACGGCTCGGCAGTGACAATAGCTCCTGTGAGCGAAACAATTATAAACACAAATCAAAATGGGGAAGTAGAAACCATAGAGGATATAAAAGACCGTTCCATACATAAATTCGCCAGAGCTCCGCAATGCTTTTTCTTGGAAGATATTTATGAGGTTCATAAAAAAAGCAAGGAAAACGGAATAAAAGGTATTTTAGATTCAGCAACTTTAATGCAGCAAAACGGGCACACCCTGTTTACGGTTAATGGCCCGGCAAAAAACATTAAAATAACAACACCAATAGATTACTATATATTCAAGGCTTTGCTGAACGCTCAAGAAAACGCTCAAATATTTGGAATATGAACGACTTAGAATATATAGCGAATTCAAATGTTCCTTGGGAATGTTTTGAAAATAAAACCTTTTTTGTGACTGGAGCAACAGGTTTGCTGGGTTCAATTCTCATCAAAGCCCTGCTCGCAAAAAATCAAAAAATCCGCATAATAGCGTTAGCAAGAAAGCCTGCCGCTATAGAAAGCAAAGAATTATCTTTTATTTATGGAGATGTCACTCAAAAACTATCAATCAACGAACCAATTGATTACATTGTGCACGGAGCAAACCCAACTGCTTCTAAAGAATTTATAGACCATCCTGTAGAAACAATAAAAACCATTTATGAAGGAACATTAAATACACTGGAACTAGCAAAGGAAAAATCTGTTAAAGGTTATCTTTATCTCTCTTCAATGGAAGTTTATACAGATATTAACACAACAAGCCCAAGAAGTTGCTATCCAGAGGGCAAGAGGCTTGCGGAAAATTTATGCGCGAGCTATTTTCACGAATATAGAGTAAATGCTAAAATAGCAAGGCTGGCACAGACTTTTGGGGCTGGCATTGATATTGAAAATGACAACCGCGTATTTGCGCAGTTTGCACGTGCCGCTAAGGAAAAGAAAGACATTGTTTTGCGGACAAAAGGCGATACTGTGCGCAGTTATTGCTACACAACGGATGCCATAACAGCAATGCTGTGGATTCTTGCCAAAGGGAAAAGCGGAGAGTTTTATGATGTGGCTAGCAAAAATACCGAGGTTTCAATTCTTGAATTGGCGAAGTGTTTTGGAAAAGTTGTTTTTGATATTGCAGAAAATGTTGAAAAATTAGGTTATCTGCCAACTGTTAAAATAGTTTTAGATACAGCGAAGTTGGAGAACTTAGGCTGGGAACCGGATAAGAGCATTGAAAAAGGCGGGGTAAGAGAGATGTGTGGGAGGGTGATGAATTTGTGATTTTAGTTTTGCCTGAATCAAATGCCGAATTGAACAAAAAAATTGAAACCGCCTTCATAGCCAAGCTAAATGGCAGAAAAGGTTATATAGCGCAGGGCGAGGAAGCAAAAGAGATTCTCAACTTATATTCCCTATATGAATTCAGCAGCGATATTATTATAGGTTCTTTTGATAAACCTTATGGGCGCAAATTGCAAAATATGCTCAACTGCAAAATCGCAAGCGAAGAAACTCTTATCAACGATGTTATACTCGGAGCTATGGATGGAACCAACGCGCAAAACTGAAATGCTCAATGCTTTGGATGCTCTATATAAAAACGAGGCTTTCGCGGGTAAAGATGTATTTGTGTTTGGGCACTGCAATGCCACAGAAGAGATGATAGATTATCTATCCGAGCTTTCTGTTAATGTTACCGCTATTTTAGACAACAACAAAACCAAGATTGGAAATTCATGCAAAGGCGTTCCCATAATTCTACCCCAATACATAAATGCAAACGGCATTGTGTTGATAGCTAATAGATTCTACGAGCAAATGGCACAACAGCTTCGCGAAATAGGCTGCGAGGGCAGAATAGTGAAGGTTTTGGAATACAATTCTTATGCAGAATATTCATTATCGCAAGAGACAATTAAACGAAAAATCGGGCGTATGCTCCGCGGCAAAAACACTCTGGAAAAGATAAGGGCAAAGCACCCAAAAGAGCATTTGGTTGTTTGCCCGCACAATGCGCTTGGCGATGTGTATTGGGCAATGTCTTTTTTGCCCGCTTATGTGGCAAAACATAAAATTGATAATGTTGTTGTTATTGTAAATGGCGATGCTTGCAAACAGGTTGCGGAAATGTTTGTGGACACAAGTTGCGTATTATCTTTGCCAAACACCGAGATGGAGGAATTTACGCAGGCCTTAATCTATTGCAAAGAACCGAATTGCATAATAGCCCACCACGATAAAATTTATACGGATAATTCCATAAAATATTTAAACAGCCATTTTATCTCGTTTATAGATTTTTACAAATATATGGTATTAGGTTTGGACAAAACCGCAGAACCAGTTGCCCCTCGCTTTCATTTACCTTTTAAAAACACCGCTGGCATTTTGCAAGGCAAAACTCTGATAATTTCCCCTAATGCAAAAAGCGTTGTTTTGCCACCGAGCGAATTTTGGCAAAAAACAATACAGGAATATAAAAGCAAAGGGTTTATGGTATGCACAAGCGTGGTAGAAAGTGAAACGCCCCTTGAGAATACCGTTCCTATCTCCTTCCCGTTAAACCAGGCAATTTCCGCTGTGGAATATGCAGGGCATTTTATGGGCATTCGCAGCGGGCTTTGCGATGTGATAAATTCCACTAAGTGCAACAAAACCGTTGTTTTCCCAGATTGCATTTATAGCACAACCAAAATAAAAGTAGCTGATTTTTTTGCTTTGCCCAATTGGTTTACTATATTTACAGACATTGTATGAATGTAGATTACATAATAGTTCAGGCTGGCGGCAAAGGCACGAGGATGGAACATCTTACGGCTAACAAGCCAAAGGCACTTGTCCCTGTGGAAAATTTGCCTCTGTTGTTCCATCTGTTTAAAAAATTTCCTGAGAAAAAATTTATAATAATAACGGATTACAAAGAAGATGTTTTGAGAAAATATTTAGAATGTTTTGCCAGTGTTAAATATCAAGTTATAGATGCAGAAGGCACTGGAACTTGTTCCGGCATTAAACGCTCTTTAAAACTCTTGCCAAGCAGCGAATCTTTTATGCTTGTATGGTCGGATTTAATTTTGCCGCAGAATTTTGAAATTCCCCTTGATGGCTGTGATTATGTTGGCATATCTCAAACATTCCCCTGCCGCTGGAGTTTTGAAAACGATGAATTTAAAGAAGAGCGCTCCGAGGAATTTGGTGTTGCGGGTTTATTTGTTTTTAAAGATAAAACCATCATTGAAAATGTGCCGGAGAGCGGAGAGCTTGTCCGGTGGTTCAGGGATAGAAATTTAAAACTCAAACCGCTGGGGCTTTCGGGAACAAGGGAGTTCGGCACCCTTGACGAATATAAAAAACTGAGCATTGAGAAATGCAGACCCTTTAACAAAATGACCATAGAAGGGAATACCATGATAAAAGAAGCCATCGATGAGCAAGGAAAAAAACTTGCCGCATTGGAAAAAAAATGGTATGAATTTGCCACGCAAAATTCAGTGACAGCAATACCAAAAATCCACCAAACCGAGCCTCTTAAAATGGAATTTATAAAGGGCAAAAATATTTACGAATGTGAGGATAAAAAATTGGAAATTTTGAAAAATATAATCGAAGCCCTTAAAAACTTACATTCACTTAACAACCTATGGACTGAAAGTCCATAGGTTAAAAACAACGAATATAATTCGGCTGATTTTTGGCTAAAGCCAATTGAAAGTCAGCCGAGAATGAAATTCTCTTCGCTGTTGGGCGCTTCTTTAT
>Ga0268262_10000672_pt1 | contig 44202 bp, 40 predicted proteins | sample TergutNc150P3_FD_190354 | JGI IMG/M metagenome (GOLD analysis project Ga0268262, IMG submission 190354) | Nasutitermes corniger P3 segment gut microbial community from laboratory colony in Florida, USA - Nc150 P3 (SPAdes) (version 2) | ecosystem: Host-associated > Arthropoda: Insects >...
GCCCTGGGCGAAAAGAAGAATAGCCGAATTTTTCCCTGAGTATTGTCAGTTTGTCCAAAATTGCCTCGGTATTATTGGTTTGGTATCATACGTTAAATTTAAAGAAGATCACATCGCCATCTTGGACAACGTAGTCTCTTCCTTCAAGACGGTATCTTCCCGCTTCTTTAATTTTTGCTTCCGTTCCGTAATTAAAAATATCTTCGCAAGTGTATACTTCGGCTTTTATAAAGCCCTTCTCAAAATCCGTGTGAATAACGCCCGCCGCTTTTGGCGCGGTGTCACCGGCGCGGATTGTCCATGCTCGGCACTCGTCTTTTCCTGAAGTGAAAAAAGTTCTTAAACCAAGTAATTTGTATGCGCTGTGAATCAGGGCGGAAAGTCCCGTCTCTTCCAAACCTAAATCTTCAAGAAACGCTTTTTTTTCTTCAGGATTTTCTATTCCGCAAAGGTCAGACTCAAATTTTCCGCAGATGCACACGGCTTCTGTTCCTTCGCTCTGCGCTCGTTTTTTTACAGCCTCAGTCCAAGCGTTACCCGATTTAATACCGGCTTCATCGACATTGCACACATAAAGCTGGGGCTTGGCGGTGATAAAATGGCAGTCGTAAATCGCGGCTTTTTCCTCGTCGCTTAACCCTAAAGAGCGGATAGGCTGGGCGTTTTCAAGAGCGGGGCCGATTTTATCAAGTATGGAAATGACAAACTCGGCGCTTTTCTTTTCGGCTTGATTTTTTAGATTTTTTTCCGCGCGCTCGCGCCGTTTGGCGGCAGTCTGCATATCGGCAAGCGCCAACTCAATATCGATCGTCTCAATATCAGACGCGGGATCGAGTTTGTCGCTTACATGGACAACATCGGCGTTTTCAAAACAGCGGACGACATGAGCGTAGACGGACGCATCGCGAATATGTGAAAGAAACTGGTTGCCAAGCCCCTCTCCCCTTGACGCGCCTTTTACCAACCCCGCAATATCGACAAATTCCACGGTTGCGGGTATTGTCCTATCGGGCATAAAAATAGCGGATAATTTATCAAGGCGCACATCAGGAACATTGATGGTTCCGACATTCGCCTTGACGGTGCTGAACGGATAATTAGCCGCCTCAGCCGGAACGGAACATAACGCTGAAAAAATAGTGGATTTCCCCACATTGGGCAGTCCCAATATACCGCAGTTTAACGCCATGCGGAATTGTAGCATTTTGGGGGAGTATGTGCAATTGCAATTCGGCGTAGCCGAATTGCTTAGGAGTTTGTCCGATAGCCTGTAACTACATCGAAGCCGCTATTCGCTCATGTACCATTTCGTTGATAATTTCTGCGGGAGTTTTATGGGTGTCCATTGCTTTAACCGTCAAATAATCCGCCGAAAAATCATCAATCGTTACCGTGTGGGCGGCGGCTTTGCATTGCGAAAAGTAACCAGAACCATTAGGTCCGATTTTGGGCGTGGTTTTCGTCCATTTCTCGGATAATCTTGCGTATTCTTCATCGGTCAAATCTTTCATCTTCATCTCCTATTTCTTAGTAGTCGTATAAACTGGGAACGGCATCTCATTGCGTGAAATACCTTTATACCGCCATCTTCAAGTACATTGTAGAAAACTTCGAGAAGCCTCGCTTGACGGTCAAAACCGATAAGCAGATTTTTATTATCAGCATCGGGATCGTCCTCGTCAACAAAACCATCGTATTGGCACTTGTCGAACGCCATTTTAATATCTTCCTCATCGATTTTGTGGTCAAAAGCGGAAGGTACAAAACTTATGCCAATCTTCATATTTCAAATATAACATATAAACGCAATGGTGTCATGCAATTCCGATTAATGGCAGGGGGCTTTTTCCAAGAGTTTCTCACTAAAAGTACTAATAAAAAATATTTTCTATATTAATAATTATATTCCGTGAGCGTGTGCTGAAAGCCACAGCAGCTCCTTGTGTGGCGAGGGTTGTATTGCCGCACGTTTTTGTTTGGCATTTATGGAATGTTTTGTTGGACGCATCGACGTGGCATTGTTGGACGCACGCCAATGTCGCCGCTGTGGCTTTCAGCACACGCTCATATAATTTATTCATTAATTAAGGAATTATTTAACAGTGAGGCATAGGGTATTTGTTTACTGGCAAAACTCCAGACTATCTGTTAAAAAAAAGGGCTTTTTTTCCCCCTTGCATTTTCTTTCAAATTATGCTATTTTTTCACTATGAAAAAAAGTAACGCTATTTATCAATCATTTCTTTGTGTGAATTCAAATTCTCTCTCTCTCTCTCTCTCTCTCTCTCTCTCTCTCTCTCTTATATAGAAGAAAAAAATTTGCTCATTTTCCACTACACCTAAATTTATGGGATAGATCTGTCCGTAGGGCAGTAAAAATAAAACGGACTTTAGTCCGAGCAGACTAAAGTTCAAAGGAGTATTTAAGATGAAAAAGATTTTAAAGGTTTTAGGGATTATTGCTATTATTGCTTTAATCGGGTTTTCTTTCACAACTTGCGGAGATGATAGTGGCGGCGGAAATGGAAACGGCAATGGGAACGGTAATAGCAATGGGAACGGTAACGACAATGGGAATGGCAATGGTGGCAGTGGAAACATGACATGGACAGCCGTAGCGGACAGCACATTTGACACAAAAAGCATCTACGCAATCGCCTATGGCAATGGCAAGTTTGTCGCAGGCGGCTACTACGGCAAAATGGCGACTTCAACGGATGGCATAACTTGGACAGCCGTATCGAACAGCACAATTGGATCATTCTATTACATCTTCGCAATCGTCTATGCCAACGGCAAGTTTGTCGCAGGCGGCACTAGCGGCACTAGCGGCAAAATGGCAACTTCAACGGACGGCACAACATGGACAGCCGTAGATAACAGCACATTCGGCACAAGCGACATCAACGCAATCGCCTATGGCGACGGCAAGTTTGTCGCAGTTGGCGGTGATGGCAAAATGGCGTATTCATCGAACGGCACAACATGGACTGCCGTATCGGACAGCACATTCGGCACAAACTGGATCTACTCAATCGCCTATGGCAACGGCAAGTTTATCGCAGGCGGAAAAAATGGCAAAATGGCGACTTCAACGGACTGCATAACATGGACAGCCGTAACTCAAGACATCTTAACAAATTTCCAGGGTCCATTCCCAATCGCTTATGGCAATAACAAGTTTGTCGTAGGAGGCCCTAGTGGCAAAATGGCGACTTCAATAAACGGCACATCATGGACTGCCGTATCGGACAGCACATTCGGCACAAACTGGATCTACTCAATCGCCTATGGCAACGGCAAGTTTGTCGCAGGCGGCGAAAACGGCAAAATGGCGTGGTCAACGGGCGGCACAACATGGACAGCCGTAGATACTGGTGAAATATTCGATTACGTCAACTCTAACGGAACAACCAGTAAAGGCTCAATCAATGCAATCGCCTATGGCAACGGCAAGTTTGTCGCAGGTGGCAATCTTTACGACAGTTCTACAGGTTCATATAGTGGCAAAATGGCGTGGTCAACTGGTGAGATTGAATAATTGTAAAAACCCTGCCGTTTATGCGGCATGGGTGGTTAAGGGGGAAGAAACTTTTATGGAAGCGCACGGTGTCAGTCACCAATTTTTGATGACTGGCACTTAAAAAAATAACACTTTCCTAGAAAGTGTAAATAAAAGTAAAAGGAGATTAAGATCATGGCAAGAGGAAAAAAACCAGTTGCAAGAAAAGTAACCGCAAGAGGAACAAAGGCAAGAACGCCGAAAGCGAAACAAGGCAAAGAATTGCACCCACATCAAGTAAGGGCGCAATTATCGGCAAACCTTAAAGCGCAAACCGCAGAAATAAAAATGTTAAAAAACACAAATGAACGCAGACCGCCGAACAATCCCGATATGCCGCAGACCATCATCGACAACCTGAATCAGGATTTTAATTCAATTAAAGATTTATTGGACAACTACTCACAGCACTTGCGCGCCCTCGACCGCAGGAGACTCAACGGCGTAGGAATTAAAAAATTGGGCTTCATAGAAAGAGCGTATGAATTGGCTCTGGAAAACGGCGAGTTCCTTCCGCATTACCTCACCCTTGAAAGATTCGGCACGGACATACAATATTTCTTGGACTTCCGCAGTTTAGTAGACCTTGTAACGCAAATAAGGGAAAAACTATGGAACATAACGATCCAATCCTCCGACATCGCCTACACGGACGCCCTCGAATTCTACGCCTCAGTTAGGGAAGCGGCAAAGCGCAGAGTGGATGCCGCCGAAACTTTGCATAACGCATTATCAGTCTTCTTCAGACCAATGGGCAAAAGGGGCGAAAACGGCGAAGAAGTGGAAACCGAAAAACAACAACTAAAAGATTTCAAAGCCCTTCAACACGGAAAGCATGACGGAAAAATCGTAATCGAAAACTTCAAACCGCAACTGACAGGCGGTATTCATAAAGTCGAAGATCAAACTTTTAAAGACACGGCAAAGTTCAAAGGTTCAATTGACGGAGAAGTTAAAGAATAACCCGAAAAACGGCAAAAAACTCGAATTTTGACCATTTTTGGTCTTTTTTGGCTATTTATTCAAGTTGAAGGGTAGGATCACCTACCCCAACAGGTAGCTCGTCCTACTCAAAAAGTAGCTCGTCCTACTCAAAAGGTAGCTCGTCCTATTAAAAAGGTAGCTCGTCCTGCTTATAAGGTAGCTCGTCCTACCCCTATAGGTAGCACGACCTATTCAAAAAGTAGCTCGTCCTAATCGAAAGACAGCACGTCCTACTCAAAAGGTAGGTTGTCCTATTGAAAAGGTAACTCGCTCTGCTTAAAAGGTAGCTCGTTCTTTGTAACAGAAAGCGTGGAGTTTTGCCAAACACAAGTCATTCCTAAAATCCAGCAAAATCCCATGAAAACGGCTTCCGGAAAGCCTCAAATTTCCCAATCCGCCTGAATTTCCCTCGGAAAACCCGTTTTCCGCCCTATTGACATATTTTTTAACTTTTGCTATGGTAAAAAAAAGCGCGGGAATAGCTCAGTGGTAGAGCGCGACCTTGCCAAGGTCGATGTCGCGGGTCCGACTCCCGTTTCCCGCTAAATTTATATTATGTTGAACAAGGACGTTCATCGGTGAACGTCTTTTTTGTTTGGGGGTATATTATGCATAATGAAGGGCAAGTACGGATACCGTCCGGGTGCGCCATATCCGGCATTATTGACAAAACAGGGCGGCGCATGAGCGGCGAGGTGATGATTAAGTCCATTTCCGTCATGCACGACCGCTCTAACGGCTTGGGCGGCGGTTTTGCCGCGTATGGGATCTATCCTGAGTACAAAGATTATTACGCTTTGCATCTTTTTTACGATTCAACGTCCGCGAAAAGAGAATGCGAGGAATTTTTAGAGGAGCATTTTGACATCATCAACCTTTCTAAAATTCCAACGCGAAAAATTAAGGAAATTACCGATGAGCCGCTGATCTGGCGTTACTTTGTAATTCCCCTGCCGACAAAACTGGCGGACAGCCAGCTTGACGAGCGGGAATTTACCACTAAATGCGTGTTCAGCGTCAACACAAAAATTCCCGGCGCCTATGTCTTTTCAAGCGGAAAAAACATGGGCGTGTTCAAAGCGGTCGGCTACCCGGAAGATGTCGGGCGTTTTTACAAGCTTGAAGAATACGAGGGCTGGTGTTTTACGGCGCACGGACGTTACCCGACAAACACTCCCGGCTGGTGGGGCGGTGCCCATCCGTTTTCACTGCTTGATTATTCCGTTGTGCATAACGGCGAAATATCTTCCTACGACACCAACCGCCGCGCCATCGAAATGTACGGTTACAAATGCACGCTCCAGACAGACACGGAAGTTATCACCTATATTATAGATTACCTGCACAGAAAACAGAAACTTTCTTTTAGCGAAATCGCTTCGGTCATCGCCGCTTCGTTTTGGCAGACCATTGAAAGACAGCCGCCGGAGGAAAGGGAGACACATGAATTTTTGCGCGTAATGTTCAGCGCACAGCTTATAACGGGCCCGTTCTCAATACTTGTGGGCTTTAACGGCGGACTGATGGCGTTAAACGACAGGCTTAAACTGCGGAGCATGGTGGTCGGGGAAAAAGACGATCTCGTCTACATGGCGAGCGAAGAGGCGGCTATCCGCATCATTGAGCCGAACCTTGACAATATTTGGGCGCCAAAGGGCGGCCAGCCCGTTATTGTTTGTTTGAATGGAGGGCAGGCATAATGGCTATTAATTATTTATATCCCGAATATGAAATGATAAGAAATTACGACAGATGTATCTGCTGCCGCGCCTGCGAGCGCCAATGCGCCAATGAAGCGCATGAATATGTCGCCGACATGGACAAAATGTTATGTGACGACTCAAAATGCGTAACCTGCCACCGCTGTGTCTCCCTCTGCCCTACCCGCGCCCTAAAGGTGGTAAAATGCGGCAACACCTACAAACTTAACGCAAACTGGAACAGCAAAACCATTGATGAAATTTACAAACAGGCCGGTTCAGGCGGCGTGTTATTGTCGAGCATGGGTAATCCTGAAAATTATCCCGTGTACTTTGATAAAATACTTTTAAACGCCTCGCAGGTTACAAACCCGTCCATAGACCCGTTACGCGAACCTATGGAGACGAGGGTATCTCTCGGCGCGAAACCGGTAAGTATCGAACGGAATAAAAAAGGCAGGATTATAAACAATCTGCCTCCGCAACTGCACCTGTCTTTGCCTGTAATGTTCTCCGCGATGAGTTACGGTTCCATAAGTTACAACGCGCATGAAAGTTTGGCGCGCGCCGCCGAGGAGATTGGCATTCTTTACAACACCGGCGAAGGCGGTCTTCATGAGGATTTTTATAAATACGGAAAAAATACCATCGTGCAGGTCGCGTCGGGACGTTTCGGCGTTCATCCTAAATATTTAAACTCAGGCGCGGCGGTTGAGATAAAAATGGGTCAGGGCGCAAAGCCCGGTATCGGGGGGCATCTGCCGGGAGCGAAAATTGTAGGCGACATTTCCCGCACCAGAATGATTCCCGAAGGGACGGACGCGATTTCTCCCGCGCCGCACCACGACATATACTCCATTGAAGATTTGCGCCAGCTTGTCTTCTCTTTAAAAGAAGCCACGAATTATCAAAAGCCGGTAATTGTAAAAATTGCCGCAGTCCATAACGTAACCGCGATTGCAAGCGGCATAGCAAGAAGCGGCGCGGACATAATAGCCATTGACGGCTTCCGTGGCGGAACGGGCGCGGCTCCCACACGCATACGCGATCATGTCGGCATCCCAATAGAACTCGCGCTTGCCGGCGTTGACAAACGGTTACGCGACGAGGGCATACGCGACAATGTGTCCATCGTCGTAGGCGGCAGTATCCGCTCAAGTGCCGACATTATAAAAGCAATCGCCCTCGGCGCGGACTGCGTTTACATAGCGACATCGGCGCTGGTCGCGCTTGGCTGTCACCTTTGCAGAAGCTGTCACGGCGGAAAATGCAACTGGGGTATCGCAACACAGGTTCCCGAACTGGTCAAACGCCTGAATCCCGACATCGGATACAAGCGCCTTATCAATCTTTTGACCGCGTGGCAGCATGAAATAAAAGAGATGATGGGCGGCATGGGGATCAATTCAATTGACGGATTAAAAGGAAATCGGTTAATGCTTCGCGGAGTCGGGTTAAATGAAAAAGAGCTGGAAATTTTAGGCATCAAACACGCGGGAGAATAGAGAAAGAAAATGAAAAAAATATTCAGCGGAAAAGTAAGGGAAGTATACGAGATTTCAGACGACAGGCTTGTCATCGTTACATCGGACAGAATTTCCGCGTTTGACGTTATCATGTCAAAACCCGTACTCAATAAAGGAAAAGTTTTAACCGCCATTTCTTCATTTTGGTTTAATTATACAAAAGACATTGTTCCCAATCATTTTATTTCAGGCGATTTAAAAGATATGCCTGAGTATTTTCAAAAGAGCGAATTTGAAGGGAGAACGATTTTAGTAAAAAAACTGAAAATACTGCCGTTTGAATTTATCGTTAGGGGATATATGTTCGGCAGTATGTGGGAAGCGTATTCAAAAGGAAGGGAATTCTGCGGTCATAAAATAGAAGGCGATTATAAACTGGCTGAAAAACTCGACATCCCCCTATTTACCCCTTCAACAAAAGCGTATATAGGACATGACGAGTATATTTCGATTCAGTATGTCGCGGATAAACTTGGCTCCCACCTGATAAAAAGAATAGAAAAAATATCCTTTGACCTTTATAACACCTGTTACAATTACGCTTACAACAAAGACATTATCATCGCCGACACTAAATTTGAATTTGGACTTGATGAAAACAACGACGTCTTTCTTGCTGACGAAGTATTTACCCCCGATTCAAGCAGATTCTGGAGCCTCTCCGATTACCAGATTGGAACTTCGCCAAAAAGCTACGACAAACAATTTGTACGCGACTGGCTTCTTAACAACAAAAAAGACGGCGAGATGCAATTTGACAATGTGCCGGACGATGTGTTAAACAAAACATCGGAAATTTACGCCGAATGCCTGCGGAGGCTGGTCAATGTCTGACCGGTACGAAAATCCCCTCTGCAAAAGATATGCAAGCGCACAAATGCAATTCATATTTTCGGATGACAATAAATTCTCAACCTGGCGTAAATTGTGGATCGCGCTTGCGGAAAGCCAAAAAGAACTGGGGCTTGATATAAGCGCGGAACAGATTGACGAAATGAAGGCGCACATTACGGACATCAACTACGAAACGGCGGCAAAGATTGAATCGGAGACAAGGCACGACGTGATGGCGCATATTCGCGCCTTCGGCGAGCAATGCCCTAAAGCAAAACCAATTATCCACTTGGGGGCAACTTCCTGTTATGTGGGCGACAATACCGACATCATTCAACAGCGTTATGCGCTTTTACAGATAAAAAAACTGCTTGTAAACGTAATAGCGAAACTTTACGATTTCGCCGATAAATACAAAGCCCTCCCCTGCCTTGCCTTCACTCATTTTCAGTCCGCGCAGCCTACTACGGTGGGGAAACGCGCAACGCTCTGGATACAGGATCTATTGTCTGACCTTGAACATCTTGAGTTTACGCTTAACGGGTTAAAACTATTAGGCTGCAAAGGCACAACGGGAACAGGCGCGAGTTTTCTTTCCCTTTTTGAAGGTAATCATGAAAAAGTAAAGTCTCTTGAACAAAAAATAGCCGAAAAAATAGGTTTTGACAAAGTATACTCTGTCAGCGGACAAACCTATTCAAGAAAAGTCGATTATTACACCTTGTCCGTCCTGTCCGGCATCGCCCAGAGCGCGTATAAATTTTCAAACGATATCCGTCTGCTTTCACATCTAAAAGAGGTTGACGAACCGTTTGAAGACGCTCAAGTCGGCTCTTCCGCCATGGCGTACAAAAGAAACCCGATGAGAAGCGAGCGCATAGCCTCCCTCGCCCGTTATGTGACAGTTGACGCGCTTAATCCCGCGCTTACCGCAAGCGCCCAGTGGCTTGAGCGTACCCTCGACGATTCCGCCAACAGGCGCATATCAATCCCTGAAGCGTTCCTCGCCGTAGACGCGATACTTTCGCTTTACATTAATATCGTGGGCGGTCTTAATGTTTATCCCAAAGTAATAGAAAAACATTTAAACGAAGAACTTCCCTTTATGGCTACTGAAAATATTTTAATGTACTGCGTAAAAAAAGGCGGCGACAGACAGGCTCTCCACGAGAGAATACGGCTTCACTCCGTGGAAGCGGCAAAAAAAATAAAACTGCAAGGCGGGGACAACGATTTAATCGCCCGCATTTTAGCGGACTCATCTTTTGGAATGACTGAAAAAGAAATGAATAACCTGCTTTTCGCCGAACAATTTACAGGCAGGGCAAAAGAACAAACGGAAGAATTTTTATTCGAAGTTAAAAATATTCTTGATAAGAACAAAGAACTTTTAGGCGTAGATGTTAAGATAACGGTATAAGGAGAAATAATATGCTTACAGCGGTAGTCGGTATAAATTGGGGTGATGAAGGCAAAGGCCGCATGGTCGATTTGCTTTCTGAAGGTTACGAAGTTATCTGCCGTTATCAGGGTGGCAATAACGCCGGTCATACCGTCATCAACGACAGGGGAAAATTCGTTTTAAACCTTCTGCCGTCAGGCATCCTCCGCGAAGGAACCGTAAATGTTATGGGAAACGGCATGGTGGTCGATTTAGAGCATCTGTGCGGTGAAATTAAATCGTTAAAGGAAAAGGGCATTAATGTTACTCCCGATACTTTAAAAGTCAGCGACAAAGCTTTTATTTGCCTGCCGTATCACAAAACACAGGACATACTTGAAGAAGAACGGTTAGGTGATAAAAAGTACGGCTCTACCCGCAGGGGTATCGCGCCGGTGTACGGCGACAAGTACATGAAAAAAGGGATAAGGGTAGGCGACATCCTTGACGGCGGAACTTTAAAACAGAGACTTTCTGATATTCTGGAATGGAAAAATATGACATTTAAGGGCTACGGTTCAGGTGTAAAGTTGGACGATATGATGAATTGGCTGTCTGAATACGGGGCGCAAATAAAATCTTATATCACCAATACAACGGATTATTTGTCAACGGCTATAAAAGAAGGTAAAAACATTCTGTTCGAGGCGCAGTTGGGCGCGTTACGTGACATTGATTACGGCATATATCCCTACACTACGTCATCTCAGGCGCTTGCCACTTACGCGCCCATAGGAGCCGGAATCCCCGGCGTCAAGCTTGACCGCGTCGTCGGTATTATGAAAGCTTTTTCAAGCTGCGTGGGCGAAGGCCCGTTTGTTGTAGAAATGTCAGGAGATGAAGCCAACGCCCTGCGCGAAGCCGGATCCGAATACGGCGCGGCGACCGGCAGGCCGCGCAGAGTCGGCGCGTTTGACGTGCCCGCAAGCCATTACGGAGTGAAGGTACAGGGAGCGGACGAACTTGCGCTGACAAAGCTGGACGTTCTTTCATACCTTGAAAGAATCCCCGTCTGCACAGAATACGAAATTGACGGAGTAAAAACTGGTCAGTTCCCGTCAGGCAGCGCTCTTGCAAGGGCCAAACCGGTATATCATTATATGGAAGGTTTTAAAACAGACGTATCCAAATGCAAAAAAGCGGAAGATTTGCCGGATGCGGCCATTAAATATATCCGGTTTATTGAGAATGCCGTTGGTTGCCCGATCAAGTATGTTTCTGTCGGTGCCGGGCGCGATGACTATTTGGTGTTAAAATAGAAGAAATTTTACCACGAACCAACACGAACCAGCACGAACAGCGACAAGATATGTGCTAAAAGTTCGTGAGGTTCGTGGTTTGTGGTAAAAAAAATAAAAAAAATCTTTTTTCAGTCAAGCAAAATGGCAATTCCAACTCATATATAGGTATGTAATTTTTGAGCCTTCTTTTGAAGGTTCGGGAAAAAACTATTTGGGTTGGGGTAATATGGATAAAAAAGAAAGACAGGAAAAATTAAAATTTCTCAAAAAACGCCTGAAAAGAAAATTTGTAGAAATGGCAGAACCAATGAATCAACTTGATTATACCAGAGAAAATTATGACAGGTTGTTTCCTGATAGCAAAATTTCAACACCGATAGGTTATGTAAATCTGGGAAAACATCAATTTGAAAAACTTAAAGAAAATGATCGTGAAAATCTTCTTGGCGCAATGTATCAGACATTATTAGACCCTATAGTTGTAATAAATGAAAATGATAATGGAAAAAAAGCACAATTGTATTCAAAATCATTTAAAAATGCTGAAGAAAAATTAAAAGGGGTAATTTCTGTTGTTGTTGATATAGACGGGACAAATGTAGCTATATCAACTCATAGAAGAGATCCTAATAACATAATAAATAAAATAAAAAAAACAGCCGATTTGCTTTATGAAAAACAAATCGGCGATGTGGGGACGGCTGGGACTGATCCTTATTCCCTGAATCTAGCCATTTCTGACGACACCCAGTCATTAGATAGGACATTACCTACCCATTCAAATGTACCACAAACTACCACCAATGTCAATGGCAAAAATTTAAAAAGTTAATTAAGAATTCTACCACGAACCAACACGAACTCAGACGAGATGTGTATTGTATGGAGTACCGCCCTATTACGCCGTACCTCGTGTTTTTACAACCTTTCCGAGGCAACACCTACAACCTGTGCCGTTTGTGTATCTAATGCTCTTAAACGCAATCTACGAAGATTACCTTCTCCATCTACCCTTCCGGTTACAATAATATTTGCACCGATAAATTTACCGATAGAAACGGCTGTATCATCATCTACCTCGCCGCTCATTTGAAAATTTTGTTCCCGTCTTAGTCTGTCCAGTTGACTCCGGTCAATAATTGTATAACCGGCATTAACCCAAATAAATTCAAGTTCACCGGCAATATATTCCGTCGTGCTTCTGTCTTGGGCGGTTATGTATACAATGGCGATTTTTGATCTTGCTGGAATATTTTTAACCGTTTGTTCGGCAGCTCTTTCTAATGCCCCTTCAACATTTTTTTGGACTGCTGTTCTACTTGAACCACTAACCACATATTCAATTACATCACCAGTTGCAGTTACTGTTTGAAAATTCCCAAAAATGATTGAATAAACATTAAAAAACGGGAGAATGGATAAGGCATGAAACCCTCCTGAAGCTGTAACGTTAACAACATCAATGTCTCCTTGATATTGTTTTCTTGCCTTTTCCATAAGTTTTGCATAGGCCATTTGTTCTTGTTTTTGTTGGTTTACAGTATTAAAAGGTTGATATGATGTATATTTTACTTCTACTCTGCCAACTACGGTTGCGGCACCTCTTTGTTCTTGACTTATAGCCCTGCTTTGCACGGAGATGCACGAAGTCACTAAACTAACCACAATGATTTCTGTTATTAATACAAGAAGCCATTTCCTTTTCATAAAAATCCTCCAATAAATATATTTTTATTTTGGTCAATTATTAAGCCAAAATATTTACAAAAATCTCACATGGCATGGCATTCAATAACCGTTTATACGTATATCTTACAGACATATAATACTATAGTTCATAATAATATGTCAATAAGACAAGTGAAAAAAATGTAATAAATGTGTCTATTAGACTTAAAGACATGACCTTAAAACAAATATTTATTTCCAATTTAAAAAAAAGACGAAAAGAACTAGGAATTTCCCAAATGGCTTTATCTTTATTGTGCGACACAACATCTAACTACATTGGTCAGATTGAAATGGGCAGACGAATCCCATCTTTTGAAAAAATAGAGAAAATCGCCTCTGCTCTTGAAATACCTTCCTATGAGTTGTTTGTATATAATAATGAAGGCAAAAAAGATGTAAAAAAGCCAAAAACAAAACCAAGAATGAAAGACTATTTATTAAAAATGCCTCCCCAAGTTAAAAAAGAGATTATTTCCCATTTACTGTCTGAAATAAAAAAGAACATAAATACTTCTTTTGATCTTAATAATTATTAGAGTCCAAAGTAAATCTTCCCTCCTTCTTCTCCCTCTATATATTTTTAATACTGTAAGCGACGCGCCATATACGCATTTACCGGTGAATAATCTATTGTTGCAACATTTTTTGTTTCAGGCTGGGAAGTTGCCCGTTTATGTAATTTATCAATTACCAAATCCAATTCCGCTTCGGATAGTGAAGTAAATGCCTGCACTGTGGAAGCAAATTTCGTATTGGATAAAGCATTTATTCTTTCCATTGAAGAAGCTATTTCTGAATCAGACAAAGAGACAATAATCCTAATTAAAGACGAGCGTTTTTCTTCGGGAAGAAAATATAATTTCTTCATAAAAGAATTTCTTTCCATTTCCGGCAATGAATTTAGTTTCTCAGAAAAAGAATTATATTCCATTAAAGGATTACATTCCGCATGAACCAGGTAGATTCCATCTACGGCTTCATTGGGAGCATCAGAAATTCCTCCGCTGCTGAATATGGTTATAATTCCTACAATAAGGAGGTCTATTAATAATCCAAGAAATGTGTACCCCACCGCCCCCGCCGTAGATTTAGAAAACAAAGTTGGAAGAAAATAAGTACAACCTATAAAACTATTAGCCAGCATTATTAGAACTAAAATCATAGCTATTTTTCCTGCAATCTTTTTCATACAAAGCTCCTCTGCGGTTTTACCGTAATACATTCTAATAATATACACCTCATACGTGTGGTATTTCCTTATTTAAATTTTATCGCATTAAACCAATTTGTATATATGCCAAAAGGCATATTTTACAAAAAATGATTTAAATTCAATATGCCAAATGGCATATTCTACATTTTTTTTTGCGTTTTCACGCGTAAATGGGCAGACTAATCCCATCTTTTGAAAAAATAGAGCAGAGTTAAAATTCTTAAATTTTTTAAGCACCTTGACAAAAACCTCAAAAAATAGTAATTTCCCATAAATAGACCTGTTCCCCAACCGCATCTTTCCTGGTGCGTTTTTTGAACAAGATTAAACAGCAAAGGCGCTGTGGGCTTTTGTCCGTGGATTTCTGCTCCGGACTGCGGTCTGTAGCGCTTTTTTTGCAGAGGTAAAATCGTGAAAAGAGTGTTTGTAAACGAAAAATGGTGTCTGGGATGCCACTTGTGCGAATATTACTGCGCTTTTGCAGGAACAAGCGAAAGCGACATGGCGCGCGCGTTAAAGGGCATAAAAATTAACCCGAAAATCCGCATCGAGGAAAAAGACGGGATTAGTTTCGCCGTTTCCTGCCGGCACTGTAAAACGCCGCTGTGCGTTAAGGGCTGTATCACCGGCGCTTTAACCATTAATAACGGCGTAATTACAATTAACAGAGACAGATGCGTTAGCTGTTATACATGTATATTGAGCTGTCCCTACGGCGCGGTGTCCCCTTCCGATGACGGAGCGGTGCAGAAATGCGAGTTGTGCGTTAAAACAGCCGCCGGTGTTCCGGCGTGCGTAAAGGGCTGCCCGAACAACGCGATCGTTTTTGAGGAAAGAGGGTAATTATGAAACTGCGTTTCATTTTCGATTTAAATGTGCGGTCAGACGGCCGCACGGGACAGAGGTTATCATCATGAAGTACGTTATTATCGGTAATTCCGCCGCGGGGGTTGGCGCGGTTGAGGGTATCCGGCAGATAGATAAAAAAGGCGATATTACCATCATCACCAATGAGCCGCACCATACCTATTCGCGCCCGTTGATTTCCTATTTCCTGATTGGAAAGGTTTCAGAGGAAGGGATGATGTATCGCGGCGGAAATTTTTACGCTGACAATGAATGTACCCTGCTGTCCAATGTCACGGTAACGCAGATTGACGCGGCGGCAAAAAAATTGTCTTTGTCAAACGGCAAACAAACGCCATTCGACAAACTGCTTGTCGCGACAGGTTCTATGCCCTTTGTGCCGCCTTTTGAGGGGCTTAACACCGTAAAAGATCAATGTACGTTTATGAGCCTTGACGACGCGAAAAAACTGGATTCCATGCTGGAAAAAAATAAGCGGGTACTGATAATAGGCGCGGGTCTTATCGGGTTGAAGTGCGCCGAAGGCATTCACCAGCGGGTAAAACACATAACGGTGGTTGACATTGCCCAGCGGATTTTACCAAGTATTCTGGATGAAGACGGCGCAAAAATGGTTCAAAGTCATCTGGAAAGCAAGGGCGTTGAGTTTAAGCTTGCCGCCAGCGTCAAGAAATTTGAGAATAACAAGGCTGTTTTTGAAAACGGCGAAACTGTAGATTTTGACATCCTCGTCCTCGCCGTTGGCGTGCGTCCGAATACCGCGCTTTTGAACGGGATAGCGAAGATTGAGCGCGGCATTGTTATCAATGAAAAATCTGAAACTTCAGCCCAGAACATTTATGCCGCAGGAGACTGTACGCAGACAAACGACGTGTCAAGCGGGCAGAGTAAAATTATGGCGCTTTTACCCAATGCCTATATGCAGGGCGAGTGCGCGGGAATCAATATGGCGGGTGGTAATGCCGTCAGCGATGGTACCTCATGCGCGGATGGCGGCGCGCGGTTTGACAAGGCAATCCCAATGAACGCGATTGGGTTTTTCGGACTGCATATCATCACGGCGGGCAATTACACAGGCGACATATACGCCCAAACCGCAAAAGACAATTACAAACGGCTATTTTACGGCGATAACAAACTAAACGGCTATATCTTAATAGGCAATGTGGAAAAAGCGGGGATTTATACTTCTCTTATCCGTGAGCGAACGCCGCTTGACTCAATTGACTTTGCGCTTGTTTGTGAAAAACCGGGGCTTATGGTGTTTACAAAGGAAGCCCGGATGGAAAAATTAGGAGGAGTGTCATCATGATTTCTGCGCAGAACTTTGATTTTAGGGAATTAAACAGACGGATTAAAACCGCAAAAGAAACCGTTTATTACATTGACGATTGTTACGGACAAAGGTTTATCGGCAGCGGCATGAAGGGCAAGCACCTGACCATAAAGGGAACGCCAGGTAACGCGCTGGGCGCTTATCTGGACGGCGGAACTATCGAAGTGCACGGCAACGCTCAGGACGCGGTCGGCGATACTATGAACGACGGCAAGATCATCGTCCACGGCAATGCGGGAGACGCGCTCGGTTACGCCATGAGGGGCGGCTGTATTTTTGTCAAAGGTAACGCGGGGTACAGAACCGGCATCCACATGAAAGAATATAAAGAAAAAAAACCGGTAATAGTCATCGGCGGTAAAGCGGGGAGTTTTCTGGGCGAATATCTCGCGGGCGGAATAATTATCGTGCTTGGCATCGATTCAAAAGACGTTCCGGTCTGGTATTTTACGGGGACGGGAATGCATGGGGGAAAAATCTTCATCAGAACTGACAGAGAACTTACATCACTCCCGGAGCAGGTCAGCGAGGAAGTGGCAGGAAACGATGATTTGCAGGAAATTTCACCCTATATTAGCGAATTTTCAGGTTATTTTGGCACGGACGCGCAAAAATTAATGAAAGACAGGTTTTATATATTGAGACCAAATGCGAGAAATCCGTATAAACAACTATATACCGCAAATTAACCTGTAAATCCGGTTATTTAGACAAAATATCGTAATTAGTAAAATTTACTCTTGACACATTTTGAAAGTATGATAAAATTCACTGCATAGTTGTTTGTTTTTAACAAAATAAGGAGGAAAAATGAAAAGAATCACTTTTATTGTGGTTGGTCTTTTGGTATGCGCAATGATGTTTTCCGTAGTGGGATGCAAAAAAAGCTCCGCCGGAAGCGCAGGAAGCGGTAATGAAATTACCGTTATTAGCAACAAGATTGAAATTGACGAAGCCTTAAAGGGCTATGCCGCCGTGTTTCAACAGCAGACAGGTATAAAGGTCAATATCAAGAGTTTCGGCGGTGAAACCCCTTATGCTCCTAATCTTTCAGCTATGTTTAACTCCGGTACTGAACCTGAAATATTCGTTATTGAAGGCAAGGCCGGATACGAGGACGCAAAACGCTCCGGCAGAATCAGCGATCTTTCCGGCGAGCCCTGGGTTAAAGACACGGATGTGGCTTATATCGATCCCGCCGACGGCAAAGCAATCGGTTTCCCCGTCGCCGTTGAAGGCTGGGGACTTGGCTACAACAAAGCGCTTCTTGCCAAAACAGGTATTGATCCAAAAACTCTGATAAATGTCGCAGCCATTAAAGCGGCGTTCGAAAAAATCGATTCAATGAAATCCCAGCTCGGCATTGACGCCGTAGTCTCAATGGTCGCCGGCCCCGGAATGACCTGGGTAACGGGACTTCACGGCTTTAACGCATACCTTGCTCTGGGACTGCCGTACAATAATTCGTCCAAATACATCGACATGCTTCTTAACGGACAGGTTGATACCCCCCGTCTTACAAAATACGCCGAATACTACAATATGTTGTTTAAGTATTCCAATAAAAACACCCTGCTCACCGGCGGCTACGACCAGCAGCTCGGCGATTACGCCGTTGGAAAAACAGTGTTTATTCACCAGGGCAACTGGACGGATCCCACCTTTAAGGATTTAGGCATCACTTTTGAGATGGGCTATGTCCCGCATGCGTTCCTTGATGAAAACACAGACGGCATTTTCGTAGGCGCTCCCTCATGGTACCTTGTAAACCCCAAATCAAAGAATGTGGCTGACGCCAAGAAATTCCTTGTCGCCATGGCAGGTACTCCCGAAGGTCAGGACTACATGGTCAACAAGGCCGGAATGGTTCCCGCGTTTAAATCCTGCAAACTACAACCAGCGGGACAGCTTTCCAAAGCTGTTCAGGAATGGGCAAACATGGGCAAGATTTACGCATGGCAGCAGAATGAAATGCCCGACGGCTTTGGCATGAGTACACTTGGACCGATTTTCCATCAGATGGCGTCGGGACAAATTGATCCTCAGGGTTTTGTAAGATTAACTACAGAGGCTGTTAAAACTATAAAGAAATAGAACTCTTTTAGAAGCGGCAGGAATAAGGAAACTCTCTTCGGATTCCTGCCGTATATTATTTTTAAACGGAGGCAGTATGCTTAAGGCAAAATCCAGGGACTGGAGTACTCGAAACAGTTCTTTGTTTTTTTTGTTTTTGTTACCGGCTGTTTTCGCTTTCTGCATGGTCATTGTTATTCCCTTTATCATGGGGATTTTTTATTCTTTCACAGACTGGAACGCGATAACGGGCTCGGAAGTAAAATGGGTAGGGTTTACAAATTACCTGGCGATATTTAAAACAGACATTACATTCCTTCATTCATTTATAGTTACGGTGGTTTACGCCGTTATGAATATTATCGTGGTTAATGTTTGCTCTTTTTTCATGGCTCTCTTAGTAACGTCCAAATTAAAATGGAAAGGGATTTACCGGGCGGGATTCTTCCTTCCCAATCTGATTGGCGGAATTATTTTAGGTTATATATGGCAGTTCATATTTAACAATGCCATCCCGGCTTTCGGCAAGGGTATTGGGCTTGCATGGCTAGAGAATCACTTATTTCTAGCCGACCAGTATACCGCCTTACTGGCAATCGTAATTGTCGGCACATGGCAATACGCCGGTTATATTATGATGATATATGTGGCGTCAATTCAGGGTATCCCCGAATCGCTTCTGGAAGCCGCGCAAATTGACGGCGCGAACTACTTCCAAAAACTAAGGGCCATAGTGTTTCCGCTCGTCGCTCCGGCGTTTACGGTTTCAATGTTCCTGACTCTTATCAATTCATTTAAACAATTTGACGTAAACTACTCTCTTACGGCGGGAGGGCCTTCCGGTATGTTTATGGGTAAGGCGCTTATGACAAATGAGTTTCTTGCCCTGAACATTTATAATACGGCGTTTTCCTACCGCCAGCTTGCCCAAGGACAGTCAAAGGCGATCATTTTCTTCATTGTAATTGCGGCTATTTCTATGATTCAGGTACGCGCCAATAAAAAGAGGGAGATAGAGATGTGAAAAAGATAAATACAGCCCTTTTGCTTGAGATCGTAGCGGTTATATTATTCATTATTTATATGCTGCCGTTCGCGCTGATAATAATAAATTCTTCAAAGCCGTCTCTAAAAATAATAATGGACCCGCTTTCTTTTCCGACCAGCTCATCTCAGCTTATAACCAATATTAAATTAGTTCTTGAAAGCCCTAACGTCCGTTATGCGTCATCATTTATATCTACGCTGATAATAACATTAGTTTCTGTCGCTCTTCTTGTGTTGATTTCTTCAATGGCGGCGTGGGTGCTTGTTCGCACTAAAACAAAGTTATCAGGCGCGGTTTTCATGGTGTTTGTCGCGGCTATGGTAATTCCGTTTCAGGTTGTAATGTTTCCGCTGATTACATGGTTTCATCTTATCGAAGTAAAACTCGGTCTTTTTGAAACTGATTTTCGGCTGCTTCAGAATTACCCCGGAATTATTTTTGCGTACCTCGGCTTTGGCTCATCGCTTTCAATATTCCTCTTCCACGGATTTATCAAATCCATCCCGCTTGAGCTTGAAGAAGCCGCTACCATTGACGGCTGTACAAAACCGGAAACATTTTTCAAGATTGTTTTCCCGATACTCACGCCAATCACGGTTACGGTGATCATATTAAACGGTATATGGATTTGGAACGATTTTCTTCTGCCCTTGCTGGTACTCGGTTCCGGTAACATGGTGCAGACGCTGCCGCTGGCAGTGGCGGGTTTTGTCGGCTCGTTTGTCAAGAAGTGGGATTTAATCCTTACCGCGACATTAATGACGATGCTGCCGGTTGTTATCGTTTTCCTGGTACTGCAAAAATATATCATTAAAGGAATGGTGGAAGGGTCTGTTAAAGGATAGCGGGTCAATGAAAACGCAGTGGTGGAAGAGGGCGATTATATACCAAATTTACCCGCGCAGTTTCTGTGACTCCAACGGTGACGGCATAGGCGACATAAACGGTATCACGTCAAAGCTCGGCTACATTAAAGAGTTGGGCGTTGACGTGATCTGGCTTTCACCCGTCTACAAAAGCCCCATGTTCGACAACGGCTATGACATCAGCGACTACACCGATATTAATCCCGAGTTCGGGTCGATGGCGGATTTCGACAGGATGTTAAAAGAAGCGCACAATCTTGGTTTAAAAATTGTGATGGACTTGGTCGTCAACCATTCTTCCGATCAACACCCGTGGTTCATAGAAAGCCGCAGTAATAAAGAAAACCCCAAACGCGATTATTACATCTGGCGGGACGGCAAAAACGGCGGCCCGCCCAATAACTGGCTGGCATGGTTCGGCGGTCCGGCATGGTCAAAAGACGAAACAACCGGGCAATACTTTCTCCACATTTTTTCACCATACCAGCCCGATTTGAACTGGGAAAATCCCGCTTTGCGATCCGCGGTTTACGACATGATGAGGTGGTGGCTGGATAAGGGAATAGACGGCTTTCGCATGGACGCAATCGCTCTTATTTCCAAGCCGCAGAATTATCCCGACGGAGACGCGAAAAAAATCATTTTCAACGGGCCGCGCATACATGAATTTATGCGGGAGGCGCGACGCGAGGTATTGTCCAAATATGACATTATGACCGTAGGCGAAACAGGCGGAGTAACAGTTGACGAGGCTGTGCAGTACGCCAATGCCGACGGCACTGAACTTGACATGGTCTTTCAGTTTGAACAAGTGGAACTGGACGGCGGAGAATCATTTAAGTGGAATGACCGCAAAATCAAACTGCCTGAATTAAAGGAAGTGTTTTCCCGCTGGCAGACCGTGTTGTATGACCGCGCGTGGAACAGCCTGTACTGGTGCAACCACGACCAGCCCCGCATTGTTTCGCGTCTTGGAGACGAAGGAGAGTACCGCGAAAAATCGGCAAAAATGCTCGCGACATGCCTTCACTTTTTGCAGGGTACCCCGTACATCTACCAGGGCGAAGAACTTGGAATGACCAACACTCCCTTTACCCGTCTGGAAGACTACCGCGACCTTGAATGTATCAACGCGTACAATGAGCTTGTGGTACAGGAAAAGCGCATCGCCAAAGAGGATATGCTTCGCTATATGAGCCTGAAAAGCCGCGACACATCCCGCACTCCCATGCACTGGAACACAAGCCCCAACGCAGGATTCTCAACGGGAAAGCCGTGGATTATGGTAAATCCCAATTACACCGAGATCAACGCCGAAGAGCAAACGCGGCGCAAAAATTCAGTTTTTGCGTATTATCAAACCCTTATTCAACTGCGAAAAAAACTCGATATTATCACCCTTGGCAATTATGAGTTGTTGTTGCCTGATAACCCGGATTTGTATGCGTATACCCGCAGTTACAAAAATGAGGAATTGCTGGTGGTTTGCAATTTCTCGCGTAAGGAGAAAACATTTACCCCGCCACAGCGGTTTATCGGCGCAAAACTGCTTTTGTCAAATGAGGAAACAACGGATTGTGGGGCTTCACTGGTTTTAGGGGCATTTGGTACTGTGGTTTACTATATTGTTTCCTGCAACTAAATTTTCTTTTTCAAATCCCTATAAAAATTTTCGTGCGAGCCAAAAGAAAGTAATGTAAGTTTATCGCTTACATCATCATATTCATAAGCAAGTAGTGCAAGTTGGTTCACCATGTGGAACTTGTATACTCTAATGCCGTTTAAATCCCCTTTTTTCAATTCGCCGATATTAATATCTTTGGCTACTGCGCGTACAGCGTCGTCCAAATCTTTTTTTTCATTCTTGCGAAGCCGCTTGAGTGTTTTTAAAAAAGAAGGATAATGTTCTATTTCCAATTTTCACCCGAAGACATACGGAAGTGGTTTTTCTGTCTTCATTTCCTCACGCGCCTCAAGCACTTTTTTTATAAACTCATAAGGAAGGTCGGGATTTTCTTCGGCGATTTTTCCTATTTTTGCCCAATGCTCTATCTGTTTAGGTACGGAACGGGAATTCACAGGCGCGTATTTTCCGGCTGTGCGTACAATTTCTTCTGAAAGCCTAACGGCAGTACTGTTCATAGCTAACCTCTTTTGTTGTATTTAGTTACATTATGCGATATTTTGCAATAAAAGTCAATAGACACTTCATAAGAAGCAAGTGTCGGCTTTCTCATTTACTTGACAAATTTTTGTATAATTACTACAATATTATAGATAAATAAAGTGTAACTAACTTATGTAGTAACATTGAACATTCCCACAAGCATAAAAGCCTGCGGTATGGATGGTAAGAATTCATAGGGAAAGGAGTTGATTCTGTATGAAAAATGAATTCGGAAAGAAATTTGAAACGGTTTGTGACATTTTGGATCGTCACAACCGCAATTCAAGCAACCTGATCGCCATTTTACAGGAGATTCAGGAAGCGTATTCCTATCTGCCGGAGGACATAATGACCTATGTCGCAACGGCTCTGGAAGTCTCGCCGGGCATTGTCTTTGGCGTTGCGACTTTTTATTCACATTTCACCCTTGATCCAAAAGGCAAATATGTCATCAAGGTGTGCGACGGAACGGCCTGTCACGTCAAAAAATCGATGGACATTATCAACACGCTGGAAAAAGAACTTAAACTCAACGAAAAGAAAAAAACATCGGACGACATGCTGTTTACGCTGGAAACGGTAAACTGCCTGGGAGCTTGCGGCATCGCGCCTGTAGTTGTGGTCAACGAAGACGTGTACGGTTCTATGGATGCGGCGAAAACAAAAGCGCTTATCGATAAAATTCGAAAGGAGGAATCCGCAAATGCCTGAAACATTGACATTAGAACAAAGGAAGGAGCAATTTGAGCAATCGGCGGCGGCTCAGAAACCGCGCATTATCATTTGCGCCGGAACCGGCTGCGTGGCGGGCGGCTCATTAAAAATTTACGACCGTTTCCGCGAAGAGTTGTCAAAGCGCGGTTTAAAAGTCGCCGTTGCGCTGGAACAAGAACAGGGTGATTATTCAATTGCGGAAAGCGGCTGTCAGGGGTTCTGCCAGATGGGACCTCTTGTAACAATAAAACCAAAGGGCATTCTTTATACCAAGGTTAATCCCAATGACGTGGAAGAAATCGTAGAGAAAACGCTTGTCAAAGGCGAGTATGTCGATCGTCTGCTCTACACCAGCCCCGATCACGGCGCACCGGTAAAAGAAATGGATAAAATCCCTTTTTACCAACGCCAACACCGGCTGACGCTCGGACTGTGCGGTAATATCGACGTAAAGAATTTAAACGAATACATCTATCACGGCGGTTATTTCATGGCCCGTAAAGCGCTGACGCAAATGAAAGACAAAGAGATTTGCGATTTGATGCTTGCCTCCGGTCTTAGAGGGCGCGGCGGCGCGGGCTTCCCTACAGGACGCAAATGGGACTTGACCCGTATTCATGAAAACGAAGTAAAGTACGTAATTTGTAACGGCGACGAAGGCGACCCCGGCGCATTCATGGACCGCTGTGTAATGGAAGGAAATCCTCACGCAGTACTGGAAGGATTGATGATTGCGGCGAGAGCGGTAAATGCCACACACGGATACATCTACGTGCGTATGGAATACCCCCTTGCGGTAAAGCGCTTGAGGGCGGCTATTAAACAGGCGCAGGATGCCGGAATCTTAGGCGACAATGTTTTTGGCACAAGTTGGAATTTTAACATCGAAATAAAAGAAGGCGCGGGCGCGTTTGTCTGCGGCGAAGAGTCTGCGTTGATTGCATCGATTGAGGGCAAGCGCGGTATGCCGACATTAAAGCCCCCCTTCCCCGCCGAGAAAGGTTTGTTCGGCAAGCCGACCGCCGTCAACAACGTTGAAACTTTGGCGACTGTTCCGCTCATCCTTGCAATGGGAGCGGAAAATTACGCCAAGATGGGCACTCCAACATCGAAAGGAACAAAAACTTTCGCGCTCACCGGCCATGTTGCAAATACCGGATTGATCGAAGTGCCATTTGGCGCGACGCTTCGGGAAATTATCGGCCATATCGGCGGCGGAGTTACAAACGACGACGGCTCCCTGTGCGGCTGTGATTTTAAAGCGGTGCAGATTGGCGGACCGTCGGGCGGCTGTCTCACACAGGAACATCTGGATATGCCCCTTGATTATGATAACCTTGCAAAAGTCGGAGCGATGGTTGGTTCAGGCGGTCTTGTCGTAATGAACCAGGGTACCTGTATGGTAAAAATCGCCAGGTACTTTATGCAGTTTACGCAGAACGAATCCTGCGGTAAATGCGTTGTGTGCCGCGAAGGAACCCGCCAGATGTTGGTTCTTCTGGATGAAATCATCGAAGGCAGGGCAACAGCGGATACCTTAGCTTTGCTTGAAGATCTATCGCAAGTTGTTAAAGTCGGCTCCTTGTGCGCTCTCGGTAAAACTGCTCCCAACCCGGTACTGTCTACTTTAAGATATTTCAGGGACGAGTATAACGCCCATGTGTTTGACAAAAAGTGCCCGACCGGAAACTGCGAGGCTCTTGCGGACTACAAAATTCTTCCCGATAAATGCAAAGGTTGTTCTCTTTGCTCTAAGAAATGCCCAGTTGAGGCAATTAGCGGCGAATTAAAGAAACCGTATACAATCGATACAAAGAAATGTATCAAGTGCGGCGCATGTATACAGAGCTGTAAATTTGCAGCCATTGTAAAAGGATAGGTGTGTTATGAAAAATCAAACTGTTATAATTGACAAAACTGCGGTTCCAATTGAAGGGGAACGCAATTTATTGGAACTCTGCCGGAAGGCGGGGATTGAACTGCCAACATTCTGTTATCATTCGGAGATCAGCGTCTATGGCGCGTGCCGTATGTGCATGGTGGAAGTCGAAGGAAAGGGAGTGCTTCCGGCATGCTCCACCAAAGCGGAAGACGGCATGGTAATACACACCAACACAAAGCAGATCAGAAATATCCGCAAAGTGATTATCGAACTTTTGCTTGCCAGCCACGGTCAAGACTGCACTACCTGCCCGAAGAGCGGGGACTGCCGTCTTCAGGCAATCGCGAAACAACTGGACATCTCCAATGTGCGGTTTAAAAGCATGGGCCGCGATGAGACAAAAGATTTTTCATCGCTTGCCATACTGCGCGATCCAAGCAAGTGCATACTCTGCGGCGACTGCGTGCGCGTGTGCGAAGAGATTCAATCTGTTGGCGCGTTAGGCTTTTCGTACAGAGGAGCGAAGGCGCACGTTGGAACCTGTTTTAACAAGGGAATCGGCGAGATTGAGTGCGTTGGCTGCGGTCAGTGCGTAAAAGTCTGCCCCGTCGGTGCGCTTACTCCCAAATACCAAATCAACAGCGTTTGGGACGCCATCTACGACAAAAGTAAAACGGTCGTGGTGCAAATCGCCCCCGCCGTGCGCGTTGCCATCGGCGAATATTTTGGAAAAGACCCCGGCACGATCCAACTGGGACGGATCATCACCGCTCTTCGCAGAATGGGTTTTGATCGAGTTTATGACACCTGTTTCGGCGCTGACTTTACCGTAACCGAAGAAGGGAAAGAATTCCTTGAACGCCGCAAGAGCGGTGAAAATCTGCCGATGTTCACCTCGTGCTGTCCCGCATGGGTAAAATTCGCCGAGCAGTACTATCCCGACTTTTTAAACAATCTATCTACCTGCCGCTCCCCAATGGAGATGTTCGGCTCCCTGTGCAAAGAATATCTGTGCAAGGATTTAAACATTAAGCGTGAAGATTTGGTGGTAGTGGCAGTAATGCCCTGTACCGCGAAAAAGTTTGAAGCGAACCGCGACGAGTTTAAAGTAAACGGAAACCCGGATGTCGATTATGTCATCACAAGCCATGAACTTGCGCTGATGATGAAGGAAAACGGCGTCGATTTTGACAAGATGGAACTCGGCTCTTTTGATATGCCATTTGGTTTCTACACGGGCGGCGCCGTCATATTCGGCTCATCGGGAGGCGTAAGCGAAGCGGTACTCAGATATGCCGGTGAAGTGCTGGAAAAAGGTTCCGCCAAGGAATTCAAACAATTACGCGGTGAGGACGGAATTAAAACTTCTGAAATTAATGTCGGCGGCCAGAAATTACAGTTGGCGGTTGTCAGCGGTCTTGCAAATGCCAGAAGCTTGATTGACAAAATCCGCAAAGGGGAAGTCAGTTACGATTTGATTGAAGTCATGGCGTGTTCGGGCGGTTGCGTAAACGGCGGCGGTCAGCCGATAACAAACGACAGATTAGCAATAACAAAACGCGCCAAAGGACTTTATGATAACGATAAGAGTTTGCAGTTCCATATTTCATCCGAGAACCCGTATTTACAGCAAATTTACGCGGAAAGCCTGAATCACGAAAAAGCGCATGAGCTTCTGCATACATCATTTGAAAACCGCAAGAGAATCACGCAGGAAGATTTAATACTCGGCGAATCCTCAGGCAACAAAGAAGTTACTTTGGAAATCTGTTTTGGAACCAGTTGTTTCCTACGCGGTGCGCAGAATCTTTACAAGGACATAATGAATTACATTAGGGAAAGTAAATTTGAAGACAGGGTAGAATTTAAGGCTACTTTCTGCGGAAAGCACTGTAAACAAGGTCCTGTACTGAACGTGAACGGAAAATTGCTGGAACATTGTACATTTGATATTGCGAAGGCTGAGATACAGGCAGTGCTGAAAAAGTAAGAAAATTCTTTTTGCCCCCAAGACGAAACACCCCTGTACATGGACGTACAGGGGTGTTTGTATAATTTTTAATCGATAATTATTTACAGGTGTGGGAAAGATGTATGCCTAAAGATTGCAATCCGGCTACGCCGGATTGCTTAGGAGTTTTGCCAAAGAACAAATTACAGTTTTTTTTATTTCCATTTTTTACCAATGGAAAGATACTTTGTTTTTTAATGGCTTGTGTTTGGCAAAACTCCATCCTTGCCTGTGTTACATTTATTGGGCATACATCTTAATCGCATTTTAAAAAAGTTTTGTCAGATACTATGCGCTACTTTTTCTTATGATGTCATACACATTATTTATTACATAAACCGCTTTCTATAAGTATCTTTTTTATTATATTGATTATGACAGTTGATTTGTTTTTTAACGCATCAATTTTTCCACCGGTTTTTATTTCATAAGAATCAATAAATACTTTATTTCCTTCATCATATAAATCTTTAATTATTGAATTACAAATTTCATCAATTGTATTTGTTTTAATATAAATTATCGCTATAAGGAATTTTTCTTTAGGATAATCATATTCAGTACTAATAGTTCCTATATTATTCATTTCAGGATGAATTTTATCATCAATAAATATATCTATTTTATATGGTATTTCTAATTCTTTAATCATAACTTTTGCGTAAATGTGTTTTCCAGAAATTTCATATTCAACCGTAACGCCATTTTCTTGTATTACTTCCGCATAAGCGAGATTTGATATAAATATTAAAACTACAATTATCTTTTTCATTTCTCATTTCTCCCTTTTATTTAATCAACACCCAAACGGCATCTTTTGAAAGTGTAACACTGGTTAGAGTTTCTGTGTCTTTATTAAGCGTATCATCAAAATATTTTCTTGTGCTGACAATATTCCAACCTTGTTTTAAGTGAAGGTTGAAATCACCACGCCAATTCCAAAATTTGGATTCATTAATTTTTCCTATAATATTTACTTCACCCAAAGAATAAAAAAATTCGCAATTTTCACCATCAATATAATATTTATTTACTTCTTTATTACCTTTTAACAAAATTCTGGCATTGCGGTTGGGATAGAGCCAAAGTCTTCTAATATTACCATTGTTGTCGATTGTTAAATAAAGCATTCCTATTTTTTCATTAGCGCCATTAGTAAAAAATCTTTCGGGTATACCCCAAAAATACATAGTTTTAACTAAATTAATTTCACTAGGTTCTTTTATAGTAAGTGAGAGATTGCCTTTTTTTATTTCTCCTTTAAAATCAAGAGGATCTACCACGTCCTCACCGTAAAAAATACATGCTGAAACCTCGTAATTCATCGAAGAAGGCGCAAGTTCTAACTTCGGATTTTCTCCGTATCTGTCAAAGACATACAAAGGCGCATTAATTACTAGATTGCCCTGACTGTCTACGCTAATACCTGCCCCAAGTGTTTGGGCTTTGGCGCATGAAGCGCAAAACAACATGAAGATTGTTAATTGAATAATTAATAGTTTACTTTTCATATTTCCCCTATGATTTCAGAAACTAACTGGTTTCTCTGTAAAAACAAAAATAAAACCGGCAATTATTAAAATAAATTGAATCGTGCTTAATATTATTCCAACAATAGCTATCTCTCTTTTGTCAGACTTTAATCCTATAATACCAAAGATTAAACCCAAAATTTCAGTAAAAATAAGACTACCCACAAAAAATAAACCAACTGTACCCAATACTAACGAAGCAAATGAAGAAATATTGAGCATTGTTTTTATTATTTTATTGCGCTTTACTCCAGATTTTTGACTAGTTGGCTCTTCATTTTTAATACTTGCGCCGCATGAAGAACAATAGACTTCATCTGTTTTGTTTTGTTGATTATCAGACATTTCATTACTCATTAAATAATTCCTTATTATTAATCATTTTATACGCCCCATTATCCTACCACAAAACCAAGTTCCCTGCCTACAGAACAAATTTTTTAGGCATACATCTTGCTTTCACTTGGAAATATACTATCGCTATTGACCTCTATAGTTATGTAGATGATACTATTTTTTACAAAAAAAATTAATTTTTCATAAAATTAATGATATACTATTGACAAATTTAAAATTATGTTTTATAATAATATAAAGCAAAAAATGAAAAAACATCTGTGTCGTTTTCGGTATTAATAACTGATAACAGTTATTGATTTCTTTTTACTCAATGTCGAGTTCTAAGGAGGCGCGGAAATGGCAATTTATTATAATTTCTTCCTTTTATAAATGTTCTCATAAGTTAAGCAAACGGTTAATACCATATATCTCTAATTTTTTAAGGATAATGGTGTTTTTTGTTCAATCTCTTATAAATAAGGTTATCTGTATTTTAGTACAGGTAAGAGTAATTATTTCTCACTGCTTAATAAGTAGTAAAAATAACTATTGGAGGACGATATGAAAATTTTAGATTTTATCAATAAAAAATTATTGGTTTTTATTTTATTAACCGTATTAACAATATCTTATATTCAAAGACAATTTATTTGATTTTGGCACTAGTCAAGAAAACAAATTAAATATGCGTTATACAGACAGCGCTCATATTTCCGGTACAATAAACGACAAACCTTTTATTGATATTGATAAAAAAGAATATGCTGAACAGAATGGAATTTTAATTTACACACATTTACATGATGAAATAATGTTCATTGCGCCTAATAATAATGTTAATATAGGACTTGTTTCAATTTTGAATTTTGGAGATTTTGTTTGTTATAAGTTATTAACACAAGAAGGTATTATAATTAACATATATAAACGAATTGGTCAAACAGATATGAATAAAACCAGTTTGATAACAAATATTACCCACAAAACTATCAATTATCTATCCTTTGGCGATTATGATGATATAAACGGCATTAATGATTTACTAAAAATATCAAAAAATAATAAAGAAAAATATTATGCAATTTATGAAAAAATTCATGAGGTTGATTTAATTTTGCGTAAAATAAAGTCGGAATTTGAAAATAATTATATTAACCTAAATAAAATAATTCATAATCAAACAGTCAGTGAAAGTCAAATAAATAAATTTCTTCTTCTATTTGATCAATATATAGATTTATCTGATGAATTTGGAAAAGATATTGAGAAAAATATTATGATACAAAATCCTGAAGAAAAAAGCAAAAAAATTGATGAAATAAGTCAAAATTTTTATTTAGCTAATAAAAAAATATTATCACAAATGACTTCTTTTTTATCTGTTCCCATTACATTAAAAACTAAAGAAACTAATATTTCAAATACAGATGAACAAGAATATATACATAAATTCATTAATTTATTGGAAGATGCCAGAAATTTAGCAATAATGAAAGGGCGGTATCATTATATTCTTAATTATTATCCTTTTCTAAAGGCAAATGTATTTAAATGGTTTCACCATGAAGATGCTTTTGATATTTTAGGTAAAGAAGAAATAATTAAAACCGTAGAAAATATTGAAAGTATACTTAACCCTAATTTTATTATGCATGAAAAATATCCAAACCAGAAAAATTTTGGCTCATTGTATGATAAATTACCCCAAGAAACGCAGAAAAAAATGCATAGCACTAATGAAAATGATAATATATTTTTTAGTAAGCATAAAATTAGGGGTAATATTGCAGCATAAATTTTTGATACACGTTCTAGTGATTGAAACTAGAGCGTGTATCAGGCATTTTGTTTAACCTTATTTAATATAAGGCTTTTTTAACACAGCACGCAATTTTCCCTGCCTAGGGAATAAATTTTCCGTAATGGCGCAAAGGTGCCAGACACTGTTACGTTACCTTATCTTGATGTTTTTTGCTTCCTTGCTAAATCCAGACTTATCTTTGCATTGGTATTATTTGGGTTTATTTTTAGCACCATTTCATAATCAGTTATTGCGTGATCATAGTCCTGATTTTTATAAAACGCATAAGCACGGTTGTAATAGGCTTCTTCATTTTCTGGGTATAACCGAATTAATTGGTTAAAGTCCATTATTGCATGTTCATAATCTTGTTTTTTAATAAACGCAAATCCTCGGTTGTAATATGCTTCTCCAAAATCCGGCTCAATCTGAATTGCCTTATTTAAAAAATCGATAGCCATGTCATAATTGCCCTTTTCGATATATACTCTCCCTAGCTGGTCGTATGCTTCTACAAAATCAAGATTATTTTTAATTGCCATGGTAAAATTTACGATAGCTTTGGTAAAATCACCCTTCTCAACAAAATATATGATACCTAGGAAGTAATAGGCTTCATAGTTATTTGAATTAAGTTGTATAGCTTTGTTAAAGTCAGTGATTGCCTTATCAAAATTTCCCTTATCAATATAAACTCGCCCCCGGTTGCAATATGCCTTATCGAACTTTGAATTAAGTTGAATTGTTTTAGTAAAGTCAGCAATTGCCCTGTCAAAATCTCCTTTAAAGTGATATGCAAGACCTCTATCATGATAAGCTTCAAAATATTTTGGTTTAATACTTATCGCCTTTGTATAATCTGCAATTGCTAAGTCATAATTTCCACTTTCTCCATACATACTACCCCTTTCATAAAACTCTAAAGCCGTTTTTGGAGTTTGTCCCCATAGTGTAGTATTTCCAGAAATAACTGTAATCAGTACTACAACACACAATAAATACATTCGTTTCATAAAATCTTTTCCTCCTTAAATAAATTAATTAAGTACTATGCCCTTCGGCATTTATTATAATAGCAAAACTGGTGTTAGGCAATTTTGCGTTTATACGCTGTATGTAGCGTAGGTTGATTAACTCGGTACACTACTGAATTTAGGTGTCAGTCACTCTTGCGTTGCCTTGCTACTGGCCAGACGGTAATGTGTATCTTATAAGTGAAAATAGCATTTGCCAAGTAATGAATCAAGAAATTTTGTTTATATAGTTGCTGTAATTACTGTTAAACTGGTTGACGATTCTCTGAACCAGTCAGATCAGAGTACCAATATTTCCAAACAATTTAAATCATAGCAATCTGACACTGGGGCGTGTCCTAGTGAAAGTCAGAAAATAGTTTCATGAAATTATAACCCATAACCGATACTTTTGATTAGAGGAGGAAGTAAACAAACGCAGATAAACATTAATAAACAGGAGGTGGTTATTATGGTTAATAAATAAAACCTGCAAATGTAAAAACAATATTAGCAGATATAGCCACATTTGCAGGTACTGATTACCTGAAAAAATGGGTAATTAATCAGGTATTTGAAGGAGATAAAACCATATTTCCTTCTATGGTTTATTCTCGGATTGCCAATATAAAATCTTTAGTGAACCTGAGGGTAATTGAATGGCAATGTGTTAAATTTACAGATTAAGGAGGGTTTTATGATAATGTTAATACAAAAGCCTCCATGGAAATTAACAAAGGTAACCTTGGAATTTATACTGAATGTGATTAGTGCAATATCCAGTGTAGCAAGTATGTTAATTACATTATTAAAAAAATAAGGCATTTTGATCAACCTTATTAGAAGTAAGGCTTTTTTGAGTAGCTAGGGACTAGTCCTAGCTACTTTTTTTATTTTTTTTTAAGATAAATAAATATTTTCAGAGTGCCATACATGGTAAATTGGTGACACTAGATGTTAGGTGACAGACATTGTGCGTTGCTTGATGTTCGTGTGGTTCGTGGTAAAAATTGCTACTCAAGTTAATATTCCCCTACTCCGGCTTATAACTCCACTTTTTGCCTTCGTAGGTGTAGGTTCCCGCTTTCTTACCGTTCCGATTGTAGAATTCCGTAAATCCAATGCTTTTCCATTTTCCTTTTTCCAATACAGAAAAAGCATCCTTTCCAATCTTAACATTTACACCAATTGTAACGCTGGTCAGTTGATTTCTGGCAAATGCCTCCAGTTCAATAGAAATAACGCTATTGGGGATTGTAACACTGGTCAGTTGGTTACTGGAAAACGCACATTCGCCGATTGAAGTAACGCTATTGGGAATGGTAACGGTAGTCAGTTGATTTCCGAAAAATGCCCTATCTCCAATAGAAGTAACGCTATTGGGAATGGTAACGCTAGTCAGTTGATTTGCGGAAAATGCCCAATCTCCAATAGAAGTAACGCTGTTGCCAATGGTAACGCTGGTCAGTTTGTTTCTGTAAAATGCGCCCACTCCAATAGAAGTAACGCTGTTGGGTATGGTAACGCTGGTCAATTGGTTATTTTCAAACGCATTTCCGCCGATTGAAGTAACGCTGTTGCCAATGGTAACGCTGGTCAATTGGTTATTTTCAAACGCATTTCCGCCGATTGAAGTAACGCTGTTGCCAATGGTAACGCTGGTTAATTGGTTATTGGAAAACGCACTTCCGCCGATTGAAGTAACGCTGTTGCCAATGGTAACGCTGGTTAATTGGTTATTGGAAAACGCACTTCCGCCGATTGAAGTAACGCTGTTGCCAATGGTAACGCTGGTTAATTGGTTATTTTTAAACGCACTTCCGCCGATTGAAGTAACGCTGTTGCCAATGGTAACGCTGGTTAATTGGTTATTTTCAAACGCACTTCCGCCGATTGAAGTAACGCTGTTGGGAATGATAACGCTGGTCAGTTTGTTTCTGTAAAATGCGCCCTCTCCAATAGAAGTAACGCTGTTGGGAATGGTAACGCTGGTCAGTTGATTTTCGGAAAATGCCTGATTTCCAATAGAAGTAACGCTGTTGGGAATGGTAACGCTGGTCAAGTCTTTTATATTAAACGCCTTTCCTCCGATGGAAGTAATATTTACCCCGTTAATAACGGAAGGTATCACAATATCTTTTTGTGTTCCCGTATATTTTGTTATTGTATTTCCACTCACTCCAAAAATTTTAATTAAATCATCGGCTGCTTTTTTTGTGGCTACAGCATCGCTGAGCATTTTGTTGTACTGTGCCAGCGTCATTATGCTTATCTTTTTTTGCTTTGCCGCGTTTTCCGCCGTAAGCCCATCAATGCTCGTTATCTTTATGGTAAGCCTGTCGGTTATCAAATTGGCATTTATTGCCGGAAAAGATGCGGTTCCCTCCCACTGCTTTAATGATGTTATGACCTCATTCTTCATGTCAAACCCGTAGGGAATGGTAATGGTCTGTTTACCGATGCTAGCTCCTTTGTCATTGATAATTTCTACGACAACCGCGTAATTTCTTGTGTTAGCTGTAAATGGTGAAGAAGCACTTACGCTTTTCGCCGGCCAGTTAAGCCCCCATGCATCAGCACGTTTGGTTGCCTGTAGGCCGCTTTTTACCGTTTTAAGTATTTGATTAATAGGATCCATCCATGATGGTTCAGGGTACAGACCCATCTTAATACTTGCGGCGCGGGTTTCTTTCTGATAATCTATTGCCCCCCACTGAATGTCAGTTGAATATGATAGATAATACGGCTGTCCTTCTTTCACGTAATTGGTAAAAAAAGTTTCCGTTTCCTGTAACCTCGCTATCCAGTCCTTGCGCCATTGAATGTCGTTTCGGGTGTCGTTGCCGATGTTGCCGCTGGAAATATTTGCGGTCAGTACCGAAGAACGGCTTGCCGCTTCCAGCAGGGCTGGGTCAAAGGCGGCGGCTTGAAAATAGTAGCTGAGCGCCGTAACTTCTGTTCCCTGCCGCTGGGCGATAATGCCCTGCGCCATGTTAATAAGAGCGTTTACCTGATCGGTTGTCGGCGCTTTGGTCAATTCTGTCCGCGCCTGTGCGGTAAGTTGTATGCCCATTTTGGGAAGCAGGTCAAGCGAAGCCCTCCGCACGCCGACAAGGTTATCCAGTTCGGCAATGGAAACTGTTCCCGAATATGCGGCAGTGGTTGTTTTATCGCTGTTCTTGTTCACCGTCAACTGTAACACAAAACCTGTAGAGGTTTTAGTTATATTCCCCACTAGCATATACTCGGTGGACGCAAGATGCCCAAGGTCAAGCCCAGCCTTGTCCTTGTCGTCATAGACACCCGACAAAAGTTCATCGTATTGTTTCTGGTTGCTCACCCTGTCAAACAAAGTCATTGCAGAGAAACTGCGGAAGTTGCTTACAAGTTCATTTGCCACAAGGTCAGGCAAGTACGCTTGTTCTTTCGCAAGCCCGGCCCCTCTTGGCGGCAGAATGGTAATGCTCTTTCCCTTTCCGCCGTCCCCTGTAAAGTACTGAGATTGCGCCCAACAGGGAATGACACTAAATATCAACAACGAAAAAATTAAAAACCGCGCAAAACGTTTATTCATCAAAATATCCCGCCTTTAAAATTGTATAAGCGGCATTTAAGCCCATTGTGGTTATTTTAAGTTTTTAGGTTAATTTTGTCTAGGAATTATAATGACAAAAAACGGTGTCAGAAAGTAAAAAATCTCGCTTGAAACTTGTACTAAATCCAAATTACCGCTAATTAAAAATACGCTTATATTAAAAAGGTATCGGACACCCGAAAAATTACATTTTTTCTTTCTTCTTTTTTATTTATTAATTTGAAAGTGCCTTACTCTGCATTTCCAAATACCCCTCTTGCCCTGCTTTAATGGTTTCAAGCCGTTGTTTCAACAAGGCTTTTTCTATGGGGTCTAGTCCGGGGGTTTTGAGTATGTTCTGCAATCTGCCTTTATGCCCTTTAAAGGCGATGTGGAAGGAATCCATTGGGTAGCCTTTTATGCGGTATTCGCTATCATGGGGAATGGCTTTTTCAACATTTTGATATTTGATTTTATCTTTTACAATTTCCAATACAAGAAAAGAGTCATCAAAAAAACGGACTGCTCTGGACAGGCTGCTTATAGCGGCCTTGTCGGTCTTTTCGCAAAATTCAAGTTCTTGTGTGATGAAGGTGTATTCTGCCAATAAAATAGTTTCGGGGTCGGCAGTTGTTTGGGCTTGTTGAAAAGTTACCATTGCCAAAGCGATACCGTTTTCATAGTTAATACGCCCTTCTTGCTCTTTCCCTCTGGTGGCAAAACCTTTGCGCCCAGAGTCAATTAAAGTTGCCGCCCTTATAATACTATCTGCTAATATAATTAGGTCCAAATTCAGCCTCTACTTCCGATAAATTCCAGTCGTATCTAGTAAAAAATTCCATGCCGACTTTTTCCTTCATTATTTTTGCAAGGTAAGGGGGTAAAGGGATTGTCCTTATAAGGCGGTCAGCCTCTTCAATATTTCCAGCTTTTCTTAATTCTGCGGCTTTACAGCCAATGGCTAGTTTTTCATCAAGGGTCATGGTTTGGTTCTGTGGCATAAATTTCTCCTTAATTTATAGTATAACTTGTCAGAGTAACTTAGACAAGCAAAAGTGTCGGTCACAATGAATAAAAGAGGGGCAAAAAGAATTTTGAGAGCGTGTTGCTAATAGGAAATAAATATAATATAATAATAAAAAATTATGTGTACTGCAAACGTCATTTAATACTGAAAAAAAGGGGCTGTTATGCAACAGCAGACAATTTATACTATTACGGCTAACTGCCAGGATTGTTACCGCTGTGTGCGCGAATGTCCGGTAAAAGCCATCAGTATCAAAAGCGGACAGGCGCATGTTGAGGATGATCTGTGCATTAAATGCGGCACTTGCATACGCGAATGTCCCCAACACGCCAAGACTGTGCGCTCTGATTTAGAGGAGGCAAAGGAACTGCTTGATAGCGGCAGAATCGTCGCCGCCAGCATTGCGCCGTCTTTTGCAGCCATGTTTCCCGGCGCGTTAAGCAGACGCCTTCCTTCCGCGCTTCGGCAGTTAGGTTTTAGATATGTCAGCGAAACTGCCGAAGGCGCAAAATTTATTACGATTCAATCTTTCGCGAAGCCGCAGAAGGGAAGCATTTGCACCGCCTGCCCTGCCGTCGTCAATTTTGTTGAAAAGTACCGCTATGAATATTTAGACTCTTTAATACCGGTGGTCTCCCCAATGATAGCCCACGGCAGGATGCTCAAAGAACAACATGAAGGCTGCGCTGTAATTTTTATCGGCCCCTGCGCGGCAAAAAAGCAGGAGATTTTAAGGCCGGAAAATGTTGATGCGATTGACGTTGTTATAACATTTAATGAACTAATACAGTGGCTTTCATCTGAAAATATTTTATTAGAAAATTGTTCTGAAAGCGGCTTTGATCAAGCTTTTGAGACGGGAGAGGCGAGGCTGTTCCCCATTCAAGGCGGAATGTTGAAAACAGGCAACATTCAAAGCGACGGAACACAGACGGACGTGCTGCACATAAGCGGCGCGGATGACATTTTAGAGTTGTTTTCTAACAATTCAGATTTTGACGGCAAACTGATTGAACCGCTGTTTTGCAAAGGCGGCTGCGTCGGCGGACCTTGTTTTGGCAATGAAGAATCCGAAACCTCAGGTCAGAATTTATTTGCACGGCGGGAAAGCGTGATCCGTTACGCGGAAGCGGCGGCTAAAATCAACAAGGCGTTTCCTGCGGAAAAAATTTCTCATCAGGCGAATTTTATTTTGGATGAGCAAAAGCAGCAGGAAGTGACAGAAAATCAAATCCATAAAATATTCGAACTCACGGGAAAAATATCACCCGAGCTTCAGCTTAACTGCGGCGCATGCGGTTATAACAGTTGTATTGAAAACGCAATCGCGGTTGTGCGCGGCATGGCGGAGCCTGAGATGTGCATTCCTTACATGCGCCGTCTTGCGCAACAGCGGACTGACAGAGTTATAGACACAACGCCAAACGGAGTCGTGGTCTTAGACAGCGAGTTGTGCATTGTCAAGATGAACCCGGCTTTTCAAAGGATGTTTACGTGCAACAACGGCATTTTAGGAAGACGCATATCGTATCTTGTAAATGCGGACGGTTTTGAAAATTTACATTCCGGCGCTGCGGATAAATATGAATCAATGCAGACAAAATACGGAATCAAGTACCACGAAATCCTCTACGCGCTGCGGGAAGAAAAGCAGTATGTCGGGATTTATTCCGATATTTCAAAACTCAAGTTTGATTCCGGGCAATTGGATACGATAAAATCGCAAACTTTAAAACACGCGCAGGAGTTCCTGGATCACCAAGTGCGGTTTGCGCAGGAGATGGCGCATTATCTGGGCAAGAGCACCGCGCAAAGCGAGGAGATCGCAAAACGTTTGATTGGGTTATATGAAGAGGACGGCAGTTCGGCGTAGCTTGTTAAAAAAGCCTACGGCTTTCTTAACTGTTTTCTTTTTGGCGGGGAGAAACAATATGAAATTTTTTGATGATTTTCTTTATCAAAAAAATAAAAAAAAACATGAAGTCTGCGGAGATTTCTGTCTTTATGAGCGGACGGCGATAGGTACGCTTTATGTGTTGTGCGACGGAGTAGGTTCGGGAATTTACGCTAATATTTCCGCCATCACCTGCGCCAACCGTATTCTGGAACTGATTCGCAGGGGAATGTCCATCCGCATGACCAGTGAAACGGTCGCCGCGTCCATGCACCGCGCCCGTAAAGAAGACATTCCGTTTTCAGCCTTCTCGGCAGTTTTAATTTCAAACGACGGCCAATTCACAGTTTATTCCTATGAATCGCCAAATCCGGTTTTAATACAGAACAACCACGCAAAAGTTCTTACCCCTCGTTTTTACACAGCCGGCTTTGAAGTAATAGGCGAATCTTCCGGAGTCCTTAATATGGGAGACTCCCTATTAATGTTTTCTGACGGCGTAAGCCAAGCCGGACTTGGGCACGGTCAAGGCATGGGTATCGGCTCGGACGGAGTTTCCTCTTACATCAACCTGAACTATAAGCCGCACGACAGCATCGCCACTCTCTCCAAGCGAATTGTAGAGATGTGCAAAACCGTATCAGGCGGAAATCACGAGGACGACACTACGCTTATTCTGCTCAACTGCCGTGAAGCGAATGAATTAACTCTGCTGACAGGACCGCCCTCCAACCGTTCAATGAATCATAATTACGCGTTAAAGTTTATGGACATGCCGGGCAAGAAGATCCTCTGCGGCTCTACAACTACGGATATTATTTCCGAGGAGTTAGGTTTAAAAGTAGAAACGTCTATGAGTAAAACTTACGGACAACTGCCGGATTACAGCATTGAAGGAATAGATTTAGTCACAGAAGGCGCGATCACTTTGAACCAAGCTTATAATATTCTTGACGAACCTGTGGAACGGCTGTCCACCAGCACCGCGGCAGAACGCATCTGCCTAATGCTGCACGCCGCAGACGTTATTTATTTAATGGTAGGAAACGCCGCAAACTCCGCTCACGAAGATCTAATCTTCAAACAGACAGGCGTCCACCTCCGCAAACACGTAATCAAGCACATTGCCGCCACCCTAAGAAACATGGGCAAGTTAGTGATTGAACAGTACTATTAAATTCTTCTTTTGTTTTTTTACCACGAACCACACGAACAAGGAGCGAACAAAGAAAGCTGCGGGATTTACTATAATTATGCGCGTAATAGAGAACTAAAAAGATCAGGGGTTTTTGTCCGAGGGCACAACATGGAACTACACGATAAGATAACAAACAAAAACCTCAAATCCCTTCGCTCTCGTCTTTCAACGTTTATCAGTGGTAAACCCAAATCTCTCTTGGTTCGTGTTGGTTCGTGTGGTTCGTGGTAGAATTCTTATTATCTTGACAATCAACAATAATATTAATAAATTAAATTAGATGTTTACAGGAGGGTGATACTATCTGCGGAATAATCGGTTATGTAGGGGAAGAAGACGCCGTACCCATCATTGTTGACGGGTTAAAAAAACTTGAGTACCGGGGATACGACTCCGCCGGTATTGCTGTTTATGGGAAAAACGGCTTCGATGTAATAAAACAAAAGGGGCGCCTTACGGCTCTGGAAGCAAGGCTGAAGGATCGTCCGCTTACAGGTCACATGGGTATCGGACACACGCGGTGGGCTACGCATGGAGAGCCGTCGGACATAAACTCCCATCCGCACTTGGGGAGCAAGGAAAAGATTGCCGTTGTTCATAATGGGATAATAGAAAATTATAAGCTTTTAAAAGAACGCCTTGAACATTGGGGGGTAAATTTCGCATCGCAAACGGACAGCGAAGTAATCGCGCAGTTTGCGGAACATTATTACAATGGGGATTTGCTGGATACTGTCATCCATACCGCAAACGCGGTGGAAGGTTCCTATGCGCTGGGGGTTATTTGCACTGACGAGCCTGATGTGCTTATCGCCATCAAAAAAGATAATCCCCTGATTATCGGCGTGTCCGAGCATGGTAATTTTATCGCCTCTGACGTGCCCGCCGTGTTAAAACATACGAACAAAGTCTACTATCTTAATGACAAAGAAATTGCAGTCCTGCGAAAAGACAGCGTTCAGTTTTTTAACATCGACAAAGAACCGCTCGAAAAAACTTTGGAAACAATAACGTGGAATCTTGACAGCGCGGAAAAAGGCGGCTATCCGCATTTCATGCTCAAGGAAATTATGGAACAGCCTAAAGTTTTGCGCGAAACAATAAAATCGGCGTTAAATAACTATAAGAGCGTAATTGACAATCTTGACGTTTCGCGCTTTACAAAGATCGTGATAACCGCCTGCGGTTCCGCGTACAATACCGGCGTTACCGCTAAATATGTATTTGAGCGGCTGTGCAGGTTTCCGTCAATTGAAGTCGAGCTTGCAAGCGAGTTCAGATACAGGGACGCGGTAATTAACGAAAAAACTCTTGTCATTTTGATAAGCCAGTCCGGTGAAACAGCGGATACAATCGCGGCACTGCGCGAGGCAAAAAGTAAAGGCGCTTTCACTCTTTCAATAGTCAATGTAGTGGGAAGTACAATCGCGAAAGAAGCCGACATTTGTATGTTCACCGCGGCGGGACCGGAAATTGCCGTTGCCACGACAAAAGCTTTTTCCGCGCAACTTGTGCTGCTGTATTTTTTAGCCGTATGGTTCGCCGTCAAGTTGGGAAAATTACCGAAGGAAACGGAACAGGAATTGTTATCACAAATAGCCGCCCTGCCGGAAAAGACAGAAAACATACTCAAGCAAATTGATTCAATTCAAAAATACGCTGCCGCCTGCATCGGCTGCAAGAGCATTTTCTTCATCGGCAGAAATATTGATTATGCGATTACGTTGGAAGGTTCCCTCAAGCTGAAGGAAATTTCCTACATTCACTCCGAAGCTTATGCGGGCGGTGAATTGAAGCACGGCACTATTTCACTAATCGAAGAAGATACGCTGGTCGTCGCAATCTCAAACTGCGCCTCGCTCTACGGAAAAATTATGAGCAATGTGGAACAGGTCATTAGCCGCGGCGCAAAGGTACTGCTAATAGGCAACTGCCCTGCCGAGACTCATGAAAAAATCTTCCATATTACTCTGCCGGAAAGTCAGGATTTATTCTCCCCTTCCCTGTCAGTCATTGTTTTGCAGCTTTTTGCCTACTATGTCGCCGCGAATAAAGGGCTGGATATTGACAAGCCGCGAAACCTCGCCAAAAGTGTTACTGTTGAATAGGATTGGTATTTTATAAAAACCGTTAATTCTATATTATTAATTGATGTCATGTATAGAAGGGCGGCAATAATATGGAAAGCGCTTTGATAGTTTCAGACTCAGAAAAAGACACCTCTCTTTTTACCGCTCTCTTAAACGCGGCTTCATATCGTCAAATTATCTGCCAAAAGTCCATTGAAAGCGCGCGCAAGCTTTTGCAAAAACAGAACTTCGATTTAGTGATTGTCAATTCTCCGCTAGCGGATGAATCGGGCGAAAGTTTTTCGCGCTCTGCCGCTTCCAAGGGCGTATCGCAGGTTATCCTGCTTGTAAATAGTGAATCCTTCAATTCCGTATCCGCCGCCTGTGAAGAAGACGGAGTCCTTACAATTTCAAAACCGGTTGATAAGACGGTTTTTTGGTCGGCATTGTCGATTATAAAATCGGTTCAAGGCAGGATAAAAAAGATACAGGCGGAGAATGCGCAGCTAAAGCAGAAAATTGAGGACATCCGCGTCATTGACCGCGCAAAATGCATTTTAATATCCTATATGAAAATGAGCGAGCAGGAATCTCACAGGTATATTGAAAAACAGGCGATGGATATGCGATCATCAAGAAGGATTGTAGCGGAGGGGATTTTAAAAAGGTATGAAAATTTTTAGAAAATTGAATGAGGAGTGCGCTGTTTTTGGAGCCAGTTTGACAGACGACGAAGCCGCCGGAATAACATATAACGGCCTGCTTGCGCTTCAACACCGCGGGCAGGAGGGAGCGGGCATCGCCGTCGTCAACAACCGAAGCATTGTATGCCATAAAGACGTAGGTTTGGTCAGCGAAGTATTTTCCGGCGAAGAGTTAAAAAAATTGCCAAAGGGCGGCGTGGCTGTCGGGCATACTCGTTATTCAACGACAGGACACAACACAAAGGAAAACGTAGGTCCCTTTTTTACGGAATATCTGACAGGCAGAATTGCGACCGCTCATAACGGTAATATTACAAACGCTTCCGAGATACGCAAAGAACTGGCAAGTCTTGGCGTTCATTTTGGCGCGACCAGCGACAGTGAAGTTGTCTCTTCTTTAATTGCGTATTTTATAACAGAGGGAAAAAGCTCTTTTACCGGAGTCACCAAAGCCGCCGGTTTTCTCAAGGGCGCATTCTCGCTCGTTATAGCGACAAGTAAAAACAAACTGATAGCCGTCCGCGATCCAAACGGCTTCCGTCCCCTTTGCATCGGAAAAAACGGAATCGGCATGATTGTCGCTTCCGAGACCTGCGCTCTTGACGCATGCGGCTTTGAATTTTTCCGCGACGTTCTGCCCGGAGAAGTGGTAATAATTGAAAACGGCAAGATAACTCATCACGGCGTAAAACTTGAAAATAAAGAAAACAATCACGGGCTTTGTATTTTTGAGTACGTGTATTTCGCGCGTCCCGATTCCGTGATTGACGGATTAAGCGTTTATAACGCGCGGTACAACATGGGTCTTGAACTGGCAAAGGAGTATCCCGTACAAGCCGACGTTGTCTGCGGCGTTCCCGACTCCGGCCTTGACGCCGCATACGGCTACAGCGCTCAAAGTAACATTCCCTTAATTACAGGTTTTGTAAAAAACAGATACATTGGCCGCAGTTTCATCTACCCCACTCAGACCCAGCGCGACAGCGCGGTCAGGCTTAAGCTCAATCCGCTGGCGGCGGGTATCCGAGGAAAGAGAATCGTCCTTGTTGACGATTCCATTGTGCGCGGCACAACGAGCGAAAAAATTGTAAAGAGCCTTAAAAATGCGGGAGCGAAAGAGGTCCACATGAGGATTTCATCCCCCCCATTCCGATATTCCTGCCACTACGGAACTGACATTGACAGCGAAGAGAATCTGATTGCGAACAAAATGAATCTGGATGAAATCTGCCATAAAATCGGCGCAGACAGCCTGGGATACATCAACATAGACGGCTTAAAAAAAGCCTGTGGCGGATGCTCCTTAGGTTTTTGTACGGCTTGCTTTACCGGGAACGGGAATGTTGAACGCGCGAAAAAAAATGTGTTTGAGTGATAGCCGAAAAATTTTTACCACGAACCAGCACGAACCAGGAGCGAAGAATTTTACCACGAACCACACTAACCAACACGAACCTAGAGGGATTTGAGCTTACTATTTATAAGCGCGTAAAACAGAGTTAAGGGATTTGGGGGTTTTTGTCCGAAGGCTAGATGCGGACATCACGATAAGATAACGGACAAAAAACCCCTAAACCTCTGCCCCCGTCTAACCTCAATAATGTATTTTACGCGCATCTTTCTCGGTTCGTGAGTGTTCGTGTGGTTCGTGGTAGAAATTTTTCCTTTTGGACAGTCCCGACAGTGCGCACGAACCAACACGAACTTTTAGTTTGATATTTTTATTTTACCAACCTGATTATTTCTGTTTTAGGATAAGAATGAAAGTTTATCAATAATCCTAATTTACAGCCTGTAACTGCCATGTAGTTCATTAATTGCGCTTTATGCTGATTATTAATTTTTGATACGGCTT
>Ga0268262_10000673_pt1 | contig 44188 bp, 30 predicted proteins | sample TergutNc150P3_FD_190354 | JGI IMG/M metagenome (GOLD analysis project Ga0268262, IMG submission 190354) | Nasutitermes corniger P3 segment gut microbial community from laboratory colony in Florida, USA - Nc150 P3 (SPAdes) (version 2) | ecosystem: Host-associated > Arthropoda: Insects >...
TCTACTACGTGACGGTGAGCGACTCCGACGGGACGCCGTACGCGCTGGGCATAGGGCTTCCCCGCCGCTTTGACCGCAACCGCGCCTATCCGCTCATCGTATACCTCCACGGCGGGATCGGCACCGAGATCTCCACCAAGGGCGAGCGCGCCTGGGAGATGCTAGGGGGGCTTAGGGACAGTATAGACATAATCCTAGCCAGCCCGTCCGGAAACCGCTTCGCCGCGTGGTGGTCGCAAAGGGGCATGGCCAGAATCGTCCACGCCGTGCGCTACGTGAGTATAATGTATGATATCGATACCAACAAGATATTCCTAGCCGGCGTAAGCGACGGCGCGACAGGCTGTTACGCCGTGGCGTCGGCCTTGGGCGGCAGCGGGCCGTTCGCCGGTTTCTTCGCCGTTTCCGGCTACGGCGGCATGTTGCCCAACTTGGGCGTACAGCTCTCCATCGACAACTTGAAAGCGCGCCCGATCTACAACATCAACGGCGCCAAGGACCATCTCTACCCCATCGACGCGGTGAACGCCTTTGTCGCCTATCTGCGTGGGGAGGGGGTACCAATTACCGATAAGATCTATCCAAATGAAGATCACGGGTTTGATTACAAGGAGCGGGAATACTCGGAGTTTATCCGGAGAATTAAAGAGTGGTCTTTAAAAGATTAAAATCAACTAAGGGGAGGGCTGCGCCCTCCCTCGCTCCATAAAAATGGGCTTTGCCCATTTTTATTACGCTACCCACCCTGCGGGGACACCCCGCAACGCCCCGCTAGATTCCCCCCCACTTTCAATGTCTCCCCCTCAAATAGGGGGAGACACTTTTTATAAACATGCGCCGCTTCGCGTCGCAAAGTCAAAAGACTTTGACGTTTAATCCTATAATCCTTATAATCCTGCAAATCCTAATTCAGACAGTCTTTTAAACAAAGGGGCAGAATGAATCCGCCCCTATATCATCAATACTTCGTTACTCTATAATAGCGGTAACGACTCCCGAACCTACGGTTCTGCCGCCCTCGCGGATGGCGAAGCGCATGGATTTTTCCATGGCTACGGGGGCTATCAGCTCTACTTCTATTTGAGCGTTATCACCGGGCATTATCATTTCTACGCCTTCAGCTAACTTGATCGTTCCCGTCACGTCCGTGGTGCGGAAGTAGAATTGGGGGCGGTAGTTGCTGAAGAACGGGGTGTGGCGGCCGCCTTCGTCTTTGGACAGCACGACCACCTCGGCCTTGAACTTCTTGTGCGGGGTGATGGTGCCGGGCTTGGCAAGGACCATGCCGCGCTCGATGTCGTTTTTGTCGACGCCGCGCAGAAGGGTTCCGATGTTGTCGCCGGCTTCGGCTTTGTCTAGCAGTTTGCGGAACATCTCCACGCCGGTTACGACCGACTTGCGGCTATCGCGCAGACCTACCAACTCGACCTCGTCGCCCACTTTCACCGTACCGCGTTCGACGCGGCCTGTGGCCACGGTGCCGCGGCCGGTGATCGAGAAGACGTCTTCGACGGACATTAGGAAAGGCTTGTCCACCTCGCGCGTGGGGGTGGGCACGTAGTTGTCTACGGCGTCCATGAGGTCGAAGATGCACTTGGCTTTCGCGGCGTCTTCGGGGTTGGTTAGCGCCCCGATGGCGCTGCCGCGGATGATGGGCGTGTCGTCGCCGGGGAAGTCGTATTTGCTGAGGAGCTCGCGGACTTCGAGTTCTACTAGTTCGAGAAGCTCTGGGTCGTCCACGACGTCTACCTTATTAAGGAATACGACGATGTAGGGGACGCCCACCTGACGGGCGAGCAGGATGTGCTCGCGGGTCTGAGGCATGGGGCCGTCGGCGGCGCTGACCACCAGAATGGCTCCGTCCATCTGGGCGGCGCCCGTGATCATGTTCTTGACGTAGTCGGCGTGGCCCGGACAGTCAACGTGCGCGTAGTGACGCTTCTCCGTCGAGTACTCGACGTGCGACGTGGCGATCGTGAGGATCTTCGTGTCGTCGCGGCGACCCTGCGACTCGGAGGCCTTGGCGACCTCGTCGTAGGCGACGTACTTGGAGAGACCCTTGGTAGCCATGACGCGCGTGATGGCGGCCGTTAAGGTGGTTTTCCCGTGGTCAACGTGCCCGATAGTGCCTACGTTTACGTGGGGCTTGCCGCCGCGATCAAATTTTTCCTTGGACATTTAAACCTCTCAGGATATGGTGAATATTTTATTTTATTTTGTACAAAAAAAAGCCCACGACGGGGCTCGAACCCGTGAACCTCATCCTTACCAAGGATGTGCTCTACCAACTGAGCTACATGGGCGGCCATCATAATATCCAAGAGCGGGCAATGAGACTCGAACTCACAACGTCCACCTTGGAAGGGTGGAGCTCTACCAATTGAGCTATACCCGCAAACTTAAATTTTTATGGGCAGGGGTGGTTTCGAACCACCGTAGGCCGGAGCCAATGGATTTACAGTCCATCCCCTTTAACCACTCGGGCACCTACCCTAAGACCCTGAATTTCTATCCCAAGCCGGTAGAGGGACTCAAACCCCCGACCATTCGATTACAAGTCGAACGCTCTATCAACTGAGCTATACCGGCGAAAAAACGCTTTTTTGGGCAAAGTTTGATTAAAATAATATTTTGGTAGTGACTATGTCAAATTTTTTTTACTTTTTTTTGGCGCCCTACTTCGTCACTTTATCCACAATCCCGTACTCTTGGGCCTCGTCGGCCGACATGAAGTAGTCGCGGTCGGTGTCCTCCGTGATCTTTTGCAGCGTCTGGCCTGTGTGCGCGGCGAGTATCTTGTTCAGGTTTTCGCGGGTGCGGAGCATCTCTTCCGCTTGGATTTGGATGTCGCTGGCCGGCCCGTACATATTGCCGGAGATCAGCGGCTGGTGAATCAGCACCCTCGCGTGCTCCCAGGCGTATCGCTTGCCCTGGGCGCCCGCGCATAGGAGCACGGCGCCCATGCTGGCGGCTTGCCCCATAACAACCGTAGATACGTCGCTCTTGGCGCGGCACATGGCGTCATAGATCGCGAGACCGGAGGAGATAACGCCTCCCGGACTATTTATATAGAGAGTAATATCCTCACCGCTAACCCCGTCGAGGAACAAGATCTTCTTCACGATCTCCTCGGCGGACTCGTCGCAGACCTCGCCCCAAAGGAATACCTTGCGGCGGTTTAAAAACTGCTCCTCCATCTCGGCGCCGACTATGGCGGATCGCATGGATGACAGGAAGTCGGGGTCTTTGGGTCTGCTCATTTTTATCTTTTGCTACCGTTAAAATCCTTAATTTTTCAGGATAGATTTATAAATATAATATTTGCGACGGGGATGATGCAATATATTTTTTTATTTTTTACGTCATCCAACGCCTATCCGACGTCCCCGATACCCCTTTAACCGCCAACTCGAAGTCGTCCGGGTTGGAGGCGCTTTGTTTGGCCACGTCGAGCGAGATCAATTCATCCTGATACATCTGCAGCAGTGATTGGTCAAAAGACTGCGAGCCATACTGCGTGCGGCCTTCGCTTATGGCGGGGAGGATCAGGTGGCTTTTGTCGGGATTCAGGATGTATTCGGCCACGGCGGCGTGGTTTATCAGTATCTCGCAGGCGGGGATGCGGCCTCTGCCGTCCAACCGGGGGAGCAGGCGCAGCGATATTATCGCTACCAGCACATTCGACAGCACCAGCCGTATCTGGTCGTGCTGGTGCGGCGGGAAGAAGGAGATTATGCGCGTTATGGTCTCGGTGGTGTTCATCGTGTGCAGTGTGCTCATCACCAAATGGCCGGTGTCCGCGGCGCTCATCGCTGTTTCTATGGTTTCGCAGTCGCGCATCTCGCCTATCAATATAATATCGGGGTCTTGGCGGAAGCAGGCGCGTAAGGCGTTGTTGAAGGAGGGGGCGTCGGAGCCTATCTCCCGTTGCGCTATGATGCTGCGTTTGTCGCGGTGCAGGAACTCTATGGGGTCTTCTATGGTCACTATGTTGACGGATGTGCTGGAGTTTATGTGGTCTATCATCGACGCCAGAAGGGTTGACTTGCCGCTTCCCGTGGTTCCGGTGACCAGTATCATGCCGCGTTTTTTCATCGCTATGTCCATTATGACGCTGGGGAGGGCGAGTTCGGAGAAGCTGGGCACCTCCACCTTGATCGATCGGACGGCCATCGCCGGGGTGCCGCGCTGGCGGAAGGCGTTTATTCTGAAGCGTCCGACGCCCGGCAGTTTGGCGGCGAAGTCTATTTCGGAGTCGCGCTGGAACTTGTTGTATTGTTCGGTCGTGAGGAGCGTGCGGAGCATTGCGTCCATATTATCGAACGATATGGCTTCCGATCCCATTTTGTAGAGGTCGCCGTTAAGGCGCATAATGGGCACGACGCCGCACCGCATGTGCAGGTCTGAGGCGTTTTGGTCGATCATCGCTTTGAGCAGCGCGTGGATGTTTATCATAACGGCAGTTCCGTCAGCTTTCTGGGCGAGTGTGTGAGGGCCGTCGCGTCGCCCTTTTGCAAAACGACCATATCTTCTATGCGCACGCCTCCGAGGCCGGGCACGTAGACGCCGGGCTCTATGGTCACTACGCTGTTTTCCGGCAATACGGTATACACGCCTTTCGCCAGGCGCGGTCTCTCGTGTATGCGGAGGCCTACGCCGTGCCCGGTCGCGTGGCCGAAGAGTTCGCCGTAGCCGCTTTCGGCGATTGAGCTTCTGGCGATCGCGTCGAGGTCGCCGCACCGCATTCCGGCGCGGGCGGCGAGGCAGGCGCAGCGCTGGGCGCGCAGAACGGCGTTGTACACCGCGTGCTGCTCCTCGGAGGCTTTTCCGTATACGAATGTCCGGGTCATGTCGGAGCAGAAGCCGTCGACGGTGCAGCCGAAGTCGATCAGCACGAAGTCGCCGGCGTGCAGTTTGCGTTCTCCGGGGTGTCCGTGCGGCAGGGCGCTGCGTTCGCCGAAGAGGACTATCGTGTCGAACGACGGTTTCTCCGAGCCGAGTTCGGCGCAGATGCCGTCGAGAGTCCGCGCCAGGGAGGCCTCGGTTACAGACCGTTTTATGTGCGGCAGGAGCGCTTTGAGCGCCTTGTCGCCTATATGCGCCGCCGCCTTCATGCTGTCGATCTCGCCAGGGAGCTTCCGCATAGCCACGTCCGCCACGTCGGTAGACAGGGGAATGAGTTTCACGCCCGGCAGCGCTCTTTTCAGTTCTTCGTATTGGTCGACCGTCACCGCGTCGGACTGTATGCCGACTACGGAGAGGGGGCGGACTCTCTTGCCGAGGTATCCGAAGCCGCCGGACTCGATCATCGTGAAGCGCCACTTGCTCCCGTAGCAGAAATCCTGCGCCGCCGCCTTGTAGCGGAAGTCGGCGAAGAGGTCGAGCTGTCTTGGAGCCACGAGGAGCGCCGCGCCGGAGGAGCGGAACCCGCTTATGTAGAAGACGTCAGCGGCGTCGGTGACTAGGGCGTGCGTGCACTCCCGCTCGGCAATGATCTTTCGCACCGCTCTGATTCTGGAAGCCATAGTCCGCGCCGCCTCCGCCTCAAGACTTCGGCTTGGCGCGCTTGCCGCCTTTTTTTGCGGGAGCGCTCTTTTTAATCCTGACTCCGGCCAGAGGTCTGACGTCTCCGCGCGGCGTTCCTGCTTCGTCCGCCTTTTTTTTTCGCCCGGAAGAGGCCGAAGGGGCCTTTTCCGGTCTGACCGCCGCCTTGACAGGCGCCGCTGTGCCACCCTCCCCGAGCTGCTCCAGCACCCCCCTTATCTCCTCGATCTTGGCCTTAAGCCGCTTATCGGAGGGATCGCGCAGCATCAGACGTTCGTATATGTGCAACGCGAGCTGCGGCTGGCCCTGCTGATAGTATATGTCCGCGAGCGTCGAGGTGAGCACGTGGTCGGGAAGATCGAACGGCGTGTCGCGCTCGTCCGGCCCGGCAATCTCGGAACCGGAAGCCGCCGCCGCGCCGGCGCCGACGGTCGCGCCGGCAACCGAACCGCCGGCGTCGTCCTCATCATCAAGCGAATCAAGCCCGGAACCCAGAGGCGGCGGTTCGGCGTCGCCCTCCCCCTCGGTCATGAATATCTTACGAATCTTGTCCTCGGCATCGTCGGCATCAACGTCGGGAACGAGCGTATCCTCTTCTTTATCAGCAACTTTACCCGCCCTGATCTCGTCGTCCATATCCTTAAACTTGCCGGCGCGGATTTCGTCATCTATATCCTTAAATTTACCGGCGCGAATTTCGTCATCTATATCCTTAAACTTCTCGGCGCGAATCTCATCGTCCATATCCTTAAATTTACCGGCGCGGATCTCGTCATCCATATCCTTAAACTTTTCCGCGAGAATCTCTTCATCCATATCCTTAAATTTCTCGGCGAGAATCTCTTCGTCCATGTCCTTAAATTTGCCGGCGATTATCTCCGCATCCATATCCTCCGCTTTATACTTAGCGAGAACGTCGTCCATACCGACTATTTCATCATTGTCAACAACATCGCCCATACTGCCGAGCACATCCTCAGCCGTATGATCCGCGGGCGGCGTACCGACGATGCTATCCATATCAATAACATCCCCCATACTGCCGAGCACATCTTCAGCAGTATGAGTCACGGGCTGCGTTCCGACAATTTCATCATTGTCAATAACGTCGCCCATACTGCCAAGAACATCTTCGACAGTATCGACAGCCGGTTCCATACCCGCAACATCGCCTATATCAACAACACTATTCGCATCAATTACACTATCAGCCGTATCAATCCCCGTCACATCATCAATACCGGCAATATTACTAATATCAACAACTCCATCCGCATCAACAACACTATCAGTACCGATAACTTCATCCATACCAACCGCGCTGTCAGCCGTATCAATACCCGTCAAATCATCAGTACCCACAATATTACTAATATCAACAACTCCATCTACATCAACAATACTATCTATACCGACAACTTCATCCATACCAACCGTGCTATCAGCCGTATCAATCCCCGTCAAATCATCAGTACCCACAATATTACTAATATCAACAACTCCATCTACATCAACAATACTATCTATACCGACAACTTCATCCATACCAACCGCGCTATCAGCCGTATCAATCCCCGTCACATCATCAGTACCCGCAATATTACTAATATCAACAACTCCATCCGCATCAACAATACTATCTATACCGACAACTTCATCCGTACCGACATCACCCGGTTCGTCAATATCAACAGCCATAACGTCCTCAACGCTCATAGCCGCGGTAGTATCCACCGCTCCGCCGCCGAACATCTCCGACAGACGCGCCTCCACATCGGCGCCTGTCATATCCCCTTCTGTCAATTCCGCCGCAACAGCTTCCGCCGCCGCAACTTCCGTCATCACGTCTTCCGCCGTTGCAACTTCAGCCGCTTCTGCCGCCGCAGCCGCCGCGATTTCGTCTTCGTCTATGACCAGCGGTTCTTTAGGCGCCGCCGGATCCGACTGGCCGAAGAGCGTGTCTATGCGATCTTCTATATCCTCCGACGTAGGCGTCATGGCAACGTCCACGCCGTTTTCGTCCAAGACTATGGACGACGGGAATTTCCCGGCCGCCTCCGTTTCTGGCGGCATCGTGTCTATATCTACGGGCGCGGCGTCGGTTCCGTCGATGATCAGCGCCGATTCGTCGACCGGCGGCGCGGCGGCTTCCATCTCAAGAGCGGCGGCAATGGCGGATTCGTCTATTTCCGAGGTTATCGCTTCCTCAACGGACGCGTCCGCCGTCTCCGCGACCCCGCCGCCGAACATGGTGTCGAGCCGGTTCTCCACGTCATCCCCGGAGACTCCTCCGGCGGATTCATCCGCAAGCGCCGCTGTTATGGCGGATTCGTCTATTTCCGAGGTGATCGCCTCTTCAACCGGCGCGGCTGACGCTTCCGCGACCCCGCCGCCGAACATGGTATCGAGCCGGTTCTCAACGTCATCCCCGGAGACTCCTCCCGCTGATTCCGCTTCAAGCGCCGCGGTTATGGCGGATTCGTCTATTTCCGAGGTGATCGCTTCTTCAACCGGCGCGGCTGACGCTTCAACGACCCCGCCGCCGAACATGGTATCGAGCCGGTTCTCAACGTCATCCCCGGAAACTCCTCCCGCTGATTCATCCACAAGCGCCGCTGTTATGGCGGATTCGTCTATTTCCGATGTGACGGCCTCATCAACCGGCGCGGCTGACGCTTCAACGACCCCGCCGCCGAACATGGTATCGAGCCGGTTCTCAACGTCGTCCCCGGAGACTCCGCCCGCTGATTCCTCCCCAAGCGCCGCTGTCAGTGCGGATTCGTCTATTTCCGACGTTACGGCTCCCGATATATCGGGTTCGGCCAAGGCGTTCTCCGCCGTTTCCGGTACGGCCGCCGGCGGCAGGATCGTTTGTCCGCCGAAGAGCGCGTCTAGCTGGTCGACGACCGCGTTGCCGCTTGGAACTTCCTGATTGAGGGCGGCGGAGGTGTCGCCCGCCGGCATGGCCGCCGGGGGCAGAACCGTCTGGCCGCCGAAGAGTTCGTCGAGCTGGTCGACCACGGCGTTGCCTGTGGGGGTCATCGGGCTGATGTCGACCGACGCGGAGTCCGGCATGCCGTCGGCGGATATGACGGCCTGGCCGCCGAAGAGCTGGTCCAGCTGGTCGCCGCCGCCGCTGTCGACGCCGGAAGCCATGGGGTTTATGTCGACGGAGGCGGAGTCCTGTATGCCGTCCGCGGACAGAACCGATTGGCCGCCGAAGAGCTGGTCTAGCTGGTCGCCGCCGCTTTCTGCGCCGGAGGCCATGGGGTTGAAGTCTATCGGGGCGGAAGCCGGTATGTCGTCCGCGGATATGACGGCCTGGCCGCCGAAGAGCGCGTCTAGCTGGTCGACGACCGCGTTGCCGCTGGAGTACGCGCTTTCGGCGGCTGACGACGACGGGTCGCCGGTTAACACGGATTCTCCCGTTGACGCGGCGTCGTCGGCTAAAGCGGCTTCATCCGTCAATACGGGTACATCCGTCTCTATAGATAAAGATTCGCCGGTCAATACGGATTGGTCCGCCGGCGCCGACGCGACGCCGCCGAACATTGTATCAAGCCTGTCGGCGACGTCGTCCCCGCCCGGCTGGCCCTCCTGATCGAGGCCTACCGCGGCTGACAGCACCGATTCATCGATTACCGCCGGTTCGCCGGTTAACACGGAACCGCCCGTCAATACCGATTCTCCGGTTAATCCCGCCTCATCCGTTAACGCCGATCCTTCTGTTAATACTGATTCATCTGTTAATAATGATTCGCCCGTTAATAAAGATTCATCTATCGGCGCGGATTCGTTATCCGACGCCCCTTCGCCGAACATCGCGTCGAGCTGCCCGGCAAGGTCGTCTCCCGTAATTTGATCGTCTCCGGCTTGGCCGTCCGTTACCGCCGACGCCGCCTCGTCCGGTATTATAGAGCTTCCGTCCAATACAAGCTGGCCGTCTGCCGGCGGCGTCTGCTGAGCCGCCGCAGCTTCCGCTTCCGCCATCATTTCGGCCTCGGCCCCGCCGAACAGCGCTTCGAGGTGTCCGGCGACGTCGTCGCCGCTGAGCTGGCCCGCTTGGTCGGGCGCCGCGCCCACGACGAGGTCGTTGGTCGGCGCCGGCGTATGCATGGCTTCCGGTTGCGCGTCTTCGCCGAATATCGCGTCGAGCTGGCCGGCGACGTCGTCGCCGCTGGGCTGGGCGCCGGCATACGCGGCGGGCGGAGACGTTTGCGCCTGCATGGGCATCGGCGGCGGCATGGGCGGCATTTGCGCCTCCATAGGCGGCGGCGCGGGCGGCGGCGTTTGCGCCTGCATAGGCATGGGCGGAGGCATCGGCGGCATTTGCGGCATCTGCGCCTCCGTCGGCATAGGCGGCGGCATGGGCGCCTGCGCGGGCATCGGCGGAGGCATCGGCGCCTCCATGGCGGGCATCGGCGGAGGCGTTTGCGGCGCCGGCGACGCCATCATTTCGCCGAAGAGTTCGTCGAGCTGGCCGGCGACGCTGTCGCTATTGAATTGTCCGGCTTCCGCGTCTTGTTCCGCCGGCGCCGGTTCGGGCGGCGACGCGAACATCGCGTCGAGGTTGGCGCCGCCGGGCTGCCCCCCCGCCGCCTCGCCCGCGGCGCTGTCCGCCTGCATTTTATCGCTGAACAAGGAGTCGAGCTGGCTTTCGATCTGGCTCTCTATGCTCTCCCCTCCGGCCGATTTGGCCGACGGCGCCGGTTGCGCGTGGCTGGCCGGCGGCGGCGCGGCGGCGGACTTTAACCCCAGTATCTCCGCGGCGGTGCCTCTTTCGCGCTGTTTGTTCTTCGCCGCGCAATTCCTGAGTTCGGCGTTGTCGGGTTCCATGTCGGAGAGGATGGCGTACAGGCTGCCCGCCGCGGCGGCGCGTCCCATAGAGAGGTAGATGTCGGCCAGCATCTTAAGCGCGACGGGGTTCCGCAGATCGACTGTGCATACTTTCAGGGATTCGTCGACGGCGGCGGGGAGGTTGCCCTGTTCTTTGTAGCAACGCGCGAGCACCAAGCGCCCCGTGACGTAGTCCGGGTGCTCATTGAGTCCGGCGCGGCACAGCTCCACCGCCCCTTTCAGATCGCCGCTTTCGCGGTACAAGTCAGCCAAGCGCGAGAACGCCCGAGACTTGGGGTTGCCCGCCAACTTCTGCTCAAGCTCCTTTATCGCCTGACTCTGCCTCTTGGATCCCATTACCTGCTTATCTCCCAAACAACCGTCTGTAAAAGACTCTTTACACGAATACTATTAAATATAGTATAGGGCGGCGCAAACGGCGCAAGAATGTGCGTAAACTTTTTTTATTGAAAAATATGTTGACTTTTTGCCGGCGATTTATTATCTTATCTACGAGGGATTTGCTGAAAACACCCGTTCGCGGATAAAAAATGCGGCCATAGCTCAATTGGATTAGAGCATCTGACTACGGATCAGAAGGTTAGGGGTTCGAGACCCTTTGGCCGTATTTCCTTAAATAATAATAAGACTCACCTCCAAAAGGAGCCGGTCATGAACATCTCTTCCGTATCCGCCCCCGCTTCCGCCATGAAGGCGGCGGCGCAGCGATTGGACGTTACCGCCCACAACGTGGCTAACGTGAACACGAAGGGTTTCAAGGCTCAGCGCGCGGAGCAGACGGACGTTGTGACCGGTTCCGGTCAAACGGCGGCCAAGGGCGATGTCTACGAGCGCGGCGCCGGGACGCGCGTCTACAACGCCGGGAGGGAGCGCCAGACTCTGGAAGACTTGAACAAGCAGATGACCGACATGATCACCGAGCGGAACACCTACGGGGCGAACGCCAAGGTGACGAAGATGAGGGACAGGATGGAGGAGGAGACGGTCAATTTGGTCGCTTGATTTACGGCCGTTATATTATTGTTATATTATTATTGTATATTAGCATTAGCATTATCATTGCAGTTACCGCACAATGCCGCTTTAGCTCAGTTGGTAGAGCAAGGGACTGAAAATCCCTGTGTCCGCAGTTCGATTCTGCGAGGCGGCACCATTCTTTTAAATCTTTTAATGCCTTTAAATCAAAATCTTTTAAAGTCAAATTCTTTTAAAATCAAAATCTTTTTTAGACGAAGCCTTCGGCTTCATAGGATATGCGGGGCTAAACCCCGCATATAACGTCAAAATCAAAGTCAAAGTCACAAAGTCAAAGGCTTTTTTCTTTTGACGTTGACTTTATATGCGGGGTTTAGCCCCGCATATACTATGAAAGGCGCGTAAGCGCCTTTCGTCTGAAAATGATTTAAAAGCTTTTGACTTTAGTCTAAATAATTTATTATTTAGACGCCTGCTCCACCGCCACCGCAATCGCCACCGACGCCCCTACCATCGGATTGTTACCCATCCCCAGAAAACCCATCATCTCGACGTGCGCCGGCACCGACGACGACCCCGCGAACTGCGCGTCGGAGTGCATCCGCCCCATGGTGTCGGTCATGCCGTATGAGGCCGGGCCGGCTGCCATGTTGTCCGGGTGCAGCGTGCGTCCTGTGCCGCCTCCGGAGGCTACCGAGAAGTACTTCTTCCCCTGCTCCACGCACTCTTTCTTGTACGTGCCGGCCACGGGATGCTGAAAGCGGGTGGGGTTTGTCGAGTTTCCGGTGATGGAGACGTCGACGCCCTCGTGGTGGTTTATGGCCACGCCCTCGCGCACGTCGTCGGCGCCGTAGCACCGCACCGCCGCCCTCGCGCCCTCGCTGTACTTGATCTCCTTGACCACGTTCAGCTTGCCCGTGTAGTAGTCGAACTTCGTCTGCACGTATGTGAAGCCGTTGATCCTCGAGATGATCTGGGCGGCGTCCTTGCCCAGGCCGTTGAGTATCACCTTGAGCGGGGACTTGCGGGCCTTGTTGGCGCTCTTGGCCAGGCCTATCGCGCCCTCGGCGGCGGCGAACGATTCGTGCCCGGCCAGAAAGGCGAAGCACTTCGTCCCCTCTTCGAGCAGCATCGAAGCTAGGTTGCCGTGGCCCAGGCCGACCTTGCGGTCGTCGGCTACGGAGCCGGGGATGCAGAAGGCCTGCATGCCCTCGCCCAGCGTCTTGGCTATCTCGCTGGCTTTCTTCTCGCCCTTCTTGAACGCTATCGCGGCGCCTAGGGTGTAGGCCCAGCAGGCGTTGTCGAAGCAGATGGGCTGGATCTCTTTGACGATCTTGCGCGCGTCGACGCCGCGCCCCAGGCAGAGCTCTTCCGCCTTCTCCAAAGAGTCGAGGCCGTACTTTTTGAGCACGGGGGTGATCTGGTTTATCCTTCTCTCATAACTTTCGAATAGAGCCATTTTCGTTATCGCCTCCGTTTATTCGTGTCTGGGGTTAATGTGTTTGACAGCGCCGTCCTCTTCCTTGAACCTGCCGTAAGTGCCGGTGGCTTTGGTCATGGCCTCCTTGGGGTCGGTGCCCTTGGTTATGGACTCCATCATCTTGCCGAGGTTAACGAACTCGTAGCCGATGACCAGGTCTTCCTTGTCTAAGGCCAGGCGGGTGACGAAGCCTTCGGCCATTTCGAGGTAGCGGACGCCCTTGGCGACCGTCCCGTACATGGTGCCGATCTGGGAGCGGAGGCCCTTGCCGAGATCCTCAAGCCCGGCGCCGATGGGCAGGCCGCCTTCGGAGAAAGCCGTTTGGCTGCGTCCGTAGGCAATCTGGAGGAAAAGCTCCCGCATCGCCGTGTTGATGGCGTCGCAGACGAGGTCGGTGTTGAGCGCCTCAAGGATGGTCTTGCCCGAGAGGATCTCGGCGGCCATGGCGGCTGAGTGGGTCATGCCCGAACAGCCTATGGTCTCCACAAGCGCCTCCTGGATGACGCCGTCCTTGACGTTGAGGGTGAGCTTGCAACACCCTTGCTGCGGGGCGCACCAGCCGATACCGTGGGTCAGGCCGGATATGTCTTTGATCTCCTTGGCCTGCACCCACCGCCCCTCTTCGGGGATCGGGGCCGGCCCATGGTCTGCGCCTTTTGCGACGCGGCACATGTGCTCTACTTCTGCTGAATAGATCATGCATTGCTCCTGAAAATGTGGTTAGGGTTAAAGTTTTTAAAATCAACAGATTAAAGTCAAATTCGTTTAAGGGGAGGGCTACGCCCTCCCTACGCTCCAACCAAAATGGCTTCGCCATTTTGTTTTCCGCTACCCACCCTGCGGGGACACCCCGCAACGCCCCGCCAGATACCCCTCCACCTTCAATCCCTCCCCCTCAACTAGGGGGAGGGACTTCTTAAAACAAGCGCCGCTTCGCGTCGCAAAATCAAAAGCAACATAATAATATGATTTACGCCGTGTTAAAAAACAATTTTTTTATTTGCTTTTCGTTAATTATAATATTATTTTATTGTTGCGGTTGACTGAAGTTCGGGGGTTTAGCCCCCGAACTATCTATGGAAGGCGTAGCCTTCCGTCTAAAAAAGATTTAAAAGATTTAAAGGCTTTAAAGACTTTGACTTGGAAGGGTGGCCGAGCGGCTTAAGGCACAGGTTTGCTAAACCTGCGTAGGGGTAACCCTACCGGAGGTTCAAATCCTCTCCCTTCCGTTTTTATAAATATTAAATAAATATTAAATACCCTGGATTGCTTCGCTGCGCTCGCAATGACGGTGTGCGATTGCAATAATCGTCATTGCGAGGAGCGAAGCGACGAAGCAATCTAGAGTAATTTGATAATATCAATCAACACAAAAACATAAAGGCAAGGACTATGAGCGACCCCCGCGTAACCTCAATTATTTTGGCCGGCGGGCAAGGGAGCCGGTTGTACCCTCTCACGGCGGCGCGTTCCAAGCCGGCGGTACCTATCGGCGGAAAGTTCCGGCTGATCGACATTCCCGTCTCCAACTGCCTCAATCACGGGGTCAGGCACATTTGGATACTCACGCAATTCGCCTCGGAGTCGCTCCACAGGCACATTTTTCAGACTTACCGGCTCGACTACTTCTCCAAAGGTTTCGTCTCTATCTTGGCCGCCGCCCAGTCGAGCGAGAACGCGAAAGCGGGAAAGGCGAAAGATGCGGGATGGTACCAAGGCACCGCCGACGCCGTACGCAACAACCTCCGGCACTTCGACCACGCCGGCGAAACAATCCTCCTCCTCTCCGGCGACCACTTATATAGAATGGACTTCGAAAAGTTCATCAATTTCCACTACGAAAACAAGGCCGACATCACCCTGAGCGTCGTCCCCGTGCCCCGCTCGCAGGTGAAGGAGCTAGGCATCCTCAAGATGACCCCCAAGTACAAAGTGCTCGACTTCGTGGAGAAACCCAAAGACGAGGCGCAGATAGACGATTTCGCGATCCCTGCCGAACTGCGCGAGAAAGCGGGCAAGCGCCAGGAGGAAAAAACGCACGTAGGCTCCATGGGTATATACCTCTTCAATAGGCAGGTATTGATAGACATGCTGGAGAAGTTCCCCGATTACGACGACTTCGGCAAGCAGATAATCCCCGCCGCTATAAACAGCCACAACGTCTACGCCTATCCGTTCACCGGATATTGGGAAGACATCGGGACTATCAAGGCATTCTTCGACGCCCATATAGCGCTAACGGCCGTGAAGCCGCCCTTTAACTTCTACGACCAAGACAAACCGATATTCACCCGGGCGCGTTTCCTGCCGGCAGCTAAGTTCGGCGGATCGCTGATAGACTCCTCCATTGTCTGCGAAGGCTCTATCGTCGGCGACGCCGCTATCTCCGAGAGCGTAATCGGGGTGCGCTCCGTCATAGGCGACAAAACTAAACTATCCCGCGTGATAATGATGGGCACCGACTACTACGGCGACGAGATAGACGGCGAGGTATACGGCATAGGAAAGAACTGCAAGATCCGCAACGCCATAATAGATAAGGACGTCCACATAGGCAACAACGTGCGCTTGGAAAACTTAGACAACATACAGGACGGCGAGAGGGACGGAATAGTAATCAAAGAGGGGATCATAGTGGTACCCAAGAGAACGCGGGTGCCTGACGGGTACGTGTTGTAAAATCAGCGTTAAAGCATGTTCTGCGGGTCAACGTCAACAATACATTTGCACCCCGCCGGCAGCTCCGCCGCCGCTAATTTCCTAATATTTATCAATACATCGCCCAGCGGCCGCGGCGACCCCGACTTCAGGATCATAGAATACCTGTACACATTGTCAACCCGCGCCAATACCGCGACGGTAGGCCCAAACACCTTTATCTTTTCGGCGTCAACACCGCCGGCAACCATCCGCGCGGCTTTCCTGATAAAACCGGCCACGACAGCTTCGTCAGGGCCTTCGGCGACCACCCGCGCTATCTTGCCGAACGGCGGGTACGACCGTTCTTTTCTGTGTTTTATCTCGTGCTCATAAAACGACAAGTAGTCGTGCTCCGCGGCGAAACGCACCGCGGATTCGTTTGGACAGTAGGTTTGGATTACCACCTCGCCGGGAAGCTCCGCGCGGCCGGCTCGGCCGGCTACTTGGGTCAGCAGCTGAAATGTACGTTCGGACGCCCTGAAATCCGGGAAGTGCAGCCCCGTATCGGCGTGCAGCACGCCGACCAGGGTAACGTTGGGGAAGTTCAGACCCTTTGCCACCATCTGCGTCCCAAGCAGTATGTCCGCGCCGCCGTCCGCGAAAGCGCCGAGTATCGCCGCGTGCGAACCCTTCCGTCGCGTAGTGTCCTGATCCATCCGCAGTATCCGGGCCTCCGGGAAGCGCTCCTTTATCATCTCCTCCGCCTTCTGGATACCCGTGCCCTTGTACTTGATCTTCAGCCCGCCGCACTTCGGACAGTTTGCAAGCGCCGGTTCCTCGTGACCGCAGAGGTGGCACTTGAGCACGGTATCGGCCTTGTGGTAACGCAGGTTTACGGAGCAGTTTGGGCAGGTGTGCGAGTACCCGCACTCTCTGCAAAGCAACGATGTGGAAAACCCGCGTCTATTCAGCAGTAAAATCGCTTGGCGGCCGAGCGACAGTTCCTCCGTAAGCCGGGCGGACAAGTAGCGCGACAGCGCCGTCCAGTTCTTCTCCCGGTGCTCGACGGTCATGTCAACTATTTTGACCGCCGGCAGCCGCGCCGCGCCGAAGCGGTCGCTCAGCGTGAGCAGGCTGTACTTGCCGGTGAGCGCGTTGTAGTAGCTTTCGAGGCTCGGCGTGGCGCTGCCCAGCACAACGGCGGCGCCCTGCAAACGTCCGCGCATCACCGCCGCGTCGCGGGCGTTGTACCGCGGGTCGGTGTCGCTCTGCTTGTAAGACCCGTCGTGCTCCTCGTCAACGACGATCAGCCCGACGTCCTCCATCGGGCATAGGAGAGCGCTGCGGACGCCGACCACGGCGCGGCGGCGGCCGGTCACGATCTCCTGCAGGCTGTCGCGCCGCTCGCCGTCGGACATACGGCTGTGGATCACCGTGACGGCGTCGCCGATGGCGGCGCGGAAACGGGAGATCGTCTGCGGCGTCAAACTGATCTCCGGCACCAAGATTATCACCCCGCGCCCTGCCGCCAAAACACGTTTGGCCAGCTCGGTGTACACGTGCGTCTTGCCGCTCCCGGTTATGCCGTAGAGCAGAAACGGCTTGTCGGGCGCGTTGATTGAGGCCGCGACCCGTTCCACGCAGTCGCGCTGTCCGGCGGAGAGGGTGATTTTTTCCTCGGCGGCTGGGGGAAAGGAGAGTTCGCCGGCGTCGCGGAGAACGGTTTTTATCTCCTTGGTCAGATAACCCTTTTTGCATAATGTAGAGAGGGTTGACGCGGTAATGCCGAAGCTGGCCCCGATCTGGGCGGCGCTGAGCGGTTCCGGGCGTGTCATTATCTTTTCGAGGGCGATGCGGTGATTATCCTTAAGAACCGGACGGGCGTTATTTGCATTGATACCGATACTCGCACCGGTACTGTCATCCGTATTAATACCTTTATCTATATTAGTACCGCTATCAACGCATCTGTAAACCGTAACCGTCTTCGCCTTTTTATTGATGACGGCCTTCCCGGCGACCGGCCTGAAGACCCTACCCACCGGGCATTGGTAGTACCGCGCTATCCATTCGTACAGCTTCAGCAGCGACCGGTTCGAGTCCGCCCAGTGCCCCTCTTTTATATCTATTATCTCCTTTAGCTTAACCTTGCCGGCGACGGCCGACTCGCCCTTGATTTCTACCGCCACGCCCCACATTCGGCTCTTTTTGACCTCCACCAAGACAGGCAATCCAGGGGTTATTCTATCAATAAACTTGTCTGGTATCTCATAGTCGTAGACGCCCGGTATGGCCACGGGGAATGCCACCGCGGCTACGCGTCCGCAAAAAGTTATACTTTTTTTTTGACTGATTGTATTCATTATAGTATATTATATTTATGGTGTACGTACTTTTGGCCGACGTTTATATCTGGTCGGTCGATCCTTAAAAATAGATATAGTTGAATAATAACGCAAGAAACCGTGAAATTTTGTTGAAAACATTGGTAGGGAAAGGCCCTAATGACTTTGGACACAGACGGCATTTCGACCGGCGACGATCGTCCGGACTTTGTTAACATCGTGGTGCGTGTGGCGCCGGACAAGATGTCGGCTACGCTTTCGCTTACCCCGGTAGTCGGCAGACCCGGGGTGCTGACGATGCAGCACCTTAGGGTCGCGCTTGAGGACGCCGGCGTGGTGCGCGGTATCGACGCGGCGGCGCTCAAGGGCGTCGTCACGGACTATTCCAAGGCGATACGCGGAATGCCTGAGACCGTGCCCGTAGCGAGGGGCGTGCCGGCGGCGGCCGAAGGTGTCGGGGCATTGCGCATCTTGGTCAAGTACATCACCATTCCGGAGGAGGTGAGGCTGCTTCTCACCTGCAAGCACGCTTTTGACGCGATAACGCTCGCTCCCAAGTTTCAACGCGTAGACAAGGGCACCGTGATCGCGCGTCGCGCGGAGGGGACGCCCAGCCTCGTCGGCTACGACATCTTCGGGTCGCCGCTTGAACCGCCCGTCGTGGAAATCCTCGGCGCCAGCAATACCATCGTCGAGCGGCAGAACGTTTACATCGCCTCCCACACTTTCACCGCCGCCACCACGGGAGTCGTCTACACCGACACCAACGGCATACCGTGCGTATTCCCACTCGACTTCAACGGCGTAGTGGAGGTGAGCGTCTCGCAAGACAAGATGTCCGTAGAGCTTACGGCCATACCGCCCGGCGAGCGCGGAACCATGCCTTCGTTCCAGGTCATACACACCATGCTCAAGGAGCACGGCGTCGTCTACGGCATAAATCCGGAGGCCTTGGATCTGTTCATGGACCAAGTCAAGGGCGAGATAACCGAGAAAGCGGTATGCATAGTCGCCCAGGGCACGCCGCCCGTAACGGGCGAGAACGGACGCGTCGAGTTCTGCTTCAACACCGACCCGTCCCCCGCCCCGACAATAGCCGAGGACGGCAGCGCCGACTACAAGAACATCAACATTGTAAACTTAGTGACTTCCGGAACCGTCTTGGCAAAGCTATATCCGGCGCAGAAGGGCACCCCCGGCAAAAACGTTATCGGCAACGTCGTCGCGGCCCTAGACGGAATTCCGGCCCGTCTTCCGGTCGGGGCCAATACCGCCGTACCGCCAGAAGACCCAAACTCCCTAGTCGCGGTAGCCGACGGCATAGCCACATACGACGGAACCTCCGTCAACGTGTCGGCGGGCTATGTGATCTCCGGCGACGTCGACTTCAAAACAGGCAACATAAAATACGACAACTCCATAATGATCAACGGCGACATAAAGAGCGGTTTCGAGGTGGAGTGCGGCGGCGACCTGCAGGTCAAGGGCATAATAGAAGACTGCAAGGTGACCGTCAAGGGGAACGTCCTCTGCAAGTTCGGCTTTGTGGGCACCGGCAAGGGAACCATAACTGCGGGCGGCAACATTAACTTAGGCTTCATGAAGAACCAAACGGTCATCGCCGGCGGCAACGTTAATATCGCCAAAGAAGCGCTAAACTGCAACATAACCGCCGCAAAGGCGATAACCGTCTACGGCCACCCTCTCTCCGTCGCCGGCGGGACGCTTGCCTCCCACGGGTCGATAACCGTAAGAACCGTGGGCAACATAAGCGGAGCCAAAACCACCCTCCAGATAGACCCGGAACCTGAACTCCTAGAGGAGATGAACAAGATAAAAGCCGTCATAGAGCAGCAAAAAGAAAACGTGAAAAAAATAGAAAATATGATTAAAGGCATGCCGCCGGCCGAACAGGTGAAAAACAAAGAGCACGTGCGCAAACTGAAGAACACGATCATCGCCTTAAGGCAGCAAATCGCCGCCCAAGAAGAGAAGGCCCGCCTGCAGAACATATTAATGAACAAATTCGAAAACGCCTTCATACGCATAGACCGTATCGCGTACCCAGGCACAACGATAAAATTCGGCAACATGAATATGTCGCTGTCAGACACTTTGCAGGGAGGAAAGACGATCCGGGTCATAAACCAAGAGGTCAGGGTGTACTCGGATAGACCGATAAGGCCGGCCAAACCCAAAGAGGGTGAATAGGCGTTGATTTTTGTTTGACGAAGTCAACAGCGCTGAGGGCCTTGGGCCTTCAAAAACTCAACACACTCCTCATGCGCGGGCTTCAACTTAAACGGATAAAGCTCCCAAACCTGACCGGCTTCCATTGATTCCCCGGGCGCCAACGTCTTATACGGCGCGTGGTATTCCAATTCCGTTAAAGCGTCGTCCCTGTTATTTGTCGTTATATTATAAAATTCCACCAACGCCTGCTCCGGGTGTATCAGCGCCGGGGCGTGCCTGTTGAACTTCATTATCAGCGCCTGCGACGACGCAAAGGCCGCCATAATGCCCTTTCCGGCTTGGATGAACGCCTTGCCCCAGCGCCTTTCCTTGCCCTTGGACGGCTTGCGCGGCTCAACAAAGCAGTATCCGCCGCCGGACGAAAATACACACGCCTCGTCGCCGCCGGCCCCGTTCGGGGCGTCGATACGCACCTTTTCCATAGACGACACCGGGGCGTAACAGCGGGCGTAGCCGTCTACCCGCGTGTTCAGCCACAGGTCCCACGAGACCGGAGCGTTTCGGATGTTTTCCGCACGGACGTTGAAGAGCACCTTGCTATTCTTTATCTTGACGGACTTGACGAGCCGCACCCCGCTGAACTCGCTGTCCGGCCCCTTCATCACCACCTCCGTGTCGCTACGCTCTATCACATCGTAATAGCCGTTGTTGATGTACGGGTCGGGCGGCCAGACAGCCCGCTCGCGGCGCTTCTTGGGGCTTTTGTCTTGTTGCGCCCACCACTCGCTCTGCGGGCCTAACCAGACTATATGGCCGTTGTATGGCGTCCACACGGGGTTCGGGCCGAAACGGCGCGGGGGCATCGGCGGTTTGTCCCAAAGGCTTTGATCGGCCTTGAGGATATTGGGCTTGCCGACGATGCGGAGCAACGCAACCATACCGCCTAGATCGGGAATCACGCCGACTTCTATGTCGCCGTCAGAGATCTTTATCAGTCTGTCCATTTTGAATTTAATCTTTTTAATCCTATAATCCTTATAATCCCGCTAACTTGTTTATCTCGGCGAAGCCAATCTTAGTTCGGACATTTTTTATCTTTCGCCTTCGCCCTTCACCGTGATAACCCCTTCCAAATTCAAGTTGCCCCTGGTCTTTGAGAACGGGGCGTTGGTATCCTGTATTGATTTGTTGCTGTCGGACATAGCGAATTCCTCATTATTTACCGGCGCCGCAGGCGCTTGCATATTACCGTCATTCGACTGGGACGGGACTGCCTCGCCGCCATATTTGGATACAAGGCTGTCTGCGGTCATTGAGTGGTAGCGGAAGTACCCTCCCACGGCCACCATTACCAGCATTAGGAATACCGATACGGGCGCGTATTTTTTGATAAACAGCATAGGCGTGAACGCGGTCGGCGTCTTTTTGACGTTTGAGCACATACGCAGTATTTCGGCATCCACGGCGGGGCTTGGGCGCTCGCTCAGGATGTCTGCCGTGTATAGCTCGGCGCGCTCTTTGCGGTAGGCCTCCGTTTCGCGGCGGCATTCTTCGCAGTCGTTTACGTGGGACCCGTACTCGCGCGCTTCAGCGGCGGTAAGTTCGCCCACGACGTAAAGCAAACCGAATTTCTCAAATTTGTTGCACACCTTCGATCCCCCTTTTCTTCAGTTCTTTGCGCATGTTTATCAGCGCCAGACGCATACGCCCTAGCGCCGTGTTTATGGGGCATCCCATCATCTCGGCGATTTCCTTAAACGGCACCCCGCCAAGCTCCCTAAGCATAAAAACTTCCCGCTGCGACGGCTCAAGCCGTTGCACCGCCTCCCCCACCAACTTGCGGAGCCGCTTGTTCGACAGAGTGTCCTCCGGCGAATCAAGCTTGCTCCCGACCGACCCCTCCGTGTCGCCGACGTGGTCGGCCTCGACCTTGGCGTGGCGGTAGTAGTCGATCGTCCGCTTATGGGCTATCCCGAACAGCCAGCTCAAAAAGCTACGGTTTCGGTCAAATTGGCCGACATTGCGTATAGCCGCCAAAAACGTCTCCTGCAGCATATCCTCGGCGACCTCGCGATCGCCCGTCATACGCAGCAAAAAGCCGAAGACGCGGCTGCTATACCGCCCATAAAGCTCGGAAAACCCCTTAGGGTCGCCGCCGAGCCACTTGTCGAACAACTGACCGTCGTCCGCCTCTTGTTGTACCTGCTGTTCCATAGCCCCTTGCCGTGTTCTATGTATTATTACGCCATACCGGTCGTAATTATTGTTACAATTATAATATGGATTAAAATAATTCTTTGTAGGGGGGGTAATGCAAGTAGAGCAGTAAAAAAGATTACAGCAGCACGTTCACCAATATCAAGTTACTGATCAGTACCATGACCATAGCCGCCACGACGGCCTTCTTGGTATACGACCCTACACCCACCGCCCCACCCTTGGCGTGAAAGCCATAGTAGCAGCCCGAAAGCGATATAACCATGCCAAATACGAACGATTTCGTCACGCAGATCACAATATCCTGCGTCTTGAACAGCAGGCGGACGCCCTTGTAGAAGGCGGCGAAACTGAGGCCGAGAAACGCTTCGGCTATCACCTGGGCGCTGACTATGGCCAATGCCACGGCGAAGATCGTAAGCACCGGCACCATCACGCAGGAAGCCGTCAAACGCGGAGTCAGCAGGTAGGTATACGGGTTGAGCGAGAGGCAGACCATGGCGTCGACCTGCTCGGTGACCTTCATGGTGCCCAGCTCCGCGGCCAGCTTCGCGCCTATGCGCCCGGTGATCACGAGCGCGGTCAGCACCGGCCCAAGCTCCGTGAAAACCGCCTTGCCTACCCCAGCCCCAAGGTAGGTGAGCGGCACCGCGTCGCCGAATATGTACTGCACCTGCCACGCGCTCACCGCCCCCACGAAGATGGAGGTGAGGAGCACGATGGGGATCGACTGCACCCCCAGTATCATCATTTGCTCCGTGATCAGGTGAGGCCGCAGGAGAGAGGAGGGAAACGCCCTGAGCATCTTCAGGTAAAATATAAATATAGACCCAACAAGCTCCACAGCCTCACGGGCGGAGGCGCCGAAAGAGGTCGCTATACGGTCGAGGACGTTTTCCTTTTGCCTTTGCATATGCATGAATATAATATTTGGCTCTTTGGCGTAATATATATTGTTAGATAATGAACTCCGCGACCGAACTAAAGCAAACGCTCCGCGACCGCTACAACGCCGTACGCAAGGCCATCGACCCGGCCGCCGCCGGGCGAAAGAGCATACGCGTAGCCGCCAATATACTCTCGCTCCTGAAACTGCGCGGCTCCGAACTCATTATGGTCTACCACAAAATAGGCGCCGAGGTGGACGCCTTCCCGCTCACTGACCTGATCCTAGACTCCGGCCTGGGGGTAGCCCTCCCCTACTGCCGCAAAGACGGGAAGCTGGGTATCGGCCGTATACTAAACCCGCGCGACGACCTAGTGGAGGGCGCGTACGGCATCATGGAACCGGCGGACAGGCTGAAGGACAACATCCGCCCCGCCCAACTCTCCGCTATAGTCTGCCCCGGCGTCGCCTTCGACAAGGAACGCACCAGACTCGGCCGCGGCGCCGGGTACTACGACCGCTTCCTTCAAGAACTCACCGGAAAACCACTGATCATAGGCTGCGCCTTCGACTGCCAGATATCCGCGGAACCGCTGCCGCGCGAACCCCACGACATCCCAATGGACGCGGTAATAGCAGAGACGCTGGCATTCCCCGTCGGGTGCTGCCCGGCGATAAAACCGCCGGAGGAGGAGGCCTGAGCCGTGCTCACCGTCCTATTATGGATAACGCTGACAGCCTCGGCCATACTGCTGATCGCCATCGCCTCCCCGATACGCCTATCGTGCAAAGCCGTATACAGGGAAGACGGTCACAATACGATTTTCAACGCCTCAGCCCACTACCCGCACCCGCTGATACTCCGGGCGGAATACTCGTCTACGGATAACCGGGTTAAGTTTTTCATCTTAGGATTCGAAAAAAAACAAGGCGACGATCAAGACGACAATGACGGTATGAACACGGAAGATGTCGATATGGAAGATATCAATACGAACGGGATAGATACCGAAGATATCAACGCAGAAGAGGTCAACGCGGATAATATCAATACTAACGGTATCAATAATGAAGATGTCAACACAGATGATACAGATAAGAAAGGTACTAACACGGAAAACATTAACACCGATGATATCAGTAAGAAAACTATAAACACAGAAGACGGCAACGCGCGCAACAGCGCCGACGCAAAGAAAAATTACGACATAAAAGAGAAAATAAGTTCCGGCATATCAAAGATAAATTCCTATATCAACGCCATAAAGCGTAACCGCGTCTATAAGATAATCAGTAACAAACCTCTTAGAGAAAAACTGTCGCGCTGGCTGAAACGCTCATCCGTCCGCGCCATGCGCATCGTATCATTCGAAAAGTTAAAATTGCACGCACGGTTTGGCATACACGATCCGGCGACACTGGGCAAAATCTACGGCTACTTCTCCGCAACGAAATCGGCGCTTACGCTGCGAGATTATCACATCGATCTCAACATGGAACCCGTATTTATGGAGAAATGCCTAGACATTGACGCAGAGTTAAAAATCAAGACGACGCTATCAACCATACTATGGCACTTAACAATAATCGCCGTAACGTTTCCATATCTGAGACTACGTAAAGTCATTAAAAAGGGAAAAAATTCGGAGGCTATGTGAACATAATTATTGTAGGCGCCGGCGTACTCGGAATGGGCCTTACCGAATACCTCGGCCATTTCAACCACGAGATCACGCTCATCGAACGCGACGCCGGTATAGCCGCCGCCGCCGAGTCGCGTCTAGACGTAATGACCGTCGTGGGCAGCGGATCCAACCCGTCGACGCTCGAACAAGCCGGCATACGGAGCGCCGACATGATAATCGCCGCCACGCCCAACGACGACGTGAACCTCCTGGCTTGCCACTTCGCCATGCAGTACAGAGTGGAGAAACGCATAGCCCGCGTAGTGTCCGGCGGCATACTGGACGTGCCGGATATCGATCTGGGCGCGCTCGGCGTAACGCTCGCCGTCGAAACGGAGAAAGAGATCGTCAAAGCCGCGCAAAGCCTCGTAGAACTCCCAGGCCTCACGGAAGCCGCCGACTTCCTCGGCGGAAACGTCTTCCTCAGAGGCTACCGCGTGGAGAGCGACATGCCGATATGCGGCAAGAACTTGTTCGAAGTCCGCAAACTTGCCGGAGACGCCGAGATGCTCATAGTGGCAATCATCCGCGGCGGAGACAGCATCATACCTTCGGGCGCGGAAATGCTAATTGTGGGCGACGAGTTCCTGACTATCATGCCGCGCGAATCATACGAAACCTACCGCGCGTTAATCAACCGCCCGGTACGCAAAATCAAAAAAGTCATAGTCTCCGGCGACACAGCCATGGCAGTCAACATATCCGAAGCTATGGCCGAAACCACCGATAGAGTGCTACTCTTAGACGCCGACCGCGAACACGCCGAGACCGCCGCGGCGCGGCTTGACAAAGTGGAAGTCCTGCTCGGCGACGCCACCGACACAAACTTCCTGCAAGAGGTAAACGTGGCGGGATGCGACTTCTACCTAGCGGCCGGAAAAGACATGGAGGACAACATCATGTCGTGCTTCCTGGCCAAAGCGGAGGGCACGCGCCGCGTCATCGCCCTACGCGATGACGACCGCCACTTCGACCGCTTTCTGGCGCTGGGCATAGACCACGTGATAAGCCCGCGCTTGGTCACCATGCAGAGAATCATCGAGAGCATCCAGATCGCCCCTATAGACTCGCTCTTGAAACTGAAAGACGCAGGACTGAGCATTGTGCGAGCCATAGTCTCAAAGCGCAACTCCGCCGTCGGAAAACCGCTGTCAAAACTCTACAATATCTTCAAAAAAGGAACCATCGTCGGCGCGGTCGTCAGGGACAAGGCAATCATCATCCCAAAGGGCGGCACGGAAATCGTGGCGGGAGACGAGCTGATAATTATCTGCTACGAACACAATATCCCGTTAATCAACAGAATCTTCAAAGCCGATTTCAATGAATCATGAATTATAAATACGTCCTATACTCCGTCGGTAAACTGCTGCAAATACTCGCGCTAGCCCTCTCCGCGCCGGCGCTCATAGCGTTCTTTGAAACCGGCGGAAGTTTTGGGACGCGGATAACCCACACAAACCTGACGGGATTCCTGATAGCGATAGCCGTGTCGCTCGCCGCCGGAACGATAATGGCGGCGGCATTCCGCAAAGACAAAGGGAGGATCGACGTCCGCGGCGGATTTGCCATCGTAACGTTTTCGTGGCTCGTCACCACTCTGATAGGCGCGATACCGTTCTTCATATACTTCACCTCGCACAGCGACAAAACGCTGTTAGTTGCGTTGACGGACGCCGTGTTCGAAACGATGAGCGGACTGACGACTATGGGCGCGACTGTAATCGCCGATGTAGAGTCGCTGCCGAGAAGCCTCCTATTCTGGCGCATACTGACACACTGGATAGGCGGAATGGGAATAGTGACTCTGGCGCTGGCGCTCTTTCCGGCGTTCGGCGTGGTGGCCTACCAGATGTTTCGCGGCGAGATGACCGGCCCGTCCAAAGAGCGTCTGCGGCCGCGCCTCGCCCAAACCGCCGTCATACTTTGGGGCGTATACGCCTTCTTCACACTATTGCAAACGGTGCTGCTCATGGCCGGCGACATGCCGTTCTTCGACGCCGTCTGCCACTCGTTCAGCACTATGGCGACGGGCGGCTTCTCCACACGCAACACATCCATAGCCGCCTTCGACAGCGCGTATATAGAGTGGGTTACAATCGCCTTTATGATACTAGGCGGAACAAACTTTTTTATACACTATAGGATAATCTTCCACAACGATTGGGAAACTCTGAAGAGCAATAGAGAATTCCGACTATACGCCGCCATACTAGTCATAGCCTCGGCCCTTTGCGTGATATTTATACTAGCGCAGGGGTTGCACTCGCCCGAATGGGTGCAAAACAGCTTCAAGTCCAAACCCCCAAGCGCCGCCGAGGCCGCAGTCAGAGCCGCAGTCGAAACGGACAGGGTCGCCGCGCCCCACGACCTCATCCGACGCTCGATTTTCCACGCCGTGTCAATAGTCACAACCACCGGCTTCGCGGTCGCCGACTGGAATATGTGGCCGGACTTTACGCGTTTTATGTTCTTCATTCTAATGTTCTTCGGAGGCTGCGCCGGCTCCACATCAGGCGGCATAAAGATGATACGTATATTGGTACTGTTGAAAGTTATCGCCAACCAATTCAGGACTATGGTGCAGACAAGGCGCGTACACCCGCTTAAGATCGGCAGGAAGGTGCTAAACGAGAGTCAGGTAGCCTCTATCGGATCGTTCTTCGTCCTATACATATTCCTATTCGCAGCGTTCTCGGCTATCATGTCGGCAATCGTCCCGGACTTCACCACGGCCGTAACCTCGGTAGCCGCCGCGATGGGCGGCATAGGCCCAGGCCTTGCCGGTGTAGGCGCCTTCGAGACTTACGGCTGGATCCCCATACACGGCAAGTGGACGCTGATAGTATGCATGTTGCTGGGCCGGTTGGAAATATACACGGTGCTGATAGCGTTCTCGCCGGCATCATGGAGAAAGTAGAGTTACCCGTTTCGTTTAGCCACAATCTCCACCGGCAGCGGTTCCAACCGCCGCGCAATTCCCTCAAGCAATTCTATTGGCGCCGGAGCAAGCGTCTCGCACGTCCCCTTTCGGTCTAGGCTGTTCAACTGAACGCGTGCGGGATTTATCCGAGCGATGGCCTCTTTGAATAGAACGACCTCGCTATCGCTGTCGTTGATACCCGGCGCAATGAATACCTCCAGCCACATCTGCCCGCGATACTCCGCCGACAGCGCAATCAGCGCGTTGATAATTCCGACGCAGTCAATACCGGCGACGGGCACGTTTATTTCGCGAAATACCTTATCCGTAACGGCGTCAAGCGAGGGAAGTATCAGGTCGCAAGGCAGTATCTCCTCCCGCAGTCCGCGATCGCCCAAGAGCGTGCTGTTCGTGAGCAACGCCAATTTTTGCGATGGAAAGCGCTCTTTGAGATGCCTGATGATCCGCCCCAGCCCGCTGTGCAACGTCGGCTCGCCGCTGCCGCCGAAAGTCACGTAGTCGGGCGGCGGGGCGCTTGACAAGTAATCGTCAATTTCGCTTATGATAGAGTCGGTATCAATATACTCCCGCCTCTCCATTGTGTGAACGGTAGTCGCTCCGCACTCGCAATAGACGCAGTCAAGCGAGCATGTCTTGTGCGGCACCATATCAACCCCCAAAGAGTTCCCAAGGCGACGTGAGCGGATAGGGCCGTATATGTGGTTGCGGATCTTTTTCATATCGTACACTTTTCTATCCTCCATCACCTCAATATCCGATTTGAGATTAAGCATAGCGTTGACTATTCGGTGAATATAAACAGTTAACGTAACTTCATCAACCTGATAAAGAACCATATAGCGCCGTACAAAAAATTTGCGATATTCGGTATTTTTCTCCCACTTCATATACCACGGAGAGAATGATAGTGTTTCGAGCTTTTTTTCGAGTTCTTCAATAAATTTTCTAGGCGTACTTTCGTAAAATTTTGATAAATACGCCGTGATAGTCACCAAGTCAACCTTAGCTTTAGGCATAAGTACTATTCTATACATTAGAGACCGTACTTTCTCTTGAGTTCATCCATAACCTCTTCGTAACTGAGCGGCGGAGACGTGTCGTCTGCGGCCTCCTCAAGCATCTTTTGGATGTAGACTAAGTCCAAGTCCGCATCCTCCAATAATCCTTCTACTGTAACGGTCACGAAGTACTTTGAAGCATACAAATCAATGACGTCCTGCAGGTAGCGGCGCTGCGCTTCCGGATCGTCTATCTTGACGGCCTCCTTAACCCTTTCTTCAACATACAACAAGTCCTTCTCTTCGTACCTGATAAGGCCCCGAACTTTCCACGGGTTTTCGGCTGTGGCGCTTAATGCGGTCATAAAAATACTCTCCATTTTTATAGTAAATAGTCAATACATAAAAAAGTTAAATTCGGATTCTTTAATAATATATTTTCCGCGCCTCGGCAATTGCAAGCGCCGACAATTGACCCGGGACGACGGGCTTTCTCAGATAGCCGTACACAAATAACGAGCCGAAGAGCGGCGCGGCTATGCGGCTGATCTTGCCGGCGTCGCCCATGGCCATGGCGACGACGGGAACCTCGCAATCCTCGGTAAACCGCAACAACCGCGTAACATCCGACGCGCTCTTCGCCATCACGGCGATCTTGACGATCTTTGCGCCTTGCTTCAGCGACCGTTTGACTATATCCTTGAGTCCCGACATATCCGGCGTTTTTTTGAAATCGTGCTCGGAAACCATTATTATCGTTGACAAACCGGCAATACCCTTGACCACATCGCGCCATTCGGGCATACCTAACTCAATGTCTATTATATCAACATGCTCTGACAAGGAGACCAACCAATCAACACGATTCGCACGATTGTAATCCGTCTCCCTTACCGTTCCTATCAACGGCGATTTTATTGATTTTTTGATAGTATTGATATACGCGACGACCTTGTCAATAGGTTTGTTGAATAGGTCGGCGCGGATTTCGAAGATGTCGATACCGCCGTCAACAAACTTTTGGAGACGCGCCACAGGTATCGGTTGATCGATTATGCCAACTATACGCGGAGTCGTTCCCAATTTTAGATTTTTGACTTTAATGGCAGCCATAATGTGTTGATACCTTTTTGCAGGTTATTGTGTTGATATACGTTACTTTGTATTTATTGACTTAGTCTTATTGATTATATCATTAACGACAAGCCCAGACAATATAAATCCGAATACGCCGGTTACACATACTAAAGAACCGTTCATTGTCCTGTTAGTCGGCATATTAGCTGTTGTGTTAACATTATTATTATCTACATTATCATCCGTATCAATACCATCAACAGCATTATCATCATAATCGGTATTGACAAAATCATTATCGGCATTAATACGATCATCATTAATAAAAGTCCATTCATCGCTCCAAACGCAAAGAAAATCCCCTTCAAACCCGCGCTTCCTGAGCTTTTTACGAACGAACCGCCCCAACTTGCACCTATCCGATTTCCAAATAGAGCTAACCCGCACCCGCGTGGCATCCACCTTGCAAGCCGCCCCCAACGCCGAAAAGAGCGTCGCCCCGGCGTTACACGCGTTGATTATCAACTCTACCTTGCTCGACAAACTGTCTATAGCGTCTATAACATAATCGTACCCGCCCAAATCAAACTCATCCCGAACCTCCCAACTGTAAGTCCTCTGTAACGCCGTAATCTCCGCGTCCGGATTTATCTCCCGCAACCTCTCGCCCAAAACCTCCACCTTAGGCCTCCCCACAGTAATCGACGTAGCCGGAAGCTGCCTATTAATGTTGGACGGATTAACGACATCCGAATCAACTATCATCAATTTCCCAATCCCCGACCGTATCAACCCTTCAGCGCACCAACTACCCACACCGCCCACGCCAAATAACGCAACACTGGCCTTGTTCAGCGTATTTAGGCAATTTTGGCCTACCAACAAGTCTAGTCGGCTGAATGGATAGTCGGGTGTCAACCTATCGCCCCCCCAACCGCACCATCGGCGTCATCCTCATTCTCGTCGGGCTGAAGTAATCAACTACCGGTATCATCCCCCACCCGTCGAAGTCAAACCCGATACTAAACGCGAACCTATGTCCGCCAAGCGTTATTTCCCTATTGTCAACAAATGTTTCGGCGCTTGCCCTATCCGCTCCGTAATCCCACCTAAAACTCACGCATAGCGGGTAGTTGTTGAACGACATAGCCTCCAACCGCACCTCGGCGCCGTAGGAGAAGAGCCAATCCTTCCTATTCCAATCCCATATCTTTCCGGGATCGTCAAAACCGGCGCCGGCGGAGAAATTCAGGGCGCCGTATAACATATCAAAATACAAGAAGCCCAGCTTCTTATCTATGTGGCCGGGCCACAGCGGGAATCTATATGAGAACTGCCCGGACAAAACAGCCTTTCCGGTGACAAGCACCGTGTCATACTTTACCCACGTGGTATCCTCGAACTCAACTTTCGCCCTCTTATCCTTGTAGAAATACGCGTAACCCGGAACCTGCGTCGCGGGAAGGTAGAAAGAGGGTATGTCGCCGCCGCCTACCGTTTCCAAAAACGAACCGGCAAGCGATACATGTAAATCGTGCTTAGAGTATATCGGCGAATTCATACCGAGCATTAAGCGTCCGTTTACCGTGTGGAAGAGGTAATTGTCGTACTGCTCTTTCAGCATATTAGACTCCACCGTGAAGCTGTTCTCCTCTTTGAGCGAATACTCACGCCAAAGGTTGTATTGCAACTTCCCGGCGAGACCGGTGGGTGAGATAGTTGAGCGCGAGTTTCTGCCCTGCGCGCTGAACCACGCCATCGCGCCCGCTCTATAGCCCTTGCTCAGATTGTAGGCAAAGATACCCTGATTGTACGCTTCCGCCAGATCAAGCGCCACGTCGTAGCGGTCAAGACCCAAAAATATGTGCCCATAGAGTCCGTTGACAATTGGGTGCGACACGCCCAGTATCGCGTTTGTCAACTGAATCTTGTAGGGCAGCACCATCGTCGTGTCCTCCGACTCCTCGTAGAACCAGTCCTCCCCGGCGATACCGCGCACAGTCGCCTCGCCCTCCACCGTTACAGGCAGGGCCTTAGACGCGCCGAAAACGCCGGCGTCATAGCTGGCGCGCGGACTTATGAGGCCCTTGTCGAAATCTATGAAATCAAAAATTCTCCTCAAGTCAACCAATAAGAACGCGCCGAACTCGTTCCCAACATCGCTCCAAGAAAGCGGGTCTAGAAAGTTCGCCACCACGCCGCCTTTAACGTGCGTGACGCCCTTGAACTCATCGTCGTTTGCGGTTACAAGCTGCTCCGCCAAAAGCGTGGGGACTATGAGCATTTGCCTCGGCAAACGCGAGTACTTAAGCCGGTTCGAGAGCGGCGTGGAGTAGTGCGGCGGCGGGTTCCCCTCCCTAGCGGTTATCGCGTCTTCGGCAGATACGGTAGAGGTCTGCAACGCCTTCAGCGTATCGATTAGGTAAATACCGTATCCGTTCCTATCATAGCCGGTATAGACAAGTTTCTTGCCGTCCTCGGAGACCGCCGGATGAAACGCGCCGCCGGAAACGTTGGTCAGCCGCTCCAATTTCCCCGATTTAAACGTATACCGATACGCGTTAAATATTCCCGTTTCGTCGGATGAAAAGTAGAGCGCCGAACCGTCCTTGTTGAAGGATGGGTTGCGTCTATCGTACTCCAAGCCGTCGCCGAATACGGAAAAACTTCTCTGCAGCGTGTCGTATATACCGATCTTTCTCCTATCGCCGTCTATATAGTCAACGGCAATATCCTTGCCGTTCGGCGACCAGGCAAGCGAGAATATCGTGCTGAAACCGGCCGTATCAGAACTCTTCGGCAACTCGGTGCCCCTGAAAAACTCACTCGCGATGTTGACATGCGGGTACACGACACGCACGTCGGAACCGGATGTATCCGTTATCACGAGAAAGAAGCGGTCAAACTTTCGCACTGCGCAAGCGAGTTGATCTCCTTTAGGCGAGAACGATGCGGCAAAAACGCTTTTCCCCGTCGTTACCTGATTCTCCGTCTTCTTTCCGAAAAATTTCGGCTTATCGGGCGGCAGCTCGTCAATAAACAAGTCAAACGTTCTCTGGCCGCCCAATCTAGTTTCTTGAAACGATTTCCGCCCACGCGGCGATACAAATGCGATCCTCCCCGTCTCGTTGTGAATGTCGTAGACACTGCTCACCGGCATCTCATAGCGTATCTTTTTCTTCTCAGCAACAGTATCGGAAAGGCTGTACGAATACAGGTCTAGGAAGGCGTAATCGTTCTCGCCGCTTGATAAAAAGTAAATCTTACTTCCATCAGGCGAGAACTTGGGATAACCGTTGTCGAACCCATCCTTGTTGATCTTCCGCCCGTAGACCTGATTCCCCACGGCTTTGATCTGAGCGTTGTACCGGCGAGAGAGCTGCTCCTGCCAATCGTTGTACAGCTGTTTCGCGGATATACCCAAGACCGCTTTGACCGATCCGTCGAATGAGAGCCTGCCCACTCGAGCGTTCTCACGCAATATAGAGACGATCTTCTCGTAACCGTAGGTGTCGGCAATGTACGTGATAAGCGAGAAACCGTGGTTGTAGCTTTTCTCAAAATCGTCCCCCTTACCGGTAAATACCTGCATGTGAGGCCATGAGAGCAATTTATCGCTAAGCGTGAGCGTGCGTAGTATCATATCGCGGTGCGAGTCCCACCTGTCCGCGCCGCGGCGGCTGCTCTCGTATTGCGCTATCCCCTCCAGAAACCATACTGGCATAGTCTCCGACGGTAAAACGTGAAGCCCCTCAAAGCGCGACGCGGAGTTTGGGTGCGTGAAGTAACCTGCTTGGATTTCCGATATGACCGGCGGAAACTTCAGTCCCGTCCATATCGAAACGACGTGGGCGTACTCGTGCGCCAGCACGTCGTCGAACCAATCCGAACTGCCGCGCAGATTAAACTCGTAGTCGTGGACGCCAACGTATAGGAAATTGAAGTTGGAATAGGCGAAAGCGTCCGGGATCTCGCTCTCGTAGAGGACAACATCTGTCTTGCCGGGCAGCGAGATGTTGTAGGTCTCGGCGTAGATTTGGCGCAGCTGCTCAAGCCTATTGGCCACGCGGGGAACGAGGTGGTCAAGCCCGCGGTGGTAGTGGAAACGGAAGTGTGCGGACTCGGTAGTATAGTGCTTTTGGCTGTAGGCGTTGTGCTTTCTGGTCGCGGCGGACGCGGTATTAATCATGGCAGTACAAAATATTAACAATAGCAGGAGCTTGATTGTACTTGCGGTATTGATTGATAACTTTTTCATCGGTGATTACCCGTTCTTCAAGATGATTATTTTATGATTATTGATACCGTGTCAACAGTTATTTCACGACCGCCATCTTCCAGAACTTTGAGTACTTCTTTCCGTTGACCTCCGCCTCCATCCGGCATCTGTAGATACCGGGGCCGTATTTTCTCAGGTTTACCCTGAATTCATTCCATCCCGGGAAATCACCGCTTAGAGTTTTGAACGTGTCCATCTTGTAACCCGTTATTGTGTGGATATCCAACCGCACGTTCTTTACGTTACTGCTGTTGAATTGATACTTGAACGTTGTGTACGATTCATCTTTTGACGTAGGGTTCGGATAATTCCAAAACGTTATAGGCTCATTGTACTCCTTAACTATATCCTGCGTGGACGGGCCGCCGTAGGCGAAACTGCGCGCCGCGTTGAAACCGTTTTGCGGCCAGTATAGAGAATCTACCCGCATATCGTTTGACAACTCCCATCTGTAAACCATACCGTCGCTTGAAACGGCGAATAGCGACGGGGGAATATTGGGCGAGGCGCGGCAGACTAGCGGCGAAGTCGCCGCCGAGGCGCCGGTCGACAGCGGCCAGCGGGATTGCGGAACCGGCCATGAACCGGTCTTTGAAACCGGGCGCGAAGCGCTGCTTGTCAACGCGTCCACAAAACCGCCCGGCAATGTGTATGGATAGATCAACGAATCGCCGATGGTCAAGATGGTGTCTATGGACTTAGCGGACAAGTCCCACAGACTGTCCAACTTCCCGTCGTCGCGCCGGAAAGTCACTACGCCGTTCACGCCGTCCCTCTTGTCGGCGGTGATTATTTTTGCCACTGAGAAAGTAGCCCTCTCTCCGGTCGGAGACGAGAAGACGACTAACGGCTCGTTTTTGCTTGACGATACGACAATCGGCGACGTTGTGACGCTGCCCCGTTGATACCAATACCGGTTGTCAAGATAGGCCGGCCACCTGCTCAAAAGCGCGCCTCTGCGATTCAGGGCGTATATGCCGTTTATGCCGCTTACTATTATGTCTAGATTGCCGTTGCGGTTTAGGTCTACAAGGGCGGGAGCGGAAGTATTCTTCGGGTAGCGGTTACGGTCCACGGCGGAACGTTTTTGCGGATCAACATAGTACGCGTTCGCCCAATCGTTGGGGTCTTCTTTCCAACCCCAGTCCCGTGCCAATTTGAGCGGTCTCGTGTTGTAAACCCATACGCCTTGACGGCTGTCGGTGACGACAATCTCAGATTTGCCGTCGTTATCCAAATCGCCGGTGACGATGGCGAACGGGGGGACGCCTTTGACGGTTTCTATTGACACAGCGTAATCACGGCTCGGTTGGATGACGGACAAAAGGCCGTCGTTTCTCATCGCGGCAAATCCTCCGACACTTCCTATACTATCCCTCAACGCGGCTATAGCGCATACGGGTGAATTGATAGAGGACAACGATATCGTTTTAGTAATGGATGTATCGGAGCCTACGACTATTCTCCCGTCAGTCAACCCGATCGCCCACGACTTGTCGTCAATCCCGCAAACATAGCTTGACGGCGGGGCGGGAAGCTGAATTGCCGTTCTGTCCGTTATATCAACAGTATTATAGACGTATATGACGTTATCAGCTTGTAATGTTTTCGACAGCCGCGACGACGACGATGTTTTTGATAACAGCGTCGTCTTTGGTGATGATGTCTTTGATTTTGATAATGACGATGTCGCCGTCGACTGCGTTGACGACGCGGGGACGTATATCTTTCCGCCTATCGCCGTGGGGAAAGTAAACACTCCCGGTATGCTGTCAAAATATGTTACGGCGGTATCATTTAACGGATACATATAGAACCGCCCCGATTCGCCCAAAAGCGCCAGTACCGTATTCTTATTGTTACCGCCGAGTTCTGTTACCAGCGGATCAAAAAACGAGGCCTCCGGCGCGGCGCGGCGCGGCCAGCCGGGCGTTAGGTAGTTATACTCCGCCTTAACTAAAAATAAACTGTCAGAATAATTGACGATAGTATCGTTTTGAAAACTTATTGACCGTTCCTGCCCGGGCGACACGCTCGCGTATCTGAAATCAAGGTTCAGATATGTGTGCCCGCCGTCGTTCGATCTGCTTGACGGGCGGGAATACGGCCCAAACCCCCATACGTCGGCGCCGGATTTAGACTTATCGTAGCGTATGCTCTTGTGCGGGAAAACATCTTCTGCCCCGCCGTAGTCAAAGGCGGCCTGATAGAAAGCGTCTTTGAAGGTTACTCCCAGATCGTTGACCCCGTCCGCCTCAACAAGCCTCACACCTCGGTATGATGAGTCGGCGTTGACAATATTGTACTCCAGTTTCTGCCTTATCACCCTCTCGTCAACGTGCCAAACCAAGACGCCGGAGGCAGGCAGGCTGACATCGTTGTTCCTCGTCTTCAAGATAACGCTACCGGCCGAATCCTTTATGTTCTTGTCGATATTTACATTGAAAGGATAGGCGCTTATTATCGACCCGTTATCATATTTAAAAACGGAAGTGTCGCCGGAAAGATTCCTTTGCCGGTTTTCAACGAGGTAGTACTCGTTGTTGTTAAGCGGTATAAGCAGTATCGCGGTATCGTTCCCAAGAGCTTGCCCGTCTATCGCCGCCGTCAATGCCTTAACCCTATATACCGTCTCGCCCGCGCCTATGACATACGGTTTATCCCACCCCATAAAGGCCCGCACCCACGCGCTCGGATAGGTCGGTATAAACCCCTGCCCTGCCGAATACCCCGCGAAATCCATTATGCAAAAGGCGCCGACGGCCGATACCCCGCTCGACGTGGAAAACAAATCCGGAATACCCAGCTGCCTCGCCAATTGGTTAACGAGAATGCCCTGTATGCCCCAGTTTAGCCCGTCCTGATTCGAGGTTTCGGCGCACATCATCACCTCGTCCACCGTCAAATCCTTTCCCGACGCGCCGGTAACAGTAATTCCCACACTGTCAAGTTTGAGGGTGTCCTTGTAGTACTTGAAGTAGTCGCGATTGATGAAGGCGTCGATCATATCCGATGGAGAATCTGCTGCCGCGGCGCCGTCCAATCCGCCGTCCGTCATGTAGGAGGCGCCGGCGTGTAGTATGAGTATCGCCGCTTTGCGGCCTGTGGCCGCTTCGCGCAGTATCCCGTCGCCGTCCCTATACAAACCCCTGAAGGGCGAGTCGCCGCCTTTTGCCGCCGCCGCCACGGCGTCTTTGACGAACATAATCAGACCATGCGTTTTTCTCTCCCAATACGCGTCCTTCGTCTCACGCTTCCGCTTCCATCCCGGCGAGTAGTAGGTCATCGGGTTGTCGACCTTGTAACCGGTCTCGCCGTCGCCGGCCGGATAGAGCGAGAAATCCACTTTGAGTTTGCCGCGCGAAGCCTTGGCGTAGTAATTCGCTAGCGCTGTAAGCTGATGTCCGAAGTACGCGGAATCGTGCGGTAACTTGTCGTACTTGTAAACGGTATCCGTAGCGTAAAACTTACGCTCCTTGGTATCGCCTTTTATACCGAAGCGCCCGTCCCCGGTCGTCAGCGTGGACGTATCCGTCTTAAACTCTATCCGTATGGCGATAACTAGGAGGGTATCAACGCCGTTCTTGACAAAATCGACCGACCACTTATGATTCCGCGCCGTCTCAACCATATCTTTCTGAGAGGAGCTTTTGAGCAACAGGCTTCGTGATTTAAACGCCGACGGCACCTGCGCGGCGGCAAGCGCAGGCGCGGAGATTATCAGCAACATCAACAAATAGTAAATTTTTTTTATCATCAAACACCCGTCTAAAACCCAAACAAGAACGATAACCTCCACTGCCCGTCGCGCACCCCGCTCGCCCCCTCTTTATCCGGATCTATGGCCCTGATTATCCCGCCCATGAACCCCGGCGGCGAGTATATGTAGGAGAAATCGACGTTCATATTCGCGTACTTGACGCCAAGCCCCATCGACAACTCAAAACGCTCCCCAAGGTAATCGCCCAAAAAACCTAGACGCAACGCCATGAAATCGGCGTAGAGGTACTCCATACCGAGGCTGACGTTTATCTCCTGAAATTCCTCCGCAAAGGTCGTCTCCTTGTTGTTCAACATACCAGTCCAAAGCGCCACCCAAAACGGGTCCGGCCCTTTGTCGTAGTAATTTTTGACCACCTCCCTATAGGCGTCAAAGACAAGAGTCAGCTCGTGGAAAGGAGTTCGTATGGGGCGGTACGCCAACCCGAGCCTCAGGGAAAACGGTATCGGGTCGGCTTCCTCCGGCGTCATGTAGTATATGCTCGGCCCCATATTCTGCAACATAAACCCAATGTCCAACTTGTCAACGAAAAAATTCCTTTTGAGAACAGCGGCGTCTATCGCGAAGGTCTGCCCCACGCCGCCGGACTTCGAATCCAACACGCTGTAAACATACTTGGCGTTCAAACCCAGCGACAGGTCCTCCTTTACCGGAAAACCGTAAGAGATGCCGAAGACGCCCTCCCACGACCTTGCCTTTCCCAGATAGGCCTCCAGCTCGTCCCACTGCTCGTTGTCGCCCATGTTGATAAAGTTCATCGAAAAAGCCAGCGTACCCCAATCCTCTGTGGGAATTACCACCGCCGGAAAACCGTGCCACAAGTCGCTCATCTGAAACGCGGGCAGTATCTGCTCGTAGAAGAGCATCAGCTGTTTCTCCGCGTGAGCGTATTGGTGCATAGCGCCCTCCGTCGCCACCCACATATCCTTACCGCAGGCCGCGATGGCGCTCACGTTGTCGTTTTTAAGGGCGTTCTTGGAGTGATAGGTCTTCCACTCCGGAACATTTACCGGCCTGCCGTCCTTACCCGTTACCGTCTTGCCCGCCTTATGCGTGATCACGCCCTTGTTCGTGCCTATCCAAACGACGCCGCCGTTCTGCTCGGCGAAGGAGTAAACGGTAGAACCCGGAAATTTGTAGCGCGTCCACGTTCTGGCGCTCGGAGTGTATATCGTTATACCGTTGTCGCCGCCTATCCACAGACGCCCCTTCGAGTCGACAAAGAGCGCCGTGACGCCGAGCGACAGGAGACCCGACGACGTATCGAAAACCGCCACGCTGTTGTCGCTCGATTTTACGGCCAACCCCCTGGGCGTACCGATGTAGAGCTTCTCGCCGGCAAACGCCAACGACGTTATGTATGAATCGGGCAGCCCGTTCTCACTTGTCAACCCGTACCACTCAGAATCCTTCATAATAGCCAAACCTTTTTCGGTACCCACGGCCACATCGCCGTTTGAGGAAACCGCCACGGCGGTAACCCGATCGGACGGAAGGACGCCGTCCTCGTCGCCGGTCTCGGCGGTGTAATGCCGCCACCTGCCGTTGTTGCGACGCCACAAACCGGACACTGTGCCCACCCAGAGCCGCTCGGAGGCGTCGAGCGCCATTGCGGTCACGGTATCGCGCACTGCTATCGTAAAGGGTATAAGCAACTCGGTAACGTCGGCAATACCGCGATCCTCACTTTCCAATATCTCAGTTATCTTGTCGGCCAAACTTTTTCTCTCTTGCTCGCTCATAGATTTCGGAAGCAAATTGCCGGCGATATTGCTGCTTACGCTCTCGTCGGGCGGCAATAATATCAGCATTCGAGCGTAATTCCGCACGTTAAACGCCGCGAACGATACATCGGGGACGGTATGCGTTGCGAGCGACTTCTGCGAGGCCGCTTCCTTAGACATTTTCTGCAAGGAGTTTTGCGCATTAAGGAATGTTTTATACATATCCGCGCAAACCACTGTGGCTTTTTCCACAAGTTCTACGATATTCTCGGAACGGACCGGATCAGACGAGGCGACTAAGTTTCCGTTTTCGGTTTCATATATTTCCACCGACAATGTGAACATTGTCCGCAATTTACTTAAGGTACCGCGTACGATATAATCCGCGCCGATTTTGCTTCCAAGGGCTATGACGCAGTTTTCATCGGCGCACTCTTCCAAAACCGCGCTGCCTTGCGCATAAACGGTTTCCGAGGTCATTATGTTGTATTTGCCCAACGGGAGGTTTTTAACAGCCTCTCGGCGAAGTTCCGCGGTCACCTGCCTGATCTCCGCCGGATTCCACTCGTCGGACGCGCCGGATTGCGCGTCTATATCAGTTTCCACGACGGCTACGTTTTTCACTCCCGTGATTGATTTAGGAGTTTCATCGACAGCGGCGGGTCCGGACACAGATTTCGTTAACGCGGAGTCGCTCTTGAAGGCAGCCGCGTAGGGTTCAAGCAGCGTTACCAACCGCTCGTAGCGCTTCATGCCCAGCTTGTTCTCCCGCCTGATCTCCCACAGCGCGTTGTCCGTCATCTCTTTGTGATCGACGTCGAAATACTTGAGCGCGACCGATCGCAACGCCTCGCCCTCCTCCGCTATGTACGCCTCGCCCTTCTCCCAGATCTTTCCGTTGAAACGCGTTATCCCGGAACGCGACCCGGCCCACACGTAGTCCCGCGACCCGAAGGCCGCAGACGTTCGAGCGGCTAACGCAGTGAACGCGCTGTCGGCCATGTACGTCTTCCACGAGAGCGTGAGCGGCGACTGCCCGAGGCCGGCCGGGTTGTAGAAGATCGCGTTGGCGTCGTTGGCCAACCCGGTGAACGCCTCGCCCATAGCCGTAGGCCGCGAGCCGACGGGGAAACCAAGCGTGACCACGGCCGACTGACCGACGGCGGACGCCTCCTTGGCCGCGAACAAGCACGACAAAACGACCAGCACAACACCAATGGGCGCGAAACGCTGCCCAAACTTGCAAATGTTCACTTTTTTACCCCCGCTGCTGCGGATAGTGATAAGACCGCCGTCCACTCCGGGAGGGGCGGCGGCGTATCCCCCTCAAAAAACGGCACCATGCCAGCCAACGCCGTCTCCCGCACCATCTTCTCCGAACCGTGGTGGGCGGCCAACACGCAGGCGCACCCCAAATGAAACGGCGGAACAATCTGCGGATATTTGTAAATCTCCTCGCGGGTAACAAAATTCCCCTTGGCGATGAACGACCCGCACACCGGACACTCTTTCAAATAGTCGTAGTAATAAAACACCGCCCCGCCCTTGTCCCCCGACTCAATGCCACGCAGGTTCATCTCCGTCTGCGCCTTCCAATGCCTAAGAAGCGCCGTACGGTCGGACACTTTAAGCGGCACGCCGTTCACATCCTCGCTTACCCCCGCCAAATACTTTTTAATCTCCTCCTCCGTGGGGCGCAACGCCGCCAAATCTTCACGCGGACTCTTGCGAAGAACAGAGTACACACCGCTCACATGAATAACCTTTCGCGCGGCGGTCTCGTCGCCGTCAGCCTTAGGATTCTTCAACACCGCAAGGACAAGGACGACAAGCACCGCCACGCCACCCATAAGCAACAGCATATTACGCCCTTCCCCACAAAGAATACGATTATTCACGACCATAACCGCGGTATATCAGGATTTTGACTCTTGTTTTAATCCTAATAATCCTTTAAAATCCTACTAATCCTAATCCATGTTATTGACGACCTCTCTCCCGAACTGCGAACAGGAGACACTCTCCGCGCCATCCATCAGCCGCGCGAAGTCGTAGGTGACCGTCTTCTTCGCGATCGCCCCCTCCACCCCCTTTATGACCAAATCCGCCGCCTCGTTCCAACACATGTACCGCAGCATCATCTCCCCGGAGAGTATCACCGACGACGGGTTGACCTTGTCCTGCCCCGCGTACTTCGGCGCCGTCCCGTGCGTGGCCTCGAATATCGCGTGCCCCGTCAGGTAGTTGATATTCGCCCCCGGCGCGATCCCTATCCCGCCCACCTGGGCGGCCAGCGCGTCGCTGATGTAGTCGCCGTTCAGGTTCATCGTGGCCACCACGTCAAACTCATCCGCCCGCGTCAAAGATTGCTGGAAAAATATATCGGCAATCGTGTCCTTCACCAAAACCTGCCCAGCCTCCGGCTTCCCGCCGCAATCATCCCAACCCACCGCCCTGCCCTTGTACTCGTTCTTGACCAGCTCGTACCCCCAAGCCCTGAAAGCGCCCTCCGTGTACTTCTGTATGTTCCCCTTATGCACGAGCGTAACGCTCTTGCGCTTGTTCTGAACGGCGTAATCCAACGCCGCCCTGATGAGCCGCTCCGAACCGCTCTTGGAAATAGGCTTTATCCCCAGACCCGAATCCCCCCGTATGTCCCAATGGAACTCCTCCCTAAGGAACCAAAGCAGCTTTTTGGCCTCCTCGGAGCCCATCTCAAGCTCCTTGCCGGAGTAAACGTCCTCCGTGTTCTCCCGAAAGATGACCATATCGCACCTCTCCGGATGCTTTACCGGCGAGGGGACGCCCGGGAAGTAGCGCACGGGGCGCAAACAGACGTAGAGATCGAGTATCTGCCGCAAAGCCACGTTCAGGGAGCGGATCCCGCCGCCGACCGGCGTGGTAAGCGGCCCCTTCAGCCCCAAAAGACGATCCTTGAAGATCTCGACCGTCTCGTCCGGCAGCCAGCTGCCCGTAGCCTTGAACGCCTTCTCGCCGGCCAAAACCTCCTCCCACTTGATACGCCTCTCCCCGCCGTAGGCCTTCTCCACCGCGGAATCGAGCACATACCGCGCCGACCGCCAAATATCAGGCCCCGTGCCGTCGCCCTCTATGAAGGGGATTATGGGGTTGTAGGGCACCTCCAGGAGGCCGCTTACCATTCTGACCTTTTCAGCCATTGCGCAAAAACCTTTCTTTTTCGCTCTTTTTTGCTCTTTTTCTATTATCTAACCCGATTTTGGATCGCTATATACTATAATATACATCATTCCTAACATGAAAGTCAAAGGCTTTAAAATCAAATTCTTTAAAATCTTTTACGCGGATCAACTATTGGGACGTGACGTAAATGCCTTTTCTTCAAGTTCTTTAATGCCCAAAAGCATAGCCGTTTTAAGGACGTTTTGGTACCCCATACTTAGATAAGCGTCTAAAGACTCGGCGCGGCTGCGGATTGCCGGCGAAAGATTCAGCGTAACCCTTGTCGACGGCTCCGCTTTGCGCCACTTTCCTTTGCCGTCGCTAACCTCAACTAACCCTTTTTCACGAGCCTCCTCAAAAGAGCCTTCAGGAAAATACTCCTTTTCAAAAGCCGCCTCGTTGAAATCAGCGGACTCCGTTACGCCGGCCGATCTGCCTGCTTTCTTACCGGAACGTTTCGTCATAGCGTTTTTCCTCCGATTTGTGCGCTCTACGCACGGTTATAACCATATTTCCGGAATAGATTACCGTCCAATACTTACCCTCGTCATCTTTTGCCGTTAAAATACGTATATCCGGATCTTTCGGCGACGGATAACCCACCGCTTTAACGCCACCCTTTACCGCATTTCCAATAAATTCACAACTCGCGCCCCGCTCGGCGATACGTTCAAGAGCGTGTTTAGTGAATTCTATTCCATTGTCCATACATACAATATACATCTTTTATATGCAAAAAGCCAAAAAAATTTCAAAATCATCCCATATCTTTTCCAACAAAGATCAAAAATGCCTTAAATTGATCGGAAACGCCGTTTTTGAATTGATATAAAAATGAGTCAGTTCTCAAATTCTTTAAAATCTTTTAAAATCAAATTCTTTAAAATCAAAGTCTTTTTTAGACGGAAGGCTTCGCCTTCCATAGATAGTTCGGGGGCTAAACCCCCGAACTTCAGTCAAAGTCAAAAGAAAAAGCCTTTTTTGGTGACTTTGACTCTGATTTTGATTGAAAATGCGGGGTTTAGCCCCGCATTTATCTATGAAGCCGAAGGCTTCGTCTAAAAAAGATTTATCTTTTTTAAGGCTTTTTAAGGTGTTTGGGAGCGCAAAATCGACTTTTTTGATATTTTTTATTTTACTATTGACACCCGGCTCCGGATATACTATATTATACATATAAATGGCGACGCCGCAGCCGAGCCGGTTAGCGGACTCGGCGGAAGTACATTCTTGAGAGAGGGCCGGATCATGGTGTTGGTAGCCTTGGCTTCACCGACAGCAACTTTGTTGGTTTTGTCTGCAATGAGCGGTCGAGACACAAATCTCGGTGACGCCAACAGCCCGTGTACCCCCCCCCCCCCC
>Ga0268262_10000674_pt1 | contig 44174 bp, 44 predicted proteins | sample TergutNc150P3_FD_190354 | JGI IMG/M metagenome (GOLD analysis project Ga0268262, IMG submission 190354) | Nasutitermes corniger P3 segment gut microbial community from laboratory colony in Florida, USA - Nc150 P3 (SPAdes) (version 2) | ecosystem: Host-associated > Arthropoda: Insects >...
TCTTCCAGCCACATGGCTTTTTCTTCTTCGCTAAATTTCATCTTTTCCCTCCGAAATTGGGTAATTTCCGGAAGTTTATCTCATCTTATTTCCTGGCGGTAGAAGCGGTTCTTTTGACGGATACGAAGTAAAACTGCTTATGGGTGGTCGGGGCAGGGCGGGGCATGACCTTTTGCGACATGCGAGGAAATGGGGGTTGGACAAACCCCCGTCTTCGCGTCCAGCAAGCCGAAGGCTTGCGCGCGAAGGCGTTGAACAAAGAATAGGAGCAAAGAGAATGCACCACTCTGCCCCGACCACCCGTAGACTGGTTTTTGTATAGGTTTTGGCGATGAAGTCTGTAATAAATCAGGCTTTTACTGCATTGTTGCCCATTCTGCAAGTCTTTCCTTCAATAAAACCGGGATATTCAGGTGATACGGACAACGAGTCATACATACGCCGCATTCGGTACATGTTCTTGCTTTTTCGACAGCGCCGCCAATCATTCCACGCGCCCGTTCAGCAGGCATACGTTTGAACGCGCTTTTAAAACACAGAACCACGCTGATGTGGATGTCCTGGGAACAGGGCTGGCAGTAATCGCAGCGGTGGCACCAACTGGCGCTTGATTCAAGGCGTTGCTTTTCAATTTCTTTTTCGTCTTCGGTACTAAGAGCTTCTCTTCTTTTTACGATTGCGGCAATCTCGCGGACTTCTTCAATTTTCTCAAAGCCGGGATCGGGAACAATGCTGTCGTATTGTCCAAGAAACCGGAAAGAGAGCGCCGCGTCATCCAGAAGGCCTCCACCCATAGGCTTCATCGCGATAAAGCCCATATCAAGCTCCTTCGCAAGCGGGATCGCCTTATCCGCCGCTTCCCTGTCGATATAGTTAAACGGAAGTTGTACCAAAGCGAATTTCCCGTTCTTCATGATTTCAATTGCCGTGGAAATGTTGTGGCTGGAAAAACCCGGAAACCTCACTTTCCCTGCTTTGACCGCTTCTTCAAGCCCCTCCATTGCGCCGCCTGGTCCAAATACCGCTTCCTTTTGGGATTCGTTACTTACGTTGTGAAGCTGATAAATATCAATATAATCTACATTAAGCCGTTTCAGGCTCAAGTCCAACTGCTCTGTGAAAGTCTTTTTGTCTTTTGCCGGAGATTTTGAGGCAATGACAAGGTCTTCCCTTTTAGTCCCCTTTATTGCTTCTCCGATCTTTTCTTCGCTGTCGGCGTAACCATGGGCCGTGTCGATGAAATTTATTCCAAGGCCAATTGCCTCCCGCACTATGCGTACGGCCTCGTCTTTGGAAACCCGCATTATGGGTATGCCGCCAAAAGCAACTCTGCTTACCATCAAGCCTGTTTTACCGAATCTTACCTTGTCCATTTTTCCATCCTTAATATATTATTATAACATCTAATAATACGAAAATACGTGAAAAAGTCCATAAAAGATAAAAGGGATTGATCATTTTGCTCTTTTATGTTAATTTTACCCATGACTCAATCAGAACTTGATAAACTTGAAGAAACTCTGGTTCAGGGAATCAGGGACTTTATGAAAAAGAACGGCTTTAGCCGCGCCCACCTTGGTTTGTCTGGCGGTGTAGATTCCGCTCTGACCGCATACCTGGCCGTGCAGGCTGCCGGCGCGGAGAACGTTACCGGCATCAGCATGCCTTCACGCTTTTCGTCCCAAGGCTCAAAAGACGACGCGGCAAAGCTTGCGGCTAATCTCCGCTGCCGTTACGAGACCATTCCCATCGAAGGAATTTACTCGACCTACCTTACCGCTCTGGAAAAGGTTTTTGAGAACCGTCCTTTCGACGTGGCAGAAGAAAACCTACAGGCAAGGATACGCGGCACATTGTTGATGGCCTATTCAAATAAGTTCAATTCAGTGCTTCTGGCCACAGGCAACAAAAGCGAGGCCGCCATGGGCTACTGCACCCTCTATGGGGATACCTGCGGCGCACTTGCGCCTATCGGGAATCTTTTCAAGACTGACGTTTACGCGCTCTGTAATCGAATTAACACCAGGTCAGGAGGCGCTCTTATCATTCCCAAAGAGATCATCGACAAAAGCCCGTCGGCGGAGCTGCGTCCGGGCCAAAAAGACGAGGACAGCCTCCCGCCTTACGACACCCTTGACGCGATCCTAAGGCTGCGCATTTGCGAAAACCTTTCGCCCGCTGAAATTGTCAGTAAAGGCTGGGACAGCGAACTGGTAAATCGTATCATCAATACCATGACGCGAATGGAGTTTAAGCTCATTCAGTGTCCGCCTTCGCTACCGCTAAGCTTAAGTTAAAGGACTTTTGGTCCGACGGGCTTTATACACCGCAGGACATGAAGGATAAGGCATTTAACATAACAGCCGAAATGGCAGAACGTTTTATCGTTTCGGACCAGAAAAGGAATATGCCTGTAACAAAGTGTCTTTTTTAACTTGAAAGTTACGGATTTGTTATTTCAAACCTATTACAGTTAAAAAGGAGTTAAGCCATTCCCAGCTTTTTTTTAAGCCTTATTTGCGTAATAGGATTTTATCCCCTTTTTTATAAGCTAAATAAACCCGCTTCCCGCTGGCGGTCTGTTGCTCTTTTAGTCGCGGTAATATTGGGGCGTCCTCTTTCTCTGTTATGGCAGAGATTCTTTATGTTTGAGCAGGTGGAATCCCTTTCGTTAATTGACATTACTGTTGTTCATATCGCGCTTTATCTTCTTATCCCCGTTCTGTTGGGTAACAACCGCTTAAGGGCGCTTATTTCAGCTTCATTTGCTTTTAGCATCATTAATTTGGCGCATTTGCCTGTTACTCTTTTTATTTTTTATGTAGTTTCCCCTTTTATTAATTCGTTGAGTTATGTGGAATATCTGCAGAAAAACCCTGCCATATATTACTGTGTTATTTTTATAAATAATATTGTTATTAGCGCCTGCTGTCTTTTTGCCGCACGTCATATACGTGAAACTAAATTAAAACCTCCTCTTATGCTTTATGTGATTTTCAACCTGTTGTTCGTTTTATTCCCTTTGGCAATTTTCGTATGGTATGAGGATATAGTAAGTGTAATGTCTATTTCTTTATTAACTTCCGCTCTTATAAGCGCATTCTTTTTGGCAATAATGCTGTTTTTATTTTATCTTTATACGCTTTTGGCTAAAGATAATTTGACCGTTAGTATAAATGAAACTGAAAGCCCATTGCCATTGAAGGCTGAAGAAGCCGCTCAATACACACCTTTCATTCAGCTTTTGAGCAGGCGCGAATTGGAAGTTATCGAAGCAATACTTGCAGGTAATGTCAGACATAAACAACTCTCCGCCGCACTTAATATTTCTGTCAGTACGGTAAAAACCCATTTAATTCATATTTATCAAACTACAGGCGTTTCCAGCATTGCCGCCCTCTTATCTCTTTTTCACGGATATACTACTTCCAAACAGCCATAAATTAGCCCCGAATCAACCTATAATCAACCCTAAATCAACCTTAAAGGCGATATAAACATACACCGCCTTCATTATATTTTTTATTGAAGGAGTTCGTTATGTTGAAATTTGTTCAAAAAGTACAATTACTGTATCATCAATTGCAGGAATATCTTTTTTACGCTGATTATAGAAAAAGAAAAGATATTTTGGAAACAAAAAAATGCAGAAATTGTCTGAAGAGGGTTAGTTTGCATTGGAATATATGCCCTTGGTGCAAGCACTCGGATTTTTCATTTAATGAGGAATATTTATATAAGGAAGGAGGAAGACGGATCATAATAGAATAGTTGACAAAATGGTTTTTACACAATATAAATAACTAATAAAGGGTTAATTTATGCCAAATTTAATCAAAGATATAAAAAACACAATGGTCAAAAAGGGAATATCTGAAGAAATATTCACTCAATTTGATTTTTCTGAAGCAAATTATAATCAACCTGAAAGAATTTTAACGCTTATCAACCAAATGGATAAACTGCTTTCCAAAGAACAATGCCTGTCCATTATGGAAGAGCAAGGTTGTTGTACAACCGGTAAACCCGCGAAAGCGCATAGCGATTTTGGGAAAAAATATGCACAAAAAACGGTTGAAGAAAGGATCGGATTATTTGAGAAGCTGGAGACACCCCATAAACCATCGTGCAAATTAAACGAGGACGGTACATTGTCTGTTTTTTGGGGAACAGGAAATGAAGGGGATTATAAATGCGTGTGTGGATTTATGAAAAAATTGTCACAGCCTGTCAATGTTTCAAAAACATTTTGTGGTTGCTGTGGCGGTCATGCACGGAAAATTTTACAAAGATCGCTTGGGGTAAAATTACGATTAAACAAAATAGCATCCTCTGCAATTAGTTCAAAAGGGAAAAAACACTGTGAATTTATTTTTAAAATAAACTAAATATTGGATGCAATGCAATGAAGTCTTTTTGCCTATTTGAAAATGAAATTTCCGACATATTTTACGAAGAATGTGCGTTAAATGGCGTAAAACGCGTTGCCAATACTGTTTCGGAAGACCTATTTTTGGTTACAGGTAAAAAACCAAACATAACAAACATTTTGGAGAATTGTACAAGCGAACAGATTATCATTACCGCTACACTTGGAAACAGCGCCTTGATTGGTTCCTTTATTGAAAGAAGATTATTGAATGTGGGTGACATAACAGGAAAACGCGAATGTTATGTAATTAAAGTCGTAGAAACGCCTTTTGCCGATTTTCCAAAAATCAAACAGGCTTTACTAATAATCGGCAGCGACAAACGGGGTACTATTTACGGTATGTTTCGCCTTTCTGAAATGTGCGGAGTGTCGCCTCTTGTTTTTTGGGGAGACGCGGTACCAGAAAAGAAAGATAAATTACATCTTGAATTTGAAAATGATATTGTTTCAAAAGAACCTTCCGTAAAGTATCGCGGCTTTTTTATAAACGACGAATGGCCGGCATTTGGAAAGTGGTGTTCGGAAAAATATGGCGGTGCCAACGCGAAAGTATACGATAAAGTTTTTGAGCTTCTTTTACGGCTAAAGGGAAATTATTTATGGCCCGCAATGTGGAATTCATCGTTCAGCGAGGATGGCCCCGGTTTGGAAAACGCGCGGCTGGCGGATGAATACGGCGTGATAATGGGTTCATCACATCACGAGCCGTTATGCCGCGCGGGTGTAGAATGGCAAAATCAATATACACAATACGGCAATGACAATACATGGAGTTTTATTTCCAACAGCGACGCTATCACAGAGTTTTGGAAGGATGGCGTTTTGAGAAATAAAGATTTTGAAAAAATTATTACACTCGGTATGCGCGGTGAAAATGATTCCCACTTATTGGGTGAAGGCGCTACAGTCCAGGACAATATAAACGTTCTCAAAAAAGCAATTACAGTTCAAAATCAATTGTTAAAAGATATTTTCAATTCAGAATTGAAACACATCCCAAGAATGTTTGCCATTTACAAGGAAGTGGAAGATTTCTTTTTCGGTGTAGATGGCAGTGATGGACTGCGTGATTGGGACGGGATTAAAGATGTTATTCTTTTATTCAGCGATGATAATCATGGACTGTTACGCGCCATACCGCAACCTTCGGATAAGCCGCACTGCGGCGGCTACGGCATTTATTATCATTTTGATTATCACGGTGCGCCTTATAGTTATGAATGGCTCAATCACACAAACATGGTACATGCGTGGGAACAGCTAACAATGGCTTATGAGTTTGGCATACGCGACATGTGGATTGTAAATGTAGGCGATATAAAAGGAAATGAATATCCACTCAGCTTTTTTATGGATTTAGCGTATGATTATACCAAATGGGGAATTTCTCACCTGAATAGCGCGGCAGAATATACAAAACAATGGATCTCTGTACAGTTTGGGAACGCAATTTCATCTTTACAAAAAACGCAAATCCATAATATGCTGGCTGCGTACACTATTTGGAGTACGGTAAGGATCCCTGAATCGTTGAATCCCGATGTCTTTAAGAATAATTTTCATGAAATAGAAAATACATCTAACGCTGTTACAAACATAATGGCACAAATATCCGTTTTACGTAATGAATTGTCCAGGCAAAGTCTTTCAGCATTTGAAAGCATGATTTATTTTCCTTTAATGGCCTTTTTTAATGCCATGTTACTTAATCTGGAAGCCGGAATGAATCATATTCACGCGGAAAGGGGTTCGTTGGTTGCCAATCAGTACTCAGCTTCATTATTGGAAAAGATTTCTATGGATCGTTTTTATATAGATGAATTTCATAAAATTTTGAATGGCAAATGGAATCATATGATGGAATCGGCACATATGTGTTTCCGTACCTGGGATGATAATAATTGGACTTATCCCATTGTGCAAAACATAGCTCCTATTCCGCACCCAAAAATTGTTGTAAGTTTTAGAGGGTACAATACATACAACTTGGGGCATCATTGGCAGGATAATATGCCGATTTGTAATACTGAAATGACCCGACCAGATATAAGCAAAATAATATTTGATATAGATAGCCGCAGTGATATTGACTATGATTTTTCAATAACGTGCGATAAACAGTGGCTCTCTTTTTCACAAAATAACGGAAAATCAAACCTGAAAGAACAACCACGAATATCTATAGAAGTGTTTTTGGACAGGGAAAAACTGACTAATGATGGTGAAGAAATTGCTTTGATTCAAATTAAATTTGAATTTTTAGACGGAACAATAAAAATGGCCCTGCTGAATGTTAAGGCGAGCAATCAAAACTTTTCGCATCATCCTGGTGCATTTCTTGAATCACAAAATTATCTTTGCATTAATGCTGATCATTATAACGAAAAAATAGATATTGACGGTATGGGGTGGCAAATTGTTTCCCGTCTTGGCAGAACCGGGAATGCGATAAAATCTTTTCCTGTTGCAAAAAATTGGGAAAACGAAAGCCGCCGCCCGTATGTGAAATATGATTTTATTATCAGTGAAACACGGGAATATATAGTTTGCTTTTATTTATCACCAAGAAACCCAATGATAAAAGGCGGCGCGTTAAAAGGCTTTTTTAGCATTAATGACAGCCAACCCAAATTGTTTAACATAATAGAATCAGATTATTATACTGGATGGATTAACAAGGATTGGTCTTACGGCGCAACAAATAATATACGAAAAATAAGTATTCCCGTTTCTTTTAACAAAGGGTTTAATTATTTAAAATTTTATGCGGCGGAGGCAAATGTTATTCTGGAAAATATTATTATGTATCCTAAAGATATATTGCTTCCTGAAACACATTTAGCGCCGCCTGAGAGTTATCGTATACCGGAAAATATAACTACAAAGGCGGTAAAATCATGAATAAATCTATGTATAACACGATAGAAAATTATATGTATGAATGTATGAGGGACGCCGCACATGATCCGGAACATATTTTTAGGGTATTATATCTATCATTGAATATAGCTTCAAAAATAACTGAAAAAATAGACTTTGACATACTGATCGCTTCATGTTTATTGCACGATATTGGGCGGGGAGAACAATATAAAAATCCAAATATATGCCATGCGGCAATAGGCGGGGCAATGGCTAAAGAATTTTTACTAAAATATGGCTGGTCTGAGAAGGATTCAGATCATGTAAAAGATTGCATTTCAACTCATAGATTTAGGGGAAATAATGTTCCGAAGACACTAGAGGCGAAAATACTATTTGATTCTGATAAATTGGATGTGGCAGGCTGTTTAGGAGTAGCCAGAACATTAATGTATAAAGGCATTGTAGGTAGTAATTTATATGAAATAAGGGATGACAAAATATGTTTTGGTGAAAATAAAAACGATAAAGATACATTTTTAAAAGAATATAATTTTAAACTAAAAAATCTTTATGATAATTTCTATACAAAAGAAGCAAAGGAAATGGCTAAAAGTCAAAAAGAATGCGCTCAATTATTTTACAATAATTTGATAGATCAAATAAATGGAATATATGGGTCAAAAGAAATAATTAATGAATATATTATTGAATATTGACAGAAAAATCTATTCTCTGTACGTTGACTTTGATATGTATTTATGGCAGGATAATATATATCATAAATAATGGAGAAACAAATGGATTTTATTGAGTTATCGAAAACGAGAAGGAGTATAAGGAGATTTAAAAGTGAAAATGTTTCCAATGATGATTTGCTGAAAATACTAAAAGCAGCACAATCCGCTCCGAGTGCCGGTAATTGTCAACCGTGGCATTTTTTTGTTGTGAGGGATAAAAGCATACAGGCAAAAATTAAAGGTAGTGCATACAATCAGGAGTTTATTTTAACTGCTCCGGTATGCATTGTCGTATGTGCCGATATAAAAAGAAGTGAAGAAAGGTATAACGAACGGGGTAGAAACCTATATTGTATACAGGATACAGCGGCTGCAGTTCAAAATATTTTGTTATGTGCAAAGGACATTGGTTTAGGGACTTGCTGGTGCGGCGCGTTTGATGAGAATGCTTTATCCGGGATATTGCATCTGCAAAATGATATGCGTCCTGTTGCAATCATTCCCATAGGTCATCCAATAGATGAACCTGTACCAGTTAAAAGGAGATCGATTGATGAGATTGTCACTTTCATTGGCGTTGATATAACAGATGCAAATTTAACTGATGCCCAAATCCATAATTGTGGTTTAAGCAATTTGACAATTTATGACAGTAAATTAGACGGTATGACAATAAACGGAAAAATTATGAATAATAAAGAACGGAAGGCAAATGGATTACCATATCATTATGATGATCCGTCACTTATGGGAAATCAATTCGAATATCAGGACAAATTGTATGAATATAATCATACAAGGCCAACGGAACAAGGAAGACGAAAAAAACTTCTGAAAGAAATGTTTGCCGAAATTGGTGAAGATTGCCATATTGAGATACCATTAAATGCGAATTGGGGCGGTCATCATGTACACTTTGGACGAGGTATTTACTGTAATTCAAATGTAACATTTGTTGATGATGAACATATTTACATAGGAGATTATAGTATGATTGCTCCAAATGTAGTTATTTCCACATCAGGGCATCCCGTATTACCTATATTGCGTGAAAATCATTATGTATACAATTTACCCGTGCGTATTGGCAGAAATGTTTGGATAGGATCGGGTGTTCAAATAAATCCTGGAGTAACAATAGGTGATAATTCTGTAATTGGGGCAGGAAGTGTTGTTACAAACAATATACCGGCAAATGTTGTAGCGTTTGGTGTACCTTGCCGTGTTATTCGTGAAATTGGCGAAAAGGATAGAAAATATTTCTACAAGGATAGAGAATTGGATGTATGGGAATAATTTAGAATAAACTTCTTGGCCAAGGCACAAACATTCAGTATCCGTATAAATATTGAACAGCATAATTTGACTTTTCCGTCTGAGCGTCACTATACTTAATAAAGAGAGGAAAATCATGAATGAAAGTTGCTTTGGATGTACCACCTGCGCGAGTGCGGATAAACCACTGGAAGAATTTATTGCGAAACTGCCGATGGAGACTTCCCACCACAGGGTGGAAGGCCAGTCAACCAAATGCGGCTTTGGCTTGCAGGGGGTGTGCTGCAGGCTTTGCGCAAACGGCCCATGCAGAATAACTCCAAAATCGCCAAGAGGCATCTGCGGTGCGTCTGCGGACGTGATTGTTACGCGAAACCTCCTTAGGGCTGTCGCCTCCGGTTCCGGCTGTTACATTCATGTGGTGGAAAATACCGCCCTTAATCTGAAAAACACCGCGCTTGAAAAGGGGAAGCTCAAAGGCCTTGGCGCGCTTCAGCGGCTCTGCAAACTGTTCGGCATCTCCGGCAAAGACGATCACGAGAAAGCGCTGAATGTGGCCAACGCGGTTCTTAACGACCTCTATAAACCAGAATACGTCAAAATGGACTTAGTAGAGAAAATGGCCTATCCTCCGAGGTTTAAACTATGGAAGGAATTGGACATACTCCCCGGCGGAGCGAAGGCCGAAGTTTTTCACGGCGTTGTAAAATGTTCCACCAATCTTAATTCTGATCCGGTGAATATGCTTTTGGACTGCCTAAAGCTCGGCATCTCAACGGGCATTTATGGTCTTACCCTTACCAATTTGTTGAACGACGTGCTTTTGGGCGAGCCTGAATTGCGCCCCGCTCCGGTTGGTCTTAGGGTGATAAATCCCGATTTCATCAACATAATGATCACGGGCCACCAGCACACGATGTTTGTTCATTTACAGGAAAAGCTTATACAGCCGGACGTGGTTGCATTGGCAAGGGCCGCGGGCGCTAAAGGTTTTAAGCTTGTCGGCTGTACCTGCGTGGGTCAGGACCTGCAGCTCCGCGGCGCCCATTACACCGAGGTCTTTGACGGCCACGCCGGAAACAACTACACAAGCGAGGCGATTCTTGCCACAGGCGCAATTGACGCTGTGCTTTCGGAGTTTAACTGTACACTGCCCGGAATAGAAACAGTCTGCGACGAGCTTCTTATAAAGCAAATATGTATTGATGATGTGGCGAAAAAGGCAAATGCCGAGCTTATCCCGTTTGATTTCGCAAACCGTGAGGCGCAATGCGAAAAGATCATCGGCAAGATAATTGCCGCCTACAAAGAGAGGCGGCCAAAGGTAAAACTCAACCTTGCCCCTGAACACGGTAACGACAACACCCTTACCGGGGTGAGCGAAGTCTCGCTGAAAAAATTCCTGGGCGATTCCTGGAAACCGCTTATCGACCTTATCGTTTCCGGAGACATTAAGGGCATCGCCGGAGTGGTCGGCTGTTCAAGCCTTGTCGCTGGCGGCCACGATGTGCTGACCGTAGATCTTGTAAAAGAGCTTATCGCCCGCGACATCATCGTTCTTACAGCTGGCTGTTCATCGGGCGGAATTGAAAACTGCGGCCTTATGATCCCCGACGCGGCGGAATTGGCCGGGCCAAAGCTCAAGGCGGTGTGCCGGAAACTCGGCATTCCCCCTGTGCTGAACTTCGGCCCCTGCCTTGCCATAGGACGGCTGGAAATTGTCGCTACCGAGCTTGCCGAGGCCATCGGCATCGACATCCCTCAGCTTCCGCTTGTGCTTTCCGCCGCCCAGTGGCTTGAAGAGCAGGCCCTTGCGGACGGATGCTTCGGCCTTGCTTTGGGGCTGCCCCTCCACCTTGGCCTTCCCCCGTATGTAACCGGCAGTAAAGTTGCCACTCAGGTACTTTGCCAGGACATGATTTCCCTTACCGGCGGACGGGTGATCATCAACAGCGACGCGAAGGAGTCGGCGAATCTGCTTGAGGGTATCATCAACGAAAAACGCGCGGCCTTGAAAATATAGGGGGCACTTAATGAAGCGCATTATTATTGAACAGGATAAATGTGATGGCTGCAAAAATTGCAGCATCGCCTGTATGCAGGCTCACCGTGAGAAGACCGCAACAGGAAGCCGTGGAACGGTTTACGATCTTGACCTTCTTGATCCCAAAAACGAAGCCCGCCATACCATTACCAACTATCGGAAAGGCGGTTACGTTCCGATTTTCTGCCGCCATTGCGCCGTGCCTGATTGCGTGGGCGCGTGCATGTCAGGTGCCTTAAGGAAAGATCCCGCCACAGGCCATGTGCAGTACGACGAGAAGCGCTGCGGTACTTGCTTTATGTGCGTTATGAGCTGCCCATACGGAAACATCAAGCCGGACAGCGTAACGCGGACGAGGATCCTCAAGTGTGATTTTTGCAAGAAAGACAATGAGGAACCGAATTGCGTGAAGTCCTGTCCAAAAGAAGCTATTCATGTGGAAGAAGTTTGGGGATAATGTATTATGAAACACCTAATAATTGGCGCTGGAGCCGCAGCCATAAGCGCAGTAAGAACAATTCTAAAAGAGAAAAGTGATGACACTGTGGTAATAGTATCGCAAGACGAAGAAGTTTATTCGCGCTGTATGCTGCACAGATTTATTTCCGGCGAGAGGGACGCTGAAAGCATCAACTTTATTAACGATGATATCTTAAAATCGCCAAGGGTCCAGTGGATAAAGGGCAAGACTATCACCCGCCTGGATGCCGCCGCAAAAACAGTTTACGCCGGGGAGGAAAAGATCGCTTCAGGAGACACCGTGCTCATCGCCACCGGATCCGACAGCGTAACCCCTCCCATAGGCGAGCTTAAAACCGCGAAAAACGCTTTCGGCCTACGCCACCTTTCCGATGCCCGCGCCATTGTAGACCACGCGAAGAAGGCGAAGGAAATCGCCGTCATCGGCGCGGGACTGGTTGGCCTTGACGCGGTGTACGGCATCCTTGAATCGCCCGGCGGCGAGAAAAAAAAGATCACAGTAGTTGAGATGGCGACTTCCGTTTTGGCTATCAACCTTGACGCCCACGCCGCCGAAGCGTATCAGCGGCTTTTTGAAAAGAAGGGAGTTGCTTTCCGCCTTGCCCGCAAAGTGGTTAATACCAAAAGCGTTGGCGGAAACATTAGCGCCCTTGAGCTGGATGACGGCGAAATAATTTCCTGCGACATGGTGATTTTGGCAGTGGGCGTAAGAGCGGCAACGGCTCTCCTGGCAGAAAGCGGCATCGATCTTACCGAGCGAAGGGCGGTGAAAGTGGACGATTACCTTGCTACTAATGTCCCAGGCGTTTATGCCGCCGGGGATGTAGCGGGGCTTTCCGGCATTTGGCCTAACGCCCAGAAACAGGGGGAGATGGCCGCCTACAACATGACCGGAACCAGATGGGCCTATGATGACCGTTTCGCGATAAAGAACACCGTCAACTTTTTCGGCCTGTTGTCCTTGTCGCTGGGCGCTATCAATCCATCAGACGGCGACAAGATCCTTGTAAAAGAAGACAGAAACAATTACCGCAAGCTCATATTAAGGGACGGTATTCCTGTCGGGATTATTCTCCAGGGTGAAATAGGCGAAAGCGGTTTCTGGCTCTACCTTATCAAAGACAAGATACGCATAGACAACCTGGGCAAGAGCCCCTGGAACGTGAGTTACGCCGATTTTTACGGCGTGGAAGCAAACGGCGAGTACAAGTGGGTTGTTTAGGCAAGCAACAATCTTTCTTTCGCCAACTCGCAATATTTTTCTTCTATCTCAATTCCGATGAAAAATCGCTTGCCTATATCTTTACACGCTAGGCCTGTAGTTCCGCTGCCGCAAAAAGGGTCCAGCACAACATCGTTTTCTTTCGTTGAAGCAATGACAATGCGTTTTAGAAGATCCAGCGGTTTTTGAGTGGGATGTTTTCCTTGTATCTTTTCACCGGTTTTTGGCGTTGGTATTGACCAGACAGATCGCATTTGCGTATTTTCCTTTTTTAATTTATCTTCCGGAAAATGCCCGTCTTTTATTTGTTCGTAATTAAATGTGTGCTTTGCCTTATTGTCCTTGCGCGCCCAAATAAGAGTTTCATGCGACGCTGTAAAAAAACGGCAGCTTAAATTTGGCGAAGCGTTTGGCTTGAACCACGCAATATCATTTAAAAAATGAAAATTATTTTTTTGCAGAAGATAACCGCATAAATAAATGCTATGATAAGTCCCAGAAATCCAAATTGTACCTTCTGGTTTTAAAATACGGCGGCAAGCAGAAATCCATTCATTATGAAATGAAGTATCCATTTCAAAACCGGCGCTTTTATCCCACTTGCCTTTATTTACGCTTGCCATTTTTCCATTCCGGCAAGTAAAACCGTCATTTGAAAGCAGGTACGGCGGATCGGCGAAAATCATATCGATGGAATTTTCAGGGATGTGTTTTAATACTTCCAGGCAGTTATTATTGAGTATTATGGCATTTTCTGATTGATAGAAAGGCGTAAACGCCTCCAGGGCCGTAAATTCCACCATTTGTATTTTATATTATAACAGAATAACCCGGCTGTTATCCGGGGAAACAATGGACAGTAAAACATTATGGCTAAAAGTAAAGAAATTGGTTAGAATTCATGAGAATGACAAAGCCTGCCTAATTTTTGACGATACAATTATAGAAAAACAGTACATGGATGAGAACGATATTGTATGTTGGCACTGGGATCACCAGGACGGCCGTAATGTAAAAGGAATAAACCTGCTGACAGCTTTTTACACGGCGGTAAATAAAGAGGCTTCTATAAGAATACCATTAGGATACGAGATTATAGCGAAAACGGAAAGGTATTTTGACGGGAAAGAAGGAAAAGAGAAACGCAGGAGTCCTAAGACAAAGAATGAGTTGATGCGGGAGATGATAAACGCGCAAATAGCGAATCGGGTAAAATTTCGGTATATATTGGCAGATTCATGGTTTTCATCCAACGGAAACATGAAATTCATCAACAAAAGGAGAAATAATCACATAGGAATTTCAGATATTATTATTGCTCAAACCTGCATACAAAATGGTTTAAGAATAATTGCACATGACAAGCATTTTTTGGCAATGTCAAAATATATACCTATAGAAATATACAGCTAATTAAGCAACGCATATAGCTTTCCCGACACTGTGAACTGATTTTCTTTTGTTAACAAAAGCGCAATTCCTTCATCCTCGGCGGACGCAAGAAAGTCCTCTGGAATAGGACGGGAATTGCAGACTATGATCACAGAAATATTTACCAGGGTGGCAACGGCTACGGTATTTTTGTGGGCCTGAATGGTTATAAGCGCGCCGCCGTCTTTGGCGTTTGCCATTACATCTGAAAGGAGGTCTGATGTGTACGCCCCGGTAAGTTCAGCATCCGTAAATTTGTCGTGAAGAATCTCGGCCCCCAAAGCGGCGGCCGCCTGGCGTATAGTCATGCTCCCTCCGTATTTTTCGGTGAATCGATGTATACAACCGAACGTACTTTAGTTCCGACGCCGAAAGTCGATTCAATATAAAATTCATCCGAAACGCGTTTTGTATTTGGCAGACCCATTCCCGCGCCGAAGCCCAAAGAGCGGATCCACTCGTCCGCGGTTGACCATCCCTCTTGCAGCACAAGGCTGATATCCTTGATGCCAGGGCCATTGTCCGCCGCCACAATGCTCACCTTGTCGGGTTGTATGGTACAGCTAATTGTTCCTCCCAGAGAGTGGACTACCTGATTTATTTCCAGTTCGTAACTGGCAATGGCAACACGCCGGATAATCTTCGGATCGATATCCCGTTTTTTAAGGGCTTTTTTTATTTCTGTGGAAGCCCTGCCCGCAAGTTCAAAATCATAACGCACCGTGGTAAATTCCATTTCCGAAGACTTGTCACGGGCAAATTCTTCTTTATTGTGCATTTTTTCAAGCCGCATGACCTCGCGGTTCATTTCCACAAGAAGGCTTTTTACCACATCCTTTGAAGTAATAATCCCTACCAGCTCTTTGTTCTTGTTTAAAACAGGAAAGCGGCCGTAACGATACTTGTTAAGATAGGAGATCGCAAACGAAAGGGGCATATCGTCTTGCAGAACAATGACATTTTTTGTCATGTATCCTTCCGCCTGTTCGTCGATATATCCGCCTTCAAGAGCTTTAATAATGTCCTCGATGGACACGATGCCTAAAAGTTCTCTCTCATCCGAAATGGGAAGACCGCTGATATAATTTTCCCGCATGACTGACTTAATGCGGCGTATTGTGTCTGTACTTCTTGCGCTGATTACCGCGGAGTTCATTACATCCTTAATTTTCAGCTGATAAATAAGTTCCAGTACTACTGAAGGAGAATCAACAGTACTGATGGGAATATCTTCGGAAGACGCGTGGCTGTCACTCATTGGCTATTCCTTCTTTTTGTTCGTTTTTAGTCACTGTTTTAATTGAAAAATATTTTTCGATTACTTCCGCTACGCCGTCTTCATCATTTGTATGCTCAGTAACCAGATCGGCCATGCTTTTTATGCGTTCATCCCCATTTACCATTGCCACTCCTATACCTGCCCAACGGATCATCGCTTCGTCGTTCATGGAATCCCCGATGGCCATCGTCTGTTCCCGCCTGACTTTCAGTATCTCCGCCACTTTTGCCAACGCTGTTCCCTTGTCGGTATCTCCGGGCGTCAATTCAAGAAAATAAGGACGACTGGTAAAAAGGGTTAAGTTCTGTCCAAGATAAATACGGATGATAATTTCCATATATTTGAGAAGTTCGGGATCTCCGGGTATTATAAGCTTATAACAACTATCGCCAACCATATCTTTGAAATTTTCAACTACTACCTGACGCAGGCCGATTGTCTTTTGGTCTATGTCTGAATACTCATTCAGACGGGACACACACATAATGTCGTTATCGTAAATCTGAAGCGCGAAGCCTTCGGCGTCAGCCAGGTTGCAGACGGCCAGGATTGTCTCTTTATCAAGTTTTGCCTCATACGCAATGTTTCCGGTATGGGTTTCCAAAATAAGCGCGCCGTTATTGCAAATCAGATAACCGGGTCTTTCATGAAGCCCCAAAAGCCGTGAAAAACGATCCATCGCCGCGTAAACCCGTCCGGAAGCCAGAACCACAGTTACGCCCATCTGCGCGATTTGTCTTATGGCGTTTCTTGTTCTGTAAGAAATCGAAAGATCCGAATGCAAAAGAGTATCGTCCAGATCCAGAGCAAGGATTTTAAGGCCATTAGAACCATCGGGCTTCATAATATAAGGATAAAGAGTTTGATACCGCAGGGCAAGGGCCTGCGCTCAGGGCAGCGGCATTTACTGATTACTACACACCAATAGCAAGTAAACTGACAAAGGAGACAGCACGGGTCTACCTTCGGTTCTGTAGGTCCAAAACAGATGGGGGAACCCGGACGCAGACCTTCGGTCTGACGCAGCCCCCTATCGCCTAAAGAGAATAACAAGTTAAAAAATGCCAGTTTATCTACACTTTAGGCGATAGGCTTTTGCTCCACTTTAACGGCGAGCATTTCTTCCCTGGTCTACTACGCCGGAGAGTCCCATAATGTTTTGGCAGCCCCGCGCTGTCCCCGCGAACCGAAGGTTCGATGTAGTCTCATTGCAATAATGAGCAATGTCACAGGTAAATGCTGTTGCCTTATGACATGGAAGGCAACCTTATCTTAAATTTGGCTGAATTTGCCTATAATGAGTCATTTTGACTCATTATAAGTGATATACTGCTTACGGACTGTATCTATGGCAATACTTATATGTTTTGAAAAGTCTTCAGAAATATGCTCAAGTACCGAATTTTGATCATCGGTTGTTCCCTCGCCTCTAAAAAGCGACCAAACTTCGACGTCAAGGGCCTGGGCAAGATTACATAGTGTTTTAGCTTGTGGAAAATTATTTCCCCGTTCAATATCTGAAAGGGAAGTTATAGAAATTTTGATTTTTTCAGCCAGATCGGCTTGTGATAATTGCTTACGGAAGCGAAAAAATTTGATATTTTTACCTAATTTTTCTTTTAATTCTTGTTCCTGCATTCTATTGTACCCGTCTTTACCCCCTTTTTTTATTAAACTGAGCCCCAAAATTATTGACAAACAGCCTATGCATGTATACTATAAAGGCATAGGCTTATTCATGAATTGTGGAATTTATGAGTTCCCGAGACATTATTCCTATTTTAGCAAAAATACCGATTTTCGGTTTTTTGATAGGCTCGTCCGTATGGGTGAGTAAAACTTATTTTGAGGGTTTAATCCTCGGAAAAACGGGGAAATATTACAAAATGACGTTCCGGTGGTTTAAGATGGCGTTTTAATCTTACCCTGTTTTTCATGTAAGGAAGGTCTTATGAACAAGAGAATAGTGGCTATCAGTGTTTTATTTCTAATGTTGCTTGTCATGACGGCTTCTGTTTTTGCAGATGAGGAAAAGGATACTGAATATGAGTATACTGTTGAGGTTTCTTACTATGGTAAGACGAGGGGTGGTCAAATAGACCATAATACAATACTAAAAAAAACATATACTCTATGGGCTTCTTCTGTTGAGGATGCGCGAGAGCAAGCACAAGCACTTTGCGAATATGAGTTTGGCGACGTCGCTAGTTGTGGGGCAGCAAGAGTAACTGGTAGAACTAGGCCTGCTAGCTAATTGTCATCTGTAGTTGCCACCGGCTACAGATTTTTTCTTTTTTTCTATAGTGTTATAGTGTCGGACACCAAAATTATTCCTATTGCGCGTATGCGCATTTTCTAATTTTTTATTAATCAAATTAAAAGAATAAAGCCCCCGCGCCAAGGATGGCGCGGAGTGACCAGAAATGTAGGGTAAAAAAATTGTCGTATAACGCCTTATATATAATGGCCTTTGCAGCTAAGAATGTGCAAATTATGCGCCTCATCACTGGAATAGATTAAACGGTTTGCGTGATCAATATGGCGGCCATAACCTTTTATGTGTTTAAGCGGTTCGGGTTTACCTATTCCTGCTGTAAGCCCGTTACGTTGTATATCCTTTATCAGGTCATTCATTCTCCATGGCCTCAAGTTCAACCATGGTTTTCACAATGCCCCGTCCTTCTTCAATATCCCGTATGCCTTGCAGCAGTTTTTCGGTAAATGCCGTGTTGTGCCGTATTTTTCAATTTCAGTGTAGGCGTCTTTGGGCAGTATAACAATTTCCTCATTCCGGTAGGTGTTCTTCAAAGTTTGAATAACTTCGTCGTTAATCTCATCGGCTCGTAAATGGTAAGTGGTATACATGATATTTCCCTCTTGTCCTGACTATAATATACTCACTTTAGTATGTCCACGGCCTATGGCACGACAGTTCTCTTCCTTTGTTACCTGTTCCCTGCGGTAACAGCAGTACCAAAATCATACGACCTGGTTAAGCCAGAATCGCTGTACCACCCGCCAAAATCAAAATCGTTCCTGGTTGGGATAGTTAGACGGCATTTTCATCAGTATTAGCAGCCGCTCCAAGCCCCACGCTGTCCCCGCGAACCGAAGGTTCGATGTAGTCTCATTGCAAATATGAGCAATATCACAGGTAAATACCGTTGCCTAATGACGGTAAATGCCAACCGAAGTGGGCGCTGCGGGCTACGGAAACATTTGGAGTTCCCCGCCGGAGCAAACGAGGGAAAAATGGTTAGTCATAAAGTGTAAAAATGCCAGACCACTGATTCAAGCAGTAATTGACATTGATTTCCTAAATGACCTTTATGAATTCAGTGGTCAGGCGGTTGCGGAGGCGGACTCAACAAGCGTTTCCGCTAGACCGCAGCGCCCACTTCGGTTGGTTTATATTGTCAGTAAATGCTGTTGCCCTGCGCTATTCAATAGACAAAATTAATAATGTATAATCGCAGAATGGGAAAAAGCTACGTTTTTGTCAACCAAAAGGGCGGAGTTGGGAAAACCACTTCCGCTATCAATATTGGCTCATATCTGGCGGAAGCTGGCAAAAAAGTTCTGCTCGTAGACTTTGATTCCCAGGCAAACCTTTCAAGCGGTGTGGGGGTAAGCGAGGACAAGGCAAAACCCGGCGTTTACGAGCTGATTTCAGGCCTTGTTCCCCTTGACGAGGTTATCAGGCCGACGCCGGTGAAAAATCTCTCGGTTATACCCTCTCATATAGACCTTTCCGGCGCGGCAGTGGAACTCATCGATCAGGAAGAACGGGATTTTTTCCTTAGCCACGCCCTTGAACCGGCCCGCCCGAATTATGATTATATACTGATAGATTGTCCCCCTTCGCTGGGAGTACTGACCTTAAACGGAATTGCCGCCGCTGACGAGGTTTTTATCCCCATGCAGTGCGAGTATTTTGCCATGGAGGGCCTTAGTCATCTCCTTCAGGCCGTAAAAAGGATTCAGAAGAATTTGAATTCCCATCTGGACATCGGGGGAATATTTTTTACAATGTACGATCCCAGGACGCGGCTGGCCCAGCAGGTGGTAAAAGAAGTTAGCACTTACTTTAAAAACAAGGTGTTTACCACCATTATTCCCCGGAATGTCCGGCTTTCCGAAGCTCCCTCCCACGGGCTTCCCATTTCTTTATACGATCCCAACTGCAACGGGGCAAAGGCGTATAAAAGCCTGACCAGGGAGGTGTTAAGCCGTGGCAACTAAACGAGGGCTGGGAAAGGGCCTTTCCGCCCTGCTCCCCGACGAAAGCGCGGAAAACTCCGCCATTCAAACGGACAAATCGGTCTCCTTTGCAGAAAAAGACGGGGGTGGCCGACCGGGCAAGAACGCTAAGGAAAGAACCGGGGAGATTTTTGTTGCCCCGGAAAAGCTTAAAGCAAATCCTAATCAGCCAAGGAAGATTTTTAATGAAGAAGAGCTGGCGGAACTTGCGGATTCAATAAAGCAACAGGGGATAATTCAGCCGATAATCGCCGAGGACGCCGGAGACGGGACTTACACCATCATCGCGGGGGAAAGGCGGGCGCGTGCTGCGCGGCTTGCCGGCCTAAAGGAAGTGCCGGTTGTACTCAGAAAATACTCTGACGAAAAACGAATGGTGGTTTCGCTCATAGAGAACATCCAGAGGGCGAACCTTAACCCCATTGAGGAGGCGCAGGCCTACAAGCAGCTGGCGGAGCTGGAAAGCCTCTCCCAGGAAGATGTCGCCGCCCACGTAGGCAAGAACCGCGCCACCGTCGCCAACGCTTTAAGGCTCCTTAAACTTCCGGCGGAAATGCAGGAAAGCATAAAGAAAAATGAGCTGTCCCCCGGTCACGCTCGTGCGGTGCTTTCGGTTTCCGGCGCAAAGGCGCAGGAAGCCCTTTTTAGGGAAATACTCAAAAAAGGCCTCTCCGTTCGGGAAGCGGAAAAGCGCGCCGCCGCCCTTGGGAAAGAGAGCAAAAAGCCCACAAAAGCCGGAAAAGGCAGAGCCCCGGAACTCGTCTCCATGGAAGATAAATTCATGCTTCGCCTTGGCACGAAAGTAAATATCAAAGGAAATTTATCGAAGGGAACCATAGTGGTCGATTACTACTCCATGGAAGACCTGGAAAGGCTCTACGAGATTCTGGGATAACATGCAGGTTTGCATAATACATGACCTCCCAAATCGGGCTATTCGCACTATTCCCTTTTCCTTAAATATAACTACAATGAATGAATAAATATACAATGACAGAAAGGAGATAAAAAAATGAAAAAAACCATGAGACTAAAGACCAAAATCCTGCTCTTCTTTTCTGCTTTTATATTGGCGCTTTGTACTGTAATTACGATTATGTCGGTTAGTAAGAGCCTGGATGTCGCCACTGCCATTTTTGCCAGGGAGGGGGTTACTCTTGCCAAGAGAGCCGCGAACACAATCCCAGGGGATAAGTTTGAGGCTTTAGTCAGTTCCCTGGACGGGAAAGACCCTTTTTACGAGGAAAAGAGAGTGGAGCTTCTCAATATGAAGAACGAGACGGCTGCCCTTTACCTATACACCGCAGGGTCCAATGGGAGAGGGGGCTATGTTTATGTCATCGATGGGTCTGTTGAAATGAACTCCAGGGATTTTTCCGCCATTGGAACTTCTCTCAATTCCATGGATTTTAGCCCTGCTTTTACCAAGACCTGGCAAACCAAGACCGGCCAATCCAGCTCCCTTGAAAAGACCAGCTGGGGTTATCTTGTTTCGGTTTTCGAGCCTATAAAGAACTCCCGGGGCGATGTGGTGGGAATTGTTGGCTGCGATTTTGACGCTCAGTTCCTCAACGATTCCATAAAGTCCCAGGTAATACAGCAGGTACTGCTTGGCATTCTCTTTGCCGTAGCGGGGGTGGGAGTCATGTTTTTATTCCTCTATATCATCTTTAAACGCCTGGGAGAGATCTCCGAGATTCTCTCTGTTATTGCCGAAGGAGAAGGGAACCTTTCAACAAAGCGTATCGCCGTAATAAACAATGATGAGATAGGTATCATGGGCACCCTCTTTAACCAGACTTTGGACAAGATAAGCGCGCTGGTACTCCTTATAAAAGATCAGACCATAAACCTTTCCAATGTGGGCGAGGAACTTACGGATAACATGAATCAAACATCCAAGGTGGTTACGGAGATTACAAACAATATCCAAAACATCAAGGGCCAGGTCGTAACCCAATCCGAGGTGGCAACCCAGACAACCGCCACCATGGGACAGGTAGTTGAAAACATCACCCGCCTTAATACCAGCGTGGAAGTCCAGACCGAAAGCGTGGCCCAATCGTCTTCTGCGGTGGAGGAGATGCTCGCCAACATAAAAAGCGTAACCAGTACACTTATGCAGAATGCGGAGAATGTAAAAAACCTCACCAGTGCCTCGGAACTTGGGAGGACCAGCCTTCAGGAAGTTTCCCAGGACATCCAGGGCATTGCCAAGGAGTCCGAGGGGCTTCTTGAGATCAATTCGGTCATGCAGAACATCGCAAGCCAGACCAACCTTCTTTCCATGAACGCGGCAATAGAAGCGGCCCACGCGGGGGAATCGGGGAAAGGGTTCGCCGTAGTGGCGGGTGAAATCCGCAAACTTGCCGAATCATCCAGCGCACAGTCCAAGACCATTTCCACGGTGTTAAAAAAGATAAAGTCTTCCATCGATAAGATTAGCAGGTCTACCACCACGGTTTTGGAACAGTTCCAGGGCATCGACAAGGAAGTGCGGACAGTTTCAGACCTGGAATCGAATATAAGAAACGCCATGGAAGAGCAAAGCGAAGGAAGCAAGCAGATATTGCAGGCCATAAGCCACCTTCAAGACACAACAAGGCAAGTCAAGGACGGCTCAGAGAAAATGCTCCAGGACAGCCATGAAGTCATCAAGGAAAGCCAAAGCCTTGCAGAAGCCACCAAAGAGATAAGCGAGGGAGTCAACGAAATAGCTGACGGCGCAGATTATATTAACTCCGCAGTCGAGCGGGTTCACGTCATCTCCAAAAGCAACGAGGAACACATCGGCACCCTGTCCAAAGAAGTGGAGAAGTTCAAGGTAAATAAAAACAGCGACTACATCTGGGACAAGACCTTCGCGGTTGGCCACGAACAAATCGACGAGCAACACCGCCAGTTATTTGCGGCCCTCAACAACCTGGTAAAAGCCTGCTATTCAAGCAACCGGGTTGAATTCAACGCAGGCATATCTTTTTTGGCTAAATACGTGGATAAACACTTTAGCGACGAAGAGGTCATACAGAAGGAATACGGATATCCGGACTTCCCAGCCCACAGGAAGATACACGAGGATTACAAGGCGGCGGTTAAAACACTCGGTGCGAAATGGATATCCTGGGGCCCCACGGAACAATCCCTCAATGAGATACGGGAACATGTGGGAGGCTGGCTGATTAACCACATCAAAGGCCAGGACGTAAAGATCGGCGCCTATATCCGAAGCCTGCAGAAGTAGGCGCCATCATTTCTTGTTTGTCAGGTAATGGGTGAATACCAGATCTTCTTTACAGATATGGTTAATCCACCATTTTTTGAGAAAGTCCAGAAACTCCTGAGGGTCTCTATTCCAAATGCTTTCCTTGCTGACGTGGGACAGTGCGTCTGTCAATTCTTTGTGCAATGTACGATGGTATTCCAGATTGGGATAGCCGCACCTTTGAAGAAAATCCTCTTCAAGCTCAAAATGAATCCGGGTGTATTCGGTAACCATGCTGGTCACAGGCTGGAGTATCTGGTTGCCCTGCTTGTTCTGTATCGCGTAGCATAGTGAATTAATGGTGGAAACAATCCCCCGGTGCTGCTCATCAACAATCGGTATTCCCAAATTGTAATCGGGTTTCCAGACAATAAGAATATTGTGATTCAACACACTATGCCAGGCTTCTTTTTGTGCTATTGTATTTGATGTATTGGGCATATTTCCCCCACTGATTTTAGAATAGAGTTCTTGTCCTTGCCTGTCAAGTATTGCGGTGTCAGGGCAACAGCATTTACTAATTTTACCTATACACTAATAGCAAGTAGACCAGAAAAGGGGACAGTGCGGGTCTATCCAAAACAGATGGGGGAACCCGGACGCAGACCTTTGGTCTGACGCAGCCCCCCATCGCCTAAAGAGAATAACAAGATAAAAAAGCTATTTCATCTGCACTTTAGGCGATGGGCTTTTATTTCACTTTAACGGCGAGCGTTTCTTCCCTGGTCTGCTCCGCCGGAGAACCCCATAATGTTTTGTCAGCCCCGCGCTGTCCCCTTTGCAACCTAATTGCGATTATTAGCAAAGTACCACAGTAAATGCTGTTACCGTATGACGGTGAATGGCGGTCGGAGGGGGCGTTGCGGGCTGGCGGAAACATTTGGAATTCTCCGGCTAGGAAGACGAGGGAGAAAACGCTCGTCATAAAGTAGGATAAATGCCCAACACTTAAAGTGAAAAATCGCTTTTTAGTCTTAGTTACTTTAAGTGTTGGGCGGCTTCATAGCCGGACTCTACAAGCGTTTCCGCCAGACCGCAACGCCCCCTCTGACCGATTTTTAATGTCATAAAGTAAACGCTGTTGTCATAATTACGGTAGAACAAAAACAGAACTCTGTTGTTAAATTTTTTCTAAAATTAAACTATATTTGGTATAGGAGATATATATGAACAAAAAAGTATTCATTGGTTTTATTCTCTTGGCGGCCCTTGTTGTATCAGGATTAGGCTCATGCCTTACAAACCAGGGACCCGTTGATACCCACAATTCAAGAATCAGCCTTGATTGGGATGGTGTGTATGCCGGTACAATCCCGGCAGCAGACGGACCGGGCATTGATGTCCGTATAAAACTCAACAGGGATCAGAGTTTTGAAATGACTTACGTATACCTGGAAAGATCCGGCAGTCCGCTTAGCTGGGCAGGATCGTTTCAATGGGATAATACAGGGAGCATTATTACACTGGATGTGGATAACAACACACCCAAATATTACAAAGTAGCAGAGAATATGCTGATCCAGTTGGATATGAAAGGGAAACTGATTAAAGGCAAACTTGCCGATAACTACAAACTGAAAAAAGTACTCTGAGCCGTATAATTTCTGGGCCGTCTGTCCATAATGCGCCTGCATTATGGACAGACTCTTACCAATGCTGAATCCCTTACTGTTTCAACTGCTGGGCAATATCATCCGATGTGGTTTGAGGGGCAAGATCTTCCCAGCTGGTTTTATTCTCCACCGCTGCCTGATAGGTGGTGAAACTCCTGACAGTAGTTCCGTCAATACGCCGCCATAAGCCGCCAATGAATCTGATTGTCATAATAAACTCCTTAAATTAAAATATAGTTAATCGAAGCTCCATAAGCAAATATAGGATCTTAGGAGCCTGCATTCTATATAATACCGGATAAACCAAAAAAAAGCCAGTAGGGCGCATATCTTGTTGTTTTTTTGCTTTTTATGTACTAAGATAAACTCATGGTAGATCACATACTGATTGATAGTTTGGTCTTAAAAGCCGGAGATTTCGCTATTAAGTGGAAGAATATGGTCCGCAAAGCCAATCAACTTAGGCACTACAACAAAATGGACGACGATACCTTAATTGAATCTGATAAACCCATATACACCCTTTTATCCCGCACTCTGGACCAGGGGCTTGACCGTTCACTTGTTGGGGGGTTTTTTGTCAAACTTGGGAAAGAACGCATGCAGGATAGCTTCCCCGTTTCTGAGATTATCTACGCCGTTAGCCTGGCGGAAAAGATCGTAATCGAATACATAATGACCGAGTTTGCCCCGGAGAGCCCTGTAAGGATGTATCAATCTATGGGGGTAATATCCCAGGTTTCGGAATTTTTCCTTTTGGGATGCTTCTACCTGACAAAAGGATTTTTGGAGGCTGTTTATACCAAAATGAATGTCCATGACAGCGTTTCCGAAGAATTACTAAAAAAATATTTTAACGACGACTTCTTTTTTAAAAAAGATTAGCAAAAGGCTGGCCTAAATGGAGATGCTGGAGATAAAAACAATTCTCACGCTGAATATAGCCGGTTTTTCCGTCCCTATTACAGAAACAGTGATCATCTCATGGGTTGTCATGCTGATCATCATAGCCGCGTCCCTGTTTTTAACCCGAAAGCTTAAGGAAGTGCCTTCCGGCCCGCAGGCAATCTTGGAAACAGGGGTAGAATTCCTGAACAATTTCGCAAACAGTCAGTTCGGCCCATACGCAAAGTTCCTTGGGCCGTACATTGGCTCACTGTTTCTCTTTTTGCTTGTGGCAAACATAATCCCGGTTCTTTCTCCTTTGCCGCTAAAAGTGTTTGGGCATGTATTTACTCCTCCTTTTGAGATACACCCCCCCACCAAGGACATCAATGTAACGGGATCGCTGGCGGTCATTACGATTACGCTGGTTATTGTCTGCGGTTTATTGGCACGTGGAATCGGCGGCTGGCTTAAGAACTTCCTGAACCCCCTTCCGGTAATGCTGCCCTTCAACATAATGGACTACGGTACACGCCTCATTTCGCTGGCACTGCGGCTTTTCGGAAATATACTGGGCGGTTTTGTGCTGATGTCCATGATCGAAGGGGTACTCCCGATAGCGCTTCCGGTGGTTGCTTCTCTGTACTTTGATTTTTTTGATGGAATCGTGCAGGCGGGGATTTTTGTGTTTTTAACCAGTCTCTATATTTCAGAGGCTGTAAAAATAGATACGGAATGAAAGGTAATAATTAAATTATATGGAGGTTAAAGATGGACTTAAATGTTTTGTTTGGCGTTGGAGCGGGTATTGCGGTAATTACCGGCATTGGGGCCGGTATCGGCATCGGGATTGCGACATCGGGGCTTATACAGGCAATAGCCCGCCAGCCCGAGGCAGCCAACAAGTTTACGCCGATGTTTTTCGTAGGCGCGGCTCTGGCGGAATCGACAGCTATATACGGATTGGTTATTTCCATAATTCTGATCAACAAGTTAGGATAGTTAACCATGCTTGATTTTTCCGTCACTTTTGTTATCACCATTATCAATATCACCATCCTGTTTCTTGTACTGCGGAAGTTATTGTTCAAACCGGTGACGAAATTCATGGCCGAAAGGGCGGAACGCATTCAGGGTTCAATCGAACAATCCGAAAAAGACAAGCTCAATGCAAAAGCCTTGCTTGCCAAATACGAAGCGCAGCTAAAAACCGCGGAAACCGAGGCCCAGGCTATCATCAGCAAAGCAAGGGAACGGGCCGAGGCCGAAGCGGAGAGGATAATCGCCGAAAGCCGCGCTTCAGCGAATGAGACTCTGGCAAACGCAAAAAGGCAGCTCGAAACGGACCGCAAGGCGTCACTGGCGATTTTCAGGCAGGAAGCGGCGGCCCTTGTAGTTTCGGCTACCGGCCGCCTTGTGGGACGTGAAATAAAAAGCGAGGACAACAGGCAATATGCCGCTATGCTGCTAGACGAGACTTCGGCTCTTAACGGGGCGGACGAAGGTTAATATGTTTATCAGCAAACAATGGGCTTCCGCTTTTGTTAATTCTGTAGAGAAAGAAGGCGGCGATATCGAAGACGGCGTAAACACTCTCAAAGCCCTTGCGGATGCTGCCGATTCCCTGCCAGGCGCGGTTTTCGGCAGAGCCGCCGCAATCAGCCTGGAACCGCTTATAAGAGGCGCAATGACAGAAATAAAACAGGGGCAGGAAATAGCCGTTAGATTTTTTCTCCTGATGGTAAGAAAAAATGTAGTGTGTTATATCGATTCGGTAATTGGCGATATTAAAAAAATACTGGATAAAAAAAACGGTGTCATCAAAGTTTTGGCGGAATACGCCTTTGAGCCTGAAAAAAATTTTATATCCGGATTAATAGAATCAATTAAAAAACAGACCGGGGCGGCAAGTGTGGAATTAACGGGACAGGTAAATACGGAACTTATCGGGGGATACAGGCTTAAGATTGGGGATGAAACAATTGACGCCAGTGTCCGCCGTCAATTGCTGGAAATGGAAGCCTGCCTGGCCGCCGTGGATGGAGGAAGCTAATGGCAAATTACGGGGATCTGACCAGGGTCCTGGAAGAACAAATAAAAAACTGGAACAACAAAGCCGTAAACGAGACAACGGGATTTGTGGTACAGGCAGGATACGGTGTAGTAACCATACACGGCCTTTCCAGGGCAATTTACGGGGAACTATTGGAATTTGCCTCCGGCGCCGCCGGTATTGCCCTTAACCTTGAAGAAGACGGTGTTGGATGCGTTTTACTTTCGGGGGAAGACGGGGTAAAAGACGGGGAAGAGGTTAAGGGTACCGGACGGGTAGCGTCTGTACCGTCAGGCGATTCCCTAATCGGCAGGGTGTTAAACCCGCTGGGCGAACCCATAGACGGCAAAGGGCCAATCCAGGCTGAAGAATGGCTGCCGGTTGAGGCCCCGGCGGCGCCGGTGATAGAACGCGGCACCGTGGATACCCCCATGCAGACCGGCATCCTTTCGGTAGATTCAATGATCCCCATCGGACGTGGGCAGAGAGAACTCATCATAGGCGACAGGCAGACCGGAAAAACCGCCCTCGCCATCGACGCCATTGTCAACCAAAAGGGCAAGGGCATGTATTGCGTTTACTGCGCCATCGGTCAAAAGTCATCATCGGTTGCGGCGATTATCAAAAACCTGGAAAAAGCCGGGGCCCTGGATTATACCTTTGTGGTGCTTGCCTCGGCTTCGGATTCGGCGGCCCTTCAATACCTGGCCCCGTATTCGGCGGTGGCAATGGCCGAATACTTCATGCACAAGGGCAAGGACGTACTTGTCGTTTACGATGACCTTTCAAAGCACGCAGTGGCATACAGGGCCATAAGCCTCCTTTTGCGCAGGCCGCCGGGCCGGGAAGCTTTCCCGGGCGATGTTTTCTACCTGCACTCCAGGCTTTTGGAAAGGGCGGCAAAGCTTTCGCCGACGCGCGGCGGCGGTTCCATTACCGCCTTGCCAATCGTGGAAACCCAGGCGGGGGATATTTCGTCTTATATTCCTACCAACGTAATTTCCATAACCGACGGGCAGATCTTTTTGGACACGGAGCTTTTTAATTCAGGTTTCCGTCCAGCCATTGATGTCGGCCTTTCGGTAAGCCGGGTGGGCGGTTCCGCGCAGTTCAAGGCAATTCGTAAAATAGCGGGCAGGCTCAGGCTGGACCTGGCGCAATACCGGGAGATGGCGGCCTTTGCCCAGTTCGGAAGCGATCTGGATAAGGCGACCCAGACAAAACTGGCCCAGGGGGAACGGCTTATGGAAGTACTCAAGCAACTCCAGTTCTCTCCTTATGACACGGCTCAGCAATACGTTATCCTCTATACAGCCGTAAACGGTCATCTTATGGATGTAGCGACAAAAAACATCCCTTCTTTTATCAAAGGCTTTCTGGACTATATGCTCATAAACAACCAAACAATTTTAACAGACCTGAACAAAAGCGGCGAATCCTCTGTTGAGACAGATCAGATAATAGTTGAAGCCCTTGAAAGTTATAAAACCATAAATCAGAAGTAAGAGGAAATAATGGCGAATTTAAGGGATGTTCGCCTCAGGATGCGGGCCATTGGGCAAACCCTGCAGGTAACAAAGGCGATGAATTTAATCTCAACCGCGAAACTGCGAAAGGGCCGCCGAATACTATTGGACGTAGAACCTTTTTTCAACAGAATTCAAAAGTCGATGTTTGATATACTCGCCGGGGCCAGAATGGGAAAAAATAAATTCCTTTCGACGCCTGAAAAGGAAGAAACATCCCGCACCGCGATAATCGCGATAACCAGCGACAAGGGCCTTGCAGGCGGTTACAACGCGAATATCTTCAGGCAGGTGGACATGCTTTGTAAAAAGGTGAAGAACCCCGTTCTCATTTTGGTTGGCGCGATCGGATACAGGTACTTCATCCATTCCCCCTGGCTTGTCATAGAAAATTTTTCTTTTAAATCCAGGCTCCCTGAGCTGGATGAGGCAAAGGAAATCGCCGAGTATGTTATTTCCCAATACCAATGGGGTATTTTTGACGAAGTCCATGTCGTATATACGCATATGTACAGCTCCATCAAGCTCGTTCCGAGGGAACGGCAGATTTTGCCTCTTAATACCGAAAGTATGCAGGAAGAATTTGAAAGAACCGGCGGGAAGCGGCAGAAGCTCCAATTTGAATATTTGCCTTCGAAAGAAGAGGTGTTTGAAGCCCTGGTTCCCATGTATGTAAAAGGGATAATATACGGCTCCCTTGTGCAGTCTTATGTGAGTGAACAAAGCGCCCGCATGTCCGCAATGGATGAGGCCAGCAAAAACGCCGAAGATATGCTCGCCAGTTTGCAGATAAACTATAACAGGGCCAGGCAGGCGGGCATTACCCAGGAGATGACAGAAATTGTCGGCGGCGCCGAAGCGTTGAGCAATTAAGAAAAGAGGAAAAAAATGGCAAAAACAGGTTCTATCATCCAGGTTGTAGGTCCCGTCGTGGACGTGAGTTTCGGCGCGTCAGGCGGTAAAGAATCCATTCCGGGAATTCTTAACGCCCTGGAGGTAAAAGCGGATCGCGGATCCGACGGTAACAGGAAGGTTGTGCTTGAGGTACTGCAGCACATAGGCGATAACCGTGTCCGCTGTGTAGCCATGGAAGCGACAGAAGGACTTTCACGCGGTATGGAAGTAAGCGACACAGGGCGCCCGATTCAGGTTCCGGTAGGCGATGAAATCCTGGGAAGGATGTTCAATGTAACAGGCAAATCTATTGACGACAAAGGGACTTTCAGCGCCAAACAATACGCGTCCATTCACCGCAGCGCGCCGGACTTTGCCGATCAGAAGCCGGCTACCGAAGTTTTTGAAACCGGCATAAAGGTCATTGATCTTATAGCTCCGTATGCCAAGGGCGGCAAGATAGGGCTTTTCGGCGGCGCAGGCGTTGGCAAAACCGTGCTTATCATGGAGCTTATCCGTAACATAGCCACCGAACACTCAGGCTACTCGGTTTTTTCAGGCGTCGGCGAACGTTCCCGCGAAGGGGCCGATCTCTGGAAGGAGATGAACGAGTCGGGGGTTATCGAAAAAACCGCGTTGGTCTTCGGTCAGATGAACGAGCCGCCCGGTGCCAGAATGCGCGTCGCCCTTGCCGGCCTTACAATGGCGGAACATTTCCGCGACAAAGAGGGCCAGGATGTGCTCCTTTTTATTGATAACATTTTCCGCTTTATCCAGGCCGGCGCAGAAGTCTCAGCCCTTCTTGGCCGCATTCCAAGCGCCGTAGGTTATCAGCCTACTTTGGCCAATGAAATGGGCTCCCTGCAGGAAAGGATTGCCAGCACTTCCAAGGGATCCATCACCAGTATTCAGGCCGTGTATGTTCCCGCGGATGACCTTACCGATCCGGCGCCGGCCACGACTTTTGCCCATCTGGACGCCACCACTACCCTTTCCCGCAAAATCGTTGAGCTGGGTATCTACCCGTCCGTAGACCCGCTTGCTTCCAGCTCGCGGATCCTCAATCCGGACATAGTCGGCGAGGAACATTACCGTACCGCCATGGAAGTACAGCAAATACTTCAGCGCTACAAAGAGTTGCAGGATATAATCGCGATTCTCGGTATGGACGAGCTTTCACCGGAGGACAAACTTACGGTGACCAGAGCCAGAAAAGTGCAGCGCTTTTTCAGCCAGCCCTTCTTTGTGGCGGAGAAATTCTCGGGGACTCCAGGCTGCTATGTACCGGTAAAAGAAACTGTCCGCGGCTTTAGAATGATCCTCGACGGCGAATGTGATTCCATAAATGAACACGCTTTCTTTATGGCCGGTTCCATTGATGATGTTCTGCAAAAGGGCGGAGCCTAGGAAAAATGGCAGCCAGTTTTCTTTTTGAAGTGTATACTCCTCATCGTACTTTCTTCTCTCAGTCGGTAGAAGCAATAGTCCTTACTCTGCTTGATGGGGAAGCCGCTGTTTACGCCAACCACGCGAATTTCACGGCCCCTGTTGTCCCCTGTCTTTTAAAAATCAAAGACAGCAAAGGCGTATGGAAAACCGCGTTTACTTCGGAAGGAATATTGGAGGTAACCAGCCACAAAACAGTTCTGCTCTCCGACGCCGCCGAATGGCCTGCTGAAATTGACTATGAGCGCGCAAAAAAAGCAAAGGAAAAGGCGGAAGAAACCCTTGAGATTGCGACTCTCAAGTTTGAAACAGAAGCCGCCACGATCTCTCTTAAACGCGCAAATATGCGGATTAAGGCCAGGGATGAGGGCGTAAATAAGCAGTAATACGTTTACTCCAAATTTATTCACGCAAAGACGCGAAGACGCAAAGTTGTTGAAGGGCGGGTTGTGGCTATTTATCATAGGATGTGATAAGGTCATTAAATGCCCAATTATAGCACTACGCAGAAAGAAGAAACCTTTAAAGCCGCAGTTTTTCGTGATTTTTTCGGCAGCTCTAAATATGCTTATGAACCAAACATAGGCAACATAGACTTTATTGTAACCGAAGCGAAAACTATAAAAGGCAATATGTTGAAACGCCATTATCTATGGGCCGAAAGTAAAAAGGGCATTGCTGATATACCTTCAATGCTCACTCAATTGGTTTTAACAATCAAAAAAACCTATGAAAAGGGGGAACATTTACCTCCGCCATATATTGCCTGTTTTGATACCGCCAAAATTGCGTTCGTTCCTTTTCACGACATATTGCCGATATTCAGCGATAATGATGTTAATTGGAATGTTACCCCCAGCAACCATACAACAGATGATTTTATCAAAACAAAAAGGAAAATTGAGAACCTGTCAAAAAAGAATATTGTCATCTTTGATTTTGAAACCGATAAACAGGAAATAATTAATTTTATTAACAACAATCTTGTTGCCGGCAATATGACTTCCAAATTTCAAATAAATAAAAATAACTTTGTAATTATCTACAGTAAGTGGCTTGAGAAAGTGAAAAAAAGCATTGCCATTGATTGGTCTATGGTAAAAAAATCGGGCATCATCGACGGCGATTTTTTCCTTGCCGATATTCTTTCAAAGGATAATTATACCCTAAAAGATAAACTTTTCGTTATCTTAATGAATAATCAATATAAGTTCGATAAGAAATTTGATGACGCAGGTTTTTCATTATACAAAGAAGTCGGCTTTAATGATAACCAGAAAGCCCATAAGGCATTTTGGGATAAATATGAACGCCCGCCGCTTGAGGAATATTGGGATTATATAATCAATCGCAGGGATTTATTGGTACCGCAAGACATAAGGGAACGAAAAGGCTCCTTCTTTACACCCCAACAGTGGGTAGAATTATCCCAAAAATATATCGGTGATGTGTTAGGTGAAGATTGGCAGGACGAATACTATATATGGGATTGCGCTGCCGGAACCGGCAACCTTTTGGCGGGGTTAACCAATAAATACAATATATGGGCTTCCACGCTTGATAAAGCCGATGTTGATGTGATACACGACCGGATAAAAAACGGCGCAAATCTGCTTGAAGGCCATGTTTTCCAGTTCGATTTCCTGAATGATGATTTTTCGAAATTGCCAAAAGGTTTACAGGATATTATAAACAGTGAGAAAAAGCGAAAAAAATTAGTTGTTTATATTAATCCTCCTTACGCGGAGGCAAGTAATTTAAGAACATTAGAAGGCGGAAAGGAAGGTAATAAAGGGGTAGAACAAAGTGAAATAAACAAGAAATATGGCTATTTATTGGGGCAGGGTAAGGCCGAAATATTTGTTCAGTTTTTTACCAGGATATATCAGGAAATGCAAGGGTGTATTCTTGCTGAATTTTCAAAACTAAAAATTATTTCCGGTCAACATTTTGTTGGTTTTAGGAAATTTTTTTTAGCAAGGATTAAAAAGGCTTTTGTGTGCCCTGCTAATACATTTGATAATGTTAAGGGGCAATTTCCCATTGGGTTTTTCGTGTGGGATACTTCAGAAAAAGCAAACATAAACAAAGTAGCTACAGAAGTTTATGACGCTGACGCTGTTAAAATTGGAAAAAAATCTTTTTATTCTTACGACAACAGTAATTATATAAATGATTGGATTAAACCATTAAGGGGCAAAAAAGACGGAAAGAATATTGGTAAATTTCCTTTCAAAGGCAATGATTTTCAAAATCAGAAATTAATTGCCATTGTTCACCCCAATATGGATTATAATATTGAGGCGGGTCAATTTTTAATAAACGCCAAAAACCTTATTGCTGCTTCGGTTTATTTCGCTGTCAGAAAGGTAATCCCTGCTGATTGGTTGAATGACAGAGACCAATTTCTATTTCCCAATAACGCATGGGAAACAGATACAGAATTTAAAAATGACTGTTTCACCTATTCTTTATTTAATAATCAAGTGCAATTTAAATACGGTACAAATCACTGGATACCTTTTACCGAAGAAGAAGTCAACGCGAAAAATAATTTTGAAAGCCATTTTATGGTTGACTTCATAAAAGACAAAACAATACACGATGAAAGCATCGAATTGTTTGAAGAATTAACGGAAAAGCATAAAGCCTTAAAATTTTCGGATGAAGCCAAAGCGGTTTTTAACGCCGGTAAAAAGTTATGGCAATACTATCACTCTCAGCCAACAGCAGAGGTAAACGCCGGGTTATACGACATTCGTGAGTTTTTTCAAGGCAGGAATGATAACGATAAAATGAATAGTACAAGCGGTAATGATACATATAATAAATTGATTGGCGATTTACGCGCCGCCTTAAAAACATTGGCGTTAAAAATACAGCCAAAGGTATATGAATACGGATTTTTAGTGGAATAATACTACTATGCCTTTTTCCGGGTGGGCAAATAAGTGTACAGCTTTTCCATAACATCGTTAAAATCCAGCGGTTTTCCGATGTGACTGTCCATGCCGGCCTCGAGGCACTTTTCAACATCTTCGCGGAACACATTCGCGGTCATGGCGATTATCGGTATGGTTTTCGCTCTTGGCAGATCAAGCGCCCTGATGAGGCGCGTCGCTTCATAGCCGTCCATTTCGGGCATTTGCATATCCATAAAGATCACATCGTACTTTTCGGATGACTGCCCGAACATGCTCAGAGCCTCTTTACCGTTTACCGCACAGTCTATCTCTACCTGCGTTGGTTCAAGCAGGGCTTTGACGATCTCACGGTTAATATCCACATCTTCAGCCAAAAGAATGTGCCGGCCGGCGAAAATACCTTCAATATCAGTCTGCTCATTTTCTGCCTGCTGTTTACCCACACCCGAAGAGCACACTTGTGTATCTTCAGAACACGCTTGTGTATTCGAAGAGCTCGCAAGCGAGCTCTTATGCGCCTGAATTGTGAAGGTAAAAGTAGAGCCTTTCCCAGGCTCCGATTCAATCCATATCCTGCCGCCCATCATTTCCACTATTCTTTTGCAAATCACAAGACCCAGGCCTGTACCTCCGTATTTGCGCGTAGTTCCGGACTCAGCCTGCTGGAAAGGCTGAAACAGGCTTGCCTGCTGTTCGTGGCTTATGCCAATCCCCGTATCGGTTACGGAAATCTGAATGGTATAAATGCCGTTTTCTTCTCCCTCATAACGCGCTGCAAGGCTGATGCAACCCTGTTCTGGGGTGAACTTGACCGCGTTTCCCAGCAGATTGGTAATGACCTGGGCCAGCCGCCGGTCGTCCCCTATAAGGATTTTTGGGATAGCCTGATCGATATATACCGAGAATTTCTGCCGCTTTTCGTCAACCCGAAAATGGATAACATTCAGCGCATGTTGCAGCATATTCTCGAAGTTAAACTCTTCCAATGCGAGTTCAAATTTATCGGCTTCTATTTTGGATAAGTCCAGAATATCGTTTATAACCCCAAGCAAATGGTTTGAGGCATCCCCTATTTTCTCAAAGCAATAATCCTTGCGTTCGATATCAGGAGCGGTCTTTCCTATGGTTGTCATGCCGATTATCGCGTTCATCGGAGTGCGCATTTCATGACTCATGTTGGCCAGAAAGGCGCTTTTATGCCTGCTTTCCATATCCGATTTTTCACGGGCATCGTCAACGTGAATCAGGACAACGATCAGTACCGCCGCAAGTACTATGCCAAGCAGACTTAGAGTTGCGGCCATATCGTTCAGGCCTTTGTAGTAAACATCTTTTAGTGTCAAAATAATCAAATACCAGCCATTCGAAAGTCTTCTGCTAAAGGCAAGGGCTTTTTCACCCTTCCAATCTATCAATGGAACTTCTGAAATAGTTCCTTTTTCCACTATTTCATCCGTATAAATTGAAACGGGAATCACCGGCTCGTACATTTTTAATCCGTTAAAATCCGGGTTGGAATGGGTGATTACGGTTAAGTCCTGGCTAACTAAAATTCCATAGCCATGTTCGGTAAGGGCCGAATTAATGACTCTGTTCCCGATATAGTTCAGCTGCACATCAATACTGACAACACCCAAATAGACGCCATCATCGTCAAAAATACAGCATGAGTATGAAATAATATTTTTGCCGGTAACTAAATCTATATATGGAATTGTTTCAGCAATGCCGCCGCCGGCCGTAATAGCGGCCTCGTACCAGGGACGACCATCGGGCGTATAATCTTCCGACGATCCTATATGAAGACCGTCAAGAAAGACAGGCCCCCCTTTTACTTTTTCAATATAACCGTAAAGACCGCAAAACCTGCCACCTTCTTTCATACATATACGGTCTGATATCTTAGCCGTATAAACCTGCAGCCTTTCGGCGCCATCACCGTACAAAATCATACTGCGTATGGTCTGCGCGAAATCATTCAGCATTGTCCTCGGTTCCAAAAGGTCGAATTTTATCTGGTTTTCTATAGAATTGAGCACACCCCCAACATCATTTACCAAACTGGCACGCATGGTTTTAGCCATGAAACTGTAACTCAAAACAACCATCAGGAAAAAAGCGAAAACTGTAAACAATACTTGTATATAAAGCGGGCGTTTCGGCGACATTTTCTGTGTAAAAGCATTGTCTTTTGTCATATTTATATTATACAAAAAATGCCAAGACAGACCAAAAGACTGCCCTGCCTGTTATAGACTTGTTTTATCATTTTTGGTAAATTTATTTTATGCTTGATTATCGTTTTATCATTGAAAATCTGGATGCGGTCAGGAAAAATATTGCTGACAGATACATGAAAGCGGATGCCGACGCTGTGGCAAGACTCTTTGCCCGGCGTACTGAGCTTAGTACAGCCTTGCAGGGACTCCAGCAACAGCGCAATGCCAACGCTGCGGCAATGAAGGGAAAAATGGAAGCGCCTGAAAGGGCGGCTTTGGTTGAGGAAGGGAAGAGGCTGAAAGAGTCAATCGCGGCAGCGGAAGCGGAACTTGGCGAAGTAGAGGCGAAGCTTGAAAAAGAAGCGCTGAAGATACCGAACATGGCCCACCCTGCCGCTCCTGTCGGAAAGGAAGAGAAAGATAACCTCGAAGTTAAACGTTTTGGAGAGCCTACAAAATTTGATTTTGAACCGCTGGATCATGTAGCGCTTGGGCAAAACCTGGACATCATTGATTTTGATTCGGGAACGAAAGTGTCAGGCATCAAGTTTTATTATCTAAAAAACGAGGGGGTTTTTCTTGAGTTGGCCCTGGTACGCTATGCTCTGGATATTTTGCAGAAAAAAGGCTTCACCCCCTTTATTACCCCTGATGTGGCCAGGGAAGAAATTCTTGAAGGCATAGGCTTTAACCCGCGAGGCGCGGAATCCAATGTTTACGCCCTTGAGGGAGAGGGAACCTGCCTTGTCGGTACAGCGGAAATAACCCTGGGGGGCTACTATTCAAACATGATCCTGCCGAAGGAAAAACTTCCGATACGCATGGCGGGAATTTCCCACTGCTTCCGCCGCGAGGCCGGAGCCGCCGGGCAATTCTCAAAGGGTCTTTACAGGGTACACCAGTTTACAAAGCTTGAAATGTTTGTTTGCTGCCTCCCTGAGGATTCGGATTCTTTTCACGAGGAACTCCGCTCAATAGAAGAAGAAATTTTCTCCGGCCTTGAAATACCTTTCAGGGTGGTGGACACCTGCACCGGCGACCTTGGCGCGCCTGCTTACCGCAAGTGGGACCTTGAAGCCTGGATGCCGGGGCGCAACGGCGGCGAATGGGGCGAAGTAACTTCCACATCCAACTGCACCGATTACCAGGCCAGGCGGCTTAACGTAAAATTCAAGGACAGCGACGGAAAAAATAAATTTATACACATGCTAAACGGTACGGCGATAGCGATATCCAGAGGCATCATTGCCGTATTGGAAAACTTCCAGCAGAGCGACGGCTCTGTCAAAATTCCCAAAGCCCTCGTTCCCTACTGCGGGTTTGAATTTATAAAAAGGAGCAAGCAATGAAAGGAATCAAATTTTTCACAGTAATTTTTTTGCTACTGACATTGACAACCTGCCAGTCGCTTAATTCCATTATCCAGGAACCCAAGCTGTCTCTAAGATCGGTTGACATCGCAAACATCACCCTTAGCGGTATCGAGCTGGTTACCCATATTGACATTGAAAATCCAAACAGCTTCACGCTGCCAACGCCAAAAATTGACTGGGCAGTTTCCGTAAATAAAAATGCTTTTACTCAAGGCGTTTTTACCAGCGATAAATCCATCAAGCGGCAGGATAAAGTTACCGTCGACTTTCCCCTAACAGTTTCTTACGACGCGCTTTACAAAAGTTTTAAATCTATTTTTGACAGCAAAGAATTTGCTTACAACATTGCGTTGGGAGTATCTTTCCCCAGTCTTTTGGGAAATAGGTCTTTCCCGCTTAATTATTCGGGGCAGCTCCCCATCCTGCAGCTCCCCAAATTGCTTTCCGGTTCGGTTGGGATTTCAAAGATAGACCTTAACGGACTTACCCTGGCTTACGTTGCCAACATACAAAATCCGAATAGCTTTCCGATTCCGTTTCCCAAAATGAACTGGGATTACAGTGTCGCCGGAAAGTCGATACTGAAAAGCAGCAATACAAAGACTGGGACAATTCCCGCGGGTTCCTCAGGCGCCGCCAATTTTGACATAAGCATCGCCTACTCGGATATTCTTAGCGTGATTAATTCGCTGGGAAACGCCACGGAAGCAAAAAGCAACCTCTCCCTGAACGCGGACTTTTCCGTACCCGCTTTTGAGGGATTGAAAAATAGCCTGGATATTCCGGGAACAGTCCCGTTACTTCAGATTAATTCGATTATACCTAAATTGTAGTATACCGGGCTATTTGAACTTTACAGCGGTACCATACGCTATTACTTCGGCGGCATTCTGCATGACTGAAGAAGACGCATATCTGATGTTTACAATTCCGTCAGCGTTATATTTTTCAGCGTCTTCGGTCATTCTTTTTGTCGCCAATGCCCTTGCCTCATTCATCATTTCAGTATACTCTTTCAGTTCTCCGCCTACTAATGATTTAAGCGCCTGGGTTATATCCTTGCCCAGATGTCTTGATTGAATTGTACTTCCTTTTACAAGACAAATTGTTTCCAATTCCTTTCCGGAAATGTAATCAGTATTTACCAAGATCATCTTCTTCGCCTCCTTTAATTTCCTTAAGCCTGTCAATTAAAACCATAATGATTACCACAGTTCCTATGATTGAAACAATTAAGACTACTAACTTAATGCTATTGGGAATGTTCAATTTTAACAGAACAAATCCAATCGACAAATAATAACTTATAAGAAAAATTGATACAATAATCGGCGCGATTGCCTTTTTCATGTGGTTTTTAATCATTATAAGCCTCTTAATCTAGGATAACAGTTATCGTATTTAATAAAAAAAAGCAAGCTGTCTTTTGGACGAAAAAGCATAGCGCGAGTAATTACACGTTCAAATAAAAACCCTGCGGTTTGCCGCAGGGTTTTAAACCGGACTTCTTAATAAAGCTACTTGTTAAGGATAAACTCAACCCGCCGATTTTTCCACCAGTTGCCGCGATCCTCGTACTGTGCAACAGGCCTGGCGCCGCCGACACCAACGGCGTTAAGGCGGTTGCGGTCAACACCAAGTTTCACCAGATAATCCACCACAAATTTTGCGCGCTGCTCGCTTAAGGGCCGAAGTTCACGCTCCTGTTCCAGTCGTCTGCCGAGTTCGGTTTCCGCGGTTAAGTTTGCGTGCCCTTCCACAGTAACCCTGTAAGTGTTGAATTTGTTAAGCACCTGGGCAATACGCCTGAGAATGTAATCGTTACTGGCAAGAGTTTCTTCACTTAAACCGGCAAAACCGCCGGCGTTGGAAGCGAACACGATAGAGGGAACCTGCACCTTCAACTGATTCCCTTCTCTGATAACCAGTATATCGACCCCAATCAAGCCCTGATGTGTAGAACTCAAACCGTGAATATTTTTCACTGTCAGGGTGAAGGGATAATCCATTGCCGATTGAACCAACTCACCCACGGAACTACGGCCATCCCATACGATCTGAGCAGGGGGATTACCTTTTTCCGACCTTTCAAAGAAGGTTTGGTTCGACTGTCCGCTTTCCCTGATCGTTAGTTTCCATTCTTCAATGGGCGATTCATCCTTACAGCCAACGAACATCAAAAGTTCATCATCGACTCCATCGCCGTCAGGACTAAAGAAACGGGGAGAAAGATTGACCACAAGTTCCGGCGGCCCATATTCCCGTGGCGCAGGCGGCGGAACCGGATCATCCACTGTCTGTACTGGTAACTTATTACAGCTAACAAAGCCGAAAAGAGCAAAAAGCACCAGCGTAAGAACAGCAACTAAAACAAATACTTTTTTCACGTTGTACCTCTTGATATAGAATAATCAAAAGTGTACCGTTTGCTATTTCCGGGTCGGTGAGCGCTAAAAGATAATCCATAAATTCGTATGAGTTTTCATAGAATTCTCTTTATTAGTTTTAATTTCTCAACACAATGTTTACCAGTTTGCCAGGTACCACAATAACCTTCACAATGGTTTTACCGCTTGTCCACTTTTGAATTCCCGGTAAAGCCCTGGCGGTTTTTTCAAGCTCCTCCGAAGATGTGTTGTGCGCCGCGCCAAACTTGTCCCTGATTTTGCCGTTCACCTGTACAACGATGGTAACTTCCTCGTCCACCGTCAGGCTTTCATCATAAGAGGGCCAGGGATGTCTTGAAACTGAGCCTTTGTTTCCCAGTTTTTCCCAAAGCTCTTCACCAAGGTGCGGGGCGTAAGCGCTGAGCATGATCACAAGAGGCTGCCAAAGCGAAGGGGGAACGCTTTCAAATTTTATTAGCTCGTTAGAGTAAATCATCATCTGGCTGATGGCTGTGTTAAAATTCAAGGTCGCGGTGTCGCTGCTCACTTTTTTTATGGTTTTATGAAGCAGCCTTGTCAGCTCAACCCTTTGCTCCTCGCTGAGGCCATTTTCACAAGAGCTCTTGCATTTCTCGCTGATATTCCACAACTTTTCCAGAAAACGCGATACCCCTATTAAGCCCGCCGTACTCCAGGGCTTGCTAACTTCAAGCGGCCCCATAAACATTTCGTACATTCTAAGGGAATCTGCGCCGTAGTTTTTTACTATCTCGTCCGGGTTGACAACGTTCTTGAGACTTTTGCTCATCTTGGCTATCACTTCCGTGACTTCTTCGCCGTTTGCTTTTTCAACAAAACTGCCATCCGGTTTTTTTTCAATCTGGTCGATAGGCACCAGGGTTTTATCTTTTCTCTGATAGGCAAAGGAAACGATCATCCCCTGGTTTACAAGGCGTATGAAAGGTTCCCTGGTATTTACAACGCCCGCGTCGTACAACACCTTGTGCCAAAACCTCGCGTAAAGCAGGTGAAGCACCGCGTGTTCCACTCCGCCGACGTAAAGATCAACCGGGGCCCAATAATCAATCCTGTCCCGAGCCGCAAAAACCTTGTCGTTATGCGGATCAAGGTAACGGAGATAATACCAGCATGAACCGGCCCACTGCGGCATGGTGTTGGTTTCGCGTTTCGCCGGGCCGCCGCATTTGGGGCAAGTGGTGTTTACCCAGCTTGAAATAGCGGCTAACGGAGATTCGCCGGTACCCGTCGGCGCGTATGATTCCACGTCGGGCAGTTTAAGGGGAAGATCCGCCTCGTTAAGCGGCACGATTGCTGAGCCATGCTCAGCTTCGCATTTGTCGCAGTGAACAAGTGGAATGGGTTCTCCCCAGTACCGCTGGCGGCTGAATATCCAGTCGCGGAGTTTGTAGTTCACTGTTGATTTTCCCAATTTGCGTTCTTCAAGCCACTTGGTGATTTTAGCTTGAGCCTCGCTTGTAGGCAGTCCGCTGATAAGGCCTGAGTTCACGGAGTAACCGTAAGCGATGGTACATTCAGCCGGTTCAGCCGAATGATCTTTTCCGCTTTCGGGTTTTACACCCGCGACAACCTGCCTTATCGGCAGATTAAAGACCTTCGCGAATTCCCAGTCGCGCTCATCGTGCGCCGGAACCGCCATGATGGCCCCCGTGCCATAGGAGATTAAAACGTAGTCGGCGATCCAAATTGGGATTTTCTCGTCGTTTACAGGATTGACGGCATAGGCCCCGGAAAAAACGCCTGTCTTTTCTTTGGCCAAGTCCGTGCGCTCAAGGTCGCTTTTCCTTGCGGCTTCTTCAAGGTATGCGGCAACCGCGGCCTTTTGTTCCGCCGTGGTGATTTTTTCAACGAGGGGATGCTCAGGGGAGAGTACCATGTAGGTAACCCCGAAAAGCGTATCAGGACGAGTCGTATAAATTTCCAGCGTTTCAGAATGACCCTCAATTTTGAAAGTTACGTCCGCCCCTTCCGAACGGCCAATCCAGTTACGCTGCATTTGCTTCACAGGCTCAGGCCAATCCAGTCCGTCAAGGTCTTCCAGGAGCCGTTCGGCATAAGCTGTAATTTTTAGTATCCACTGGCGTATGCGCTTGCGGACAACTCTGCTCTTGCACCTTTCGCAAAGACCGTCGACAACTTCTTCGTTGGCAAGGCCGGTTTTGCACGAAGGACACCAGTTGATTGGGCTTTCCGCCTCGTAGGCCAGCCCTTTTTCAAACAGCTTGAGAAAAATCCACTGCGTCCACTTGTAGTAATTTTCATCGGAGGTGGCCACCTCACGATCCCAGTCGTAGGAAAAGCCAAGCGCCTTAATCTGCTTTCTGAAATTGTTGATGTTATCGCCGGTGATTTTCGCCGGATGAATTCCCATTTTAATTGCGTAGTTTTCCGCCGGGAGTCCGAAGGAGTCAAAGCCCATCGGGTGAAGCACATTGTAGCCGTTCATTCTGAGATACCGACAGTAAATGTCGGTAGCGGTATAACCTTCGGGGTGTCCCACATGCAGCCCCTGATCCGAAGGGTACGGGAACATATCAAGCACATAACGCCGTTTATCTTTTGGGAAAGCCGGATCTTCAAGGGCCTTAAAAGTTTTATTATCTTCCCAGTATTTTTGCCACTTGGGTTCTATTGTTTCAAAGGGATACTTCATTAGGCAATTCCGGTTAATCGTTCACCCTTTCAAGATACTCGTTGGTTTCGGTGTTAACGCGGATTTTTTCGCCCTGCTTTATAAAGAGGGGAACCCGGACAGTAAGCCCTGTCTCAGTAACAACAGGCTTGGTCGCCCCGGAAACAGTGTCGCCTTTAACGTAATTCTCCGACTCCGCCACTGTAAAAACCACTTTGTAAGGAATCTTAATATCTATGACATGACCATCGAAGAAGGTCAAATCATAAGACTCCCCTTCCTTCATGTAGAATTTTTTATCCTCATGACTGTTCACAGGAATCTCGTACTGATCATAGGACTCATTATCCATAAAATGATAATTTTCCGTGTCGGCGTACTGGAACTGGCAGACATGGACTTCAACCTGGGCGTCTTCAACTTCCTGCTGGGTCGGGATGGTCAAAGTCAGCACAGCGCCGTCCTTGATGCTCTTCATTTTTACACGGGCAATGGCGGTTCCCTTGCCGGGAGTATGGAATTCCCGTTCTACCACCAGATAAGGCTGCCCGTTCTGAAGCAGACAGCTTCCTTTAACAATATCACCGCCTCGAATCATGAGATCTCCTTGCGCCACAATATATCATTTTTAACATTTTATTACAAGCATAAAGCCTCCGCCTACAGCAATTTTACATTTACCCGTCAGGCTCATCGTCTTGGACTATAAAGCCGATAAATTCTTCCCATGTCCGGAACAGGAACCGGCTGAATATGAGCCGTAAGCCGACAAAAAACTCGTCAAGGCGGCGGATTGAACCCCGCGCCTTTTGATACCCTTCATCCAACAGCAAAAGTATCCCGTGCATCTGAAACGCCAGCAAGTTAAGCAGTACAAAGATTTCACAGGCGTATTC